>Ga0214921_10000194_pt1 | contig 119612 bp, 119 predicted proteins | sample LL1505_MetaG_FD_177992 | JGI IMG/M metagenome (GOLD analysis project Ga0214921, IMG submission 177992) | Freshwater microbial communities from Lake Lanier, Atlanta, Georgia, United States - LL-1505 | ecosystem: Environmental > Aquatic > Freshwater > Lake | place: USA: Georgia | collected... | reverse complement strand
CTACAGGACCTACAGGGTCCACAGGAACAACGGGTCCAACAGGAACAACAGGAACAACAGGACCTACAGGACCTACAGGGTCCACAGGAACAACGGGTCCAACAGGAACAACAGGAACAACTGGACCTACAGGAAGAACTGGTCCCACAGGAACAACGGGTCCAACAGGAACAACAGGAACAACTGGATCTACAGGACCTACAGGGTCCACAGGAACAACGGGTCCAACAGGAACAACAGGAACAACTGGACCTACAGGACCTACAGGGTCCACAGGAACAACGGGTCCAACAGGAACAACAGGAACAACAGGACCTACAGGACCTACAGGGTCCACAGGAACAACGGGTCCAACAGGAACAACAGGAACAACTGGACCAACTGGAGCAGTAGGAACAGGACCAACGGGTCCAACTGGAACAACTGGACCTACTGGACAGATTGGTGCAACAGGACCTACAGGTCCCACAGGAACAACAGGAACTACAGGTTCAACTGGACCAAAAGGAAATGCTGGTGTAGTTATTCAATTTGTTACAAACAATGGCCCATTTACGGATTCTTTACAAAATATTCAAAAAAATACTGAAGCGTTTACAGGGTTGGGAATAAATGGTTATGCTGCACCAGGTTATTCATTAACAATTGCTCCTCAAAGTGGTGATAGTAAAATAAAAGTAACATGTAAATTAAAGTACTTTTGTTCAAATAGTTCAGATGAAACATTAACCATTGGTATTGCATATTCCGTAAATAATGGAGCAACATATAGTTTAGTAGGCCAAGATACATTTTTAGGAACGGGAGTTGGTGCCGGCGGATATAGTGGTACATATACTTTTAACTTTATGCATTATCCAACTAATCCTGGCACAAATTCTATAACTTATGTTGTATATTATCAAATCAATTCAGCAGTAACAACAACTACATCTTATGGTATTATAGGAAATTCAAATCTTTCATCAAATTGTATTATTTTAGAGGAATATTTAGGTTCAGGAAGTGCAAATGTTGGTTCTACAGGACCAACCGGATCAACTGGTGCCGTTGGAACGGGACCTACAGGACCTACTGGAACAACAGGAGCAACAGGAACTACAGGTTCAACGGGACCAAAAGGTAATGCAGGTGTAGTTATTCAATATGTTACAAATAACGGACCATTTACAGATTCTTTACAAAATATACAAAAAAATACACAAGCATTTACCGGTTTAGGAATTAATGGATACTCAGCAACTGGTTATTCATTGGCAATAACACCGCAAAGTGGCGAAAGTAAAATAAAAATAACTTGTAAGTTAAAATACTTATGCTCCAATAGTTCAGATGAAACATTGACTATTGGTATTGCATATTCCGTAAACAATGGTACAACATATAGTTTAGTAGGTCAAGATACATTTTTAGGAACAGGAATAGGTTCTGGTGGTTTTAATGGCACTTACACATTTAACTTAATGCATTCCCCTACTAACCCTGGTACAAACACAATAACTTATGCGGTATTTTATCAAATTAATTCAGCAACAACAACATCAATATCGTATGGTATTATTGGTAGTTCAAGTGTTTCATCAGATTGTATCATTTTAGAAGAATACTTGGGTTCAGGAAGTGCAAATCAAGGATCAACTGGAGCAACGGGCGCCGTTGGACCTACTGGTGCTTCATCGGGTGTAGTAATTCAATATGTTCCCAAGAATACTGGTTTTAGTGATTCTTTTCAAAATACAACATCCGTAAATCCTGCGTATCCCTCCTTAGGAGTAAATGGTTATGGTTTTGGAGTAGCTGATACAGCAGGATATACGTTGAGTATTACTCCGAAAAGCGGGCAAAGTCTTATAAAAGTTACATTTAAAGTAAAATACAAGTGCTCAAATGCAGCAGACGAATCTTTAAGTATTGGTGTTGCTTATACAACAAACGGAGGATCAAGTTATACACTATTAGGTCAAGATACATTATTAGGAACTGGAAACTCAGCCGCTCCATTAATTAGCGTTTTAACATTCACTTATATTCATGGTCCTTTGCTTTTACCAGCAAATACAATAGTAACATATTCGCTATTTTATCAAATTAATGCTACTGGTACAGCTTCCATAAACTATGGTATTATAGGGGCTAACTCTGCAGATTGTATTATTTTAGAAGAATATTTGGGTTCTGGTACAGCAAATCAGGGATCAACTGGTGCAACGGGAGCAATAGGTACAGGCGCTACAGGTTTAACAGGACAAGTTGGGTCAACAGGACCTACTGGTGCAGGAGGAACTGGACCAACTGGTGCACCAGGAATATTAGTGAATTATACATATAAAACAGCCGGTTTTTTAGACCAACTAGTGACTACAGGAGCCACGGGGCCAGCTTTCACAAATTTACCCGTAACTCCAGGCAATTGTTATAGTGGATATAATAATCAATATTTTGCCACAATTACACCTACAAGATCCACGAACAATATTAAAGTTCAATTTAGAATACAATATAAAGCAAGTGATGTTTACACTACACGTTTAACACTTGGTGTCGTTTGGACGACAAATTTAAGTACTTACAATTTTTTAGCACAAGATAAATTGGTTGGAACAGCCAGCGCAAGCGGACCATTAACAGATATTTATACATTTAACTACATGCACTCGCCTGGTGTTACTATACCTGTGACATATATTCTCTTTTTCCAATTGGAAACACCCGGTGGTGCGCCAGCAAATGCTTTAGGTTTAGTGGGAAATACTACTGCAAATAGTTCAGCAAATTGCATTTTATTAGAAGAATATTCTTCGATTGGTTCTGGAGCAGGAGCGTTTGGTCAAACTGGCCCAACTGGTTTTGGGGCAACTGGCCCTACTGGAGTAACAGGACAAACTGGACCAACTGGAATAATAGGTCCAACTGGTAGAACAGGACCTACAGGTATAACAGGTCCAACGGGTCCTGGTGGATTAATATTACAATACGTTTATAAGACAAACTTGCAATCAGCTAGTTCTTTTACAGATTATCTAACTACATCTCCAGCTGCGGTAGCACCTTTTGGTAGTACAATTGGAATAAATACAACAAATGGTTATTGTTACAATGCTGGTATAAATCCATATGGATATTTTGCATCTATTACACCAAAAAGTAACACAAGTAATATTAAAGTTCAAATCAGAATTCAATATCAAACAAGTCCTAGTTTCGGAACTAGATTAACAATTGGTGTTGTTTATGCAATAACTGGAGTAGCTGGTTATAATTTATTAGGTCAAGATATTTTAAATGGAACAAATAATGCAGGCGGACCATTGATTACGGGTTATACTTTTAATTTCATGCACAATCCTAATACAACTTCACAGGTGACATATTATCTATTTTATCAATTAGAAAATTCTACATCTAGTTCAGTTGGTTTAATTGGAACTGGAACAAGTAGTGCTTCAAATTGTATTATTTTGGAAGAATATGCTGCGGGTAGTTCAAATGCCCCTGGATCTTTTGGCGCTACAGGACCTACTGGACCAACGGGAGCTCCATCTGGTGTCGTAATTCAATATCAATTTAATAAAAATTTGACGACGTCAAATTATTTAACAACATTAACCACCGAGCAAACTGCAACTGATTATAATTCAATAATTACACCTCAAAACATAGCGAGTAATATTTTAGTTAATTTTAAAGTTAAATATCAAACAAGTTATGCGGCAAATACATATTTAACAATGACAATTAAACGCGCACCAGGACCAGCATATTCAAGTTATACAACTATTAGTCAAGATACACTTTTAGGAAGTGGAAACGGGGTTGGTCTTTTATACAATATTTATACCGCAAATATGATTGATAGTCCTGCAACAACAACTTCACAAAAATATCAGTTGTTCTTTACAGTTGTTGATGGATCTGGAAATTTAGCGGGTTCATCTGGTCTAGGAGTTTTGGGATCGGCGGGAAATTGTATATTTTTACAAGAAATGTTGGGTTCTGGAACTATCGCCAACGTAGGTTTAACGGGTCCAACTGGCCCAGGACCCACAACAACGGGGTCCGGATCTTCAACGACAACTGTTCTTACTTATAATGCTCCTGGAGGTAGTAATTATTTTACTACTGGAACAATAACTCTTCCACCAGGATCAAGTATAACATCATTTAGTTTGAGCGGAATTGCTGCGTATGCCAAAATGACTCTTATTGTATATAATGGTGGTACCTTGTCAACAATTGCACCATATAATACATCACCATACCATTGTAGTTTTACAAGCGCGTTATCAATACCTGCAAATAAATGGGCAATATTAAATGTAACATATGACGGAACAAATTATTATATTGACGGAAATACATACATAACTTAAATTTTAAACCAGTAACTTTATTTTATACAAAAAATATAAAATAAATATAATTTTATACAATATATAAATCATGACAAGTTTAAATTTAACATCAACAAATACCAGTAATAAATGGAATTTTTGGAATATTGTTAAAATACACGGCGCGAATGGAAATACTATGAGTGTTTCGGGATTAGCATCAAATTCTGTAATAAATCTAGGAAATAATATAGATGTTTCAGGAAACTTATTTGCCAATAATAATTTTAAAATTCCTGTCGATACAACTGCAAATAGACCAGGAATTGTAGGAATAAACAATTATTATTTGCGATATAATACCACAAGTATGAATTTAGAATCTTATAATGGAACTGCATGGGTAAATTTATTAACGGCACCTGAATCTGTTAATTCATTAGCCAGTTTAACAATAACAGGAATAACTTATACTGGTCCGTTTTATTTAACTTCAGGCGGTACAAGTTCTGGAGTTCCCGTTTCCGGAGGAACTACATATTATTCTATAACAGGAGACACTAGTTTTGTTGTAAACTCTGGAACGGCTGCACAAGGAGGGAGCGGAATTATTGTTCCAAATTTTTCTGGATCTATTTTTTATATTATTGTTGGTGGAGGAGCTGCAGGGGGTGCTGGAACACCCGCAGTATGTTATGGTGGTGGTGGTGGCGGCGGAGGAGTAGCCGCGGGAAATACAATTGTTACTTCTGGAACAAATTATTTTGTTGGTGTAGGAAATGGAGGAAGTAGTTTTATTTCAACTATGTCTGGAGGTAACGGAGGCAATTCATATGCCTTTGGAGTTACCGCAACAGGAGGAATAGGTGGCGATGGTATATCAACAGGTTTTGGAGGAAGCAATGGATTTCCACAGCGTTTTGCGGGTGGTGTTTTTTCAACCTATGGAACAGATCCAGGTCAAGGAGGCGCAGGTGCAAGTGGATCAGTTGTTTATTCAACTGCTCCAAATTACTCAGCAAGTACTGGGACAAATGGTTATAATTCAACTATTGCATACTCAATAACTAATGCATCATCAGGAACATTTACTTCAAATTATTTTGCTGGTGGGGGAGGGTCTTCTGGAACCGCTCTTTTTAATCAAATAATTTATGGATTGGGAGGTTTAGGGGGCGGTGGAAGAGGACAATTAAATTCTTCTTCTGCAAATCAATCGTTGATGAATGGTGTACCAGGTTTGGGTGGAGGAGGAGGCGGTAAAAGAGGCGATGATAGTTTTTACGCTGGAATGGGAGGCTCAGGTGTTATTATCGTTTCTTTTAATACTTATTTCTAATCTTTATATTTAATAAATATGTCAAATACTTTAAATGGAAGTTCGCCTTTTCCGGGCAACTCTTGGAATATCTATAATGCTGTAAATGTAATTGGTCCATTAAATAATAAAATGGTTATTTACGGCAATGCTTCTCCATCAGCACTAAATTTAGGAAGTAATATTGATGCTTCTGGAAATTTATATTCAAATGGAAATTTAAAACTACCATATGGTACAACTGCAAATCGTCCAATACCAGCTCAAGGTTTTTTTCGTTTTAATACAAATCAAACTTTAATTGAATATTATAATGGTAATACATGGTTAAATTTAATAACATCTTTAACGCCTGTAACACCTCCAACAATAACAATTACAGATCCAAATGGAGTAGCAACAACATATACATGGAATAGCAGTTTCTCAACTTATAATTTTAGTTTTGTAAATACAAATAATAGTACTTATACCATAACTACAACAGGTCCTTGCACGGGTCTCTTTACATTAAATGGGGCTGGTGGTGGAGGAGGATATCAGGCTGTTCCGGCTACACCTTCGGCTGGAGGAAGTGGTGGAAAAACAATAGGCACTTTTGTCATGACTCCTGGTAACACTTATTATTTGCTTGTAGGGCAGGGCGGGACCAGTGTTCCACCAAATACATTATATGAAAATGTACCTATTGGAGGCGGTGGATTGACGGGACCATTAGGTTTTGCTGGTCAAGGAGGTGGATTTACAGGACTATTTTTAGGTTCCATTATTCTCGGAAGTGCAACTACTTTATCAGTTACTGCGGGTAACAATAGTAATGCTATTATGATGGCTGGAGGCGGAGGCGGAGGATGCGCAGAATTTGGTTTAACTATAGGTGGTCAAGGTGGTGGTATAGTAGGTGGAAATGCGGCTCCTCAAGAATCTCCGGGAACACAACCTGGAGGTGGTGGGGGAATTTGGAATGGAATTGGAACAACAAGCGGTGCGGGAGGCGCTGCTTATGGTCAACCACTCCCAGGTCAACCCGGCCCTGGTTCTCTTGCGGGTGTACAAATGCAAGGTGGTAGTATGGCTAATTCTGGAGATTTAGGTGGCGGCGGTGGTGGTGGTGGCGGTTATTATGGCGGCGGTGGAGGAACAGGGCAAAATACACCATCTGGTACAGGGGGTGGAGGTGGAGCAGGTTTTTTTAGCACGGCGGTTGAGTCACCATTAACAACAATTGGCACAGGAGCAGCTGGAGGTCCTGGAAGAACAAATGGAACTAATGGAAGTGCAACATTGGCTTTTGTTAATTAAACAAATAAAATATGTATATATTAAGTAACCATGTCTCAAAATTTAAATCTTACTTCTCCAATATATACTAATTATTGGACTTTAAATAATGTGAATAGTATTACAAGTCCTATAGGCAATTCATTGGTAGTTTCGGGTTATTTAGCCCCTTCGGTTTTAAATTTTAATAGATCAAATATTGACGTTTCAGGAAATCTTAATTTAAACGGAAATTTAAAAGTACCCATTGGTCCTCTTTCAACCAGACCCACAGGAGTGCAAGGGTATTTACGATATAATACAACTAATTCATTCATGCAATTTTTTAATGGAACAGCTTGGGTAAATTTAATAACAGGATATATTACAATTACAGATCCCAATGGTCTAATTCAAAATGCTTTTTGGCAAACAGGATTTAGTTATACATTTTCTTATATTACTCCAGCTAATTTACAATATTATACAATAACAACAAATGGAAATATTACCGCTAGTTTTGTTTTAAATGGAGCGGGTGGTGGCGGTGGATCTTACGCGAATGGTTCAGTTACGAATCCTACGATTGGTGGAAATGGTGGTCAAACAATTGGTTCGTATACTTTACTTGCTGGAACAACATATTATTTATTAGTTGGCGCAGGAGGTGCTTTTGTTAAAAATAACGGAGGACAACCCGCTATGGGTGCAGGTGGAGGCGGAAATGTTGAAATTAATGGGACTGGAGGTCAAGGTGGAGGATATACAGGTTTATTTGCAAATAGTATAAGTCAAGCAAATGCCATTATGATGGCTGGTGGTGGCGGTGGTGGATCTTGGGAAGTTAATTCTTCAACACCATCAGGTGGTGCGGGCGGAGGATTATCTGGAACTAATGGCGCAGCGGGTCTTCGAGCTGGGGGTGGTGGAGGAACTCAATCTGCCGGTGGTAGCAGTTATCCTGGAGGTTCCGGCCAAAATGGTTCTGCATTATTAGGCGGGACTGCTGCTGGCGGGGTTGGCATTGACCTAGGTGGCGGCGGTGGAGGAGGTGGAGGATATTATGGTGGTGGAGGAGGAAATGGTGAAAGTTCAGGGCCATCTGGTGGTTCTGGTGGAGGTGGAGGATCTGGTTTTCTTAGTCCATCGGTAGTCAATGGAACTACAACAGCTGGCGCTGGTTCTGCAGGTGGAGTTGGTATGCCTCCTGGACAAAACATAGTAACGTATGGTGTAAATGGAAGTGCAACAATGACATATGGTAATTAATTTATTTTATTTAAAAAATAAGAAAATAAATTAAATTTTTAATAATACTATGAATATATAAAATGTCGAACAATTTAAATTTATTAACTACAAGTGGCGGTAAAAGATGGAATATGTGGAATATAAAAAAAATCCAATCTGCTCCCGGAAATAAACTTGTAATTTCTGGGAATCTCTCTAATTCTGTATTAAATTTAGGTAATAATATTGATGTATCTGGAAACATTTATATGAATGGAAATTTTAAGATTCCTGTAAACACAACAGCAAATCGCCCCGGACCAAATAATTATTATATGCAATATAACACAACTACGGGAAACTTTGAATATAATAATGGATCTACATGGCAAAATATTTTAACTACGGGATCAACTTTGGCCAATTTAACAATATCTGGAATAGCTAACACGGGACCTTTTTATTTATATCCTAATTTAACTACGTCGGCAACGCCAGTTGTTGGTGGTACAACATATTATTCTATTACAGGAACTACAAGTTATTCAAGAACGTCATCTACATTGAATAGCACTGGGGCGGCTGCGGTCGGAGGTTCCGGTACAATTGTTCCAAATTTTTCTGGTCCCGCTTACTATATTATTGTTGGAGGAGGAGGAGGAGGAGGAAACGGAACTACATTACCATTATGTTGTGGTGGAGGTGGAGGTGGAGGAGGCGTTGTCACCGGCAACGCAATAGTAGCAAATGGCTCTTCTTATCCAGTAATTGTTGGAGCGGGAGGTAATACGTACAATTCGTATAATGTTGCAAATCCAGGAACGGCTAAAATTGCAAATAATGGACAAGATGGAGGTCCTGGAGGTTATTCTATGGTTTTTGGAATTGTTGCAGCTGGTGGTGCGGGTGGACGCGGTACATCGTCTTATACAGCAAATATATATTATAGTTGGGGAGGTAGTTCAGGATTTCCTCAAAAAAATTCCGGTGGAACAAATCAAGTATTTAATAGTAGTCTAGCTCAAGGAGGAGGCGGTGCTGGCGCGCAAGTTGGATATACTTTTTCAGCAAATGGGGCAAATGGATTGACAATAAATACTGGTGTAAATTATTCAATTTCAGTTAGTGCTTATCCAAGTGGAAACACTATACTTACTTCAAACACATTTGGAGGTGGTGGTGGTGGTGGTGGTGCTAGTAGTTATGGAACTGGTGGGACAGGTGGTGGTGGTTCGGGATCACAAAGTCCATCAATTTTTAACCAAGACGGAACTTGTGGGTTAGGTGGAGGAGGAGGAGGAAAAAAAGGCGCTGATAATTGGTATCCTGGAGTTGGTGGTTCAGGTTTAGTTATTATTTCTTTCAATACATATGTGTAAAATTGTTAAAAAATATAAAATAAATATATATTATTAATGTCAAATATAAATTTAACGTCTGTAAATCAAGGGACTTTATGGAATTTAAACAATATAAAAACAATTGGCAGTGTCCCTGGTAACGTATTAACTATTTCTGGAAATACTTCTTTATCTATAATGAATTTAGGAACAAATATTGATGTATCTGGTAATTTAAATGCAAATGGAAATATGATTTTACCAAATGGATCTACAGCAAATCGTCCTTTTGGGGTTCAAGGCTATTTTCGATTTAATACAACAACTTTACTTCCTGAATATTACAATGGTAACATTTGGGCAAATTTAACATCAACAACAATTGCTCCAACTATACCATCTATTTCTGCAAGAACTATCAATATTGCAAGTTCTAGCAATCCTTCTGGAACAAATTACACCTGGAATAGTAGTTTTACAACTCAAACACTTTCGTTTAGTTTAAGTTTGATAGGTACTAATAATAGTACATATGCTATTACCGCAACAGGCGGGACTTGTTATGCATTATTTACTTTATTGGGCGCTGGAGGAGCAGGTGGATATAACGCAGGTACTGGTGGTACTGGAGGATATACATGTGGCGTTGTTCCTCTAGTTCCTGGTATAACTTATAATTTATTAATTGGTCAAGGAGGTCTTGCAATACCACCCGGTGGTCCTGGACCCATAGTGCAAACAACTCCTATTGGTGGTGGTGGATTGGTTGGAACACTTGGGTATGGAGGACAAGGTGGTGGTTATACTGGATTATTTTATGGAAACATAGTACCAGGAAGTGCAACTAATACATCAGTATCGCCTGGTAGCAATTCTAATGCTATATTACTTTCTGGTGGTGGAGGAGGTGCTTCTTATGAAGGTAAAGTGGGTGGAGCTGGTGGCGGTCTTTCAGGAGTAGCTGGTGAAAATGGCGCAAGCAATGGAGGTGGAGGGGCAACGTGGTCTGGCATAGGATCAACTAGTGCTTCTGGTGGTGCCAGTAGTCCAGCTCTTAATCCACCATTTGCAACAGGTTCTCTCGCGGGCGTTGTTTTACAAGGAGGCGGTTGTTCTGATTCAGGGGATGGTGGAGGAGGAGGTGGCGGTGGTGGTGGATATTACGGAGGTGGTGGGGGCAATGGTTCAAATCCTGGATCAGGTGGCGGCGGTGGTTGTGGATATATAGCAACTTACATTCTTTCGGCAACTTCTTCAACTGGAAACGGATCAACTGGTGGCAGTGCAACGGGATCCGGTACAAATGGAGTAGCATATATATCTTATTATAGTTAAAATATTACTTTTGTAAAAATTTATAAAAAAGTAATATTTCTCTTTAGTAAAATGACAACAATAGCAAATTTAACATCCCCAATAATTGGAAACTTATGGACAGCAAATAATGTAAATACTATTTCAAGTGCTTTAGGAAATATATTGGTAGTTTCTGGAAATGCAGCACCATCAGTTTTAAATTTTAATTTTGGAAACATTGATATTTCTGGAAATTTAAATTTAAATGGAAATTTAAGAGTTCCAATTGGAAATACATTAACAAGACCTTTTGGAGTTCAAGGATATATGCGGTATAATAGTACTAATTCTGCTATAGAATTTTATAATGGAAATGCTTGGGTAAGTAGTTCTTCGGCAACAATATCAATTACTGGCCCAAATCCATCTGGAAGTGGCAACATAACTTTGACAGCTTTGTGGCAGCCAGGATTTAATTATACTTTTCAATATAATGCATATAATAGTCAACCAATTTTATACGATGCTTATCCTTCAGTTGTAACTCCAAATACAACATATACTATCACTACAAATTCAACAATTAGCGCAAGTTTTCTTTTAAATGGAGCTGGGGGTGGCGGTGGATCTTATGCAAATGGCTCAGTTACAAATCCAGGCATTGGAGGAAATGGTGGTCAAACAACTGGAACGTATACTTTAGTTGCTGGAACAACATACTATTTACTTGTTGGTGGTGGTGGTGCTTTTGTGACTAGTGGTGGAGGACAACCCGCAGTAGGGGCCGGTGGAGGCGGAAATGTTGGTCTTAATGGATATGGAGGTCAAGGTGGTGGATATACGGGATTATTTATTAATAGCGTATCACAAGCAAATGCTATTATGATTGCAGGTGGTGGTGGTGGTGCATCCTGGGAAGTAAATCCATCAGCTCCATCTGGTGGTGCTGGTGGAGGATTATCAGGAAATGCTGGTGCACCAGGAACGCCAGCTCCTAGTGCACCAGCATCTCCTGGAGGTGGAGGAGGAACACAAAGTGCAGGGGGTGTTGGTCCCTATTCAAATCCTGGTACAGCGCTGCAAGGTGGTACAGCTGCAGGCGGTGACTCTGGAAATGGAGGAGGAGGAGGAGGGGGTGGATACTGGGGAGGAGGCGGTGGCGCGGGTGATAATAATGGTTCTGGCGGAGGCGGTGGTTCTGGTTACTTTAACCCAGCTGTTGTTACGGGAGGATCTACTACAACAGGTGCTGGCGCAACAGGAGGTCCTGGTGGAGGAGGAGGACTAATAGTACTTGTATATGGCGGCAATGGTAGCGCCACAATGAGTTATGTAGGTTAATATGATATAAAAACAACGCAACATATATAAATACACAAATATATTATGTCACTATTAAGCTATAGATTTTTTTTATCAACAGTTAAAAGTAACAATAGCTGGTTAAAAATTTATCAAGGGTTAAATTGTCCAAAGCCATTTGACGTTTCACTCAGAGACGGCTTGCAAACCGCAAATCCAGAATATTATCCTTTGTTGAAAAAGAGAGATATATATCATGAAATAGTTTTTAACGATTATCCAAGAGCCATCGAAATAGGTTCAGTCGTTTCAGAAAAAGTATTTCCCATTTTTAGAGATTCTGTGCAATTATGCAATGAAGCAATACAAGATCAAGACAAAAATCAAGAAAATAAATCAGATATTTATCTTTTAACTCCCAATAAAGACAAACTAAGAAGGCTTTTAGAAATATCAAACTGCGCAAATTTTTCTCTCATTTCATCTGTATCAAATATATTTCAAAGAAGAAATATCAATAAAACGCTAGATGAAACAAAACAAAATATTAATGAAATGTTAGAAATGATAAAAGATAAAAACGCAATAGAGACAAAGGTAAAACTATATGTTTCTTGTATTAATGAATGTCCGCTAAGTGGAAAGGTAGATAAAGATTTTATAGTAAAAGAGTTGTTGTACTATAATTCTCTCTCTATTGATGAAATTTGTCTTTCAGATACATGTGGTACACTTGAAGTAAATGATTTTGAATATATTGTAGATACGTGCAAACGCTTTGGTATACCGATGTCAAAATTTTCATTGCATTTGCATGTAAAACCACGTCGTGAAAAAGTAATTAAAAATATAATAAATTCGGCATTAGATAGAAGAATAATAAATTTTGATGTATCAATGATAAATGGTGGTGGTTGTTCAGTTACTATGAAATCAGAAGATATGTCACCTAATCTATCTTATTCACTTTATTACAACACGTTATTTGAATACATAAAAGATAAATGTATTATGAATGAATCAAAAAATAAAATATAAATACGTTTTATTCTAATATAAAAATAATGTTTTAATATTAGAAACTACAAAATGCAATTAAACATTCACACTTCTATTCACGATAAATTGGAATACTTTTATAAAGTTCATAAAATACCAAATATAATTTTTCATGGGCCTTCTGGAAGCGGAAAAAGAACAATTGTTAATAAATTTATAAACACTATTTATAATTTTGATAAAGAGAGAATTAAAACTTTTGTAATGTACGTTAATTGCGCACATGGTAAAGGTATCAAATTTATCAGAGAAGAATTGAAATTCTTTGCGAAAACACATATAAATTCAAATGGCGGAGATATTTTCAAAAGCATTGTGCTTCTTAACGCGGACAAATTGACAATGGACGCACAATCGGCACTGCGTAGATGCATTGAATTATTTAGTCATACAACGCGTTTTTTTATAATTGTAGAAGATAAATATAAGTTGTTAAAACCAATACTTTCAAGGTTTTGCGAGATTTATGTCCCCGAACCAACATACAATGGATCTACAATCAATCTTTACAAACATAATTTGAGAGAAACCTTTAAATTGGATGATGTAAAAACTCAAAGAGTTGAATGGTTAAAAAAAGAATTAGACAAGTCAATAACTAAAAATTTGAGTGATTCAAAGTTGATGCAGATTTCGACAAAATTGTACGAAAAAGGGTATAGTGGATTAGATATTATCAATTTACTAGAGAATCATAACCATTTTAAAAATTTAAAAAATGAAAAAAGATATGAATTATTAATAGCATTTAACAAAGTAAGAAAAGAATTTAGAAATGAGAAAATATTAATCATGTTTATTTTGAATTTTTTATTTTTAAGTTTAGATTACTCTTTAGAAAATATTTCATTTATGTAAAATGGATGATTTTAATGTAGGTTCATTGCATGAGTCAAAAAATGAATGGGGAGCAAGGTTACTAACAATAATGACCCCTTTAATTATTGAAGGATTTAAGTCTATTTTTGAAGAAGCCAATAAATTGTGCAGAGAGAACAACGAGACAGATAAGTATTTGATGACGTTTCAAAATTTTGTTTCAAGAATTCCCAAATGGAATCCAACAATTATTGAAAATGAGAGAAAACGTATTTGTGATAGAAGCGGTTGCGGATATTTAGAAGATTTGGTTACATGTGTTCACATTATTCAATTAAAATTATTGACTGCAATGCGCGCAGGTAATAAACAAAAGAAGATTGATATAAATATTCCAAAGTTGGATGATTTTATTCATAAAACTTATATTCATGTAGCAAGAAAAGTATACAAGAATGTCTATCTTTTTGAAATTGACATTCCTCCTCTTCAAATGCAAAAGAATCATCGTGAATTAGAGGTTATTGTACAAGAGTGTATTTTGAATGCTGTTAGAGAGAGTATTCCCGTTGAAAATATTTTGCGCGCTTACATGGATGAAAGTGTAGAGGAGGATGTTGTGGAGGAGATTAAAGAGCAATTTATTGAGACTCCAAAGGAAAAAGAAGAGAATGAAATAAATACAAAGGTGGAAGAGTTAATTGTGAAACAAGAGGCTGGTCGTTTAAGTTTTAACAATGTTGATTTAGTGAAAGATTCAAACAATAATGTAGAAGTGGTAAATGCACCAAAGGATGTGGATGTATTAGAACAAATTAGTGTTTTAAGAAATGAACAAAGAAGGTTAGAGTCGTCTGAAGACGATGATTCAAATGAGAGATTGCAAATTTCAGAGCAAAGTGTTGATTTAGGACCAATGGACGTTCATGTAATTGACCCTCCTGGTGTAGAATTATTGCCAGATTTGTTAATAGATGATATAGAAGTGTTGGTCTAATGACGGGAACCTAGGTTCCCGTAAACCCTCCTAGTTAGACTTTTGAAAAAGTCTAGCAAAACAGCTTCGCTCAAAGTTTCACAAAAATCAAACCATATTTGAGCAAAGCTGGGGTGTACGTGGGGGTCCCCCCGTAATTGCGTAAAATAATAAATAAGAATTTACCTTATTATTTTAAATGGATAATATTTTTATTGTTGCTGGATTGATATCTTTTGTATTTTTTGTGTGTAAATTTATTGAAATGCGATTTATTGATAAAGAAAGTAAACCTTTAAAATTGTTGGTGAGAGATACATTGTTAGTGTATTTTAGCGTATTGATTGGTAATTTTGTATTAGATCAATTAAAACCAGCAATTCAAGAAGGAGGTGGATCTGCTCCTGCGGTATTTACCGATAACCCAGATTTTTAAATGCGGGCTTTAAGCCTAAAAATATAATATATTCCTAAGCAACTTAAAGCCAAATACTTAGCTGTAAATTGCTTTAACAACACGACCATTATCTGGTCTTGCATATTTTGTGTTTTCGTAATTAAATACTGCAAAACATCTAACTAAAAATCTATCTTTTCCATCGTATTTTGGAAAAAATGGCGATCTCCCGTGTACTGCGCGTCTATTATCTATTAATATAATTTCACCTGGTTTCAAATTATGTCTTAATTTATTTTGATAATAAATGTCTATTATTTTTTTTAGTAAATTATTAGCTTCCTCCGTAATACCTGTCATTAAATCTTGGTCAAAAATTAATATTGGGTCATTTTGTGTTCCATTTATTATGGACATGGGTCCGCGAATATCTCCTTCAATAAATTCATGACCATTTAACTTAAACGATAAATCTACACCTGTTTTCCATAGAGGGTTTTCCAGCATTTTTCTCTCACGTTCTGTTATGTTATTTAAAATAGTTTGAACTGGTAAAATATGAGTAAATGCGTTTAAATCCCCACGAATACATGATAAACTTAAAATATCTGGGCGCAATGTTGAAAAAGCTTGTTCTGTGTGAATTTCTAATTCAATGTTGCTTCCCAAACTAGTTTGATTTTTCGCCATTGATTTATTTGGAACTATATCTTGAAATAAATGTCCATTGCACTCTGCTTCATACGCTATTATTTCTCCTATTACATTTAATAATATTGCCTGAATGGTTGAAATTTCTAATTTCTCTCCTATTTGATAATTATTATTTTTAGGTGTATCTGGTATTTCATTTTTATCAAGTGGCACATTGTTAATTAATAAATAGCCAGTTTTTGAACCATGTTTTGCAAAATCTTTCAAAATAGTACAGATTCTTTCAGGAACGAGGAGAGAAGCTTGTTTTGTTTGTTTGCAAAATTCATTTGGATCTTGAGAAGGAATTGCAGTAATATTTAATAATAAATTTTTAAATAATAATATTTCTTCGTCTGTTAATTCAATTGACTTACCTGGAAATACCGCCAGTTTATTTACCATTGCATGTGGTATTTATATATTGTGTATAGGTTAAAATATACACAATATTAAACGAAATGTATTTATCTACCGGTCCATACTTTTACAAGCGGAAGTGGAGATCCTTTGTTATTTTCTAAAAATTTGCAATATTGTTCAAAAGAATAACCCCAAACAGAATATGTCATAATATTTCCTAGCAAAGATTGTCTTTTATATAAATTTCTTTGATTACTAAAAAATATGATTCCTAAAATTCTCTCTAAACAACATCTATCGCTTCTATTTGTTACGACACCCAATAAGTTAAATAAAGCATATTTGTTTTGCATTTTTGAGAGAAAGGCATGATTAATATAACTTTGCACTCCAAAACAACCAAACCACATATCTTTTTTAAATCCTAAAACTTTTATTTCTCTATCTACCAATTGTTTCTTTACGTCATAACTATTATTTAAAACACTAGCCAAACGAAGTGTGTTTTCTACATTTTCTTTATCTGAATTAAAATGCCATAATGGTATTGCTTTATATTTAATTGCATCAAAATTAATTCTTTGATGAAAAAAAACACTATCATGAATAATAACAGCATTATCAAAAAATTTATGTTTATGAAAATAATAATATGGTAAAAGTTCTCCTCTACCAGGGTATTCTGATTGTATAAATTCAACATTCTTATATACAAACTCTGATTTTACAAAATCTTTATTACTATTATCATCAATTACTACAATTTTTTTTAACGGATAAAATTTTCTTATGCACCTAATGCATCTATTCCAATACTTGTTTGTTTTTTCTGAATTTACATGCCTTGTAATAATAAATCCATAATTGTTGATGTTCATTTATACTTACAATAGAATTATTTTTTTTGTTGAATAACATATTTTGCTCAACTTTTTCTAAAAGTTTATTATACATAACTTGGATATTCATCTAAATTCATTACTTTTGCACTCTCTGGAAGTTTATTTTTTGAAATTGCAAATGAACTGAACTCCTTTCTCTCTAATTGAGCCTGAGGTGTATGATTATGAACACACCTAGCTATCATTTTATAAAGTTTAAAGTCAGGATATCTGTCAGATCCATCATTTTTATATAATAAATTTACTCCTTTATCATCCAAACACCATTCTACAATTAATTTTGTAACTGGTTCACATTCATCTAAATTCTTTATTGATTCCAAGTCCTCTATCATATAGTCAAAAATTGAACAAGCTAATCTACAAATATCAAAACTATAGTTTGGTTCTAATCGGGGTTTTTTATCATTAAAGTAGGGTTCTGTATTGTATTGCGTTGCTGCATCACCTCCAGCTTGAAAACTATCACTGCAAAAAGTTTTTCCATCAAATTTATAAATACTTCTACCAAAGTCAATAATCTTAAAAATTCTACCAAACGTAGGAACTTTGTAATATTTCTTTTTATAACAATAGTAAATAAACTCTTTTTCTGTTTTGTTATACATTACATTATTTGTATGTAAATCATTGTGTGTAAATGCAAACATTTTTTGATAAGTAATTAAAATCATTATAATTTGCATAAAAGCAGAATACCATTCCATTTCACTTAGCTCTTCATTTAAAATTAGGTCATCAAATGTGTTTTCACATTGTTCCATGCAAATAATTTGCACGGGAAACTTTGGAATAACAGCATTGATTCTCTCTTCATTGCAATTACTTTCAGAATCGCAATCTTCATAATTTTCATCATCATCATCAGATTCTTGCGATTCTTCTTGATTTTGATTTTCTTCTTTATCGCAACAACTATTATCATCATTTTCAGTATATGAACTTCTTGAAGAACAAGTAGAACCCGATTTTAAAGTAGTTGTTATATTTGTTTGAACTTGTAAATCATTCACATCAACAAGATCTAATGATCTCTCTTTTAATGTTTCGAGAGATACAATTTCATCAGAAAATACATTTTCAAACATTGAATCATCAATAGATTTGATAGATATGTTAGACTTTAAACTATTTGTATGATCAATTTTAATAGGAGGTAACTTTGGACTTTTTTCATCTTCGTCAAAAAGAAAATTATAATCGTCCACTTGAAATAAAACATTTTTATTTTTGTTGAAATAATCAGACTTATTTAGATAATCAATGTCATCAAAAATATTCAAAACAAAATTATTCTTAATACTTAAAAAAGAACCATAAAAATCTACACCATGAATAAAGTTGTGTTTGTGAATTAATCTACTATTCAAAAATGAAAAAAAACTATCTACATATGATGCATTATTTTGATCTATAAATTTACTATTAAAGTTGTCTAATTCTGATGTTATTAAAGGCAGTTTATATAATTTTGGGTCGTTTGGGTTGTACTTCCCAATTAGGTATTTGAATGGGTCAATCAAAGGGGCTAATTTGAAAAATACGTTTTTGGATTTAATTTTTTGCGTAGTTTGATGTTTAATGGTGCAGTTGTATAAATTTTTATTGTCCATAATATTTTCTTTGATATTTGTTAAATACCAGTCATGATTTAGGTTAACACTATTATAGTTGGTTTCGTTTAGTGAGAAAAATTTGTTATAAATTGGAATATAGTTTTGAGTTTCAGCAAAGTCATAACACTCTAAAGTTTTAAAAAGTTCGGAATTCTTCCGTTTTTGATAATTGATGTTTACCATTTGTTATTAGCTACTTATTATATAAATTCTGTTAACTTTTAACTTATTTTCACTTTTAAGAAAAGTTCATCAAAAAACTGCGTAAAATTAAAATTTATATTCTTCTAAATAATAATAACAATGACATTAGAGTTAAAAAAATTTGATATGAAATCCATTAGTTTTAAACCAAATGAATCAAAAGGACCAGTTGTTGTTTTAATTGGACGTCGTGATACAGGTAAAAGTTTTTTGGTGAGAGATTTATTATATTATCATCAAGATATACCCATAGGTACTGTCATATCTGGAACAGAAGAAGGTAATGGTTTTTATGGTAAATTAGTACCAAAGTTATTTATTCACAATGAATATAATACAGCAATTATTGAGAATATTTTAAAAAGACAAAGATCGGTATTGAAACAAATTAAAAAGGAAATGGAAACATTCAAAAGAAGTACCATTGATCCTAGAACTTTTGTTATTTTAGACGATTGTTTATATGACAATACGTGGTCGAGAGATAAAATGATGCGTCTTCTTTTTATGAACGGGAGACATTGGAAAGTAATGTTAATTATTACCATGCAATATCCATTAGGTATTCCTCCTACATTGAGAACTAACGTTGATTATGTTTTTATTTTGAGAGAACCATATATTGCTAATAGAAAACGCATATTTGACAATTATGCAGGAATGTTTCCAACTTTTGAGAGCTTTTGTCAAGTTATGGATCAGTGCACTGAAAATTATGAGTGTTTAGTTATCAATAACAATGCAAAGTCAAATAAATTACAGGACCAAGTTTTTTGGTACAAAGCTGATTCTCATAATGATTTTAAATTAGGATCAAAAGAATTCTGGGAATTGTCTAAGGATATGCATTCTGATGACGAAGACGAAAAATATGATCCTGGTAATGTTAAGAAACGTGGTCAAGGTCCCAAAATTAGTGTCAAGAAAACAAAATGGTAAAAAATTTAAAGACATCCTAATATATTTTGATAGTTATGGAAAAGTTAATTTCCGATATTTTTGAATAAAGTTTACACAAGTAAAATTTCATATGTATTTTTTTATATACATGAAATTTTATTAAGCAGAACAGCAAGTGTAAGAAACACCTGCTAACGGATTTCCAACGCATCCAGTTCCTTGTTGATAAGTACAAACATTATCTGTAAAATAATAATTATTAGTTCCTAATTGATTTGCACAATAATTGCACATCCAAGCACAACCAGTCCCTTGAGTTACGGAAAAAGTTACACAATTATTTGGTGTGGGGCTTTTACAAGTTTCTACATTTCCGTTAACGGCAGTAAAAAGAAATACTAACAATATAGCAAAAAATCCTCTCATTATGATATTATTTTCATTCTTGTTTTTAAATTACTTTTTTCAAAAATTATGTATCATCAAAATTTATTGTAACAGGATATTTCAAATAACAATAATCTGTCCAATGCGTTGTTGGATTGTTTAATTCACACCAGTCAAACAAATACTTTTTCTCTCCAGGAACAAAATGAGGAAATTGTTTCCAAAGGTTATATTTGAAATGAATGACTAGGTTCATGATTGTCATCTCGTTTGTTTTACAAAGAGGATATTTGTTCATATATTCAATTAATTCGACCTTTTTTATTATTTTTAAAATTTTTGTATCATAAATCCAAATGCAATTTAAAAAATAATGCGAATCTAGTATTTCATTTCCAAATTCATTTGTTAATTTATTCACCAGATCTACATTCCCAAAACTTATTTGCGAAGAAAATATTTTATCTGGTTTATTTGCAAAACCAGCATCATTTGGAGCTAAAAATGAATTGTTGCATTCAAGGTTTAATAAATGTTCAACGGAATCTAAAATTCGCAAACCAGCATCAATAAAAATTACTTTCTCCCAAGCTAAAAAATATTCATCAAAAACATGCAACTTTTCCCATTGATTTAACTTGTCTAGTTCTCTCCCATCCCCATCAGGAAATTTTGTTTTTATTTGTTCTAATAATAAGGTTTTATTAATTTCTTGAAAATGAACTTCTGTTATATTATAAAATTTTTTAAAATTAATAGGCAGATTAAAATTAACACAAATAACTGCAACGTCTCCATTCCATTTTCCAACGCTTCTTAAATCAGAAATAGTTTTTTTTGCGCGAAAAAAATAATTTTCATCTGTTAAAATAACAAAAACACTATTCTTTGCCATAGTAATTTCATTAAAAAAGTATTTAAATAATAAATTTTAAACAAATATAAATTAATGGAATTGACTATATCAGAATTTGATAAAAAAAACGTTGCTTGTTTTATACATAGCACAAATATGCACCAAAGAGGAACGTTAATTCTAGAGGATATTTTAAAACGCATGTCAAATGTTAATTTTTTTGATAACGTTGATTTTGTATTTATTAATAATATTGGAATGCAAATTGATGTAAATAAATATCAAAATATTAGTAAAAAAATTATTATATTTAATTATTCATTTGATGTTAATTTATTTGAAAATTGTACAATAAAAACAATAAGTTCATTTTGTAAATTAAATCCTCAATATAAAGTTTTATATTTGCACACAAAAGGTGTTTCATATGAAAATACTGACAGAAATGTAACCATTTTCGAAAATATTAAAGATTGGACAGATTTTATGTCATATTGTTTAATTGATAATGTTGAATCGTGTATTAATTTATTGGATTGTTATAATGTTATTGGTTGCAACTACAGAGAACCGCCAAAAGAAAAGTACCCACATTTTTCTGGTAATTTTTGGTGGGCAAATGCGAAACATATTAACCTTTTATCGGTTTGTGATCTTAATGTTAAGCATGATGCTGAGTGGTATGTATTGAAAAAAAAGACAAAATTTCTGAACGTTCACACTTGTCCTTATGGACATTATGAGAATAAATACAAATTGGAACAATATAAAAATATTGTAGATGAAAATTTTAAATATTTCAAAAATACAAAAAAATATGAAGTAAATAATTTAGTCTTTTTAAGTTACTCTGAAAATGCGGACATGTATTATTCCAGTGTTCTATGTTTTATAAATACTATTGTAGATATTGTGATTGATACTATCAAACAAAATAATTCTCATCCTTCAAATGTTTTAATTGTTACAAATGAATTTTTAAAACAATACTTTAGCTTTGAAAACTTAAATCGGAAACTAAAACAATATAAAATTAAAGTAGTATCAAATTTAGATTTAGAATTAAAAATAAATTCAGTAAAATATGGCGTAAATATTTGCGATAGTACAATGTTAGATATAACAGATAAAGTAATCAACACGTGTTATTCCAAAAATAAATTATTTATTGATAAAAACATTAACCTGAATACATTGGCGGGTGAAGATCCATTGGAAAAGGTTGCAAAAAAATTGTATGTCTATTATGAAATTGATAGTTATCTTTTTCACAGAGTTGTAGATGAAATGGGAATGTTTTTGACTAATAGTATATTAATTGATTTAAATTCAATAGAAATAGATAAAAATGATTATTTGGATAATATTAACCATAATAAAGATTCTATTTTATTTGGAAAAATAATGTCAGAGTTAAAACTAACCGACGAAATTTTTAAACGATAAATTATACTTTTTTTGTTTTATTGTGACGTTTTGAATTTGAATTACGTTTTGTTTTTTTAATATATATTGGTTTTACAATATTACCAACATGTATGTTATTTTTTTTAATAAACCCTGATTTTATTTCTATTACGTATTTTGATGGATAGTTTACATAAACAAAAGATAAATCTAAAGGGTTTGTATTTTCAACAAATCCAACAATTTTAAAATTTTTATCTAAAAAAATAACATCTAAACTAACATAAGTATTCTTCATCCAAAATTTGTGAATTTTTTCATCTTTCATACAAAACAACGCACCTAAATTTTGCGGCAACTTCTTTACAAACATTAAACCTTGTTGAATTGACTTTTCCGTTTTAAAAACGCGATTAATTTTAATAGAAATGACATTGTTATTCATTTATATTAAAAGTATATATTATTTACTCTTCCTTTTTATTTGCAAAAGGACCACTTACAAGTAGACTTTGTCCATTATCCGACTTACCAATTACAATATTTTCACCTTCAAATAACTCGCTTCGAATATCTGCTGCAGAAATTGCATCATTGTCCTTAAGAACATTTTCAGTTGTGTTCATATTTGCAACACTAATTAAATTTCCATTTTCATCAATAGTTTGCGTTAAACTACTTCCAGTTTTCTCGGCGTGTTTAATATTTTCTTCAATAGCCTTCTTCTTTGACTCCTTAACGCGTTGTTCAAACGAGTTTTTGGCATGAGCTTCATTTTTGGTCTTTTCGCTCATGAGTTGATTCAACTCTTCCTCCATATACTCAACTCGCCCAGTTTTATACGCTTCAGGATCCCAAGGCATCCACAAACCAACTGGACCAACATAAACATCGTGGCTTGGATCCACTTCTCTCAACATTTTACACCTTAACTCGGCCTCTTCTAATGAAGAATACGTTCCACGAACCTTTAAACCTCGAGTACAAGTTTGAAAATTATGTTTAATACCAAAACTCTTTTCCAGTTCCTCTTCATTATTATCTAAAAATGTCTTATACTCATCTTCAAAACTAGATTTAGCAATGTTTTCCTTTTCCTCTTTGATGAACTCTTGAAAATCTTTTGTTACGTCATCAAAATTTAATTTATACTTGTAAGAAACAAAATTAAGAAATTGAAGAAATTTTTCCATGGATTTATTTAACTCCCACTTCTTTAGGAATTCTTCAAAGAAATACATTTCCTTTTGTTTTAATATTTTATCGGGGGAAACAAAGCTTACGCAAACAAATTTTTGTCCTGCAATTGGTTTATCTTCTTCCAACAAGTCAACATATTTAGGATTAGGTTGACCATTTTTGTCAAGTTTTCTTTCAAAACCGGAATCTTTAGAGGTACTCATTTTATTTATTAAAAGTATTTAATTTTAAGTTTTTTATCGCATAATATATATTTTTTTCTTGACATTATTTATAATATGTTTGACCTCGGAGAACTCGTTAAGAGAATCATCAAGTACCTTGTTGAAGGTTTAATGGTTGCCATTGCCGCATACGCCATCCCTAAACGTTCTTTGAACCTTGAGGAAATCGCTCTTATTGCTTTAACTGCTGCTGCCACATTTAGCATTCTTGATACTTACGTTCCTTCTATGGGAGTCACCGCTCGTTCTGGTGCCGGTTTCGGTATTGGAGCCAATTTGGTGAAATTCCCCGGAGGCTTTTAAATTACCACATTAGCGTAATTTCAAAATAATAATATAATTAAATCTTTTATTATATTATTAGATGACAAAAATTAAAATTACTCGTAAAAAACGCACTGGAGGTCAAGGCGAAGATGATGAGGAATCAAGATCTTTACATTTATCTGATTTACAGGGGAATGAAAGTTTAAATGATATTTCAATGATTTCAAATGCCAGTGATGATGAACACGAAATTCCTGAAACTGATTTAAATATAAGTGGGGTAGAAAATGATGAAAGTGGTATGACTGAAAATGAGTCATTTGAAACTATGAATGATTTTCCTAGTATGGAAGAAAATGAGATGAATCAAACTTTGGAAAATGAATCTATAATGCCTGCATTAAATTTAGAAGATTTGAATGCGTCAAATGCATCAACAAATACTACACGCGAAGAAGAATCATTTGGAGGAAAAAGAAAAACAAAAAAAGCAAAAAAAGCAAAAAAATCAAAAACAACTTTAAAAAAAAGTGGCGCAAAATCTAAAAATCGCAAAACAAAAAAACATCGCAAAACTTTAAAAAAAAGACATTATAAAAAAAAGAAGGGCGGTTTTGTTGGAGATAATGGAACAGATATGGAAAGATATGGTGAAACTAATCCTTATTCCGTTGAGAGAGATTCTGATCCACGATATTAAATTTAAATTGTAGGGATAAATTCCCAATCCAATTCTTCGCAAATTTTTTTCCAAATAGTATCTTGGTCTATTCTTTTTTCGCGATCTTTAAGCATAGGAAAATGTTCTAAATACTGATTTTCTCCAAGAAGTTCGCAAAGTTTATAAGCAGTATAATAGTAATTTAAAAAATTAACTCTGTCATCAGGACAAAATTTTGAATAAGGGGCTTGCAATTCCATAAAAAGATTAAAAAGCGTTTCTTCTAATTCTGGTGACATAATAGGAGGCTTTATTCCCAACTTATCTTTAATAAATGGTATGTGTTCATAGTATTTATTATAGCCCAATTTTTTCAAAATTTCTTTTGTTTTATGATTTGTAATTTGCACCAATTCTATTCTTTCCTTTTTTATTTGTTGTTTTATGTTTTCAATAACTTCTGGAGGAATTTGAGTAGTTTCTTTTCCTTGAAATTGAGCAATAATTTCTTTAAAATGATTAATTCTTTTATAAGCATAAAAACAAACTTCTTTGGGAGGTTCTTTGTAAGATGGTTTTTCATTTTCAATTAAATAAGGCACATTTCTTGAACATTGGTTGCAAATTAATATTCCCTCATCCTCTAATGGTATTAACTCGCCTTTAAAACAATATCGACAAACATCTGTTGGACTAACAAATGCATTTACATCTAAAAATGAATCATCAATATTACTTAAATACTTTTGCACAATGTTATTGGTTTTGATTTCAGTTTTGTTATTTTCTTCATTTTTAATTTTAAAAAAAGAATCAATTGCTTTATTTTTATAATTTGTTGTTGTTCCTTTAGAAATATTTTTTTTATTTTCAAAATAATCAAAAATATACTTTGCATTATCCAAAAAGTATTCTTTCTTTTTTGATTTTGTTACTTTTATTGTTTCATCAATTTCATTTATTCTATCTTGCATATCCATTTTTTGTTCAATTGTTAAAGCGTTAAGCAATTGTTGTTTTAATTCCATTTTTTCTATTTTAAGACTTGGTATTACATCATTTTCATCTTTGGCAAATTCATTTACAAATTCTTTGTGTTTACCATCTAACGTTGTAGAGTTTTTTTTGCTAATTTTTATCTTTTTAACGGCCTTTGGTTTAAATGAAGGCATTTGATTCTTTAAAATACTTTGTGATAATTTATTTAATTGGTATTTTAACTAATTATTATTCTGAAGCAAACTAGTTCAAAAATACCCAAAGTTTTCTTTATTTTATTTAATGGAATTAAAAATCAATGTTGATGATGAAGAAAATATTAAGATTGATCCTATTAGGTTTCAAAAAATGTTATTTGTTTACAATGCTTTAGAAGAAGGTTGGACAATAAAAAAGAAAAAGGATTCTTTCGTTTTCTCAAAAAATCACGAAGGCAAAAAAGAAGTTTTTTTAGAGTCCTATTTGGTTAGATTTATGAAGTCAAACTTTGATTTTAATAAATTACTCAACTAAGTTAATTTAATTTAATTAATTGAATTAAATTAAATTTCTCAATTTTTTTTTCTTTAGCAATAATATAAAATGGGAGGTGGTCTTATGCAACTCGTCGCTTATGGCGCTCAAGATGTTTACCTTACAGGTAATCCTCAAATTACTTTTTGGAAAGTTACTTACCGCAGATACACAAACTTTGCTATTGAATCTATCGAGCAAACTTTCAACGGCCAAGCCGATTTCGGTCGCCGTGTCCAATGCGTGATCTCCAGAAATGGTGATCTTGCTTACAGAACATATTTACAAGTTACTCTTCCTGAGATCAACCAACTTATGGGTGTTGGTGCCTACGTTGCCGGCCAAGGCAGCGGAGTCTACGCCCGTTGGTTAGATTTCCCCGGCGAGCAACTCGTCGCTCAAGTTGAGGTTGAGATTGGTGGCCAACGCATCGATCGCCAATATGGTGATTGGATGCACATCTGGAACCAACTTACTATGACTGCTGAGCAACAACGCGGATACTTCAAGATGATTGGTAACACCACTCAACTTACCTTCATCACCGATCCTTCCTTCGCTGACGTTGATGGTCCTTGCGACTCCTTAGCTCCTCGTCAAGTTTGCGCTCCTCGTAACGCTCTTCCTGAGACAACTCTTTACGTTCCTCTTCAATTCTGGTTTTGCACCAACCCTGGTCTTGCCCTTCCTTTGATTGCCCTTCAATACCACGAGGTCAAGATCAACCTTGACATCCGTCCTATTGATGAGTGCTTGTGGGCTGTCACCACTCTTTCCTGCAACTCTGGTCCTCCTATCAACGTTGCTAACCAATACGCTGCTGGCCGCCCTGTTCCTGCCACTATTGCTTACAATCAATCCATTGTTGCTGCTTCCCTTTACGTCGACTACGTCTTCCTTGACACTGACGAGCGCCGCAGAATGGCCCAAAACCCTCACGAGTACTTAATCACTCAACTCCAATTCACTGGTGATGAGTCTGTTGGTTCTTCCAGTAACAAGATCAAGCTCAACTTTAACCACCCCGTTAAGGAGCTTGTCTGGGTCGTCCAACCCGATCAAAACGTTGACTACTGCTCATCTTTAACTTGTGATGCCACTCTTTTCAAGGTTCTTGGTGCCCAACCCTTCAACTACACTGATGCCATCGACGCTCTTCCTAACGCCGTCCATGCCTTCGGTGGACCTCAAGAGGTTGCTGCCAACTCCAATGCCTTCATTGATGCTCGTGGTCTCTTCCAAGACGCCGGTGCTCTTGATGCCTACATTCCTGCTAACTTCTCTGGCTACTGGAATGGTCCTTCCAACCCTTACAACGAAGCCAACCTCGGAGGTATTGAGGTTCCCGGATACAACACCACCAACATCAACAGCCCTAACTACCCTTACTCCGTCCAACCTCCTCCAACTTTTGGAGCATCCGGTCCTAACCAAGGTCCTGGCAAACTTTATGCCGCTACTTACCCTGATCACAATAATGGATCCACAGTTTCCGATGCCGGCACCTTCGTCCTCACTGAGACCTCCCTTGATCTTCACTGCTGGGGCCAAAACCCCGTCGTCACCGCTAAGCTCCAACTTAACGGCCAAGATCGCTTCTCTGAGCGTGAAGGTTCCTACTTCTCTTGGGTCCAACCTTACCAAGCCCACACCCGCAACCCTGATGAGGGTATCAACGTGTACTCCTTCGCCCTTCGCCCTGAGGAGCACCAACCTTCCGGCACTTGCAACTTCTCCCGTATTGATAACGCCACCCTCCAACTTGTTCTTTCCAACGCCACAGTTGAGGGAACCAAGACTGCCAAGGTCCGTGTCTACGCCACCAACTACAACGTTCTCAGAATTATGTCGGGAATGGGAGGCTTAGCCTATTCCAATTAAAAATATTATCACGATATATCGTGTGGTTTTATATTTTTATTTTTAAAATTTAATATTATTATAATAAAATTATAATATTAATAAAACAATTTAAAAAATTTGCTTCCTATAGTGTATAAAATGCAAATCTTTGTTAAAACTTTAACTGGTAAAACTATCACCCTTGAAGTTGAACCCAATGACACTATTGAAAATATTAAGACAAAAATTCAAGATAAAGAAGGAATACCCCCAGATCAACAACGTCTTATTTTTGCCGGAAAACAACTCGAAGATGGACGTACACTTGCCGATTATAATGTTCAAAAAGAATCAACACTTCATTTAGTTTTGCGTTTAAGAGGAGGTTAAAAAAAAGCAAAGAAAACATTAAAGTAAATAAATATTTAAAAGATAACTACTAATATCTTTTAAATAGAATGACAAGTCCTAAAATACTTATTTTTGGTGCCAATGGTTGGATTGGAAGTAAAGTTGTAAAGCTCTTAAAAGAAATGTCACACAATGTTTATTTTTCCAACGCTCGTGCAGACGATATTGAATCAATTAAAGCCGAATTAGATAGTTTATCGTGGTCACACATTAACATAACTCATATAATGAGTTTTATTGGCAGGACACATGGAATATATGAAAATCAAAAAATTAGTACTATTGATTATTTGGAAAAACCAGGAAAGTTGGTGGAAAATGTCCGAGATAACTTATTTGCTCCTATTTCTCTCGCCATTCTTTGCAAAGAAAGGAATATACACTTCACTTATTTAGGAACTGGTTGTGTTTTCGACTTTGATGATCAACACCCTTTTGGTGAGGAAGTAAATGGTTTTACTGAAGACTCCAAACCCAATTTTTTTGGTTCTTCTTATTCTATTGTAAAAGGTTTTACCGATCAATTAATGCATAATTTTAAAGATTCTGCACTTAATGTTCGCATTAGAATGCCTATTACTGATGAAGTAAATGAGAGAAACTTTATTACAAAAATTACAAATTATAAGAAAATATGTTCCATTCCTAATTCAATGTCTGTTTTAAATGAATTATTACCAGTTATGATTGATCTAGCACTAAAAAATGAAACTGGAACTATTAACTTAACTAATCCAGGTTTAGTCTCTCACAACGAAATATTGGAAATGTATCGGGACATAGTAGTGCCTAATTTTCAGTGGGAGAATTTTAATATTCAAGAACAAAATGAAATTTTATTATCAAAACGTTCAAATAATTATTTAGATACAAATAAATTGCAAGAAAAATACCCAAGCGTTAAAAATATTAAGGAATCTATTCGAGACATTTTAATCCAAATGAGAGAAAACATAGATAAAATGGATGTTGTTTAGTGTATGGGTTTAAATATACTTTAAAAAATGTTAAAATAATTATATAAAAATGAAAAACATTTTAGTTACTGGAGGATGTGGTTTTATTGGATCTAATTTTATTAATTATTATTTTGATAAAAACACCGATGTTAGCATTGTTAATTTGGATGCAATGTATTATTGCGCAAGTGAATTTAATGTTAAAGAAGAAATTCGAAATTCAGATAGATATCATTTAGTAAAAGGAAACTTGTGCTCTTTTGATTTATTAACTCATATCCTTTCTAATTATAAAATAGATACTATTATTCATTTTGCAGCACAATCTCACGTGCAGAATTCTTTTGAGGATTCGTTGCAGTATACAAATGATAATGTACTTGGAACCCACACACTTTTGGAAACTGCGAGACGATATGGTAAAATAGAAAAGTTTATTCATATTTCCACCGATGAAGTTTACGGCGAATCAATGCTTATGGATGATGAAGAGAAAAAAAATGAGAGTTCTGTTTTATGTCCGACAAATCCATATGCAGCAACAAAAGCCGCTGCAGAATTAATTGCAAAATCATATTATTTTTCTTTTAAAATGCCAATTATTATTACTCGCGGTAATAATGTTTATGGACCCAATCAATATCCTGAAAAACTTATTCCGCGTTTTATTAAATTATTAAAAGAAGATCAACCAGTTACTATTCAAGGAGATGGCTCCAATGTAAGAGCTTTTTTGCATGTTCTTGACGTTTGCGGTGCATTAGAATGTATTATTGAAAAAGGACAACTAGGAGAAATTTATAATATTGGAAGTGATGATCATTACGAATATACAGTTTTAGAAATCGCTCAAAAGTTAATTCAAAAAATTAAAAACACTGATGATTTTGACAAGTGGATTACTTATATTGCAGACAGACCTTTTAATGATAAGAGATATTACATTAGCAATGAAAAAGTAAAAAAATTGGGCTGGACTATTAATGTTGATTTTGAAAGAGGGTTAAATGAATTAATATAAATATTATATTTGCAAAAAAATTGAAACTGAAATTATTGTTTAATCATGGTTAAATACTATAATTTAACATCAAATGACAAGTAAGGTTTATTTCAAAGTTGCATATACGTGCAATACAAAATATTACAATATACCACACAACTGGAGTATATCTCAGTTAATAAATTCAATTCGAGGAAAAGCGCGACAAGATTTTCAAATACATACTGAAGTTGATATTGTCGAAGCAGGACAACCAGGAATAAGTGAAGAAGCACAAGCATTAGAACCAGAACAAATAACATTCCAGCAAAAGTATACTAATCGAATACCTTATTTAGCATTTTATATTCGACCAAGGACAAGAACAATTCAACCATTACCTGAATGCATGCTTTGCCAAGAAACAAACATGATAATTAATCCAACTTTTGGCTGCGCTCATCAATTTTGTCAAATATGCTCTGACGGATGTATAACTCATGGACATTCACGTTGCCCAATATGCAGACATCGTATATAAATAATAAAATCTACTTAAAAATTTTATTACAAATATATTAATATGTTTGTAACAAAACTATTATTATTTTTTTCTTACATTGCGAGCAGTTCTCAAACACCTATTAGAATACCTTTCAACGTTGCACCTTTAAATAATAAAAATATAAACAATTCTAAAATGGGAATAAAAACACTACCTTATTGCGTAATAGAACGAAATACTACAGAGCAAAAAAGAATGACTGCAGAAGACTTCAAAACTCTAATGCAGATTTGGTTAACTCTTTTTATTTTTACTTTTCCAATTGTTATTTTTCCAAATAAAGATCAGTAGATACTATTTTTTTAGCATATCTGCTAAAATGTTGGCAGTTTCGCATATATAAATTCATCGTTTGATTGTTTTTTATTTCCCATACTAATAATTTATCTACCAGTTCTTTTATTTCTGAATCATTTATTAATTTATATATTGAATTACTTAGTTGGCGCGACTCCATTTCAGTAAAAGGTTTGTCCCAAATTGACATTATTTTTTCATCGTCATTTATATTTGCATTTTTTATGTATCTTAAACGTATTTCGCCAGTTACATCTTTTCCTAATAATAAATTTAATAAAATTTTTGATCGAGTTCTATCTTCCGCTGGAGTAAAATCAATAGAATAAACACCATCATTTTTTGATAATAAAACTAAATGATGTTGTTTCAACTTAGGTAAAAAATTAAAAATTGCGGTGTGCATTATTCGCATTTGAAATTTGCAAGCTACAAAAAAAATATTTATAAAAACATAGGAAATAACTTTTGTTAAATGCATTTATATAGTAAATATACGAATTTTTTATATTTATTCACTTGTAACAAATAATCTATTCATATTTCTAACTTCTGGCTTATCTGACTCCGTTGAAAACAATTTTTTAATTTGCTCATCATCTCGAAATCTTACTGAGTAATCCTGCTGAATTTTATTTCTACCAATTCGACCCATTGCTTGTATAATTTTTTCTTGCGTAAGATTCATATCTTTACTCAAGTAACCATGACAAAACTGATAGTTTGTACCATAAATATAATCGCTCGATGCAATAATTACATACAATTTCTGTTGATCTGCCAAACTTTTCATTATTTCTGTATATGCAATGCTCTCATGATTTGTAAATACTCCAATTCCCATTAAAAGTAAAACTTTCCAACTATTTTCTACGTCTTCTAACATCATTATTTTTAGAATAGTCTCATCCTCAATTGTACTCGTAAACGCATTCTTTACATTCATTTCTTCTGCCCACTTTGTCAAATGAGAACTTGAATTTGGTACAAATGTCTCATTCAAGCTGGCTGTTTTAATCATAGAACGCAATAGCTCCAATTCTTGCATAACTTTTCTTGTTTCACTATAAGAACCATTATCATTGTCTGAACGATTCAGTTTATGATCTGACTTTTTCTTCTTTCCAGAAAGCGCACCCTTATCTGCATGCGAAATATTAGTTACTTCTTTTGCTTCTAGTCGCTCTTGAATGTCTTCCAACATTTTTTCTAGTTTACTCATTTTTGAGTTCACAGAATTATTAAAATCAATCTTGTCAGTTATATCTGTCATCATTGCCGAGGGAATTGCAGCTTGTTGAATGCAAAATTTTGCAACTTTTTCAATGTCATTTGCCAAGAATATTGTTGGACCATCTGTTAAAGTATGTGAATCTTTTGTTGTAATATAGATGGCACAGGATCCTGTATCGACAGGTTTTTGAATTTGCATTTGCGCTGCAACGGGCGCCTGTACACTCATTGTTCTAGTCAACTGGCCTCCACCAACCTGGGCCGGTGCTTTTTTTTCAGTTGTACTTGTGCCTGGTCCAAGACTTGAATGTTTTCTTATCTTAACACCTTTATTGTCAATATAATCATTTGGTTTAATACGCTTTTCTCTATTTTCGCGAAAATAATTATATACAATAGACCAATCAGATTCTTTGATATTTTTCAAAAGTTTCAAATAATATAGTTTGATTGTTTTCATATCAATTTCGTCAAGAGAACCAAAATGACGCTCGATTTTAACGTTTGTAGGCACTAAATTGTGTTGCAATACATAATTTATAAATTTTACAAGTTCCTTCAAATCAAAATATCTTAACAAAGTCAAATAATTTTCACAATGTGCAACCATTTCCTTCATTGTCGCGTAACCACTAGCCATATGATGAGGCAAAATTACATAACCATTGTTATCAACAATTGGAATTGTTTTTTTACAATCATGACTAATGACAGAAACAATATTTGCTTCTGGAAACTTAATCATAAAGTCACTAATTGTTTCTGGAATTTCATGCACTTTTGGCAAAGTAGCAGAAGATAAAACCACATTTGGAATTACATTCTCCGACCAATTCTTTTTAATAATTTCGTGAAACTCGTGTTCATCATAATCCAAAGTAATAGTTGGTTCATCCCAATAGGTAATAATATCCTCTTTGGAATTAAATGCTAACATATAATACATTGCAGAAATATAAGATTTAATATCACAAATAATAATCTCAACTTTATCTCCAACACTATTATCTACTTTCCAAATTCCTCCAGTTCTCCAATTTTTTGTATACTCTTTTGCTGCAAAATAGTGCAAACGAATTTCTTCTGCGCTAGAACATCCAAATGCAAAGGCTATCTTTTTATTTACCGAAATAGCTGCTCTTGCTAGCGCTAAACCAACATGTCTTGCTGCACAAACAAATATTACGCGTTTCGTTTCTGACAATCCTAATGGAGATAGTGTTTTTCCCGTTCCAGTTGGAGCAATATACAAAACTAATTTAGGCATTGCACTCTTGCAACAAGTAAACAATTCTTTTTGATGATCATAAAGCATCATATCGCTATATTTGAGAATGTTTTCATTTTTTTCAATATAGTCCACTGCGTTTTCTACAATCTTTGACATATTCACGTCATCTTCATATACTGCCAAAATTTGATTTACAATTTGTTCTATATGGCGATTCATGTTAATCACGCTATTTCTAATTAATTTATACATTGTGAAATAATAATATTCCCAATTTCCATTGTTTTTTTTCAGTTTTAACAAGTTTTCAATTAAATTTATCAATACGTGCTCATATAAAATAATTTTTGATGCCTCAAGAGCTGCAGCACTATTTTTTTCTAGACGAATCATGTCGGCTTTTTTTATTTTTGTTTTTGGATTTACTGAAATAGCCATAAAAGTAGCATTATACTTTTTAATAAGTTCGGTTATTTTAGCGGCAAAATAAGTATTGTATAAATAGTCTTCCATTTCATCAGATTTCTCAATTTTCAAATATGTCAAAAGAGAATTGTGTTTATTATATTTCAGAGTGACATCTGAAAATCCGCGCATAATTAAATTTAAAACTTCTATTTCATCCGCAGAAACAGGAACTTCAATAGATTCCCATTCTGATTTGCTTAGTTTACGTTGTTTAAGATCCATTATTTGGTTGATTACAATAATTGTTGTCCAATCCTTTAAGTTTATTTTTAAAATCAATTTTTTTTTTAATAAATATGATAGTAAAAAAAATTTATTATCATATAGATCCGAGTTGCCTGAATCGAACAGGCGACATTTTGATATCATTAATAAACTACTACAGTCAAATGCTCTACCAACTGAGCTAAACTCGGATTTGGAGGGTGGTTAGCCGACCACCCCATTCTTATTGTTTAAATCTATTTATATTGTTTTATTTTTATTATTAAAATTGAATTCAATTAAAAACATATAAATAAAATCACATAGTTAAATAAAATGCAAAAAGCAATAATTGTCACTATTGACGGAAATATTGGTTCTGGCAAATCTACCCTGTTAGATAATCTTAAAAATCATTACACAAATGACGCCAATGTAGTGTTTGCGGACGAACCCGTTTCTGAATGGGAGAATATTAAGGATTCAAAAGGGGTCACAATGTTGCAAAAATTTTATCAGGACCAAAAAACATATTCGTTTCCTTTTCAAATGATGGCATATATTTCACGATTGCATATTTTAAGAAATATTGTTAAGGAAAATCCCGGGGCTGTTATTATTACTGAACGTTCTTTGCACACCGATCGTCTTGTTTTTGCAAAAATGTTATTTGATTCTGGCCTTATTGAAGATGTAAATTATCAAATTTATCTGAAGTGGTTTGACACATTTATTGAAGACTATCCAATTGATGGAATTATATATGTTAAAACTGACCCACACATTTGTTTTGACAGAATAAAAAGGCGTTCTAGAACTGGCGAAAGCATTATTCCGATTGATTACTTAACAAATTGTGATAAATATCATGATGATATGATTGTTGAAATGCAAAATTATAGACTTCTTCAATTAGATGGAAATCAAGACATATTTCATAATCCAAATATTATCATTGAATGGATAACGCAAATTGACAATTTTATAAAGAAATAAAACGTTAATTTATTTTATTTAGTATAAATTATTATTTTTTTATTGAGTAATTATATGGATATTGATTTTACAAGTCGAACAGGTGAAAGCCAAAAACGATCGGTAGCTATGGGTTTAGCCGATGCTGCTGCAAAAAAAGTAAATGAAACAAATGCTGCAAATAATTTTGTCGAAGAAAATAAAGATGCGTTTGAAAAATTTGATAGTCTTCCAAATCGTGGTGGAAAATATACTAAAAAACGTAAATCAAAACGCAATACAAAAAAATCAAGGAAACAAAGAAAATCAAAAAAACACAGGAAACATAGAAAATAATTATTTTATAAATGTATATTATAAATGCCCACAGATCAATGGTATCATTTACCCGTAAGTAACTCAAGTAGAAGATCTTCTGGATATTCTAAAAAACTTAGATCAAAACAAAAATTATTTGCAAAAAAAACTAGATCAGATAGAAGAAACTCTAGTTCTTTTTTTCGTTCGGTTAGTTCAAAACCCCGATCTAGTGCAAATTTTAGAAATGTAAGTTCCAAAATATCATCTGGTTTTAAAAGAAAAGCTCATATTTTGACACAACACTATAATAAACCTGATCAAATTTTACGCCATCATACTGTATAATAATTAATATTAATATATAATAGATAATAATATTAATGGAAACTGAAGAAGGTATCAAATCGGAATCTTTAGTTAATTTGCCCACAAATTTTAAAAATGAGGAAAACACAATTATTGCAACTATTGCGCGTATGAATCCACCTACTCCAGGTCATCTTCTTCTTGTAGAGAGAATGATTTTACAAGCTGCTGCAAATAACTTGACGCAAATTAGCATTATTTTATCACATTCTGTTGATTCTGATGAAAATCCACTCGATTGTTGGACAAAGCGAGATGTTTTTTTGCATTCTTCAATTGACAGATTTAAAGAACATTTAGCACGTACAAATCCAGAATTAGAGAGAAACATAAGAAGTGTTAATGTAGTTATTGTTTGTATGGACGATCCATTTCAAGAAGAAGTTCCAGAAATTAGTGCGAGTACTACACCTATTCTTAAAGCAATAAATTATATATTATTCAGATTTTACATGTATCCTCGTCCAGGATTAAATGTAAAATTATTCATAGGAGATGATAGAGATTATAATAAATTTTTGGGACCTAGTTTAACAAAAAAAGCCGTTCCTGTTGGTTTTGAGCAAATCCAAATAGAGAGAACAAATATGTCTGTTTACAAATCTATGGGATGTATGCAACTAAAATCTTTAGCTATAGATTCTGTGCCAATACCCGCAATGTCTGCGTCATTAGTAAGAAATTTAGTGAAGTGTCGTTTACCTGATCAATTTGCAAAAGTTATGAAGAGAGCTTTTTTAGAAGATCGAGAAATACAAGAATTATATGGTATTTTAGCTGATGCCATACCTGAAAATAAGTCTCTTGGTGGACGCAAACGAAAATCTAAGTATACTTTTAAAAAATCTACTTTTAAAAAAAGTAGAAAAAGTAGAGCAAAATTTACTATTAAAAAGTCTAGAAAATACAGAAAAAAATATTAAAGACATTTATTAGAGTTTAATAAATGTCTGTTGAATTAAAAGAAGATATTGTAGTATTGTGTCCTCATTGTAACTTATGCATTCTTATTGAAAAACTTAATTGTCGCATTTTTAGACACGGAATAATAAAAAAAACGGGAAAACAAATGGATCCACACGCTCCTAAAGATATTTGCGATGAATATATTAAACATGATGATATTTATGGTTGCGGCAAGCCGTTTATGATTATTGAACATGAAAACGGATTTACAGCTATTGTTTGTGATTATATTTAAAATTCTAAATCTACGATAACAGGATAATGATCAGAATTATATGTTCCACATTTTTCTTCATATCCATGATATATATACGCATCAATAACTTTTTCTCTCAAATACTCACTTACAAGAATATGATCTATCATAGAAAATTCAGTTGGTACCGATTTACAATCTGAATTTTTATCCCACCATGCACTATATCTTTCATTTTGAACAATAACTTCTGCAATATTAAATAATTGGTACTTACCCTGACCTTTTAGAATTTCAAGCACGAGAGAAGTAGGTTTATCGTTATTTGCATCTAATACTTCTCCATCATAATCATTAAAATCTCCCAATAAAATTATTTCATAACTTTTTTCAACATAACTTTCAATTACTTTTTGTAATATCATTGCCTGTGCTTCTCTCTCAGCGCATCTTGTAGGATCAGTGGGGAAGGCTAATAAATGAGCTCCTATAAATGCAATATATATATTATTTATTTTGTATTCAGTAATATAGTGTTTACTAACACCTGAAGTATTTGGAGGTCCCGTATATCCACATTGCGATTTTTCTATTGGATATTGATATCTTTCTTCTGATCTGTAGAGAGAAACCAGAGGATCTATTTTTGTAAGTTGTCCAACATTCTGACCTGTTGCTCCATCAGTGCCTTTTTTTAAGTAAGAATTAAATAAATTTGAATTTAATCCTTCTCTCAACATATTTAATTCATCACATCCTTCTATTTCACAAAAATTTATAATATCTGGTTTTAATTTTTTCACTACATTTATAACTGATTTTAAATGTGTATTTGCTTCACTTTCATTTTTCCATGTGCATCCATTACCAGGACAATCAGAAGATCCACAATAGTCAATAAATAACCATTCAACATTATATTGAACAATTCGCAATTTATTTTTATTTTCTCTCCTATCTACTGATAATGATGGAGCAATCGGACATTCTGTATCCGAAAAAACAAACGGAAAAAACAAACAAGCAAAAAACAAATGCTTTAAGATCATTTTATATATATTTTTATAAAAATTGATACAAAGATACAAAGATATAAAAATATAAGAAGATAATAATGGCAACAGCACCAAACAGAACAATTGGAAAACTATTAATTTCTATGTGCACTTCAAAAATTGTCCCCGTTATGGAATATTGTTTAAAATTTGATGGATGTAGTAAAGGAAATCCGGGTCCGGCAGGTGCGGGCGCAGTAATATACAAAAATGATGAAGAAATCTGGGCAAATAGCGTATATGTGGGAGATAAAGAAACAAATAACGTAGCGGAATACAATGGTTTAATTATGGGACTCACTAAAGCAAATGAATTAGGAATTAAAGAATTATTGGTAATGGGAGATAGTGAATTAATAATTAAACAAATGAAAGGAGAATATAAGGTAAAATCAGTAAACATTATTGAATATTATTTAAAAGCAAAAACATTGTCTAGATTTTTAAGCGAAGTACATTATGAACACATTTATCGAAAAGATAATACGCGCGCCGATGAACTTGCCAATTTTGGTTTACAATCTAAATTATCAAGTTCTTAACGTTATTAATTTGTTCTATTTTATCAGAAACATCTCTCGCTCCAATTGCATGATGTATTAAAGCATTTTCTACATCAAATTCGAATGGACCAAAAATTACATTATTATTTGGGATAAAACCATAGTTTATTTTATTTTTTATATTATTAACAATAGTTTGGTCTCCTAATCCCATGCACGAATTATCTGTCGACAACATAGTTTCATAAACTTCGGTAAAAAAATCAATAATTTTATCAATACTGGAATTTTTCATAATAAAAAACCCACTATTTACATCTTCACTTACGTGTTCTCTCATAAAATATATATCATTTTCTGTTAATTGTAAAAATGCTTCTATATTAACCCATTTATTTTTATTTCTTTCTACAAATCTTATGTCACAATCAGAAAAAATAAAATACGTATATTTGTTTTTATTAATTTTCAATGTTTCAATTAAATGTTTAATTTTATTTGTTACGCAATAATACCACAAGTTGCTTTGAAAACCAGTTACAATCATTAAATCGTCCGGAACAATTTCTAATTTATGAGATATATTTTCATTTGGAACATTTACATTTCGAAGAGATTCCATAAAAATATCAGTTACTAGTTGATAATTTGGCGTTGAATAGCAAATAATATTGCATTTATCTAAAAACATTTATAACTATATTGTCCTTTTTTTTAAATGAATATATTGATAATATATGTAACTAATTAATACTTTAATAATCCAACATTAAGTACCTGTTTTGGTTTATATTTCAAAAAATCCAATTGTTTTGATGTTGTTGGAAACTCATTAAACCCATAAATATCTTGTAACATTAACCATTCAAACAAGCCACCAGTGTATAAAAAAATATTGTAAAACCCTAATTTTAGTAATTGATTATATTTTTCATAAATTTTATCATCATTTGAATTTCTACCATAAATAACAATTCGAATCTCTTTTATTCTTTTCTGCAAAAAAGAATTTATCATTGTTTCTTCTTGAACCGGGGCAATTGTATTTGGAATTAAACAATTTTGTTCTGATTCTGGAAGTGTATTTATTAAAAGATATATTTCAGGATTTTTTATAACACTTTGCACATCTTCAAAGTTTATTTTTTGAATTGACTGAGAATTTCCCATAATTTAAAGATAAATATATTTTTAAATTATAGTTTTTACTTACTTTTTATTGCCGCGGTATTTCCGGAGTTACTTCAGGATTTTCATTTATTATTAATAGTGGAGGTATTTCTGGCACTGAAATATTTCTATTTGCAACTTCTTGAGCTAGCCTTATGCGTCTTTGTTGAACTGCTCGTTGCTCCTCTTCTTGATAACGTGCAATCCACGTATTTTTATAATTTTCATAACCATTCTTTGCAATAGCTTCTAGTTGTCTCATTGTCCAAGCAAATGAACACCCACTATGACCCGGAGGATGTGGACAAGATTCCATCATATGACCAATTTCATACACCTTTGGATGGTCTGTAAACATAAAACCATCATTATTATTTGGCGTAAAATTTTTCAAAAAGTTCCATGATTCACATCTTGATACCGCATGGTAACCATTAATGACGAGATTTCTTGAATGAATATCTTTGATAAAAGTGAAGTCTTGCATTGTGTTGATCTGTTTGATAAATATTATTATACTATGTCGGCATTTCAATTTTTTTTGAAACATTATCTTTATCTATTGTAATTGTTGGAGTAATATTTGATATTATTTTGTTTATTTCATTATCTTCTCCGCTATTTGCCTCTGAAACAATTTTTAAGTATTTATCACTTTTCTTACTAGAAGAATCATTGTAACCCTTATTTTCTTTTGTCCATTCTCCCACTTGTTTTGCGTTTTTATAAGAAATATGTTTAATCATTTTTTTTATTTTTGCTTTATCGCTATTCTCCTTTTCCCAAGAATCATTATCTTTTATATACATTGTTTCTCTCTTTACATCACTACAATGAATTGGTCTTTTATAAACATCCAGCTCATTCAAACCATTTACAATAATATTAGTTATTCCTTTTACATAACCAAGTTCTCCTGTTTTTTCCAAATCTTGAAGTGTGAGTTTGAGTGAATCAACAAAGTCCGTTATATTCATTGCATTTTTGCATTGCTCATTCAAGAAAAAATTAATATTAAATCTATTATTATTATTACAATTTGTATTTGTAATACTTGTTGGTTTATTTGCCAATTCAGCAATTGTTTTGCTTTGTTCTACAATAGTATTCTGTAATTCCTTGTTCTGTTTTATTAATTCCAAAACACACTCAGTACTTATAGGAGCCGACGCATCTTTTTCTACATCTTTAATGGTTTGCGAATTTTTATCAAATTTACATATTTTTTTGTGATTACAAAGGCTCGACATATGTTTATATATTTTTCCACATTTACACTGAAAAATGTTTTCTGGCGTTTTTTTTGTTAGGATGGCGTTAGGATTTGTTAGGATTTTGTGTTTCCGTGTCAAAATATGTCTGGTGTATTCACTTTCTTTGCTACATTTAAAGTGACAATTTTCACAAACAAAAACTTTGGCGTTTTTTGGCGTTTTGGCGTTAGGATTCATTAGTATTATATCCTAATAAAAAAAACGCCTTAAATTCTTTTTTAAAAGAAAGATATACTTTCAAAAAATTAACAATAACAATTTTTTTCTCTAAAAAACTAAATTTAAAGCATTATGCTCTCAGTTGACTTTTTATAAAAAAGAGAAAATAAAAAAACCCAAAAGTATTTTGGAAAGTCAAAAATGGACATTTTAAAATGTCCAAAAATGAAAAACCCGGGGGGTTTTGGCCAACGATTTTTTGAACTTTCTTTAAGTTACTTAGAAATATATTATTATTTTAGTTAAACATGTAATTTTTCACATATTCCATTTGCTCATATTTACCTTCTTTTGTAGATACACAATTAGCGTGATGCAATATTAAATCTTTATTTAATCCACCTTGAGACCAGTTCCAAATAGGGTGAGGAAATAAACCCCATTTAATATCATAATTTTTAATAAAAATCAAATCATTTACTATTTCTTGATCCCAACGATTTGTTTCATTAATTGTTTTTAACACTTCAGACCAAAAATTCAATGTATTTTGATTACATAAAATAGCCATAAAACCTATATTTGCCCACTTGTGTTCTGTTTCTTTTTGCAATACAATTTCTTTATTTTCCATACAAATATTAATAACTGGCATTACAGGTTTATAAAACATTATATCTATATCAGATATGACTATAACCTCATTCATATTATTTTTAATAGCTTCTACAATCATCTCAGTTTTATATTTCCATATATCGCAACCGCTACCAGGTTGATCTCTATTAAGATTTACTTTTTCTAAATAAAAAAAACATTTTTCAAAATTATCTTTAAATGAGTTTTCAAAATTTTCTTTCATATCTAAAAAAGAAGAGTCACTGAAATAAAAAATTTTCATTATATCTGAATAAGTTATTAATTTTAATATATTACAACGAAAGTTGAATAAAATTGATTTGGTTTTCTATATTTTTATAGAATTAAAACTAGCAACATGACAGAATTCAATTCTACCATTAACTACGAGAAACACTTTCTTGTGAATACTTTGCCATTGCCGCATGAGTTGTGCAATATAATAAAAGACTATAGTTTTTATAGCATTCAACAGAGCGAACAAATAAATTTTATACGTTTAAAAAAATCCGAAATAGTTACATATTTTGAAGAAAATATGCGATTCTATGACTCTGTGTGTTGTTATGCATGCGGTAATTTTCAAATGATAATGTCGCGCCAAGGCGTTCCAACACACATTACTAATATAAATCCAACAATAAAATGCAAATGTGGCGAATATTCAATGTGGTTGCCTCATGGACCTCTCATAGTTATTTAAAAAATCATATTTTGTTATAGTTTTAAATATAAAAAAATATAGTATTCAATTTTGACGCGCAACTTGTTTTGCACAACTTTTATTAGTGGAATTGCACAACAATCTCCACTTTTTCTTTTTTGATGCTTTTAGTTGCAGAAATAGAAAGCTCTTCTCTCTTCTTTCTTGTCTTTGCATTTTCTGATAGATTTTCTTTTCTCTTTGAAGTGCTATTTCTTGCATTCATATCTTTTTCAATTGTCTCATAGTTTTCTTCAATGTAATGAATAACTTTATTTTCAAGCGCCCACTTAAAAAAATTTAATTGGCCAATAGTTGTCTCAATGCAAGTTCCATCTTTATAAGGAATGCTTATTCTATCCCATCTGCAAAAAGGATCAAATCGCTTTTTGCTATAAGCTTTTAACTTCAACTTATAATCCACATAAACTTTAAATCTACGTGTTTCATCAATAGAATACAACGTGTAATATTTTTTGGCATAGTTTGTAGCAAACCAGTCTACAATACGGAGAGAAATTTTAGACTCACCTGTAATAATTTTTAGCATAGTATCCATATTGTTATCTTGCTTATAAAAATCCATCAGATTATTTAACAATAAATCATTTTGAGTTGTATATGTTGCTTTTAAAGTCATAATTTAATGTTATCTTTGACATTTTTTTAAATACTTATTAATAGAAATTATTCTTTTTGTTATATTTTTAAAATTACTCTTCCATTTCTTTCTTTTTTTCTCTGTCGCCGTTAGTGTTCATGGGTTTTAAAAACATGTCTCTTGCAACAACATTTTTAACATAATCATTTCCATCTAAAAATGGGTTTTGTCCAATTTGACTCATCATTTCACGTTCAGCCATTCTATTGTAAGCATTTTCTCTCTTATTATCAACTTTAAATTGATTTTCTAAGAAAGTATCAGATTCCCAACCGCTATTTTCATTACATCCAAGTGAATGCACTTGCGCTAAATCTTCAAAATTTGGTGGTTTTTCCATTTGATCTTGTTCTTCGCGTTTATAATATCTCATAGTTTTTTCATATGGTTCTTTATTTGTGGGGGTCCATTTCCATTCCATTTATATTCCACCTTTAGAAAAAGTAGAGCAAAACATCGAATTCTAAATCAAGATATATATTTTTTTCTTTAAGTATCTATTTAAACTATATATTTTTAAGCTTAAAGAGACAGCACTAAAAATCATTTCGGACAATTTTTAGTTGCTTTGTAAAAAGAAATTTTTCACTATTTTGTTTTTTTCTTTTTAAATTGCATTCTAAACACGCTATTTCAACATTATCTGTAAAATGACCCTTATCATTGTCTATTCTATCTAACGTCCATTGACTCATTTCTCTCGCAAGTTCATATAGAACATGCAAATCATGTTTGCAATAAAAACATTTAAGATCACAAGAAATAAGTTTGGCAATTACATTATTCAATTTAATAAATTTACTATCATCATTTAGTTTTTTTAAAATGTCTTGATGTTTGTAACCATATAATTTTGTTTCTAACTGAGAAATAATCAAATTATGAATTTCACTTTTTTCAAAATCTACTGATGAGATTTCATTCAAAAATTTTAATTGATAATCTTGCTGATAATATTCTTTTTGCAAATTCCATTTATTAGTTATAGCTCTTTTTTTATTAGGATCATTTGGTGCAACTAATTTTTTAATTTGATATCTATTGGTTGTACCAATTATATTTATTTTTTTTGTAGATGTATCTTCCATATATTCTCTCTATAGTTTTATTTATATTATTTTATTTGTTGTGAAAATAATATAAATAAATATCTTGTTAAATCAAGTTAAACTCAACTCTATAATAATATATATAAATGGAAGAAAAAGATACAGAGATTGTTAAAGAAGAAGAATGTATTGAGCTTAAAAATATTAAATATAAAACAATGCTTTTAAATGGAAACCCTATTGTAGAAACAAAGTCATCAAATAATTTATTAAACTTGGATAAATTTTTGGAAGACGAAAAAAATAATAGCAAAAATGAACCATGGAGCAAACTTAACAAGACAATTAAAACACAAAAAATATTATCTTATGTAGAAAGTTATAAGAATGAAAAAAAACTCAACGAAGAAGAGGAAAAGTTATTGACTGCTTTTTTAAAAGATTGTTTGGACAAAAAACGTTTAACACGAGTTAAAGATGTTATTTATGATAAGGTTACAGGAAATATTAAAGAAATACCAGCACTATTTTACAACAAATCAAACAAGCATTTTACTTTGAAAAATTTAGATAAACGCGTTTCTACTTTGAAAAGTTTGCCTAGTAATAAGCATAAAAAATCGGTTTCTAATACATCAGAATCAAACGATAACGACGATTAATTATTTGTTTAGTATCGCAAATAATTGATATAAAAAGAATTCAACATAATATATAGTAAAAGAACGATGTATTTTGACGAATTAGAAGATCTCGAAAACATATTAAATAAGATAAAGCCCGACGAAGAAAAACTCGAAATAATGCAAGAAGATACATCGCAATTATTTGAAACAATAATACAAGTTATGGAAGATTATATAAACGATAATCCATGTGCTATCATTGAAGAAGATTTTCATGAATCTTTTATTGAAGATATAACAGAGTTAATGGAAATTCAAATGGGTTATGATGAATTGGATGAGAATGATGATATTGATTATCTTTATGAAATGAAAGAAAAATTGGCAGATCTTGTAGAAGAAGCGGCAGAATATTTTTATGAGCATTTCATGCCAGAAAGATCTTTTGAAGAGACATTTGTTATTAAAGAATCAAATAAAGATGTTATATCAAAGAAACTTGAATATTTAAAGCAAAAACCTCAACCAGCGCAGAGAACTGGCGAATGGTATGAGTTTAGGCATAATTTAATTACTGCAAGTAACGCGTACAAAGCATTTGAAGGTGAAAACACTAGAAACCAGTTAATTTATGAAAAGTGTCAGCCTTTAAATGTATACGAAAAGTCATCCTTTGTGAATATTAACACGCCTTTTCATCATGGACAAAAATACGAACCTTTATCCGTCATGGTATATGAAAATAAATATGGCGTCAAAGTTGGTGATTTTGGATGCATACAACACGATAAATATCCGTTTTTGGGAGCATCTCCGGATGGAATCAATATCGATGAAAATTCTCCAACATACGGAAGAATGCTTGAAATTAAAAATATTGTAAATCGTGTAATAGATGGAATACCAAAGAAGGAATACTGGGTGCAAATGCAAATGCAAATGGAAACATGTGATCTAGACGAATGTGATTTTTTAGAAACAAAATTTGTTGAATACGCAGACTCTGATGACTCAACTGCATACAATAAATTTATAAGTGATGGAACGTTCAATAGTTCTTCAAGATCTCAATTAAAAGGTGTTATGTTGTATTTTGCAAAGGAAGATGGAACCCCTAATTATGTGTATTGTCCTTTGAATATTGTAGACATGGAAAGTTTTTCAAAATGGGAGGAAGATATGATTGAAATGTATCAGTCACCAGAATATAATATGACATGGATTAAAAATATCTATTGGAAGATGGAGCAATATAGTTGTGTATTGGTTTTAAGAAATAAAGAATGGTTTGCAAATAGTATAGGGAAATTGCAGCAAGTTTGGGATATTATTGAAAAAGAACGCATTACAGGATTTGCACATAGAGCACCCAATAAGCGAGTTAAAAAGGAATCTGAAAAGTTGGAACCAATTAAGGGAAATGGATGTATGTTAAATTTTAATAAAGACGATGGAAAATTTGTTTTAATGAATCAAGAAACACATCCTCAAGAGAAACAACAACAAATAGAAATCATCAAAGTTCGAACAGAATCAATCGATGAGACAAAGAGTAACCTTTAGAAAAGTTGTACAAAAATATTATTATTGAAAGTATAAATAATATTTTTTTTATTTTGCGCTTTTGCATTTTGCGCAACTTTTTCTAAAAGTTGCATTAGTACAAAATATTTCCCGGGTTCTTAAATGGTAATAAATTTGGTTGGGTTGTGTAGTAATTTACGCGTGCTCCAGGACAATCGGGTACTGGTGGTAAAGGTTCGGCATAATTTGACGGCATGTTAGGTTTCTCTTTATAGAGTGCTCCGCAAAATTCTGCAGGCATACATTGTCCATCATCGGGATTATTAGGATACTTAATATTGTTTGTAATTTGAGCATAAGAACCAACTTTAAAAATTGGGTAATGCCACCAAATGTTATATGCATTATTTTTTGATACACCCATTCGTCCGGTTAAAGGGTAATCTTCTTTAAGCAAGACATCGTCTTGTTCCTGCGGATATTTTTGATTTGTTGCTAAAACATCAGGTTGAAACCCCTCAACATATCCTTTTAAAAGTAATGATGTAACTATAAAAAATAAAAAAAATACAACGATTGAATATTGGATCATTAATATATATAAACACTTAAAAAAACTTGGGTTTTAAAAAGATTATATCTTTAGTGTATTAAATAACTTATAAAATATGCAACTCTTTTAACTCCATCATCATTTAAAATATTATTTTTTTTTGCGAAAGAAGACAACTTCGCAATATATTCTATTGGTTTATTAACATCTTGTCTAAATAATTCATCAAAAATATTCACATAATTATCACTTTTATCATTTATTTGTTTTAAACAAATTTGATTTGTGTAAAATATTTTTTCTGTATATAACACATTATCTTTATCAAATTTATTTACAGACATTTCAAAATCAAAGTGAGATCCGTTTGGTTTGGGTAATTTTTTATTTTTAAAAATTACAGATTCAATGTAATGGCGAGTAATAAAATACGCATGCGAGAGAAAACCATATCCATTTGAAAATAATTCATTATTAGCACTATTATTTACTTTTATTGCTAAATTATGTAACATTAAGACATCAACATCATGGTAGTTTTTATCTATAAATTTTGCAGCCTTTGAAATTATAGTTTTTGATTTTTTTGTTGTAACAAAATCGTCCTCAAGAACAAGACAATATTTTTGTTTAGGATACTTTATAAAAAAATCGTTCCAAACTTTCATATGTGAATCAAAACAACCAAACACACCACCCTTTGCATTTTTAGTAAAATAAGGGTAGTTTACTTTATTTACAGGAATATTTAACTTGGAAAATTCATTTAATGTATGCAACCTTCTATCTTTGCGATGTTGCAAATTTATACAATAAACGGGATAGTTAGACATTACTATATTTGAATATAATATTTTTAACAAAGATTGCATTGTTATTTATATTTATTTGTATGAATGGCTATAACGTTTTGAAAATCGTGTATTGAATTATTTAGACCACATGAGAATAATTTATTTGAGTGTATAAAGTCAATTTGATTAAAATATAAAATAAAACTTACTGCACAATCTTCAATTGTGTATGGATAAGATTGAGAGAATTCATCAAAATGAAATATATTAAAATTTATTTTTTCCATATGATCAACCAGTATTTTACATGATTTATTAGATATATAATACAAAACACCTGCAGGACCAACATCTATTTGAGGCCTTTTTTTATATTTTACAATGTCAACGCCTTTCAAATTGTGTTGCGGATTTTCAAAATCTTCCTGATGTTGCAGATAATAATAAATCATAAAGTAGTCATCTCTAGTAATTTTAAGATGATCTAATTTTGGTTTTATTACGCTAACTCCTCTAGGACTACACCCATAAAAGTTTGGTTTATTAGAAGTTTCTAAAAATGTAACAAGGTTTGACTCATTAAATATTAAGTCGTCTCCTGAACGCAATATACCTTGTTTTATCTCGTATATTTCATTCAAGTACTTTATTGATAAGACAAATTTTTTCAATAAATGAATATATGAATCTTCGCACTTTATTACTAATATATTGTTTTCTAGCCTATAATTTACATCCAGAAAAAGGTCACCAATAACGTATATAACTTTCCAACCAGAATAAAGTGACTTTGGCAATTTGAATTCTTTTAAACGAGAGTTAAAGTGTTTTTGACAACTAAGAACTAAAATAATACCTTCGACGCTTTCTTTTGACATTTTAATAGTATAACTAAAATTTTATATTTATATCCTTAAAAACTTTTGATACTATTTATATTATTTTTAATTTTGACTTAAAAATTTTACAACATGTTATTATAGTAGAATGACGGAAGATATGCGTGTTACCAAAAGAAATGGCGAATTAGAGGATATTGCTTTTGACAAAATTTTAAATAGAGTAAAAAAGTTGGGTCAAGAGGTAAACATTCAAGTTAATTATTCTTCATTGGTAATGAAAGTAATAGATCAACTTTATGATAAAATAGAAACCACTAAAATTGATGAGTTAACAGCCGAACAATGTGCGTCACTTTCAACGCAACACCCAGATTATGGTATTTTGGCGTCAAGAGTTGTAGTTTCCAATCACCAAAAAAATACAAATCCTAGTTTTATTAAAGTTATGGAGCAGTTATATTTTTTTCATGACAGCAATGGTTGTCATTCACCACTTTTATCTCATGAAACATGGTTAAATATTATGAAAAATTCTGAAGAGTTGGAGAATATGTTGGATCATAATAGAGATTACTTAATTGATTATTTTGGTTTTAAGACATTGGAGCGCGCATATTTGTTTAAAGTGCATGATGTAATTGTAGAACGAATACAACATATGTGGTTGCGCGTTTCAGTTGGAATTCATGGAGATAATATGAAGCTTGTGAAAGAGACGTATGATTTGATGTCCCAAAAATATTTTACACATGCAACGCCTACATTATTTAACGCTGGAACACCTAGACCACAACTATCAAGTTGTTACTTGATTGCAATGGAAGATGATAGTTTAGAAGGTATTTTTAATACTCTAAAAGATTGCGCAAGCATTTCAAAATGGGCTGGTGGTATTGGTTTGCACATTCATAATATTCGCGCATCAAATTCATTAATTCGTGGAACAAATGGTAAATCTACAGGAATTGTTCCAATGTTGAAAGTTTTTAATGATACTGCGCGTTTTATTAATCAAGGTGGAAAAAGAAATGGTTCTTTTTCAATTTATTTAGAACCTTGGCATGCAGATATTGAGGATTTTTTAGAGATGAAAAAGAACCATGGAGACGAAGAAATGAGAGCACGCGACCTGTTTTATGCTGTTTGGATTTCTGATCTTTTTATGGAGCGTGTAAAAGATAATGGCAAGTGGTCTTTAGTTTGTCCTAATGAATGTCCTGGTCTAGCAGACGTTTATGGATATGAATTTAAGAATCTATATGAAAAGTATGAGCAAAACGGAAAAATTCGTAAAACAATTAATGCTCGCGACTTGTGGTTTAAAATTTTGGATGCTCAAATGGAAACAGGTACCCCTTATATTTTGTATAAAGATGCGGCAAATAATAAGAGTAACCAAAAGAACCTTGGAACAATAAAGTCATCAAATTTATGCACCGAAATTATGGAATACTCAGATGATAAGGAAACGGCAGTGTGCAATTTAGCATCTATAGCACTTCCTGCGTTTGTAAATGAAGAAACGCGCGAGTTTGATTATGAAAAATTGCACGAAGTTACAAAGGTTGTAACCAATAATTTAAATAATGTAATTGATATTAACTTTTATCCAACAGATAAAACAAAGTGTAGCAATTTTAAGCATAGGCCAATTGGAATCGGCATTCAAGGTTTAGCTGATTCATTTATTATGATGAATATAGCTTATCATAGTGAAGAAGCAAAAAAGGTAAACAAACTAATTTTTGAAACAATTTATCACGGCGCTTTAGAAAAAAGCAATGAAATTGCTATAGAACGTGCACAATTGTTAAAACCATTATTGGTAGGACCAGTAAATGGTCTGTCAGATAAAATCAATAAGTACGACCATGAGCGTTTGAGAGTAACTTATACAAAAGAAAAAGACGTAAATTTACTAGGATCATATTCTTCCTTTGAAGGTTCTCCTGCAAGTCAAGGTATTTTGCAATTTGATATGTGGAATGTAGAGCCAACAACTCGTTATGATTGGCATGCATTAAAAGACTCTATTAAAACGCATGGTCTACGTAATTCATTGCTTGTTGCACCAATGCCAACTGCAAGTACTTCACAAATTCTAGGTTATAATGAGTGTTTTGAGCCTCTTACAAGTAACATTTACAGCAGAAGAACTTTGGCGGGTGAATTTGTAGTTGCAAACAAATATTTAATGCGTGAATTGATAGATCTTGGTATTTGGAATGATAAAGTGAAAAACAATATTATTGCAAATAAAGGTAGTATCCAACATTTGACTATTATTCCGCAAGAAATAAGAGACAAATATAAAATTGTTTGGGAAATTCCGATGAAACATTTGATTGATATGGCTGCAGATAGAGGAGCATTTATTTGTCAAAGCCAAAGTTTAAATTTATGGTTGGAAGATCCAACATATAACACATTAACATCTATGCACTTTTATTCTTGGAAACAAGGATTAAAAACAGGAATTTATTATTTGAGGCGAAAGGCAAAACATCAAGCGCAACAGTTTACTCTTGAACCTGAAAAAAATGAGAATAATAATGAAGAAGAACATGATATATGTGAAATGTGTTCTGCGTAAAATATATTTTATTTTATTAATATATGAATAATTTATTTAGAAAAGCATTTGATAGAAAACACTTGTATGTAGACTCAAATAAAGTTGCAAGTATGAGTTTAGAACAAATATTTACTATAAAACCACAAGAAATTGGCGATGGTACAATTAAAGATGCTATTGCAAAAGTTAATAAAGATTTTGAAAAAGCAACAACTAAAAGTGAAATGAAAGAAAATTTGCAAAAATCTAAAGCATTAGAAGGTATAATGCAATTGAAGAAAGCTCAAAAAATGGAAACAGCTTTATCTGGAAGAACAAGAGAAACTGAAAGAGCTTTAGAGTCGGAACAACCACCAGTAGATCAGGCGCAAGTAGATGTATTAATGCAACAAACTGCTGATCAAGCTGCATTAGAGTGGACACAAGATATGAATGAAAAAGAAGATATGGCAAAACTTCAAGGAAGACTAGAAGCATTAAAGAGAAGCGGTGGAAAAACATATAAGCGAAAAAATAAACGCAAAAGTAAAAAAAATCACAAAAAGTATAAATCAACGTCAAAAAGAAGCAATAAACGTAAATCTAGAAAATTACATAAACATTAAGGAAATATAAATATTGTATAATTATATTTATATTTTATTTTTTATTTTTCTTACTAGCTTGTAACCTTTTAGATCTACGAGGCTTTCCCCCTTTTTTTGAAGTGGCCTTTTTTTTTGGTTTTCTAGCCTTTCCTGCCTTTTTAATAGGACATTGAAATTCTGGAGGTGAAAATGAATTAATAAGCTCTGTTATTTCATCGTTTGTTCCACAAACATCGACATCAACTGGATCACCTAATTTACAAAATACGCGTAAACAAATTACAACATCAATAATTGCATTGTGAAGAGCTGGTCCGCTTGGCTCATAACCAAATAAAGTTTGGTATGCTTCTTTAAGTTTAGGAAATTTAAAATACTTTTTTCCAAATTTAGTGCGTGCTTCAATTTTGCAAACGTTAATAGTTTTCATCATTGTGCATACAAAATTATCCATGGCTAAAACACCATAAAAATCTGGATCTCTATTCAAACGCTTTAACTCTGCAAGAATCATTTTTTTATCAAAGTCGACATTGTGACCAACAACATAGTCACATGTTTTTAAATCTTCCATAAATTCAGCAATGGCATCAGATATAGGTATCATTTTGTTTGGTGTTGTTTCCTTAATTCGACTTAAGATAAATATTCCTGATGTGTCGGGTGTAATTAGTTGTCCAGTTTCATCGTCAACTATTGCTTTTTTAACAACATCTTCATCAGTTGTAAAAATTCGAGTTACTTTACTACTTCCAGGAGAAATTTCTATTCCGGCGGGAATATCAATATATTTATCAAATATTTTTGCACTTTGAGGATTTTCTGTATCATATACGATATATCCCAATTGTGTGATATATGGCCATAAGTGAACCCATTGGTCCCAATATGACGTGGCTATTCCCGCATTTTTTTCTACTAAAGCGGACTCAATCATTCGCTTTTCATTATAATCTAATCCAGGTGTATCGCCAACGGGACCTTTATCAGTAGTTTCAGTATCAAATACGAATATTTTAACCATGGTATATATTTATTTGTTATAATAAAAAAAGAAAGAAATCAATTTTTTATTATAATCGTGACTTAAACAAATTGTTTACAAATTCCAAAGCTTCTTCTGTGCCAAATTGTAATTCCATGTTCTTTAATACCATCTAAATGTTTTTTTGCTCCATAACCTTTATTACTATCAATGCCATATTTTTCAATTAGTTCTGGGTTTTCTTCACAAAGTGATTCAATATATTCATCTCGCGCCACTTTTGCCAAAATAGATGCAGCTGCAATACATGTATACTTATTATCACCTCCTTCAACGCAAGTATAAGGAATAGTTTCAACCATTTTGCGTGTTTTATTATATTGCGTGTAAGGATTGAAATAATTTCCATCAACAAGCAAATGAATTTTTGCGTTTTCCCCATGTAGTGCCTTTTTTTCAGTAGCCATCATATAAGTGGATGTAATAGACTTGTGCATTGCCTTTTGTGTTGCTTGCAAAATATTAATATCATCGATAACTTTTTCGTCTTCATAGGATACACTCCAAGCAATAGCATTTTGTTTAATATATTCTGAAACTTCGGTAATCTTTTTTTTAGAGTGGAATAACTTGCTATCTTTCATTTTAGAATGATCAAAAGTGTCATCTTTAGGTAAAATTACGGCTCCGGTATAAACTCGTCCAAAAAGAGGACCTCTTCCCGCTTCATCAATACCAATTTCAAATACACTTTGATCATCAAAATGATACTTTTTTAGTACAGCGGGTTCTTTCCTTGTTCTCTTTTTAGGAGCACCAGGCTCTTTTTCAATTACTTCTTCATCGTCTTCAATAATTTCCATAGTTTCCCATTGCGCATTTTTGCTGTTCATCTTTTAATTAGGTAAAATAATTTATTTAATAAATAATCAAATCAATTATTATTATAAACTTTTTTCACTATATAAATTATACAAACAATGAAGAATCAAGCATTATTTCTTTTTTTAATTTTATTGGCAGGCCTTATTTTATGTTCTTTTTTAGGAGGTAATTGCCAAAGAGAGGGTTTTGAAATTTCAACATATACGGGCGTAAATAGTGGTAAACAAGCCCCCGTTTATAATGGCGGTATCCTTGGTGGTCAAGGAAATCTTTATCTTGGTTCCGGTGCAGATGTTCAAAATACTAAATATGATAATTATAACCATCACTCTGGAACATCCTATCCCACAATGTATTATGGCCCTAATGGAGGAACTGCTAAATTAGTAAATAGCAATGGCGTTTATTCAGTTATAGTAACTGATGGAAGTGGAAATGCCTCAACATATACAATAAATACAAATAACAATACAACAACAAATACAAATATTAACACAAATACCAATACAGCTAGCACAAAAACAACAGGAGCAAATGGTTCTACAACTACATATTACGGACCCAATGGTGGTAAAGCTTCTATTGTTAACACTAATGGTGCAACTGCTATTCAAGTAGTGGATTCAAATGGAAACGCAACAACTTATGTTTCTCAAAATCCTCAAACCTATAATCCTAGTTATGATAATACTAATTCTAATGTGACATATAGTTCTGGAACTAACTATCAATCTGCATATGCTCAAGGACCTTATGGTGGAAGTGCAGGATACGTTCAAGGTCCCGCCGGAAATTCTGTAGGATATGTACAAGGTCCTGCTGGAAATACAGCTGTAGCAACAAATCCTTATTATAGTACAATGCCTAGAGGAGTTCCAGGAAGTCAAATTCCTTCTGGTCAAGAAGATTTGTATATTTTGAAATCCGAAATAGTTCCTCCAGTTTGTCCCGCTTGCCCAACTTCAACTGCATGCCCAAGACAAGAGCCTTGTCCTGCGTGCCCACCTTGCGGTCGTTGCCCAGAACCTTCATTTGAGTGCAAAAAAGTTCCCAATTACAATTCAATAAGCAGTGAATATATGCCAGTTCCCGTTTTAAATAGTTTCAGCAGCTTTGGCATGTAAACCAGGGAACCAAAATAAATATATATTTCCAAACTAATTTAAAGAAATATATATTAATCTCTAGTTTTCTCGCATTTTTTATCCATTTGGAAAGTTGCTCCTTTTTCTTCTTGAGGAACAATTTTAATAATACATTTAGATTTCTTTCCATAAAGCGGTTCAGTGCATCCTTTCTCTGTTGTCTTTTTGTGTTTTAAAGTTTTTGCACGTTTTTCAATCTTAAATAATTTTGGTTTTTCGTCTGTGCATCTAGCTCTAAAATGTTCATATCTTTCTCTCACATCGCAGTATGATAAGTTTGATTTTTTCTTCAACATTCGATTTACTAGTTCGTGCAATTCATATATGTATCTAGAAAACGATTCGCGATCTTTCATGTCATCCATAGTTAACGGCAAAGACTTGAAATTAGTTTTTAAATTCATGCGGCAATATTTGCATGGTAAAACATTTTGCAAGTTTTGAACAAAGTCTTTATAATGCATTTTATCTTGATGACTAGGATTTACAGGGTAATTAAAACTCATTGTGTGCAAGTAATGCCACATGCTGGGTCCCCATACGGTAGTTAACATTCCATCACCAGCATTATAATCTTTTTTAGAATAAACGCGTTGTTTTTTGGTTTTATTATGTTTAATAGGCATCCTATAATATACTTTTAGAAAAAGTATAGCAAAATATTATAATACTTTTACAAAAGTATTGTTTAAGAAAGATGTAATGTTTTATAAAAGTATTTTTCTAAAACTAATATATGAGTTCTCACGACAAAGATTCATTGGCAAATTATTCAAATGGAACAAAAAATGTTTGCATATGTACTATAGTTTCTATTTTCTTAATTTTGTTATTTATCATAAGTCCTCTAAATAGATTTGTTATTGCATCTATTTTTGGAAAAGTATTGATATTGGCTATTTTAATATTTGCACTTTATCAAAATATTTCTGTAACTTTTAAATTTTCAAAAAATATTGGGTTGTTTTCCGGTGACTGGAATAATACAAAAACAAATATATTATGCAGTTATGTATTTTCTGCTTTCATTATTGTTCTTATTTTTTCCGTATTGAATAGACTATTTCGCTGAATCTGTTAAAATGATGTTTTGAATTAGAATTTTAGAGTAATTGAATTCTTTAGCGTCATTATTTATAAGATTTTTAAGTTGCAAGATTTTTTTATAATAAATATGGTCGTTTTTATAATCATATCTATTTATTTCAACCAATTTTCCTTCTGCATTTCTGAATAACATAATAATTGTATTACCTGAAAAAGCTTTATATTCGTTTAAAAAGATTCTTAATTTATTCTTGTTAAATATATATAATGACAAAATCTATGTTTGGAGGAATGCCATCGTTCAATGTAAAAAGTGGCGCTGATAGTTTTTTTTCTCGAGTTAGAAATAATATGTCTTGGGGAACAATAGGAATTATTCTTGCTGTAATTGCTTTTTTAATTGTTTCTATTTACTATTACAATAAAGTAATTGCTCCTAAAATGAATCCTAGTTACAAAGCAAATAGTGAAAATATTCCAGTGGGAAGTCAAGGAGGGAAACAAGCAGAACTTTTATTATTTTCTGTTGACTGGTGCCCTCACTGCAAAACAGCAAAACCCGAATGGGAAAGTTTAAAACAAGAATATCAAGGAAAAACTATTAATGGGTATGTAGTAATTTTTACTGATGTTAATTGCACAAATGAAAGCCCCGAGGTTGAAAAACTTATGAATACATACAAAGTAGAAGGATACCCTACAATTAAGTTATTAAAAGATGGGCAGGTTATTGAATATGATGCAAAACCCACAAAAGCAACTTTAACACAATTTTTAAACTCTGTTCTCTGAAACAACTTTTAGAAAGTCTATAGCAGATTGAATACCACTCTGTAAAAATTCTTTTCTAATTTCGGATGACGATAAAACAGATTTGATATATTCAAATGATAAATATTGCGCACTATATAGAACCTCGTTTTCAATACGCTTTTGTTTGTCTTCAGTGTTTAACTGAAAAATTAGTTTATATAAGAAGGTCATTATATAATCTAGTAAGGTTGATTCTTCGTCAATCACATTTGCTTGCTTTTTCTCTTCATAATCATTTTTAAAACCAAGAATTTCTGCAGTATCTTCTACCATATCTAAACAAAAATTTAATGGATAGTTTGAAACAACTGCGCCATCAATAAAACATTTCCCATCCAAACACACAGGAGAGATAAGTATAGGAATTGCGGATGTCATTTGCAGAGCTGTTAATAATGGAAGATCCGGATATGTTTTATATGAAATAGATTCCATTTTAAAATTATTAATTTCAAATGAATACATGTATAATTCTATTTTGGAATAATCGTAAAAGTCTTTTAACGTAATATCTAAAGACAAATCCTTACCTAATAAAAGAGATTTGAATACTACTTCGCTAGCCTTTCTTCCAAATATTCCGCGGTTTGTATATGCATCTAAAATGTATTTAATACTAAATGGAAATGCTTCATTCCATGGTCTATCAATAATATAAGCATTTAATGTTTCCCAATCATATTTTAGACACAACATTGCTCCAACAACAGCACCAGCAGAAGTTCCGTGAATGCTTTGTATATCATCAATTTTCCAAAAATTATTTTCTTCTAGATGTTGGCATGCACCCAGCGATTTAATCATTGTTGGGCCACCACCAGATATTACCAGATGTTTAATTGTCATGTTGTTTATATATTAAATATCAAAAAATGTATTTAATATATTTTATTCTATAAAAAGTATTTTTATCATTTTTTGCTTATATTTTTATTCTTTCTTTTTTTTAGTTTTTTTTGTGTTTTTTTACGTTTTAATTTTGATGTAATTTTTTTATATTTTCTATTTTTATTTCTTTTTGTTCTTTTGGCGCCAGCAGATAACTCTGTTATATTTGGAGAACTAGTAAGACGTTCACTACCGATAAAAGTTTGGTACATTAAATTATCAAATGAAGTAATACTTCTTTTAAATTCAATAATAGAATCAGAATTACTAGATGCGAATTGACAAAATGTTTTATCTTCTTGTCCAAGTAACATATTATAAATATAATCTGTAAAGTTATTCAAAAATTTGTAATTTTCATCTATACTAGCTTGCATTTCATTAATTAATTTTTTACTTTTTTCACTTGAAATTTCCATTAAAAATGCATTTATCTCTTGGGAAGTCATATTTGAATCAAAATTGCTATTTATTACTAATGCATTTTGAATATTTTCGTCTTCAGGTTGTCCACCTTTTTTAGCAGGTGCACCATAAATTGCATCTCTTATAAGTTCATATATCCATCTAGTAAAAATTTGCTTGAAATTAAGTAAAAAATCTATAACCTTATTTTTTTTTAATTCTTCCCATAATGCATTTGCATTTTCTTCACCAAATAGTTGTTTAAATATGTAACCCATACTACCAAAAACATTCCATATTGCATCTAAAATGAAATTGACTAGAAGTACTAAAATATCAATGCTAATATTTGCAAATCCAAAAAATGCACCAATTTTATTCATAATAAACCATATTATAAGCCATTCAATAATTGAAAAAAACCATGTGAAAAAAGTTTTTACTGGAATGGGTGCGTCTGGTAAATGATCTAGGAAATATTGTTTTACTCCTAAATATACGCCTCTTACATATTGTATTAATGCGTAACAATTTCGTAAAAAAACCCATATACACCAAAGTAAACTATTTAACCACATACCATATCCTTCATTATAAACTATTAAACAACCAGCATCACTTCTTAAACCTGTATTTATATTTTTAATTACATCATTAAATCGTTTTTCCATAAATTGTCTTGCTTCTGCCAACTGAGCCGCAGCAGCAGCCGCGGCTGCTCTACCTTCTTGAATACCGGCTTCTACATTTAGCTCAACACGTCCAACTCCTGCTTCAACACGTCCAACTCCTGCTTCAACACGTCCAACTCCTGCTTCAACACGTCCAACTCCTTCTTCAACGCGCCCAATACCTTCATTAGTTTGTTGAACACCCGTTTGTATTTGTTCTTGACCTTGCAGTAACTTTTGTGTATTTGTTGCATTTCGTATTTCCAACAAATGTTGTTGTCTAGCTAAATTATCTAGTCCATTTTTAAATGCATTTAATTTTTTATCCAAATCTCTAATCATTGAAATGGTATCTACTTGTTGTTCAGGTACTGGTTCTAAATGTTCTTGTTGTTGATTTAGTTTTTGTCCTAATTCACCTAATAGTTCTACGATTTGCAAATTTGTAGATCGTGTTTGAGAAAACATTTCACCTAATTGTTCATGAGTAAAGGTTTGTGGATTTGTTGATTTTTGTAAAAGTTTCTGTTTTTGAGTTTGATTTTTTTGCATATTTTTTCTTTCAGAATTTAATTCCTCTTTTTCAGGAAGATTAATATCGCCAACACCAAAAGAACTTCCTCCTCCGCCAGCCAATTGATGACTTGCAAGTGTTCTCACTTTATCTGAGTCTTCTTGAAATTCAATATTATCTTGAGGCAATGGTATTAAACTATCTATTGCTTGAGTTTTTAAAAGCTTTTGAGGAGATGAAGAAGGAGTTACAACCATAACTGGACTTCCCAGTTTTGCTGGAGAACTATTAGATCTTTTTACTTCCATGTATATTATACTATTAAATAATAATTTTTAGTTTTAAAATCTATTTTTTTTTCTTCTTTCTTTTTATATTTACAAATGGCAAATATATTTACACTTGAAAACATAGACGATTTTACTGAAAAAATCAATATTGACGAGCTTTATGAAAAAAAACATCAATATGATTTGCAAAAACTAGAGTTATTTAATAAAATTTTAAATAGGATTCATGTAAGAATTAAAACAACATCAAAACAAAAAATAGATGAACAATTTTGCTGGTATGTTGTTCCAGAAATAATAATAGGTGTGCCAAAATATGATCAAGGGGCATGCATTGCTTATTTAATGGATAAGTTAAAAGGGAATGGCTTTATTGTAAGATACATACATCCAAATACTCTTTTTATAGGTTGGAAACATTGGGTTCCCTCTTATGTTCGCAGTGAATTAAAGAAAAAAACGGGAATTGTAATTGATGAATATGGTAAAAAGATTGAACAAGATGATAACAATGAAACTTCGTTAGAACCAAAAAATATGAATGAAATTATGTTCAAAACAAAAGATTCTAATAATGCTGCGCCAAAACAAAAGAAAACAGATAATACACAATATAAACCAGTCAATACATATAAACCATCTGGAAATTTCATTTATAATGATGATCTTATCAATAAATTAGAAGGCAAGTTTTCATAAAACCCACTTTTAGAGATCACTTTACAAGTTTTTAAAAATTATAAAAGTGGCTATAAAAGTATAATAAAAGTATTGGTATATTATAAGATGACACATACAAAAAAACATATAACAAAACAAAAAAAAAATAAAACAAAAAGAGAGATTAAAACGTTGGAAAGTTTATCTAAGGATCAAGTTCAGCGTTTGTGCAAGGTTTCAGCAAATACATTCAGTCAATTTGAAGATGAATATGAAAAAACTGACGTTTTTATTAAAAAAGGCATGAGTACCAAAACACAAGTAGAAAAAAAATTAATAAATATGATTGAAGTAGGATCAAAAGATCCGTTGCGTCCTCAAGATGATTTTTATTCACTTATTAATAATGTTTGGGTAAAAGATGTTAAATTAACAAAAGAACAAAGCTATATTATTCAGTTAGACGATTTTCGTTTGGTTCAATACAAAGTTTATACTCAACTAATTGAAATAATAGAAAGTTATATTAAAGATAATAAAAATGAGTTGGCAAAAGAGTTAAGCAATTTTTATTCATCAACAAATGCTAGCATTACCAAAGAAATGTTTAATAACTATTGCAAAAATTATATTACAGAACTAGATGAATTAAGAAAAAATAAAAAAAATATATGGAAGCTATTGGCATTATTAAATAAAAATGAATTAATTAGAATGGGTTCTCCTTTTGTTTGTGAAAATGCGCCAGATGAAAAAAATTCTAGCGTATTTTCGCCGCATATTAATCCTTTTCAACTATCTTTATCAGATCCGCAAGTTTATATTGATAATGGGAAAGATGTTGCGTATAAAAATAAAATCAAAGAAAAATATTTTAAATATATTAGAAGTATTTCAAACATTGAATTAGAAGATAAAAATATTAATCATAAAATAGATCCACAAGATGTTTTTGACATAGAATATGATTTATTGATTAGTATGGGTTGCGACGGAATAAAAAATGAGGCACCAGATCATTATAATAAAGTATATGCAACTGAATCGGTTAAAAAATATAATTTTGACTGGAATGAATATGCAAAAGAGTTAGGTTATAAAAACGTGCCAAGTTTTTTTGTTATCGGCAATTTAAATTATTTAAAATGTGCAAGTGATTTGTTATTAAAAGAATGGGATTCAGAAAAATGGAGAAGTTATTGGATATATTTGTTTATAAAACAAATAACGCGTGCGTATGAACCAACAAACTTTTTGTATTTTGATTTTTTCAGTAAATTTTTACAAGGGCAACAATTTGTACCAAATTTTTCTATTACTGGAGTCGCATACACCAGTTTAGCTTTTAACACATTTTTAACAAATAAATATATTGAAAAATATCAAAGACAAGAAAATTTGGATTATGTTTCAAATATGGCGCACGATTTATTAGCTGTATTCAAAAGAACAATTCGAAATAATGATTGGCTTTCTCCAAAAACAAAGAAGAAAGCATTGTTAAAATTGGAAAAAATGAAATTGATTATAGGTTCATCAAAAATAATGCAAGAAGATCCAGAATTAAAGTATGATAAAACAGATCTTTGGGGAAATATGAATAAAGTTTTTGAATGGCGATCAAAAAAATTAACTGAAATTACTGGTAAGGCTGTAATAGATTTCCCTCAGTTAGATTTTTCGCAATCTCCTGCTAAATTTGTGGGTAAACAAGCGTATGTAGTAAATGCATTTTATACACCTTCTGAAAATTCAATTTATGTTCCATTAGCATACATTCAAAAACCATTTGTAGATTTAGGAGAACGAGGTATAGAATATAATTTAGCGCATTTAGGTTTTACTTTAGGCCACGAAATGTCTCATAGTTTAGATGATTGGGGAAGTAAATATGATGAAAAAGGAAATCTTAATAACTGGTGGACAGATCACGATAGAAAAGTTTTTAAAAGAAAACAAGATAATGTTATAGCTCAATATGAAGCGTTTGCATTGCAAGATGGAATTAAATTTGATGCTCGTCCAAGTATAGGAGAAGACTTGGCAGACATATCTGGTTTAGCAATATGTGAAGAATATTTAAGAGACTTTCAAGACAAAAATGAAGATATAGTTCCTATTCGCATTTTTTCTTTTAAAGCTTTTTTTGTGTATTACGCTTTCCAGATGAGACAGAAAATAAATAAAAAAGCTATATCAGCACAATTACATACAAATCCACATCCATTGGACAAATATAGGACAAATGTTCCATTATCGCGTTTAGAATTATTTAGGGCACTTTACAATATTAAAAAGGGGGATAAAATGTATTGGCCATCAACAGATAAAATTTGGTAATTCCTTCGTTTTAACTTTAGCAAATTATTTTATAAAAAAACTATATGAAAAATTTTTTTTGTAAAGTATATATATAAAATGGCTACTCGTAAAGTTCACCATCGTCGCCGCCGTGGCGGTAAAAAAAGCATGGGCATGGGCATGAAGCGTGCTGCTGCTCGTTCTGCTTCCGCTGCCGCCGGCCGTGCTCGCGCTGCCGCCGCTTCTGCCTCCGCTGCCGCTTCCCGTGCTGCTTCCGCTGCCCGCTCTGCTTCCGCTTCCCGCGCTGCCGCTGCTGGCCGTGCTGCCTCTGCTGCTGCTGCCCGCGCTGCTGCTGCCTCCCGTGCCGCCGCCGCTGCTGCTTCCCGCTCTGCCGCTGTCGGCCGTGCTTAAGCATAAGGCATCATTTAATTTTTAATAATTTATTACTTGCAATAATAAATTATTTTTAAAGTGCAAACAAACAATTTAAAAATCATTATTGTAACTTTCTAAAATGTAATATGTTGAATTGTATGTTAAAGGAAATATTGTTCTTCCTCCACAATTTTTAATTATTTGTGCATTCACACCAGCTTCTTTATTTAATGAATCTAATAATTCTTTGCCGCATCTTTTTATGAAACCATAAATTACCGGTCCACTTACTTGTTGCCAACAATAAACATTTTTATAGTATTTAAAATATTCAAAGGTTATTTCTATAAACTCATGGCTTTGTTTTTTTTCTGGTATTTCATCAAAACTAGGATAAAATCCTAATTGTTCACGTTGATAAAAATTGTATGACATTTTTCTTTTCAATTCCAACATTTATATTGATACATAAATGCAATTATTATTTTTGAATCATATTTTATTAAATAAATTATGATTTAATGTTTATGCGGATCTATTCTTGGATTTGCGGCAATAGCGGCGCTTGGTTCCAGAGGCATATTTGCATCCAGAAGTGCGCTTGCAAACAGTAGAGCGCTTAACTTTGCGGCATGTAGAGTTCTTAACGCGTCTGCGGTAAATGACCTTCTTGGCCGTTTTGCTACGAGTTGTCATAGGCATCTTATACATATTACGCAGATTTTTTTCTTATTTTTAAAAAACTAAATAACTGGTTTTGCTAAAGGAGCAGGGATAATATCTGGTTCTACTAAATTTTGTTGAGGTTGTATGGGAGCAGGTACTATAGGAGCGGGCGTTACTACTGGAATGGGTGTCACTACTGGAGGAAGAATTGGCGCTATAGAAGCAGGAATTTGTGTTGTAGGAATTTCTTTCTTTTCAGCTTCTTTTTGAACAGCTTCTTCAGGTATAGCCTCTGGCTCAACTTCTTTTACAATAACTGGAGTAGGGTTCTCAACAACTACTTTTTTAGGTTCTAAATTAACAAGTTTTTCAGTTTCTTTTTCAAGAACATCCAATTGGTTTAATGTTGTATCTTTAATTTGTTTCTCTACAATCGCTTGGTATAATTTAACTCCCATAGCAAAATCATTTTCGCATTTTAAATACAAATTAACAATTATCTTTCTTGTTTTTACTACTACTTCTTGCAATGCAGCTTCAGATAAATGAGGATGAACAATAATTCTTTTTTTTTGCGTTTGTGGATCAATAACATATGTAAAAAGTTGATTAATTATTCCTAATAATTCCTCTTGATTTTTATTTGTTGTTTGAATCATTTGCTTCAAATTTTCAGCATAGTCTTCAAATAATTTTTTTTTAAGTTTATCCTCTTTGCTATTTTTATTTAACTGAACATTTTTTCTCAATAATGCATCTTTCCCATTACAAGCTTCTAACTTGTGATAATCTTTTAACTTTATGTCGCTAAATTTTTTTATTGTTGCAGGCATTGAATCATTCCCTGTAAAAATTTGATAAAATCTTTGCAAATCTTTATTAAATTGGTTCTGTGTTTCATCCGTCATTCCTATAAAATTTCCGCTAGTATAATCATACTTATCATAATATAATTCCATTAATTCTGGTATACCTGGTTCATCATTTAAATTTTTTGTTTCACCATCAGCACCAATATTCATATTACAAACTTTTGGATGTATGTTTTTAACTTCATCTGTGTCCAAATCTTGCCCACGTTTTAAAGAATTAATTCTATTATCGCAAATTCCTAATTTATAAAGTTTTCTTTGAACATTTGGTGGTATTTCTGCTTTTTCAAATAATTTTTTCTTAATTGTATTACCATCAGAATCTTTATAAACATAAACAGGATTAATTGTCGTTACAATAGATGCAAATATGTGTGCAATTTTAATATAAAATTTTGCAATGCCAATACAAACTCTTTTTTTTTTGATTGAATTAGCAACATTAAATTGATCCAAATCGCTTTTATTAAAAAAAATTACCTTGTCTTTATCCATTTCATTCACTTCTACCCCATTTTTAATTCTTTGCGCCAAATAAGTAATTTCAAGATCAGTGAAATATCTTTCAAGAATATCAGAAGTTAAAATTATAAGATTATCACAATATTGTTTATCGTAAAGTTTTCTTAAGCTTTGAAAATCCATAGTTAGAATGTAGTATGTTGCTATATAATCTATCACTTGACCAAATGTTGTAGTTTTTTCTTTTTTATTTGATTCTAATGTTGATGTTATATTTCCCATATAAGATAAACATATAAAAAATAAAAGAATAAAATTGAATTAAAAATATTTTTTCTATTAAAAGGAGTAAAGACTCATGAGTAATGAAAAAAGCAAAAAGCGAAAAACTAATAATATTGACACTGCAAAATTATGGAATATTTTTAATGATGAAATAACTGGAAATGAAAAAAAGGTTGATCCTTTGGAATGTATGTATCGTTCTTGTGGAGATAGAGAACATTGCGAGCGTTGCGAGTCCAGTTTAGCATTCTCTGATGAAGGATTCTTAACTTGCACAAACAGAACTTGTGGTATTATTTATAAAGATATGGTAGATCAGTCTGCAGAATGGAGGTATTATGGTGCCGATGACAATCAAAGCAGTGACCCAACCCGTTGTGGAATGCCCATCAATCCTCTTTTAGAAGAATCATCTTATGGTTGCAAAGTTTTGTGCTTTGGTTCAACAAGTTATGAAATGAGAAAAATTAGACGATATACCGAGTGGCAGTCGATGCCATACAAAGAAAAGTCTCAATATGATGAGTTTCAAATTATTACTACCATGGCTCAGAATGCAGGTATACCTAAATTGATTATTGATGATGCAATTCGTTATCATAAAAAAATATCAGAATATGATTTAACATTTCGTGGAGACAATCGCGATGGGATTTTAGCGGCATCTATTTACATTTCTTGTAGAATTAATAATTATCCTAGAACTGCAAAAGAGATTTCTAGCATATTTCACTTAGATGTAACAAGTGCTACAAAAGGATGTAAAAATGCAATTTCAATTATCAATAATTTAGAAAAAGATATGGATAATAAAGAAAAGACAAACTTTTGCAAAACTAAGCCAGAGGCCTTTATTGAAAGGTATTGCAGTAAGTTGAACATTAACAATGAATTAACAAAAGTTTGTCAATTTATATCAATGAAGATTGAAAAACAAAATATTATGCCTGAAAATACACCACATTCTATTGCGGCGGGCGTTGTTTATTTCATATCTCAAATTTGTAAATTAAATATTAGTAAAAGAGATGTAAAAAATGTAAGTGAAATCAGTGAAGTAACAATTAATAAGTGTTTTAAAAAATTGGAAAAGATTAAAGATGAACTGGTTCCAGCTGTTATATTGCAAAAGTATGCTTAACTATTAAATTTGTGGAGCGTATTTGCAATTAGCATCCTGCACTATTGTTTCGTAACGATACTTTTGAGCGTCCAAATAACTAGTTACCATTTTAGCATATTCATTATAAAACTCTTGAACATTTCTTGCAATGACCCATAATGAAATCTGAGAAGGTACAGTAATTATACTATATTGATATTGATCATTTTTTACTTCACCCAATTTAACTACCCAATATGGACCATCAAATGGTGTTCCTAGCAAATATACACTTAATTTTCCTGGTTCGCTTACATTCTTGTAATATGCGTATCCAGCAATCTGTTCTAGATTTCCGTTCTTATCTAGTTGAGAGTTTAATACACTTACGCTTCCATTAGATAATATGCCATAATCTGCAGTTAAACATGTTCCGTAACCTTGAAAGATTTGATTTGTTGGTGCACCCAAAACTTGATACCACCGACCAGTATATTTGTTAACGTCTAATTCTGAAACTGTATCGGGATTAAATGCAATTGTAAATGCAGAAGCAAGAAAAAAATATAATGCTTTTATCATATTCATTATATTTTATAATAACACTTTATTTTTATATGGTTTTACACATAAACCATAGTAAAAGATAAAAAACTAATTGGGTTGAATATTAAAAATATAATCCTTTATTTAGTTATAAATTATGATTAAAGAAACACAAAACTTTAATGAAAATACGACAAATACTGAAACAAAGATACCAAAGCGCATATTTATTGTTCCGTATAGAAATCGCATTCAACAAAAATTTTTTTTTAGTAAATACATGAAATTTATTTTAGAAAACGAAGATGATTATGAAATTTACTTCTCTCATCAATGTGATGCTAGAAATTTCAACCGAGGTGGAACAAAAAATATTGGATTTTTGGCAGTGAAACAAAAGTATCCAAATGATTATCAAAATATGACTTTTATTTTTAATGATGTAGATACTATACCATTTAATAAAATATTTGATTATCAAACCACTTTTGGAGTTGTTAAACATTATTATGGTTTTACTTATACTTTAGGGGGTATTGTTGTTATGAAAGGGGCTGATTTTGAAATGACAAATGGATATCCTAATTTTTGGGGCTGGGGTAATGAAGACAATTGTTTACAAACACGATGCGAGCGTTTTGGAATTCAAATTGATAGAAGTGTTTTTTATCCTATTGGTAGTCCTGAAATATTACAATTGTTTGATGGGATATCTAGAATTATTAGTAAGAAAGATCCTTGGAGAATGAAATATGATGATGGAACAGATGGTCTCTCCTCTATTCACAAGTTATATTACACGATTGATAAAGAATCTAAAAACCCAAATGATAATATTTATTCTGTTGATGATGATAAAACTTTTTTTGTTAATATTGCAACATTTTTAACTGGATTAAGACATGAACAGGATGACTACTATAGTTATGATTTGAGAGAACCTGCAAGAAAAATAATTCATCCAAATAAACTTAAAAAAACAAATAAGACAATAGTAAGTACAGATGACTGGAGAAACATTCCATATTATTCAAAACAACAAGAAACTCCTAGTTCTATAGCACAAGATAATCGTGAAATGGCGGAACATATATCTAATATTGAGAGAGAAATGCACGCGTCACAAATACCCCAGGAAATTCGTCAACAAATGCAATATCAAATGCAACAATTAAACCCTAGGAATCGGCCACAAACTGCAATATTACAAACGCCAACAAATATTTACTCTTCGGATTACGCTAGACAAATTGGCCAGAGACCCGGGGCAGTTCCTTCCGCAAGAATTGGTTTAGGTGGCGTGCGCTAATTTTTGCCAAACATAAACATATTCTGTATAATCATTTTGTCGTTTGCTTTTCTTTAATGAAAATGCCTCATGTGCATCGCCAAATAATTCTACACATACAGATTCATATATTTCTTTGTTAATATTCAATATATAGTACCCGCCATTTTTCAAATACTTATATGTGATTTCAAACAATGGTTTATAAAACTTTTCATTCATATCTTTTTTTGATTCATATTCAGTATTATTAGAATATTTCTCTAAAAAATAATAAGGAGGCGATGTAAAAGCTGTGTCATAATCTAATAAAGAATAGTCAAATTTTAAAGCGTCTTGAAAAAACATTTCTATTTCAGTAGATGATACATTTGTCAAGAATTTTTGCATTTCTTGATAAGGTTCTTTGAGAGAAGAGTTAATTTCAATACCAATATATTTTTTAATATTTAAAGCAGCCGCTCCAATTACTCGTCCTCCCCAACCAGCACAGAAATCCAAAACTTTCTCTGATTTATATTTATCATATATCTCCATAGCAAATATAGGTCGAAAAATATTAATTGCGCTTATACATATATTGTAGGTTTCTTTCCATACAATATATTTGTTTTTTGTTTTGTTTTTATTTTTTACCTTATCATAATACTCTAACATATTTTGAATGAATTTCTTTTTTTTGAATTCTTCAATATTAGAAATAAATTCAAAAAAATTGGCATTATATTTTCCTTTTGTTTCTAGTCTTTCTAAGAAAGTAAAATAATCAACAACGTTGTTTCCTATGCGACATCTTTCTGAAATACTTTTAGCATTTTTTCCAATATCTTTTAGATTTATAAAATCTGACTTTATATCATCTAGCGTTATATTTTTAATCATTTTGGAGATTTCCAGTTTTTCATTTTGAGAGAAAGTTTCTTTGTACATTTGAATTTTGAGAGAAAATAATAAATAGGTTTAAACAATAATAAATAATTGTTAAATAATATTATTATGATAAATTCCATTTCTAAAATAGAACATGCCTTGTATATTAATTTAGAATCAAGAAAAGATAGAAAGCAACATGTAGAAGCTCAATTAAAACTGGTTGGAATTTCAGCAGAAAGATTTAATGCTGTTAAATTACCTGATGGTGCATTAGGATGCAGTATGAGTCATTTAAAATGTCTTCAAATGGCAAAAGAAAAAGGATGGGATCATGTTTTAATTTGCGAAGACGATATTACATTTACAAATCCAGGATTATTTATACAGCAAATAAATAAGTTTTTAAGTAAACAAGAGAATTGGGATGTAGTTTTATTAGCTGGAAATAATATGCCGCCGTATAAACCCATTGAGGATTATTGTGTTCAGGTTACAAGATGTCAAACAACTACTGGATATCTTGTTAAAAGTCATTATTATGATAAACTAATTGATAATATTAAAACGGGTATGAATATGTTAGTTAGAAATCGAGACATGCACAAAATATATGCTATTGATAAATATTGGTTTTTATTACAAGACAAAGATTCATGGTTTTTAATAACTCCTTTATCTGTTGTTCAGAGAGAAGATTATAGTGATATTGAAAAAAGACACACAAATTATACAAAAGTAATGGTTGATTTGGATAAAAAATACATGTTTGAGCAACCAAAAATTGAAAATATGATGAATCTTATCAAACCTGGAGGAGGTGTGAGTTTAAAAAAAATGGGCTTTATTTAGTTAATATTTGCTTGACTTTGTAGAAGTTTTCTTTCCCATTCAGGGTAATCACTTTTTTCAATATCTGTAAAATATTCATTTGTTGCAATATGTATCATATTATATTTAAAAGTTTGATTTAAATGAAACCCTATACCATAATCCTCCAAGCATTCCTTTTCAATAAAAACCTTCCTTGTTTGAAGGTTTAATGCGGCAATTCTAGAGAGAAAATAAAACCTACCACTGCAGTATTTAGTTTTGAATAAGGGTAAAGTTTGAGGTAATTCAGGATGAATTTCATTGTATCTAGATAAGTAATTATCTTTAACATCAACTACAAAACCACCATAATGCGGTTGAGGATTTGACGTTAACAATGTATTTATCAAATTTTTGAAGAAGTTTGGATTTACTAATATTTGATCGTCATCAGTTTTAAATAAATACTTAAATCTATAGGTTTCTAAAATGGCTTTATGTGCCGCTAATACTTTTTTAGGCAAAGATATGTAGTCATCTGGTGTTTTTACCCAAAGAGTTCGCGATTCATTATCAAATTTATATTCCGCATCTAAGTTTTCATCCCCAATTACGTGATAATAGGACACTCTTTCTGGCAAAAAACGTAACCATGTAGCTTTTTGAAATAAAGCTTTATTTTTATATTTTCTACAATTTAAAATAATCATAATGAAATCCTCCTCAATAAGTGTTTTGCTCATAATTATTTATTTTATAAATACTTTAAGATATATCTTTTTAAATATTAATATATCTTAAAATGAATATTACCTTTTCTACGTGTTGGTATGTTTTTAAGGCAAAATTTAATGTAAATACTTATTTGGTTTGGATTGATAGATTTCTCTCAAATATAGAAAATTGTTATGTAGTTGTATACACAGATCTTCAAGGAATTAAATGTTTTGGCAAATATTTTGATAAACCAAATATTAAATTTATTATCAAACCAGTAGAAAGTTTTTACAATTATCAGTATAAGGACCTTTGGATTGAGAATCATAAAAAAAATATAAATTTGAATAGAATTACGGATTGGAAAGTTAATATGTTATGGTCAGAAAAAATACATTTTGTAAACGAAACTATAAAAAACCAATATTTTCCCGAAACTAAAATGTATGGTTGGTGTGATATTGGGTATTTTCGCACAGATGAAAACGCAATTACTCCAAAACAAATACGATCTTGGCCTTCAAAAGAAAAAATAGAAAAATTAGATCCTTCAAGAATATATTATGCGGTTGTAAATCAAGATGAAAATTATTTAAATCAAATTATTAAAATGGTGAATACAAAAAATAGAAATGGTGTTCCATTGCATCCTATTCCACCAGATCAAATAACTATTTCTGGTGGATTTTTCATTCTTCATAAAAATAAAATTGACTGGTGGAGAATGATATATGACAATAAACTGCGTCTTTATTTTAAAAATAATTATTTAATAAAAGATGATCAAATCATTTTGGCAGATTGTATATTTACAAGTGGAGAGATGAAGCATTTTATTTTATTGTTTAATAAAGAAAAAGAAGATGATTGGTTTCTATTTCAAAAAAGTTTATTACAAGATACTTTTGGGAAAAGTATCAATTAATACCTGATTCTTTAAACTAGTTTGAAATATATTTAACAAAGCAACTTAAAGACAGACCCAATCTTCTGGAAATAAATCTTTAGTATCAAGGTGGGAATTTTTAGGACCAAACCATTTTTCTGGATAACAGATTATTTTATAATTGTTGTGGTTCATTTGCGCTGCCCACCAACTAAAAGTACTATTTGCGATTATATTATATTTGCAACAACTCATTAAAATAAGTTGTTCCCAATCTTCAATAGCATCATCCGCTTTTGTAAATGTTACATCTTGGAATTTTTCTTTTAATTTAGCAATAGTCGTTTGAACATCATCATTATCTTGTTTTTCACAAAAATAAAGAACATCTCTCTTTTCTGTGTTATTAACTATATATTGTAACGCTTTTTCATAATATTCATAGTCTAGAACTGGATGAAAATCACCAAGTGTTTTATAATCCCCCAAACGAAAATGCATACTAATTGATTGAAAGTTAAGCGGATATTTACTCATTACTTGAACTTTTGTTTTATCTAATTTTATTAATCTACAGATGGCTTGAAAATAGTTTTCAAAATATTTATAGCTTTGAAAATATCCAAATAATATTAGATCATTTCCTTCTGTAATAGGATCTAATTTTGAATATTCAAAACCTTTTTCTCTCTGGATAGGCATTCGAGGAAAGGTTTCATGAGTGAAATTTTTTAGTGGAAGTAAAAAAGAGTCCCAATATGTATTACGTTTTATGGTAGCGCCAACTCCTCCCAAATGTTCGGTATACATAAAACCAAAAGGTTTTTTATTTTCAAGTGCGTAAGCAATTGTTGCAAATATTTGAAACAATTGATTGCCCAAACCTCCCATCAATACACAAGAAATCATTTGTATATTATAATTAATGATTCACATTTAAGTATTTTAATTATAAAAATAGGTTTAAAAAATAGTTTTACATACAACAATATTAAAAATCTTCACTAAATTCAAAAATATCTTCTGTTTTTGTTTTTGTTGCAAGAGCATATTCACTTACACGTTTTTCGAAGAAATTTGTTTTACCCTCTAAACTAATCATGTCCATAAAATCAAAAGGATTCAATACATTATAAATTTTATCATAACCTAGTTGCAATAACAATCTATCTGCAACAAATTTAATATATTGTGACATTAAATCAGAATTCATACCAATCAAACGACATGGTAGAGCATCACAAATAAATTCTGTTTCAATTTCTACTGCCTCTTTTATAATTTCATAAATACGAGCCTTGTTTATTTTCTTTTGCAATTTACTATATAAAAGAACAGCAAATTCTGTATGTAATGCCTCATCGCGACTAATGAGTTCATTTGAAAAAGTAAGTCCAGGCATTAGCCCGCGCTTTTTAAGCCAATAAATACTGCAAAATGCGCCTGAGAAAAAAATACCTTCTATACACGCAAATGCCACGAGACGCGTAGCAAAACTACTTCTATTATCCTTTATCCATTTTTGAGCCCAATCTGACTTCTTTTTAATACAAGGAAAATGATCAATAGCACTAAAAAGTCTTGATTTTTCCACATCATTTTTAATGTAGGTGTCAATCAATAAACTATAAGTTTCACTATGAATATTTTCCATCGCAATTTGAAAACCATAAAAAGCTCTTGCCTCAGCTAATTGCACATCTCCCATAAAACGCACGGCCAAATTTTCCAAAACAATTCCATCACTTGCCGCAAAAAAAGCCAAAATCATGGAAATAAAATGTTTTTCATCTAGATTTAAGCTCTCCCAATTATTCATATCTTTTGATAAATCAATTTCTTCAGCTCGCCAAAAACATTCTACTTGTTTTTTATACATTTTCCATATATCTTGATCTTTAATGGGAAACATTACAAATCTATTATCGTCAGGAGTAAGCAAAGGCTCAGTATTAATTTTAGACATCCTAAATAATATATACCGGAGATTTTATATTTTTTTCATATAGTATATTTGATACTTTTGGGAAAAAGTATTACAAAATCAACTCAAAATTAAAGCAAAATCAAGACGACTACAATATTTTTCATTAAAATTTCATTAATTTTAATTTCTTTAAGCCCCTTTGAAAAGATATTTTAATTTGATGGAAGCTGGGGTATTTTTGCAACTTTTTATAAAAGTATAGTATAAGAATGGAAAATGGATACAGACAAATGGACTTAGATTTAGCTACACGCGATCTTTATTTGCAAAAAATACAGGATCAAATCATGGCAAAAAGACAATTGTTGTTAGCCAAACAAAAAATGTTGCGAAAAACAGCAAAACAAAATCATTTTTTAAACGATGTACAAAGCGATTACTCAAAATATTACAATTTTATTATTAAACAGAAAGAAGACCAAATAAGGTCTATGAATATTATTAAACAATATTTAAATGATATCATTGTTTCTGGTAAACTCACAAAACAAGATATTATGGAAGCAAAACGAGAACAAAAACACATATTAGGAGAAATAGGACACATTAAAGGAAGTTTAGATGAAATCATGGATGAAACTAATGCTTTGGGAGATCGCAACCAAACAACATATCACAATGAAATGTTATAAATTATTATATGCGTATAATATAATTATACTATAATGAGTTCACAACAACCAAGACCACCAAGACCACAACCGGCACAATTGCAAGCATTAACGCAACTTGCAAATCAAATAAGACAAAGTGTTGTAGCTAAAAATCAAAATATAACACAATTTAACAATACTTTAAGAGATAGAATTCGTGCTTTAGATAATTTATCTGTTCAAATTTTGACAAAAATTCAAGCTATTGGAAATCGAGCAGCAACTTTTCAACAAACAATTGATCGCCAAACTGCTGAAATTGCTGATTTAAATCGACGTTTGCAAACGGCAACCGATGCTCAAGCCAATAGCGCTAGACAAATTCAAGAGTTAACAGATCAGTTGCAACGCGCTCGAGTAGATGCGGCTCAGTCTGAAGCTTTGCGTCGACAATTGGCTGCTTTACAAATTGAAGTGCAAGATCATGTTGATGAAATAAACAATTTGACCCAAGGAATTGAAGCTGCAAATGCTGTAATAACAGAAGCATTAGGTCAATTAAATGCCCCTAATGATACTGCAGAATTAACTGCTCTACTTGCACAATTAGAAGCTCACGTAAACCAAATTAATCAAGAAATTGATCGCGTTAATGGGGCGGCTCCCGGTGGACCACCACCTGTATCAAGTTTACCTCCTCCATCTTCCGGAGGGAAAAGAAAAAGAAAAACAAAACGCATAAAAAACGCATTTAGAAAAACAAAACGCAACAAACATTAATAATTAAACATAATTTTGACATAAAAATAAATTATGTTTATTTAATATATATGGCAAATTTATTAGCACTTGCAAATCAATTAAAAGATGGAATTACTGCAAAAAATTCTGGAATTGTTGCGTACAATAAAGGATTAGTTGATAAAATTAAGGCATTAAATACTACAGCCGAAGAAATTTTAGAAAAAGTTAAAGGATTGTCTGTCAATTCTCAAACTTTACAACAAAATATTGCTGCGCAAGCGGCTCAAATTGAGGACTTAAAACAACAACTCCAAAAAGCCGGTGAAGAACAAGCAGCAAAACAAGCTGAAATTGAAAAATGTCAAAAAGATTTGGCTGACGCACAGGGTCAAGGAAGAGAAGCTGACGCTTTAAAAGAGCAGTTAGCTCAATTGCAAGCCGAAGCCAAAACATCCAGTGATAAAATTCAAGAATTGACAAAAGAAATTACTGATTCTAGTGAGCAAATTCAAAAATTACTTTCTGATTTAAATTCTCCTGAAGCACAACAAAGTCAAGAAGATTTAACCAGTTTAATTGCAGAATTAGAAAAACATATTAATGATATTAATGCTGCATTACCAGCTCCTGCTCAACCTATTGTAAGCAATTTAAACCCTAATGCTGCCCCATTTCGTACAGCTAGCCAAAGAGGCGTGAATCCCAATGCTGAAGAATTTGTTCCTCCTAGCATTAAAGCACGTGGCATGAACCCTAATGCTGCTGAATTTAAACCATCTGAAAATTTAGGTGGATACATTTATAAAACACGCAAAAATAAACCTGCATCATCATCTAAACGTTCATCTAGTAGCAAAAGAGGTGGAAAAAAAACATGCAAACGCGGAGGCTCAAAAAGAACTAGAAGATCAAAAGGAGGTTAAGGATTTCAAGTTTAAACTTGATAACATACCATTTAAATATGGATAATGAATACAATTATTTGGCCATTTTCCATGTACTTCCCTATAATATAATGCTCTAGGGTTTCCGCGAAGTGATATAATTCTTTTTCTTTCTTTAAAAACTCGCTTCCAATTTCTTTGCACGAGCCGCAACCAGTGCGTTTTTATAATTGCAACAGAATAATAAAATATTTCGTCATTACCATTATTTAATTGAACTATTTCAGCTATTTGTGGTTGAATATAATTAGACTTTGAAACTATTTGCAAATAGTTACGAATTGTAGGATGTTTTTTGCGTTCTAGTTGATGCGAATTTATGTAAGAAATATACTTTGCTTGATGCATTTCCATCGCATCGTTTATCGGAATATCATCTTCAAACCAATCATCAGACCAGTAACTTCCATCAGAATCATAACCTCCTAGCGGTCCAGTTACTTCCAATGGACAAACATTATCGAAGTGATCAATAACAATCCAATGTCCAATGACATCTTTATTTATTTTTTCAGGACGCCCATGAATTGCATAATGATAAATTTCGCATAAGACAATTTTATTTTTAGACATTAGTTTAATAATACTTTTGATAATTTATATATTTTAATCAATTTTTTTTACGATTAATATATATATAATGAAGATACCTAAATCTCTTTCTAACTTAATCACAAATAAGTATGTTTTGTATTTAGTTGCAACTATTGCATTTCTTAACGTTTTTGGATACATGGTCCTTGGAAACATTAACGCGGTAATATTTTTCATTTTAGTTGGATACATTATGACTTTCTTTAGTAAAAACATGATGATCATTTTATTTGTTCCTATGGTTTTTACCAATTTTTTAATGGCCGGCTTGAAAGTTAAGGAAGGACTAGATAATATGGATTCCAATAAAGATAAAGATAAGGATCCAAAAAATGCTACTAATCCCGTAACAAAACCAGAACCGCAAAAAGATCATCCAATTATATTACCTCCTCACGATCCTTCTCATGATGAAGCCGCCGCTGACCACTCTAACGCAAATAAACCCGTAGATGAACACTTTGAGGGCAGACAACCTTTAGAATACAGCGATATTAAAAAGAAGGGAAAAAGTACTGGCACTCGTTTAGATCATGGGGCTACAGTAGAAAATGCTTATGACACTTTAAATAAGATTATTGGTGGTCCTGGATTTTCTAAGATGACAGATGATACCAAAAGACTTATGGAACAACAACAAAAATTGGCCCAATCCATGGAACAATTTGGACCTATGCTTGATAGTATTAAGCCTTTTCTTGAAAAAGCTCAAGGATTATTAGGAAATATGGATATTAAAGGAATTTCAGAAATGGCCAATCAAACTAAAGTCTAAATCCACTTTTGGAAAAATCCACTTTTGAAAAAAGTTGAGCAAAATCTAATTGCTAGTTTTAATTATATCATTTTGCTAAACTTTTTTTAAAAGTTTAATATATGAAAAAGTGTCCACCTGGCGTTATATGCATTGAAAATGTAACCATGTTTTTTATTATTATTCTAATTTTAATTATTGGTTATATTTTTTATACGCAAGTATTCAAGCAAAGCGTAAAAAAACGAGACAATATTATTATTCAAAATCAAATTCCTCCTTCTAGTCAAGGACCTGGACGTGGTCTTTTTGCAAGCCCTGGTTATTCCTTTTCTAATTTACCTGGTGATGTATTAATGAATCCTTATGAAGCACCTCTCAAAGATGATGGCTATGGAATTGGACCAGTTATTCCAGGATTACCTTTTATTCCTCCTGGTAGAGTTCCAGTTAATGTTCCAACTAATATTGGTGCGGTAGATGTTGGATATAGACAATATGGTATTTTAAAACCCGTACGCGGATCAAGTAAAGATAATATTTTACCTTTAATGGGACGACCAGTTAATACATCCAGACAAAAATTTCAATATTATACCATTAGTAATCAACACAATAATGTTAAACTGCCTATTATTGTTCAAGGGCGAAGTGGAACCACAGAATATGGCGTAAATGAATTATTTTCTGGAGATCGAGTTCTAGTAGAAGGCGATAGAACACCATATAAAGTGACTATTTATGATAATGATAGTATTCGTTACATACCATATCTTTAAATAATGTAAAATAACTTTATAAATTTATTTTACATTTAATGCTTGCGAGTTTTTTTTCCTTTTGCTCTTATTTTGTTTTTTAGTGATCTACCGCCCTGTGAGGCAAATGTATTTGTCATATTTGTAAATGCAGATTCAGGATTTTGAACCCCTTGGCTTATAGTGCTAGAATTTATTTGTTTGGCCAATGAACCCATAGCATAGTCTATTATTGTTTTTGCAGCAACGGATACATTTTCGGGAAGACCTTCGCCAGAATGCATGCTTTCTTGGGGTTCACTTGTTTTTGGTCCAGTTTCATTGCTAGTTTGAGCTCCCGTTTCATCGCTAACTTGAGCTCCAGTTTCTTCATTTGTTTGTGCTCCAGTTTCTTCATTTGTTTGCGCTCCTGTTTCATCGCTAACTTGATCTCCAGTTTCTTCATTTGTTTGATCTCCAGTTTCTTCATTTGTTTGAGCTCCAGTTTCTTCATTTGTTTGAGCTCCAGTTTCTTCATTTGTTTGAGCTCCAGTTTCTTCATTTGTTTGAGCTCCAGTTTCTTCATTTGTTTGAGCTCCCGTTTCATCGCTAGTTTGAGCTCCCGTTTCATCGCTAGTTTGCGATGCACTGGTTTGCTCGGGAGCACCTTCTTCCTGCTCAGTTTTAACCTCTGCTAAAAATGGTGATGCTTCTGCTTGACTATCTGTAACTTCAGGAATTTCTTCAAGAGCTTTTTGCGTTGACTCTGTTTGCTGAGTGCCACTTTCTTCAGTTGTTTGTACATTACTTGTTTGCTGAGTGCCACTTTCTTCAGTTGTTTGTACATTACTCGTTTGCTGAGGGCCATTTTCTTCAGTTGTTTGTACATTACTCGTTTGCTGAGGGCCATTTTCTTCAGTTGTTACACCTTCTTCTTTTTCTGTTTTAACCTCTGCTAAAAATGGAGATTCTTCTGCTTGACTATCTGTAACTTCATGAGTTCCTTCAAGAGCTTTTTGCGTTGACTCTGTTTGTTCTGGAGTATTTTCAGTTGTTGTTTCTTTTTCTAAAAGTGGTTGTTGAGTGCCTGATTCATTTTCATTATTAGTTGATGAAGTTTCTAATTGACTCAAGGATTCAGGCAAAGGTTTTTGAATTAAATCAGAAACGCCGTCTTTTTTTATTGAATTACTTAAATGTATTTTTGATAATTTTGATAAAGTTTCTGGTGGTAAGTCTGGAGGAAAAGAATCTTTGTCAAGTAATTTTTTTTCATTACTAGAAATAGCAAAAGGATTTTCTTCTTGTTTTTCTTTTAAATTTTTTTCAGTGTCTTTATTTTCTTCTTGTCCACCCTTAAAATTTTTTAAAGATTTATTTCTTAAATTTACATGACTACTTTTTCTAAATGATTTGTTTTTGTTTGTTTCCTTTTTCTTGTATCTTTTTAAAGATTGTTTGTTTTTTCTATATAATTTGGATATTTTACCTTTAGTTAATTTCATTGCTATATAAATTAAATATATTTTTATTTGTATACTTATATTAATGAGTAGTACAATAAACATAAGTAGTCAAAATATAGCCGGGGATTGTAATTTAAAATGCGCATATTCTTATGATTATCACAATAGTTCTATAACGGCAAACAATGGAGGATTTAGTATAAATTTAACTTATGATAAAGCCAATATTTCACCAGTAATATACAACACAAATAAATACGAAGTTGCATATATTATTATCTGTTGTCCATCTATCCATTTATTCAATGGAAATCAAACCAACGCTGAAATTATAATTCAACATAGACCTGTAGTTTCAGGACCTCCTTTATGGGTAGGAATCCCTATTATTGCGTCTGGTGATTCTACTAGTGCTTCAACCCTATTAAGCCAAATAATTACTGCTGTTTCTTCAAATGCCCCAGCAACAGGAGAATCAACTAATCTAAACATTTCAAACTTTAATCTAAACAATTTTATACCTGCTAAAAAACCATTATATTCTTATACTCAAGGTCCTATAAATTGGATTGTTTTTGGAAAAGAAAATGCAATTGGGCTAAGTCAAGATTCTTTAAATACATTAGCAAAAGTTATTAAACCACTACCTGGAGTACAAGCCCCAGCAGGACCTCTTGTTTTTTATAATGCATCCGGCGCGACAAAAGGTTTAGCTGGAGGAGATCAAATTTATATTGATTGTCAACCCGTTACTACTTCAGACGAGCAAATTGATGTTACTACATCAAAAAGCTCAACTTCTTTTGATCTAAACAATCCAACAACTATACTTATTTTGCAAATACTTATTAGTTGCATATTATTTTTCCTTCTTCTTTTTGGTATTCATTATGGTTTAAAATATATATCAAATGTTAATATAGCATTACCAAAAATGGGTAAAACAAGCTGATTATTTTAATTATTAAAAATATAATCAAAATAATTTAATGAATATAAGCAGAATCATGAATATTATCTAAAACAGGTTTGTATGATTGTCCAGGTCCACCATAAAATTCATTCGAACGATTCATAGGGGCCATCTTTTTCACCACCTCTTGTTCTAAAGTATAAGGAAATTGGTTAAACGCACTAAATTGTGAATCTACTTTCTCTTGGGTTGGAAGATACTTTTTAAGAGCATCCGTTCCAGTGGTTACACTTGAACGTCTAATTAAATCATATGCTACAAGCAAACCAAGAACACCTAAAATTGGATGGACATTAGCAAATAAAGAGAGAGCTGCAATAATTACTACAATTTTTCCAGGAAGAGTATCAATTAAACCTGCAACAGGTTCGGGAGTTTGATATCCCATGATCAAATAAATTACAAATAAAATAGTTAAGATCAATTGACCCATATTTTGTTTTTTAAATAAACTTGTCAAACTATCCATATATCATATTGATAGATTTTATTTGCAGCAACTTTTAAAAAAGTTGCACAAAATCAAACCAACTCTTAGGAAATTTACCTTTAAAAAGTTTTATCGTAAAGAAACACTCCTAAATTATATATATTTTTTCAATAAATTTAAAAAAATGACATAAACATTCATCTCTAAATTATATAGCATAAATATGAAAATTGAAATAGATAATATAGAAACGCCAACATCACAAACACCAAATACTATGCTAAATACATATTTAGGACAAAAAGGATACACAATTTTAAAAAGTGAACTAAGTGTTCAACAGCAATATATGGTTCGTGAAGAACTTACTATTAAACCATATGTTCCTGGTTCACCCGCAAATAACACCGCAGTAACATTTCCGGCATATCGAGAATCTGCGTTAAAATACTATGTTCCTCGCTACTTTGGAGAGAAAATGTTTGGACCTGTGAAAGAATATAAAATTCCTCAAGGGACTGATATTCATGTTACATTTAGTGGAGACTTGAGAGACATACAAAAGGAAGTTGTTGAAAATTACTTAAATCATCTTGAAAAACATAACAATTATGGTGGAGGACTATTAGAGCTTCCCTGTGGTTTTGGTAAGACCATTTGTAGTCTAAATATATTATCTCGTTTGCAAAAGAAAACACTAGTTATTGTTCATAAAGAATTCTTAATGAATCAATGGATTGAGAGAATAGAGCAATTCTTACCTGGCGCACGTATCGGAAAAATTCAAGGACAGATTATCGACATAGAAGATAAAGATATTGTGATTGGAATGCTTCAGTCTCTTTCTATGAAAGAGTATCCTGCATCTATGTTTGATAGTTTTGGCCTTACCATTATTGATGAGGTTCATCACATTTCTAGTGAAGTATTTTCATGCGCACTTTTTAAAATTGTAACAAAGTATATGCTTGGCTTGTCCGCAACCATGAATAGGAAAGATGGCACTACAAAAGTATTCAAAATGTTCTTGGGAGATGTTGTTTATAAAGGCAAACGCGATGTCGAACACGATGTCATTGTAAGAGCAATTGATTATAAAGTAAATGACGATGAGTTTAATGAAATAAAATACGATTTCCGCGGAAATCCACAATTCAGTACAATGATTTCAAAATTATGCGAATATAATCATCGATCTGAATTTATATTGCGCGTTTTGCGCGATATGATTGTTGAAAACCCATCACAGCAGATTATGATTTTAGCGCATAATAAATGTCTTCTCAAATATTTATTTGATGCTATTAAGCATAGATCTATTGCGGATGGAAGCGTTGGCTACTACATTGGCGGTATGAAAGAGGCTGCGCTCAAAGAAAGTGAAACTAAAAGGGTAGTCATAGCAACTTATAGCATGGCGGCTGAAGCTTTAGACATTAAAACTTTAACTACTCTTATTATGGCTACTCCCAAGACAGATATTGAGCAGTCTGTGGGTAGAATTTTACGAGAGAAACATAGTCAGCCCATTGTAGTTGATATTATTGATAGTCATGATCTTTTTCAAAAACAATGGCTCAAGCGAAAGACATTTTACAAAAAACAAAACTATAAAATAGTCTATACAACAAATACAAAGTATTTGGAAAATGCGTCAAATTGGGAAGTAGAATATGATCCTTCATGTAAAAAGGAAAAAATTAGTCGAGCAAAACCACCGGAAAAGGATGATCTGCCTGGTAAATGTTTAATCAAACTAAAAAAATAAATTTCTTGATAATATTTATAACGCAATATGAAGAACTACAAATTTTTTTTATATTTTTTGATATTTATGGTTGTTGTTGGAGTTGCCTCAGCATTATTCATGCCAAAAATTATTGAAGGTCATGGCGGTGGAGGTGGCGGGGGTGGAGGCCACGGCGGTGGCGGAGGAGGTCGTGGAGGAGGCGGTCACGGAGGAATGGGTGGCCACGGAGGTCATGGTGGCTGGGGAGGCCGTGGTGGAGGCTGGGGAGGCCGCGGTGGACGAGGTTATGGATATTACGGAGGAATTGGAACTGGTGGAGGTGGAGGTGGAGGTGGTTGGTCCTATGGCTATTATCCTCCTTATTATTATCCTAGTTACTATCCTGAATACTATTACCCTGCGTATAATCCACAATGGTATTACCCGTCATATTTATTTGCATAATTAAAAAAGTTTTTTATATTTATATATAAATGGTGCGTTCAAGAAAAACTACTTTTAGAAAAAAATCCCAACGAAAAGCAAAACAAAGTAGAAAACAAAGAGGTGGTGAAAATAATCTAACTTGGCCTTTAGATGAAAGGGACAGAGTTTTCCCTGATGGTAAGTATAAAAATTTTAAAATTTTATACACTGAGGAACCAATAAATATTCCTTGGCCAGGTATGACAGGAATAGGCGACTATATTGGCGAATATTATTTAGACAAGAATGGAGACCCTATAATGATGGGGCGCGGCAGACTTGTATACAAGGAAGAAAACCCGGCCAATGGAATGCACACCATATATGATGGATACTGGACCGAAAATAAAAAAGATGGTGCCATTGATTTTGAATATAGGAATGGGGATAACGGCTATGCTGAATTTGATGAAGACGCACTTACTAAACCGAATAAGTGGCACTTTGCACCAACCTACAATTATGCTGACGGAAGAGTGTATGAAGGAGAATTAGTTATTAAAGATGGAAGAGCAGTTCCTCTCGATTATGATGAAGTTCCTCCAAGAACTGTTTTTAATTTTGCTCCTGGTCCAAAAGATTTTCTTAACTATAAAGGAGATTATGTTGAGCTTGATAAGAGAGAAGCAGAACGAGGATTTCGTATGTCACAAGACCCCAATTTTGTTCCTCCCGTGCCACCAAATTCTCCTCAAAGAGAATCAGTAGTTGTACGCAGAGGTCCAGGACTTAAAAGTCGTCTTTCTCAAATTAAAGATTCTCGTTTATCTGCAGTTGAATCCGGACCATTGGATAGAGCAGAAGAGTTAAGACAAATGCGCGAATTAGCTTCAAGTCAAACAGGATTTAAATCTTTAAGCAGAGTCTCTGCTCTTCCACCTATTAAATCAACAAGAAAAGGTGGAAAGTATAGAAAACGTGGCAAGAAGACAAAAAGAAGACGATAAATCATATTTTAACTTTTAAATTAAAATATAATTTTGCCTTTACAAAAATTAAAATTTTTACCACCAGCCTCTTGAAGCAAAACCTTTATTGATGTTTTGATCATAGTTGTCTACACAATTTGTGCAGTTGCTAAGTCTTTGGTAGGGAGCAGGATTTGCTAAAGCACTTTCACTTGCGGATAATTTAACATTAGCAAGAGAATAAGAATTTGTCATAGGCAAGTTATTTTGGTATTGAGAATATCCAGCAGGATAATTTGGCATAAGGCCACTTCCTCCTCTCATTCTGTGGCGTCTTGATTTACCCTTAGTCCCTTTCTTGTGGTAACGAGACATGATTCTCTTTTTCATAGAATGAACGCGCTTCTTAAATGTTTTACGACCTCCTTTCATCTTTTTATACACTTTAGTGATATTTTTTATTTTATGTTTTAGTTTTTTAGCTCCACCCTTGTAACAAAGCCCAGGAATGCAACTATTTGCCGCATTCACATTATATACTGCACCTGGCAAACCAAATTTACCAAACATTGGTGCCTCATTAGAACCAAACCCACCAGCATAATGCGAGTTGTCGGAATTAACTAAATTAGGATTCCCTACAAAAGGATTTTGATTTCCATAACCTAAATTTGAATTATCAGAACCTGCACTCATCTTATATTTACTAGTTATTTTTATTTTAAGACAATGTAGAAATTTCTACCAGTTTTTCGTCTTTATTTGCTAAACGCAATGGCACCCACTTTCGAAATTTATTATTATACGTACAAACCATATATAAAACTTTTTCCAAAAACACAAATTTATCTATTCTTTCATTTTCAAATTCTTCTTCAGAATCACTCTCTTCTAGTGCGTCTAAATTATCATTTTCCTTTATTTTTCTAAATAACTTATTCATCATTACACTTGTTTTATAATCGGGTATATATGCAGTCTCATATAAATATTCACTAGTACCAGTTTCTTTTGAATACACATACAAATTGTAAATATCATTTTGCAGTTCCGCTTTCACCTTAAAAACGTATTCACGTTGCTTTCCTCGGTTTGTTGTATTGTCTGTTCTAGAAACGTATTGACTATTTGGTTTTACGTACTTTACATTGTAAATTTCCGGTTTCTTTAAGTACCTATATTGAATATATTGCACGGGATAGGGCAATAACTCTATTTTTTTTACCAAGTCAGAAAAATTATTTGAGATCAATGGAAGACCAAACAAAATAAATTGGGAGCTATAAACCACTTGTTTGATATCTGCAATAAACAAATATTCATAAATTTTAAACTTTTCATTTGTAGATGTTACTTGCTTTCCTTTGTAATAAAAAATATCTTGAATACTAAACACCTTATTATTGTTATTCATAAATATTGTTCCATAAAGTATGGTCCCAATTCCATAACACAATTCATCATTAAAACATGCACTTGCTATCTTAATAGATGAAATTCCTTTGTTTGATTCTATTTCTAACAAATAACAAACATTCTGGTTTTTATAAATGGAAAACCATGCAAAATATTTTTTCCCTTCTGGGATTGTTATCATAAAATCAGAATCGTAAACTTTCTTATGTACTATGTTTTCATAAGAAAGTTTTATATTTGGAAACCCCTTCATTATATTTGAAACTTCTGTATCGCTTAAGACCATTATATATTTAATTTAGCAAATTATCTTTATATTATTTGAAATGTTTATTTATTGACATTCTAAGTATATTCAATAAAAGATATAAATATTGCTTTGTGATCTTATTACATATATGCAAAATAATTTGGCTTTAATTAATCCTATTCTACTTGAAGAAAATAAAGATGTTTTTAGTATTGAAATAAAAGATCCAATTCCTGATCCCACAGAGTCAGAATCTGTAAATTATTCTAAAAAATGTTGCAATATATTGGGAGGTATTTTTGTTTTTTGTCTTTTTGTTGGATGCATTTTATACATTTTTTTAGTATTGTAAACTTACATTAATTCTGTTATTTTTACTTTCTTTTTAGAAGAAGGCGCACTCATATAATTTGATTCTAAATCATTAATGGAACTACTACTTTGAAAATGCTGGTTTTTTAAATAACTTTTAAGTTCGTCTTTCATAGAAGCAACGTCAAATTCTGTTGGTGATAAAGATGTTGATACTGATCCTGATGGAGGCAATAAACTTTTCTTGTAGCTTTCGTCAAAATTTGTATTATAATCTATATTTTCATTTTGACTGCCACGATTCATTGCTGAAAACATATTTTCATATTTTTGTGTTGGAGCATTCACTAAATCTTTAATTTTTGGTACAGTTAAAGTATCTCTAAAAAATTGTATCAAATGATGCACTAAAAAAATTAATATTATTGATATAATTGTAATTTGAAGGATCCAAGATAACATATTATACTATTCTGATATTAGTTTAACATCAATAAAAACACATTTATTTCATTTTTCATAAATGGATTACTTATATCTAAGTTGGCATTTTTTGGCTCAAAATAAAAATTTGTTGTTATAAAATTACTATATTTATCCGATTTATCAAGATTCATTTTTGATAATACATTTTCTTCATAATATCCTTCAATTACTAATTTAACATTCTTCGTGTGATAAATAAAAAGAGTTGTTTCAATGCACGCATGTTCCATCGGTATTTGCGAACATATCTTTTTTTCAATAATTGACTCATCCAAAAAAAACGTCACACCATCTTCTACAACCTTTGTCATTTTATCACTTTTTGGAAACAACTTCCAGACTTTTTCATTTTCTACTAAATACATTCCTTGTTCTGAAAATATTTCTAAAATGTCTTTTTTAATTGAAAAATATTCTTCCAATTTTAAAAGCTTATCGCGAGTTATTTTTTTTGGTTGAATTTCTTCTACGTATATTCTCATGAATAATATATTAATATCATTAAACTATTTAAACCTATTTATTATGAATTATAAAATGGCACAAGCTTTGGGAATTATTATTGTTGATAAAAATGGAACATTAAAAGTGTTGAATGTTAAGGATTATAAGGAAGATGAATTATATAAAAAGTGTGGATTCAAAAAGGCTGATGGATTTTCTAAACAAATAGACTGGACTCCTAAAATTGATGGGCAAAGATATGTTATTTCAGTGTATGCTAAAACTGATGGAAAGGCTAATTGTGAAAATAAATACGATTTCCCTCCTCCAATTGACTCAAAGTTATTTTTTGGTTCATGCGCTCTAGTAGCCCATCTTAAAAAGGAGGATGGATCTGCTACTTTGACAAATCTAAGTATTGCATTATGGGATAAAATCTATGAGAAATTATTTGGTGGTTTTGAAGACTTGGCTGCAACATGTGTCGAAGATGAAGATGAAGAGGATGAATTGGCAAATGTACCTGCAGAAAAGAAAACCAAAGATGGTTATCTTAAAGACGGGTTTGTTGTCGATAGTGATGGTGAAGAAGACGACGATGACTATGAAACGGAAGATGAGAATGAGGAGGATGATAGTGAAGAGGTAAGCGATTCAGCAGGAAATGATGGAGATGAATTATTGTTAGTGGAGGATATTGGCTCAGAATTGAGCGAGGAAGATTATGATTATGAAAGTGACGGGGATGAAAATTGAGATGGAAAATCTGTGTTTTAAATAAGAAAAGGCATAAATGTTGCAATACATTATTTACCGAATGCGTCGTGTTGATTTTTTATTTTTATTGCGTTTAAGCCGGCTGTTCTTTGTTGTGTTACGTTTTTTTCCGCCAGCTGGGTCACTTCCAGGACCGCCATTTGGCCCTTTCCCAGGAGGATATAGTCTTATATATCTTCTCGCATCTTCACTAGAAACCCACCTACCTCCTGGACTAACACCTTCCACTCTTTCACCAATTTCTAAAGGGATCTCTTCGGCTTCTGGAAGGTGAAGGTCTAATCTTTTGCGAGGTTTAGAAATTGACTCTATTGATGCAGTCATTGGATGAACTAAAATTTCTGTTGCTCTAGCAGGTTGTAAACAATAGTCATTTAAATCAATTCCTTTTTTGCTTTCTGGTATTGTCACTTTAAGAAGTGGTGTGCTAAATGCCCTTCTTAGTTCTGGATCATTACAAATTCTATCCATAGTACTTTGAAAGTTATCATTGTTGGGGTTGTGAATATAATAGATTTTTAAATAATTTACACAGACTTTTATATAGAGTTTGTTTTTCAAAAAATAACTTTTATCTTGATCGGTGAGATAATTAAACAAATACATAATACCACTATCCCCATAACTATCTAGTTGAAAACCTAAATTATAATCAAAATTCAATAATTCATTAAGTATTAATAAACTAGCATCTTCTTTATAATCGCATGCACGCATTAATGCAGACTTATTATGCTGACCATATGCTGCTTCCGGTCTGCAGTTGCCTTTTAACAATTCTTTTACAACAATAATTGACATTTCATCATCGCTATTACAACACTCTATTAAAGGTGTTTTTCCATCAGCGTCTGATTCTCCTAAATTCACTACATTTGGTTCGCGTAATCCAATGTCAACCAATTTTAATGCAACATTGTATTTTCCTTCTTTGCATGCATACCCTAAAGAAAAATTTTTTCCTCTTTCAAAAAGATAGTTTCTTAAAAAATTTTTTTTTAAATTGTTTATAAATAACTCGACATTTTCTGCTTTATCTTCATCTATTAATTCTTTAAAATGAGTAATAATATTTTCATTTGGCAAACATAATCCATTATATTCTTGTGCCATTATTATATATTATAGTAATAAAATATATAATTACAAATTCTAATAGGGTTTGTCTGTTGTTGTCATACAATATTAACATGTGGATTCTTTTTGTAATCAACCAGTTGTGCAAAATAATCTTACGTTTTTCTATAGGAGGGGTTCGGGGAACCTTGGTTCCCTGAGAAATAAAATTGATTATGATTTAAATATAACTTGTGTATTTAAACCATATAACAGAATGCGAAAAATCACAAACCCAGAAGAATTTAGAGCAAATATTCGTTTGAAACTTAATGAAGTTTTGAATAATGAAAAACATTCCTTGAATTTGGAAAAAGGAATTTATAATTTTGCCCTTAAAGAAGGTGGTAATAGAAAAGTAATAAAAAAGTGGGACAATCCATATTTTGTACAGCTTTATGTAGACAGGTTAAGAAGTGTCTATCTGAATTTGAATGCATATATTCTTGAACAATTAGAAAAGGGGGAAATTAAGGCGCATACTATTGCTTTTATGACTCATCAAGAATTAGATCATGAACGATGGGACACACTTATTCAAGCCAAAATAAAACGTGATAAAAATAAGTTTGAGACAAATATTGAAGCAGCGACAGATACTTTTAAGTGCAGAAAATGCCAATCAAATAAGTGCACATATTATCAGATGCAGACAAGATCGGCGGATGAGCCAATGACAACTTTTGTAACTTGCATTGATTGCGGAAATAGATGGAAATGTTAAGAATAATTATATCAATAATATATAATTACATGTCAACATTTAGTTTAAATAATCAGGAATTAAAAAATACATTGGCAAATAAATGTGCAGCTGATTCATGGCACGATTTTCATTCATATATATCTGGAATTGCAGACATTATTTCTGATAAAAAAGATAAATATAAACAAGGATTACCTGCTGGGGTGGAAGATATTGCTTTTAATAATTTTGCGAATGAAGGCGAAGCTTTATCAAGTATTATTGCAAATTCTCCAAATACAGCTTGTAGATTTAGCGATTTTTTAGTTGGAAAATGTCCAGCTGGAACTAAAAAACCTCCTGGTTCTGAAAGTTCTTATCAAATTGAAACAACCAATGGAAACCAATATTCGGTAAAATCATTGATAGTTGCTACTGGAAGTAGAAAAACTGGTGATAAAGATTATATTACCGCACGAGAGTTTACTACAAAATTAGAAATAGCAAATAATTCTGCTATTATTATTGATGCAGCTGCTATTAGTCTTTTAGAAATATTAAAAAACGGAACTTACACATCTGCTAGTGAAAAACCAACTATTTATTATGGATATGTTTCAGAAGTTATAAATGATCCAGCAGGAAAAACGCCTATAGATGCAGCAGTATTTAGAGATACTGCTGGTGTAAATTTATTACCATGTATTACCAATAATCCTCCTTCTTTTAATTATAATTATTCCTTTGATGACACTTTTACAGGAGATGATCTTAAAAATAACGCAAAAAATGCGTACAACAAATTTTTTACTAGATATAACTTTCAATTATCAGAATTGCAAAGAAATCAAAAAGGTAAAAAGGTTGAATACACTACAAATTTATTAGTTACATCTAAACCAGGAGATCCTAATGGTCCAAATAGTGAAGATGTACCAGATAGCAAAAATAAAAATAATATAACATTTTTAACATCACTTATAGTAAATAGTATAAATTTATTAGGAAAAACAAGACCATCTGATTTAGTTGCTGCTCAAAAAGCTGCATTTTTATACAATACAAAATTTCAACAAAAACGTTCTGGAGACTGGTTACAAGTTTTAGCTTGTCTACTTTTAAAATCTCGAAAACTTAAAGTTCCTCAAAGCGCTGGACCCGCAGTTGAAAATATTGAAAACCAAATATCAGATGTATACTTTGTTACGCATGACAGAATTGCACTTGCATTTGCTTTATTGTGCGGAGTTGAATGTATATTTACACATGCAGCTAGTAAAGCAGCTTATATTTTTAAAAAATCTTCCGAAGCAGATATTGCAACAAAAAATACCGAAATTTTAAAGGCAAAAAGAGCCAGATTAAAAGAAATATTAGCTGACATTGGAACAGGAGATAGTAACTTAGAAAAATCAACTACATACAAGAGTAAATACGTTTCATTTAAAGACAAAATGGTTATGTACAATGATAATCGCGAAACTATAAAAAGAAATTATTATAAACAATTAGAAGATTTAAAATCTGATCTGGCATATACATCACTTTTTACAAGTGGAAATTTTAGTGTTGATGCTTTTTCATTATTTACTAGCAATGCTTTTTCTATAGCATTAACATTAAATTTTTTGTTATTAAATTTTCCAGATATCAAACCTCAATACGATGATATAGGAACTAGAGTAGCTAATTTAAGAGAAAAACGTCCTACAAATGAAGCAAAAACAAATGCGTTAACATTATCACAATTAAATGATTTTATAAATTCATATGAAGCTATAATATCCGATATAACTACATTTCATTCAACAATTACAAAATATTATCCAGGAGGTATTGCCAATACCACTATTTTAATAAACATAGATGCTACACTTAATTCTTTTAAAAAAACACCACATTTTAAATTAGCTAGCGGATGGTCTTGGTCTAATACATTAGGAAATAGTAGAACCTGGGAAGCTTTCAAGAATATAATAAGCGCGGGTTCTTATAAATCTGATAAAAATGCTTTTCTATATAATCTTGACTTATTACCCTTTAATTTTAAAAATTTATTAACTAATTCATATAATGAGATTTTAACAAAGTTAAACCAAAGTTCAATTGTTTTAAATGAAAAAGCAGGATCAAAAACTAATGAGCTAAATAAAGCTTCTGGAGAAAGAGGTGATAAATTTTTAATAATAGCAAAAGGTTTTTGTGCAGAAGTATTTATAAATTTGGGATATCCACAACCAGAACAACAATTGCCTCCTCCTCCACCTTCAACCGCATCTTCATCTTCACCACCTGTTCCTCCTCCAGAACCACTTCCGGAATCGGATATTGATGCTAAAATAACAACAATAATGTCTAGTCCATCGAGCTTTAATTTATTAAAAGATGATGTTATAACCGCTGAAAATTCCGCATTTACAACAAGTTTACAAGTTTTAACTAGAAGTGCAGCTGAAAGACTTGATAATTTTTTAAATGAAAAGACAGACTTAATTCCGGATGATTATGTAGAAAATATTAAAACCTTAAACAAAGACGAAACTTTATTAAATCATGAACTACCAGAGGGTGAAATTGAAGGTACTGATATAATTGGCGGAGCAGAAACAAGAAGGCAAACTTTGGCATTAGCTAGTATTGGAACAAATAATCCTGCGGGATATGATATGACATCCGATTTTGAAAATAATATAAAAGACACAACTTATGTTTTATTAAATGCATGCAAAGATTATAAAGATAATCAAAGTGTTTTATTACTTATAAATAGCATGATTGAACCTAGAAGCAGACAACTAGATGAAGATCCGGACGAATATAATTTAGATTTGGCAGAACAAGCCAAAAAAGGTGTTTTGGGGGGTGCACCTATTTTTAATGAAGATTCTGAAAAAATTAATTCATTAAAAGAATTAGCGCAACAATTACATATTGAACCTGATTCTGAACAACTTCCACCAAATTTTGATTTATTAAAAAATGGACAACAATTTTTTCATCCTATGTTACCCATTTATATGATTGCAGAATCATTAAATGAAGTAGTAGCAAATGATTTTGTTGAAGATTCATTAGATTATGAAATTTATTTAAATTATTTGAATTATTTGACATCATTGAGAGATGTTTTACACGAGTCATACCAATCTAAAAATAATCTCGATGTAGCCGTTGCATACATTATTGGCGTTGGTCTTAAAGAATTACTATTTGATTCAGATGTTTACAATATGACTATAGAAACTACCGGTGGGCAAAAAGCTGCACCATTAACTCAAACAATGACAACGCAAGTTTTACCCGAAGATACTATTGAAGCAGTAAAAGCAAAAATTCAATCAAAAGAAGGAATTCCTCTTGACCAACAAAGACTTATTTTTACAGGAAAACAACAAGATGTTGCCGAGGGTCCAGCTCAATCTAGACTTGCAATTCCTAGTGAAGACACATTTACTGGAAGTAACAACTATTGTGAAAACGTTATTGGTATTTCCAAAAAAGACTTTTTACCAGTTTCTATTTTAACTGATGTTTTAAGAAATTTTATATCAGGCTACAAAATTAAAACACCTGAAGATATTGAAAATGGAAAAATAATTTTGAATAGCACTATATTCAAAAACTTTATAAAAAATGTAAAACCATCAACTATTTTTAATGTAGATGCTAACACATCAGAACCAATTAAATCCTTCAGACAAAAAACTTTTAGATTTTTAATTGAAACAGGAAATATTATTATTACCGACAGAGGAGGAGAACCCATAATAATTCCTCCTGAACCAGAGGAATCTATTCAAATGCCTGATACTGCAGAGGGACGACGTCAACTTTTCGCTAGTGCTGCCGAATCTCGTATAAAATCAAATCAAGGAATAGGTGGTTCGCATAAAATACGCGCAAAAAAACATAAGCGCACTATTAAACGAAACAGAAAAACAAAGCGCAAAGTAACACGATTTTTTAGAGATAAAATTAAAAAATATACAAGAAAACATAAAAAACATTCAACTTAAAAATATTTTCAATAATTCATTATATTTGTTCACACTAACATTTCCCAATATTTCCATTCTTTTGGAATACATGTTTTTTCGAAAATTATCAATCATAGAGTCTGTAATTAAATCTAATTTTTTTGGTAAATCTTTTGGACCAATATTTTTTAAATCTATATAACAATCCTTTGGAATGTTTACATCCAAATTATTGTTACCATAATATAATGGAATGCAACCCGCACTCAACGCATCATATACTTTTTCACTTACATATCCATCCGCATTGCAGTTTTCAACAATTAAAACAAATGTATAATTAGACATGAAATCAATGGTTCTCTCTTGATCTAAAAATCGAGACTGAGTTGGAATGTAATTAATTATATCTTTGAAAGGTTCCCATGTGCTTCCATAACAATCTATTTGTTTTCCCAATTCACGACAATATTCCCATCGTAAATAATCCTGCGCTTTAAGCTGTATTTTATTTATTATATATCTATCCGAAAAATCGCGCTTCTCCAAAATAATGCAGACTTTTTTATCTTTATTATTATTTATTTTAATACATTCCAAGTCACAAGGATTTGTTAAATCATATCTATGAATAAAAGGAAAAAATGTTATTTTGTAATCTGGAATATATGTTGCAAAGTCTAAAAATGGTTTCCAATAAGTAATAACGCGAGAGAACTTACTAAAAAGTAATTCAATATTCCATTGATCTTGATGCCGAATATTTGGCCCTTCAATAGTGTATAATATTTTTTCGACATCTGTTCTCTCTAGAAGTGTTTCTGGAAGAAGATTAAAATGACAAACGTGAAATAATATTTTTTTATTTGCAGGAATAAATGGATTATATGCACTAATGCAAAAATAATCTTGCATTTGATCCAAAATATTTAAATTCCATTGATGAAATGCAATACTTTCTTTTTCTCTCTTATAAATTCTTTCAATCACTTTTTCAGTGTTTTCAAAATCAAAGTGGGAGAGAAATAATTGTTTTTTTGTCCAAGGTATTCCACTATATTTTTGCGCAATTACTTGATTCCCAAATAAAAATAAATCTTTTTTAACACTTTCTTCTCGATTGTCAACACAATAGTTTACAGAATATGCAAAAGTACAATCATAATTTGGATATAAACTCATTAAAGTTCTACTATATACACGATCTGCGTTGTCTTCGTTGTTTGTTCCAACACTATTCCAAATATGGCAATATTCAAAAGCTATTTCTCTCTTCACACACGTACAATTCGTATCAATAAAAAATACTCCTCTATGATAAAAGGCATTTGAGAGATATCCTAATGATTCACAATCATCGTTGCAAATATAATTTCCTTGTAAATCACATATCTTTCGCAAACAATAAACCCAATCATAATTGTTTGATTTTATGGCATTATAATAATTTAAAACATGATCTAGTTCTAAAAAGTTATCATTATCTAAATAAATTACATAGTCTCCATTTACAAGTTGCGTTATAGCAGAATAAATTTTATGTCCTAAAAATCCACCATTACCGGTATTATATGGCATTTGTATAACAAACCTTTCTTGTTTTTCATTTACAGGTACACAATTTAAAATACTTTCAGTTCTCTCTTTAAATTCGGGTCCATCAATTACAATAATGTGTTCAATTTGTATATCTTCATTTATTATTTGATTCGAAACAGATAATAATAAGTTTTGAAACAAACTATGTCCAGTAGTTGGAGTAATAATAGAAAATTTCATTATAGCTAACTAAAATAAATATATTTATATCTCTTTCATAAAATAGAATACTGGTGCCATAAAAACAAGAAATAAAAATAAATAATAAAAAATATCAAAATAACTTGTATTTGAATAAATTTTAAAACTATTTTCGTCCTCAAATAAGATAGTTTTTGTAAATTCATCCAAAATTTGATCGGGGAAAAATTTATCTACTTTTCTCAAAAACATTGTATATCTATTGTCTCTCAAAAAATTTCTAATAAATGTAACATCTTGAACACTTCCTTCTGAAAACACGTGTGGGCTTGTAGAGCTTGACATTCGACTCCAGTCGGCAGCATGTGTTACCGCTTTCTTCGCGGCTTTAAGCTGTTTATATGAATATAATATAATGGCAAAAATACTCTCATTTGCAAGACCTCCTTCACAAATAATTTTATATAGTTTTTGATTGTAAATTGTATATTCCAAACATCTTGATACATCTTCTCTCTTCAACACAAACCAAGGATCATTTGCCAAATGATATTCTTCTTTTATATATTTTAAATTTGCTCTTTTATGAAAATCAATGTTCCACCAAGCCTTTCTCCAGTTAATTATACTTTTGTAATAGTTTTCAAAAAATATTCGACGAAATCTATGAGGAGAGATAATAGGAACACAGGATTCTGTTAACATAATAAACCATACGTTCTCTCTAGAGTGTTTTTGAGCAAAAGCCATAACAGCCAAATAAGCAGGAACAACGTGATAGTAAGACGTTTTTACAATGTTATTTGGTGGAATTGTATGTTTTTGAATCCAAGATGATGTAATTTTCTTTAAATCGTCATAATGAAAATAAACATTTATTATATCTTTATTTGGTTCAATCCATTCCTGCCACAATTTTTCTTTGTTGAGTGAATGATCATAACTTATTAAAAAACAGAGGGCTGCTTTCATATAATAAGTATAAGTATTCTATATTTATACTTGTTATTATTACATTTGTTTATCAATAGTTACTTTTGAAGAGATATTTGAGATTATTTTATTTATTTCTTCTGGTTCTCCGCCATTTGCTTCAGAAATAATTTTCAAATACTTGTCACTTTTTTTGTTACTAGAATCATTATAACCCTTATTTTCTTTTGTCCATTCACCCACTTGTTTTGCATTTTTAATTGAAATATGTTTTATAGCTCGTGTTATTTTTCTTTTTTCTTCATTTTCCTTTTCCCAAGTATTGTTATCTTTTACATATAACGTTTCTCTCTTTGCATCACTACAATGAATCGGTCTTTTATAAACATCCAATTCATTTAAACCATTCACAATTATATTAGTTATTCCTTTTACATAACCAAGCTCGGCTGTTTTTTCTAAGTCTTGAAGAGTAAGTTTGAGAGAATCGACAAAATCCATAATATTCATAGCATCTTTGCATTTTTCATTCAAAAAGACATTTAAATTAAAATTATTACAATTATTATTATTAATAGTAGTATTTGTTTTACTAGTTAGTTCTATTAATTGTTTATTTTGTTCAAGAAGCATTTGTTTGAAGTCTTGATTTTCCTTTAATAAAAGTAAAACAAGATCATTATCTTTTTTTGGTTCTTCTTCTTTTTCTCCTTTGCACTTCTTTTTATGACGCCAAAGCCCACTATTATCTTTGTAACTTTTATTGCACAACTCGCAAATAATTTTTATGTCAGTTTCGGCATTTTTTGGCATTTTTTCATTGCTAACCATTGCTAAATCATTGCTAATCTCCCTTTTTTGATGCTTGCGTGTGAGAAGATGTTTTTTATAGTTACTCTGTTTGCTACACTTGAAGTCACATAATTTGCACTCTAATTTTCCGGCATTTTCTGGCATTTTTTTATTGCTATCCATTGCTATATTAAGCAATGATAAAAAATGCCTAAATTCTTTTCTAACAAAAATATTTTTTTCTCAAAAATTTACAATAACACTTTTTAAAAAGAAAAAATGAAAAATAAAGCATTATGCTGGAAATCTATTTTTCAAAAAAAAATGAAAATAAAAAAGTCAAAAGTATTTTGGATTTTGAAAAATGGACAAAAATAAATGTCCAAAATCGAAAAGTCAAAAAAAGTTTTGAAAATCAATGTTTTTTCTCTAAGTTCTTATATATATTATTTTAAATGGGCTTAAAGACCGCCTGGCCAAAATAATATATTCCAACTAACTTAAAGACCCACAGAAATTCATTATTTTTTATTTAAAAATAATAAATTGTTTACCAAATAGTATTTGTATTATGCCAATACATGCCATCCTTTGGTTTAATATTGTACCTTGCTCTGAAAATTTCAGAACGAGAGAGTGGAACATTTGTTCTATATTTATCTAGAGGATGAGGATTTGTTTTTAATTGAGCAGCTAATGCCTTCTTAGTAACCTTTTGCCTTTGTTGATAAGCAAAATAAGTATAAAATGCATCATACGAAATTGCTCGAATAGCCGCAATATCTTTATTCTTTGTTTGGAAATCTCTCAAATATTCGTCACAAATAGCAAGACCAGAAATATCTGCAAGATCTTCACCAACACCAATAGCCGCATCAAAATCAATTCCATCTCTCTTTGCCCAATCATGATATTGTTGAATTACATCCTTTTGTATTTCCTTGAACTTTTTCTTATCACCAGGAGTCCACCAATCATTTAAGTTACCATTTGCATCATATTGGCTTCCCCAATCGTCTAAACTATGAGACATTTCATGGCCCAAAGTAAAACCAAGATGCGCCAAATTATATTCAATACCTCTGTTTTCCAAATCAATAAATGGCGGTTGAATATAACCTAAATTTACATATATACCATTCTTAGATGGCGTGTAAGAAGCATTTACAATATATGCTTGTTCTCCAGAAAATTTGATAGGAAATTGAGTCCAATCCACCATTGGAATATCAATAATACTCTTTCCTTCTAAACTAATAAAACGTTTTAGTCTCCATTCTTTAATTTTATCAATATTTCCAATAAACTCGTTGGGTTTATAATCTAAAAGAGGATCTGGTTGCAATTTTTTAGGAGAACCAATAGTAATAGACACTTTTTCTAATTTTTCAAGAGCATATTTTTTTGTTTTTGGTTCAAGCCATGTATTACGTTTAACAATTCTTTTAAAAACTTCTAATAAATCTCTTGACATCCCTTCAAAAAATTGAATTTGCGCATCATCTTGATACTTATCAACATATTCATTTGTTAAAAAAGTATTGAAGGGAAGACTTGTATAAAGAGCAGCGCGAATTTCAGGCGGAGCAAGATTTTCCTGTCCTCTCTCTCTTCCTGCATAAAAAGAATATGTCTTGGGTAACCAAGTTTCCGTGCATCGCACTATTTCTCTCACATAAATATATATCCAATAAGTTCTCCATTTTTCTGAAGTCCAGTTTTTTAATACCAAATCTGTACCACATTTTAAATAATTTAAACTTGAAGTGACAAAATGAGATGGGGTATGTTCATAACCTATTTCTTTTGATAACGCATACCAGTCAAATTTATATTTTTTGAGAGCATCTTCGGCACTAACAAGATGGTAACTACCTTCATCATTCTTAACTTCATTGCAAAAAGCATTGAATAACTCTTGTTGAACTTCAAAAGGCGCTTTAGGATCAAGACCATGACCTTTACCCAATGCAGTGTCAAATAATAATTTACAATAGTCAACGTAGTTTTTTCTATATTTGGCTTTGTATGCTACATCTTTTCCATCGTCATAGTAAACTGATAAATCGACGAGCGCAAAAACCTGGGGAGTAATGTAAGATCTATAAAATTTTGTATTTTTATCATCAGGACTAACAGACCAAACAAAGGGGCAACCATGACTAAATTGCTCATTTCTATTAATATGTCCAAGCAATTTCCAAATATTTTTTTCATCTTTTCTCATTTCATCTACATATTCAATATAAGTATTTATATATTTTTTACTACTTGGTATGGGATTTAATCTCATTGCAGAAGTGTAAAAATTTTTAATACATGTTGCAAGTTTACTATGATTTTTACTGCAATAATCTTTCATTATGTCGTAAAGCTGATAGTAAACTTTATCCTGAACAATACGGAAGTCATCCACTTGTGTAATATATTTTTGTCTTTTATCTAAAACAACAGAATCAGGTTCTTTATCTGTTAACCAACGATAATTTACAAAAGTATAAAAATCATTTTGAGGTGTGATTTTAGATTGATCGTATTCGTATGATAATTGCTTTAAAAAATTTTTGATAATTTTTTTACCAGATTTGCTATAAGTATCCTTTGGAAGAGTTTTACCATATTCAACCTCAAATGGTGTGTAACTACTGCGACAAACAAGTGCTTGACTCTTTTCCTTTTTATTTTTTTTGGTATTATTTTTTTTATTACCATGTTTCTTAACTGATTTTGTCATATATATTATAAAAACAATATTTATTTATAGGTTTGCAAAATTAAATCAAAATAGGGTATTAGTATACAAAAATTATATTTCATATATTTGTGATGAATAATATGATGTTCGTATAATACTTTTGAATGAGAAATATACGCAAATGTTAAATAAACGTATAAAACAAAAAAGTATTCCCAAAAAGACATTCTAAATAAATAAAAAGGTACTCCTAAAGAAACAAATAGAGACTGAAGATCTATAAATGAAAAATAAAATGCGTCAAGAGGATAAACATCAAATTTTTCGTGATGTTTTTTATGAATTATCTTATACAAATATTTTGTGTGATACAGGCGATGCAATACATAATATATAAATTCAACCCACACCGAATACAAAAAAACATTACTAAAAGTTTTAACAGCATTATTGGTTTGATAAACAACAATATCATTCGATAAAAAATAATTTGTTAAATATACAGATTCAACCAATGAAAATCCCCCATTAAAAATAATAATATTTAATTTATGATAATTATTTTTGTCATTTGGATTATTGAAAGGAACGTTATTAAAAATACAAAATGCGTAGGCAGATAAAGTTGATATAAAAAACAATAAATTTACAGAATAAAATGAAACGAATAAATTATTGTAAAGCATTAATTTATTCTAATATTATTTAAAAAATGATTAATTTAATACGATTCCGAGAATTCTTTGATATAATAAAAGTCCAGCATCTTGTATAGGTAATATATATGCTAAAGTATTTCCTGTATTGTTGTGCGAATGCCATAAAGTTGGCGGTGTAATAAACATTTCTCCTTGTTTCCAATTAACTTTTATAGGATTAACAATGTTACCATTTTCATCTAATTCATTTCCAATAAGAGTATAAATATTATCACTATCTGAGCAACTAATACAGAAGTCTAGAGCAACAGAATTATGTTTATGAGGTCTTTGAACAGTATTTGGAGGCAATTCATTGTACAAAGCCCACAAAACGGGAGAAATTGTGTTAGTTCCAATTTTTTCAGTATCTTTATTACTCAATAATATTCCTTTTCTGTTATTATTTGGGTCAGATAAAGAAAATAAATTGGAAATTAAAAAATCTCTAGAGTATAACGCTGTTTTAAATATTTTTTTAACTGAACGACTACCCAGATAATTAATAAGTGGACTATCATTAATATAGTAAATTTGTAACTCTTCATCATTAGGATTATTAATTACTAACTTATTAAATAAAGGTGTAACCAAAATATCTCCATTATTAATTTTAACTTTTTCATCATCCAAATGCATTTCACAATCTCCTTTTATAACAAAAAATAAATGAGATGTTGCATTTGCAAAATTATTGTCAGTTTCGTCGCACACATCAAGAGATGCGTTTGGTTTTATTTTTATAAAACTTGCTAACAAATTTGGACTAGTAGATTTATAATTTACTTTGTAAATATCAGAAAAATCTATAAATGTTATTCCATAAGAACAATCAATAATATTTTTTTGAATAATAGGGACATTCTGCAACGTAGGATTTACATTTTTTTCATATTCGTAAGCTTTTATGTATTCCTCCATAATACTTATATATTTAACAAGACAATTTTTATATTATTTAAAAATGTTATATATTAAAAATAACTTATAAATATAATTTAATGATAGTTAACTTTATATATATATTATCAATCCTTCCACTACTAATGATTGGTCAGATGAATTCTCTTGTTCATTCCGCAAAAATAGTTGGAAAATTATCATACAAAATGTCCATTCCTGTTACTAGAAAAATATTAATGTCAACAAACAATATTATAAGAGGAAATCAAACAGATGTACAATGTTTAATCACGAATAGAGATAAAAAATTTTTTTGTAGTGATGATTTGAATGCAAAACAACTATATTTAAACAATCACGAATTTATTAAAGACAAAAAGTTAATAACTATTTCGCCAGGAGGATATAAAGGGTTTTACATGTTAGGAGTATGTTCTTTTATAAAAGAAAATTATAATACGGGTAATTATATTTTTTCGGGAGCTTCTGCAGGAGCATGGAATTCTTTATTTATGACGCTCAACAAAGACCATCTTGAATGCGTTTTAAAATTATTAGATGAAGATATTAGAAGACAAAATTCAATTAAAGATACAGAATATAAAATCAAAGAAACATTATTGAATAGCTATACATCAGACGATTTTGACTTGAAACGCTTATTCGTAGGTGTAACAACAATAAGTAGAGCAAAACCACGAACAAATATTTTTTCCGATTTTGATAATTTAGAAGATGCAATAAATTGTTGCATTGCAAGCTCGCATATACCATTTATATCCGGTGCATTTTCAAATAGCTATAACAATCAAATGACATTTGATGGCGGGTTCAGCAATTATCCATATTTGAATATTAAAGATTCTATTTTACACATAACACCAAGTATGTGGAAAAAAGATGCAAAAAAAAGTATGTTTGTCCTAGAGGATTACACAAGTCTTTTTTCAAAATCAAAATTTAGTTATATAGAGTTGTATGATAATGGGTATAAAGATTCTAAAAATAACAAAAACTTTCTAGATAAAATATTTCTTTAATCAATCAACTCTAGATCTTTAATATTCCAATATTCGCAACCGCCTCCAGGAAATGGTCTGCGAATAATAAAAGGAATACGTTTTTGCGATAATTCAATTTCTGCAATAAGATAACCATCAATAATATTTTCAGGAACTTTAACAAATGGTTTTGATCCTGAATTTATTTGCTTTGCGCGTTGACCTAGAATACGTGTGCGTTCGTACTTTGTCAAAATAGGAATAGTTCTATGAAGAGGATCTACAATTATACCATCAGCATTATAAACAACTTTAGATAGACATGCAATCTCATCATAATTGTGAGTTTTACATTCCGGATGTATGTTAAGAATATAATTATTATTTATTTCCTTGTCAAATTTTTGTAAATAGCCTTCGTCATCTTCGTCTCCATTATCATCTTCATCATCAGAATTAACAATTGGAGGAAGAACCTTCTTTACTTTTTTTTCTTTTGTGGCGGTTTGAGGCTGTTCTTCATCTTCATTTTCTTCATCACTTTCCTCTACTTCTTCATCTTCAACCTCTTCCTCATCATTTTCATCTTTTTCTATTACTTCCGCTTCCTCTTCCTCATTTTCATCATCAGATAAAGCTCCTCCAATTGTAAGCTTAGGTTTTTTATCAGTTTCAGTTTCAGATTCAGCATCGGATTCCTCGTAATTTTCATCTTCATCATTGCTATAATATTCGTCGATATTCTCGAGTTCGTTGTCGAAATCCATTGTGTACTATATTATCTAAAGATACTTTTAAATAAAAATAATCAATTTTTATTTAAAATAAAAGTGATACTATTTGATAAAAAAACAAAAAGGTTTTTATGTTTTATTTTTTTAATTATAGTTTATTTTTATACTTATTTTTGCTCATCGGTTTTCCATACTGTATCACAAGCTGAACACATGTAAATGTATTTCATATTAATATCATCATAACGAATGTAAATAATTTCGCGCTTTGTATTCTTAGTATTTGTTTCGCATTGAGCGTTAGGACAAAGTACTTTGCTAATTCTGGGCAAAGTAGGATCTAGTTTTGTATACTTATTGATAATATGATCAAAAGATTGCCCAGTTTTTTTAATTTGAGTGGAAGAAACGCAAACATTATCAACGTTCAGCAACTTATCCTCATTGCCGCAATTTCTGCAATAATAAATAAGTTTATTGACGTTTTCACTATCAATTCGAATATAATACATATTTTGGCATTCAGAGCAAAAGTGCATGGTTGATATATATTATTATTATTTTTATTTATTTAATTCAATTTTAATTCAAATCATAATTTTCAATTGCCTGGAAAGATTCAAGTAACTTTGGATAATCAATATTAACATTCATTCCATATAATCCAGTCATAAGATTTTCTTTGAGCAACGGATCCCCAGCTTTTTGTTTTAAAAACTCCAAAATTTTCTCTTTATTTTTATTAAAATGTTCTTTTAAATAGGGATAAAACATTTCAAACTCTTCTAAAAAAACTCCATTTTTTCTTTGATACATTCGCATAATAGCAATATCAATATTTTTATATTCAATGATTTTATCATACTTTGCTCCATCTGGATGATTTTTTCCCACTCCAGGTTCATTTAACAAAGGATTTTTACATAATAATGTGCACAAAGTTAAAAGAACAGTACTAATAGTTTGACACGATGTCCATTGCTCTCCGCGCCAAGTGTTTAATAACGAAATGCAGACCTTTCCACATTTATATAGATTTGGATTAAAACGAATATTATCACCATTTGTGCAATAAGTAACAGAAGGAGGTGAATGTGGGTAGTCAACTGGATATTTGAATTTGAAAAAGTAAAACCCTCCAAAATATGGTGTATCTGATGGCCCAACAATCATCGCGTAACCTTGCATCATGTCTGTGTCATCGTGTACATAATAAATTCCATTATCAGTAAGTGGATTTTGAATAACTTGCTTGACGTCTTTTAAAAGACGCATAATAGATTCTCTTGCGATCATTTTACTCATTAAATTCTTTATTATAAATATTATAAAATTAGTTTTATATCTATTTCGGTAAATATAAATTGTATCCGCGTTTAAAATGACGTTTTTGGAAGAATTATCACATTACAAAAAAAAATGAAATAAAAATAAAATATCATATATAATTAATATAATCACAATGACATCATCGTCTCGTTTTAAAGATTTATCGGAATTTTTAGCTAAGCATAATGCAAAAAATGAAAGTGGTAATGTTGGATTGACACATACAAGAATTCCGTCCAAAGAGTTGAACATATATGGCGGATCCTATATTATTCCAAAAGAAGAGCTTAAAACCTTTTGGAAGTTGTATCATGCTCACGTTTTCATTAACAATAAAAAAGAATATTTGACGGAGAAACAATTAGAAAATGGACCAATTTTAGTAGACTTTGATTTTAGATATGACTATAACGTGTCAACAAGACGACATACAAAAGAACATATCCAAGATATGATAATTCAATATTTGGAGATACTTAAGGAAATTTTGAAATTTGTTACAAATAAGCCATTTGATATTTATATTATGGAAAAACCAAATGTAAATAGATTAGAAGACCAAACATTGACAAAAGACGGAATTCATATGATTATTGGTATTTCAATGGACCACACAATGCAGATGATTTTGCGTGATAAAATATTAGAAAAAATTGGAGAAGTTTGGGATCTTCCTTTGTTAAATTCGTGGGATGCAGTTTTGGATGAAGGAATAAGCAAAGGAACTACAAATTGGCAAATGTTTGGTTCAAGAAAACCAGGCAATGAATGTTATGAGTTAACACAACATTGGAGAATGATTTATGACGACACAGATGGAGAATTTTCAATGGAAGAAAAAAATGTTAAGGATTTTGATATTGAAAAAAATTATCATCTGTTGTCAGCGCAGTATGATTTACATCCAAAGTTTGATTATACAGATGACATACTCGATGAATATAATAAACGTTTGTCATTAAAGTCAAACAAGACTAAGAAGCCTGCAAGCAAAACTAAAGTGCATCTTTTGTGCGAAGATGATAATGATGAAGATGAAATTTCATTGGATTCTATAACAAACGAAGAAATATTGAAAAAAGCTGTCAACAAAATTATGGAAAGTTTGGGCCCAAATGAATATTATATTAAAGAAACGCATCAATACACACAAATTTTACCGGAAAAATATTATCAACCTGGTAGTCATCTATTAAATAGATTAGTTGCATTTGCATTAAAAGATACAGATGAACGTTTGTTCTTGTCTTGGATAATGCTTAGAAGCAAAGCATCCGATTTTGATTATTCTGAGATTCCGGTAAAGTATCAAGAATGGAAACGAAGTTTCAACAAACCTGGAAAGGATGGCGTTACGCGTAAATCAATATTGTACTGGGCAAAACAAGAAGCCCCAGAGGAATTTATGAATATCCGCAATAACTCGCGCGATCATTTTCTGGATGAGACTATATCAAGTCCAACTGACTGGGATTATGCAATGTTACTTTACGAAATGTTAAAAGATCGATACGTTTGCCCAAGTATTATTAACAAGACTTGGTATATGTTCAAGGGGCATAGATGGGTTATTGATAAAGGTGAAACGCTTAGAGCAATAATTTCCAAAGATATGTTTAATCTGTATCAAAAAAAAATGGAAAACATAAGAAAAGAACAAGAAAATTTTGGTCATGATGATCCGCGTCACGAAGAGGTAAGAAAAATTCTAAAAGTAATTGCCGACGTTTCAGTAAGATTGAAAAATACTGCGACAAAAAATAATATTATTCGTGAGGCAATGGTTTTGTTTTATGACAAACATTTCTTGGAGAAAATGGATGCAAACAAATATTTGATGTGTTTCAAGAATGGCGTTGTTGACTTTAAGAACAAAGAATTTCGCGTTGGTTATCCTCAAGATTATATTACAAAATGTACAAATATTGATTACGAAGAATTTAATCCTGAGTTTCACAAAGAAGTTTCTCAACAGATTCTTACATTTATGGAGCAACTATTTCCGAATCCTTCATTGAACAAATATATGTGGAATCATTTGGCATCCTGTTTAATTGGTGGAAATAAGAATCAAACATTTAATGTTTATCGTGGCAGCGGTAGTAATGGTAAATCAATATTGACAACGCTAATGTCTATGACTTTGGGCGAATACAAAGCTACAGTTCCGGTTACATTAGTTACAGAAAAGCGAAACGGCATTGGCGGAACTTCTTCAGAAGTAATGCAATTGAAAGGCGTTAGATATGCAGTAATGCAAGAGCCAACTAAAGATCAAGGGAGGTTAAATGAAGGTGTTATGAAAGAACTAACTGGTGGTGATCCAATTCAAGCCAGAGCACTATATTGCGAAACTGAAACTTTTGTGCCTCAATTCAAGTTAGTTGTTTGCACAAATAATTTGTTTGAGGTAAATAGTACAGAGGATGGTACTTGGAGAAGATTTCGCATTTGTGACTTTGTTTCAAAATTCAAAGATGAGGATGAAGTTGTACAAGATAATACTCCTTATGTATTTCCAAAGGATAAGGATTTAGAGGAGAAGTTGCCAAATTGGGTATCCGTGTTTATGTCGATGCTTGTAAAAATGGCTTATGAGAACCAAGGAAACGTAGTAGACTGCGCTGAAGTTATGGCAGCAAGAGATAAATACAGACAAGGCCAGGATTTGGTTGCAGCATTTATCGCGGAGAACATCGAGCAAACTGGAAACAAGGAGGATAAAATTAAGAAGAAAGAAATTTGCCAACAATTCAAGGACTGGTGCAACACTGCTCATTATGGTAGAAAGATGCCAAAGGGTTCGGAGTTGTGTGACTACTTGGATACAAAGTATGGTAAGTGTGGAAAGACTTGCGCATGGACCGGTATTCGAGTAATATATGATCAACAATCAGATCCTTTGACAAATGACGAATAAAAATAAACATAAATAATAATTTAAAAATTAAATTTTAAATTATTTCAAAAATATAAATTATGTTTTTTATTCAAGATTTTCATCTTTTTCTTCATCTTCCCATTGTTCTTGTAATGCATCCCATGTAGGTTCCATAAAATCATTCAAAGAAGGCGATATTTCTTTTTTTATTTTTTCAAGTTCATTTTTATTAGAAGGCATTGTATAATTTTGGTCAAATTCATAATCTTTTAAATATTTGCACCAACCAAAAAATTCACAACCTAATTCATAATAAAATGCAGAGCTTTCTATTTTGTATTTTGAGTACATTTCTTTATAAACGCCGTTAGGAGGAGCCCATGCAGTGTCAAATCCAGATTCAATCATAAAAAGTTCATCATTTTTATTTACTATTTCGAAATCAGATGGATTCCATTTTGTACCCCAAACTTCAATTGCTTTTTTATACTCCCATCCATCCTTGTATATTTCAGGATCTAACCCTAGAGGTGCAAATGTTTCAAACCATTTATCTTCTACCATAGAAGATAATAATTTATCATAAATCTCTTTGCTTGGACAAAAAAATGTTGCATAATTATAGCACCAATTTGGCATATTTTTATTATTAGTTATAATAAAAATACTTTATATGCTTTACATTTATTATATCAAATATGAAGGTATGCATTTTTGGGTAATATTGAAACAAATCTGTAATAAAGACGAACAAAAAAGTTAAAAATATAGGGTGCGATAAAAGGATATATTATCAACCCCAATAAAATAAAAATTCTACTAACTATACCAAAGTTGCTTGAAGAAATAAAAAAAAGAATAATATAACAAATTATTAATAAAAAATAAAGGCGAAAAAATAAAGCATACCACCATTTTAAATTATCAATTCCTTGATCTTCATAATAAGTTTTCCTGTCGTTTGTAAATATGTCGTATGAATTATCTTTTAATCTTGTATCTAATAGTGCATTTTCTTCTAAATATTTTTCATACATTTGATTCGCATATTGTGAATTTATTATTTGTGTGCTGTAAGTATTGCTTAATGTTCTAGCAGAATTTATACTATCAGTAAAAGATTTTTTTAAAGTTGCAATAATAGCATCGGCTTTTGTCTGCAACTCATTGTTAATATAATCATCATAACCAGCCTCACCTTGCGTGTAAGTAATATATTTTTTTGCCGCTTGTTGTAATTGAATGGGTGCCGTCTGTAAATTTACTTGTGCATCTAAATATTTTTGTTGCAAAGTTTTTGCGGCTTCAGATTTTTGACAATCTGGACCACATAACATGGCTTTTTGCGATTGTTGTAAAAGAGAATTAAATTGGTTCATTGTACTATCAAGATTATTAGACATATTTATTGTTATATTATACAAGTATAAGAATTTTTATTTTTAAATTTAAGTGCTTGCATATGAAACTGGCAATTTATCGCCCATAGTGTAATCAGGTTTTTTATTCTCATCTGCTTTGGAATACTTGGTAAATATATTAGAAATAAAACTTTCGGAAGTTGTTGAAGAAACCTGGCTAGAAGGTATACACTTGTTTTGTGTAGGATCATATGTGTATCCAGTGTCGCAACAAGCTTGTCCTATACACATATTAGATCCAGATGAGGCCCAAGGATCTGTACTAGACGATGACGAAGCCTTTGGAGCTGAATTAGGATCAAAAGACCAATCATACTCTTGGAAAATCATATTATCCCTCATCATAATAGAACGAATTGCATAAAATAATGTAATTAAACCAATAACTGCTATAATAATTGTTAATCCAGAAAATAACCAATTAGGAACGAATCCTTTGTTTGCTAAAACGGCTAATATTAAAATAGGTACAAACATGTAAATAACAATTTTCATTAAATAACTATGAGCTGCATATCTTTCACCATAATATGTATTAATTTCTACTAAACGCAATTTATTTACTTTATATTCTTCAATCAATTTCAAACGCTCTTTAGCCGCATTTAATTCCTTTTCAACAATACTAATAGCAGCGGTTTGTTGTGCAAGAGTATTTGTAGAAGTATTAAGGTTCGATTGATAGAAAGAGTTAATACCTCCAATAGTTTGATACATATTTGAACGCATTTGAGAAATTTCATTTATTTTTTGAACCAAAGTTTCTTTTTGAGATTGACTTAAAGTATTTTGACTAAGACTTTGTTCTAAATTATTAAATAACTCTCGTTCAATATTTTGTAAATTTTGAATATCAAGAATAATTTGAGCATTTCTATCCTGCAAATTTGAATAATTTTGATTGGATGATTGAGCCATTTATATAGAATAATATAAGAAGATAATTATTTCAAGTTAATAATTATCTTTTAATCATTGATTAAACTTTAATCCTTCTTTAAAATATTTAATGATAACGAAACCACTCCAACGGCTAAAATACTCCAAACAAGATATCTTGAATTTTCCTGTAAAACAACAATATCACTATCCTTAACAATTTCGTTAATATTATGCAATTGACCACTTTGGTCCATAGATGTTATAGCATTAAAATCAGTTGCACTATTTGTAAAATTTGTTTTATTAGAAGACAATTGATCATTAACTTTTATATTTTTACTCAAAAGAGAATTTGTTTTTTCTGTAATTTGAGATGCTAATAAATTTAATCTTCCGGTTAATTGATCTAATGCTTGTCGTTGCGCACTATTTACAATTCCAGAAGTTCCAAAAGTTGTTGATGATACTGGTTTACCTGTATTCTTATAATTTTGCCATCTAATAGAATCAACGTAAGAAGTTGTTTTACTTGAACCTGGAAAGGTAGTAATACTAGGTTGGCGAATATAAAGATCAACATTATTTAGAGGATTTTTACTTCCAACAGGATACATATTTTTATTTTTTGGATAACAAACATTATTCCTGTTATCAAATACATATCCAGCACAATTATCCATACTATTACATTTTGTTTCACAATTTGTTTTTGTAGAATTAGTTATTCCTCCAAGATCATTTCCAGGGCTATCAGAGTTTGGAAATTTAATATAACTAGTTGACATTCCTTTCATAGAAGAAGGATACTCGGAAAGATTTCCATCGTCATCAACAAATCCAATTTTTCCAACATTACTAGGAAAACCTGTTTTACCTAAATCATAAAGCGCATTTGCACCAACACCTCCGCCTATATTATTATCAGCCATAAAATTGCAATTAAGAGTATTTTCAGAAGTATAAAGCACAAGATTTCCATCTCCTTGCATAATTAAATATGTACTTCCGTCATTTGACCCGACAAAATCACCAACAGCTAATGTTGCACCAGAAGTAATATAGTTTCGTCCATATTTTCCTTTTGATGCAGTATATTGTGGATTTGGCTTTTGTTGTTTACCATTCGTCATAGCACACCAAATATAACCTTGATTGTCATTTGGACCAGAACCTCTATAAATACAAAGATTACCATCATCTTGGAGAATTAAAAAATAATTACTTGTAGGTTGAGAGTTATTATAAACTGCATTTGACCAACCACCACCACTATAAGTACCATCGCCTATTCGTGTGCAATTTCCAGCTTTACCATATCCCATTGTTTGCCCTAAATTATTACTTAATGCACATTGAGCATTAGTTCCTGAACTAGAATTTTGCAAACCAAAATAGGCTGATTTAGTTTGTTGAGCAATGGCTTGACATTGAGCATAACTATATTGTTGAGAACCTCCATTGTATAGGGGCATTGCGCGATTTGGTCCATCTCCATAGCATCCCAAATAATTGCTGGGGTTTGAATTAGAATTTGGAGTAGCAAAAATGGATGTTCCATTTTGAACAACAGAAAGAGCGCCTTGCGTGGTTAGTATGGCAGAGCAACCACTTTTTCCATATGTACCAGAGGCCCATAATGCAAAACCACCCGAAACCACATAAGATATTCCATTACTAGTAGCACCTACTGAATTATTAGATACCGCGCAATATCCTTTACTAGTTTGTGTATTTACATTTTGTAATGCAAAATATCTGTATCCTCCTGAAATAGCTGCTTCTTTGCACATGCTATAGGTATATGAACCAGCGCTGTTTGCACCACCAGATATGGAAATATTTTGAAAAGCAGTTGAACGATCGCCAGCTGACCATGTACCAACAAAACTTAAAACGTTGTTCCCTGTTGTTGTTACATTAAAAGTTGTAGAATAATTTGTCCATTTACTTACAGGAGGTTGAACAGAATAAAAAGTAGTTCCATTAAGTTGAATGTTAACTGGATTACTTTGACCAGAACCATCACAACAATTTCTTCCTACAGCAAAAAATGTTAATGTATAAGAACCTGCACCCAAATTTAAAGTTTGAGACATACTTTGTGTAGTTTGAATGCATGCACACTGATTACCACTTGGATAAGGAACAGGATAACCCCATGCGCCAGAATTATTTACTAAAACCGCATTAAAATTCCATCCAGGAATTTTTGATTGACTGGTTATATATTGGTATGAATTATTACCAATAGCTGGTTGAGAAAAATTACCATTTACAATACTGGCTTGTGGTGCGGGTGCGCCTCCAATAAAAGTCATAGTTGGTGCACTAAGATTATCTGTGTAACATCCTGTATAATTTGCTTGCGTTGAAGCAGGTAAAATAGCATTTACATAAACATTATTACCTTCATTACCACAAGATTGGTTTTTTTGTATTGGTGTACCAGTAATTACTGGAGGAGATAATTCGAGAGTATGACCTGGAGTAGTATAATTCGGTCCTGAACTAGAAACATTTATAATGTTACTAGGACAACCATTTTGTCCAGAAATACTACTTAATATATCATTATTTACTATTGCTTTGGCAGTTCCTTTATTTGTTACATATGCCCAACCTGGTCCTTGTGTAAAATTTATATTATTATTGTGATATTTATTATTTGGATTAGTAATATCTAGATAGGTTTGTGTAGTACCCATCTCATGTTTTTGAAGCTCTTGAACTCGAGTTTGTAAAAAATTGTATTGTTTTTTTAATTCTTCTAATTCGGCAACTTCGGCTGCATTTAATTTATTTTGATCTAATACATTTTGAGATTTTTCAGCGTAATGTGTAGGTTGTGTTGAAAATCCTTCTACAATTTTTGAATTCAAACTTCTAGTAATTTTCTTTTGATATTTCTTAAACTCCTTACCTTGTTTTAAAGCCTTATTTATTTCAGAATCTTGAGGTTTTACTGAATCTAATATATTATCTATAAGAGTGGTCATTAATATAAATAGACACAAAAAAAAAGAGATTTGCGTGATTTATATTAATTTATTTAAATTTTGGTAGAACTTTTATTTTAACAAGTACATATGCTAAAACTAACAAAGCCCATAAAATATATCCAGCAGAATGTTGAAATGCATGCGCTAAAAATAATAATAATATCATTAAAATAAAATTAAATAATATGTCATACAAAGACGCTTTTCCACCACCAGTCATTCCAGAAGATGATGCAGAGTTAGCAATTACTTGTTTAATAGCAAAAAAAGCAATAATAATTGCTATAATAAAAACTATTCTATAATACATATAATTTGACTCTACTTGCAAAGCAGTATCATTTTGTACATGATCCAAAGTATTATATTCTGCTAATAATTGGTCAATTTTATATTTTTCGTCTAACAAACTCATATATACTTGGTTAAGATTATTACCTTGAACCTGTGTTTGACTAACTATAGATTGATATGTTGGATTAATATCCTTTAAAGTATTTAAAATTTGTGAATGTAAACTGGTTAAATTTGTGTTTAATTCTTTAATTTTTTCTAAATATAGTTGCGCTGACTGTGATGATGGAGTAATAACACCCACATTTACCCCGGGTAATTTTATTGGAAAAGGTTTTGACGTTCCGCTTGATGTAATGCAGTATTTTGTATTTGGTTTTGAGTTTAAATAATAATATGTTGCTCCTTTACAATTTGGATCAGAACTACACAAGGCCTCACAAGCTTTTTCATTAGCAACATTTTGTATTTTTAGCAAAGGCCAACCCAAATAAAAACTATTAGGTATATAAGTGTATTTTTGATTAGGATTAGTTATTTCATTTGTATAACTAGCAACTGCTGTCTTGTATTGATTCATTGCTAAACTAAATTGTTTTTGTAATGTTTCTAACTTTAAAACGGCTGATTGAATTTGTTGATCTCCCATTAATATATGTAAATATAAATAACGATAACTTAACTATTTTTGAGGAAAAAATGATTTTTTAAATAAATATATGCCAGCGCCTGTAAATAATGTAATTATTGCAAATGTTACTAAAGTATTTTTTGATGAAAACTCTTCATTATCGTCATCTTTTGGCGAATCATCTTTTGATTCATTAGTATTTTTTATATACTTGTAATAAGTAAACTTTGAATAATCTTTGTCCCATTTTTTTTTCTCGTCATTTATTTCGTTAAAAATTTTTTTTTCAAATTTTTTAAATTCATTATTTGAATCATAATTTGTTATTAGAGGAAATGAAAATTTTTTATTTACAGAATACTTGTATTGATTGTAAGAATTTTGAGAATTCTTTAAAACGTCTATAAATGCAAATCTAAACATTAATAGTCATAGATAAAAAATATACTAATATTTAATGTATTTTTTATTTTATTTCTTTAAATAGACTTTAAAAATTACAAAAGTAGATAAAAATAACCCAAAAAATGTTGTTACGTTTCTTGTATATTGTTCTCTGTATATTTCTTTATAGTTGCTTATCATTAAATTGGCGCTTGTAGTATTTGTTTTTATTAAACCTAAATTTGTTTTGAGTCTTTCATTTAAAATTTTTTCTTCTTGAATTCTTGTATTAATATCTTTCGTGTCTTCCATTAGTTTGTTCAGTGAAGCCTCCGCCTCAGCAGAAATTTTAAATACATTTGAATTAATAGTTTGAATTGTAGATTTTACTTGAGAATAAGCGGTTGCATAATCAGGATAATCAGGATTTTTATTGGAAAAAATGTAATATTTTTTGAAATCATCTAAAAGAGAAAAAAATTGACTATTTAATGCATCTAGTTGTTCGTTATATGTAGTTCCCGACATTAATATATAACAATTTTAAAATTTTTTTACTTTTTGAAAAAGTGTTACTATACACAAATTCTATAGTACTTTGATTGGATAGCATTCTTACTAGGTCTATTAATTTCACAAATTTGCCCCGGACGAATGCAAATAGCTAAAGCAACAGGGTCAAACCTTGAAATTTCAGGAAATTGAAAATTATCTGAAATATTGTATTTCTTTTTAATTTGCATTGCTTCTTCATCTGTTAAAATTCTATGAGGCGGAACAAGAATGTGATCTAAAATATAATATTGTAATCGTTTAATGCTTTGAATGACAATGAAAATGCCGTCTTGCTCCCAAATGTGCTTGACTGCATTAACAAGAGTTTCATTTGGTTCATCTTTTGTAATAATTAAAAGAATGTCGTCCTTTGTAAGTATTTCTTCCAAATTATAAAGATCATCAATTGTTTCTTGAATATTTTGAGGACGAAATGTTTTTGCTAAATAATATCGAATATAAATTTTATTTTTTCTTTTAGTTTTTGCGTCCTCCTCATTTTTTTCCAAAAGAATGTCTAGTTGTTTATTTTGAAACATTGCATTTACTTCACTATTTGTAAAACTTTCATAATCCTTCACATTATAATCAAGATTTTGCATTAACTTTATTAAATTTACTCTGGAGTTATAAATATAAGATATCAATGAGCTTGAGTTTTGTGTTGCCATTATAATTATACAAAATATTATTGCAATAAATTTAAATCAATTTTTTTAGATATATTTGAAAGATTTTAAAAAATAATTTTTTTTGAAGTGCTACTTGTATCTTCTTTTGGTTCAGCACTATTGCTATCAACATTTATAGAAACAGATTTTGTTTCTCCACCACTACTACTTTTTTCTTCTTGGTCTTTAGTTTCAGATTCTTTCTTTTTCTCTTCTTCAATATTCAAAATTTGAGTTGTAGGTACAGAAACCTCATTATTTACTATTTTTTTTTCATCTTTAGATTTTTTTATCATGTTAAGAAGCATTCTTTGATCTTTTTCGGGTAAAGCTAATATAGATGCTTTACTTTTTGGGGGTAAAGTTTCAAAAAAATCATTTAACTCTGGATTTCCAAAATCAACTTTCTTTTCTTCGGGGGAAGGTGGAGAGAAAGATGGAGTTCGAGGTTCAAAAAATTTTGGTGGAGGTTCTGTTGGACTTGTAGGCACATATTCTGGACTATCGGGATGATATGGAGGACTAGTGGGCGGCACATAATTAGGGCTTTCAGGATTATATTCATCGCTTCCAGGACTATATGCTGGACTATATGGTGCATAAGGAGGAGAGTAAGGACTATCTGGAGCATAAGCTGGAGAATCTGGTGTAAGGCCTTGAATATTAAAATCTCCATAAGGTTGTTGACCAAAATCTTTTTTACTTTGCTCAAATGCATTTCTATTTGTAGCGCGCGTTAATCTAGTTGCATATGCCTTTGCGTATCCTGAAATTGGGTCTATTTCTTTTGGAATTTCAGATGAATTTATTTGAATTGAAAAATCAGGGTTATTTTTTGTTAAATCTATAATATTATCAGAATAAGACATACTCATTAATTGGTCTACATTTTTATCAGTAATAATTCTCATTTGTACATTCATAACTTGTAACTCTTGAATAAGTAATTTTAATGAATAAGGAATTCGTAAAATGCTGAAACTGCGCCCAAAGCGACTAATATTTTCAATATTCATTTTATTATCTAATGTAGTATGAAATTTAACTGGTCCATCAGCAAAAGGGCTCAAAAATAAATTTTTAGAATTATTGTAGACAGCAATTGCACCTGTTTTATTGCATACTGCCATATAATATTCATCTCCTCTAACTAAAAATGATTCATTTAAAAAATAAGAAGCACCATGACCAATGATTGCATCACGTTCCATTTCACCAACTCGCAAACCTCCATCATTGGCTCTTCCTTGTACAGATTGTCTAGTCAATACTGTATTAGGTCCTCGAGCACGATAATTAATTTTATCTTTAACCATGTGTTTCAAACGCATATAGTATGTAGGACCAATATAAATATCAGATTGTAGTTGTTCTCCAGTCATACCATTATATAAAACTTGGTTTCCACTTGAATGAAATCCAGCTCTAGTTAAAATGGGTCCATATGTTTTTGCATTTGATCCTTTAGTTGTAAAAGCGGTGCAATCTCCAAAACCACCATACATTGTACATGCTTTTCCAAATAATGATTCAATTAACTGACCAATAGTCATTCGACTTGGTATAGCATGTGGATTAATAATTAAATCAGGCCTAGTGCCATCAGAGCAAAATGGCATATCTTCTTCTGGAATAATGAGACCAATAGTACCTTTTTGTCCTGCTCTACTTGCCATTTTATCACCCAGAGCTGGTATGCGTTCTTCACGCACGCGAATTTTAGCAATTCGATAACCTTCTTCACCTTCTGTAATAAAAGCTTTATCAACAAACCCAAGTTGTCCTTTCTTTGGCATAACAGAAGCATCTGTATATATGTCTGAATCTGTAATACTGGAGGTTACTTTACCAATTAATGCTATTTTATCATCTAAAGGTGTATTTTCTCTTATTAAACCATATTTATCAAGATGACTATAATCATATCCTGGTTTTATTCCCGCTACATTTTTTTTTGAAACGTCTGCAAAAACAGAATTAGTAGTAGTTCCAGATACTTTTGCGCTTTCTTCTCTCGATTCATACATTGAATAATAACTAGTTCTAAAAATTCCACGTTTGACAGAACCTTCATTTATTAAAATAGCGTCTTCTACATTATAACCCGTATATGCCATGATAGCAACAATGGCATTCTCTCCATATGGTAATTCTTCTTTGTTAATATATTCCAAGTATCTAGATTTAATTAAAGGAATCTGACCATAATTAAGAGTTACACCCATTTTATCAATACGCATTTGATGATTTGAATGATAAACGGAAACGGCTTGTTTGCTCTGGCCACATGAGAATGCGTCTCTAGGATATTGATTTGCCTCAGGATAAATAATAAGATTTCCCATGACTCCAAATATTAAAGATGGGTCTATTTCCATATGTGTGTAGTATTTATTCTTTTTAAGATCTTCATTTGTAGTAGCAATAAGAGCAGATTCTTCTTCGGATGTATCAACATAATCAATAATAGCTTTATTTTTATTTAATTCATTTTCTTGCACTTCAGGATTTTTTATATCAGGGTATAATTCTTGTACTTCATATAATGTGTTGCTTTTAATATTAAAATCTTTTACTGCTTTTGGTTTAAAACCTGCAACAACTTGAGTCCAATTTGTTTTTCCTGCGTTAATAAGTTCAATAATATCGGGTCTTGAAAAACTTGTCTTTTCATTCTCAACATAAAAAACGGGTCTAGATAGACGCCCAGCATCTGTATAAATATTAATTTCATTATATTTGTAATCAAAACATATACTAGTAAATACTGGAACAACCCCATTTCTTCTATATAATTTTAAAATTTCAACAATCGGTAATGGGTTATCAACAACTCCAACCCAATTTCCATTAATAACAATTTTTGTGGTGTTTGCCAAGTAACTTGGTGAACATTCTTGCAAAATTTTCATTGGTGTATTTGCACGCATCCATTCAATTAAAGGTTTACTAGAGGATCCGCTTGTAATAAATGTACTTATTGCTAGATGTTTGTGCAAACCAATATTTCCACCATCAGGTGTATCTACAGGATCAATAAGTCCCCATTGTGAACTATTCAATAAACGCGGTCCTACTACTTTTGCACTTGCATCTAAAGGTAAATTGATTTTTCGCAAATGAGAGATAAAAGTATTATAACTAAGTCGATTTAAATCTTGAATAACTCCAACTCTTTTTGTATGGGCCTCTGACCCCCAGTTTCCTTTAAATGCCTTTTTAAATCCACTTTCAACATTTCTCTCTTTGAAGAATTGTAAAAAGTTATTATCGATAAGTTTTTTAAATTCATCTCCGCGATAGTTTCCTTTATGATAATAATGTTCATTGTCAATTGCTAATGCAATAGCACGTTTTTGAATCAAAAAATATTCGCGAAATAAATCATAAATTAAAGCGCCCGATACTTCAACGCGTTTAAATCTAAAATTGTCCCGATCAGTTGGTTTTTCTTCTTTAGTATAAACTCGCAGCATTTTTTTTACCATAGTACCAACAAAATATGCTTTATCCAAAAAATTCATTTCTCCAACGTGTGGTAAAAAATAATTCATTAGAATATCCAAAACACCATTAATAGATTTTCTCTTTGTAAAAGTAGCAATAAAGCGAATGGCTGTTTCTTGAGTAAATACTTTATTTGCGTCATGAACGGAAGGAATAAATAAATCAATATAAGATTTGTTCTTTTCCAAATCTAATAAGCATGTTTCTATAATTGCTTTATCAGAAATTACACCTAATGCTCTCATCAATATAAAAAGTGGAATAGGTTTTCTTACATTAGGAACAGCAACAACAATTTGCCCATTTGAAAGACTGCTTGTAGGTGCAACCATTTTAACTCCTGTAGTTCGAATGGGTTTGGACGCATCTTCAGAAACAGAACGAATTTCTGCGGAGTGACTATATAATTCTCCTTCTTTGTATCCTCTTACATAAAGCATATTATCTGCAAATTTTTCTTGAGAAACAATAACTTTTTCTTTGCCATCAATAATAAAATATCCGCCATAATCGTGTTTACACTCTCCCATATTGAATCGAACGTCTGGTTCCAAAGACTTCAATATACACAAATTAGATTGAAGCATGATTGGAAATCGTCCTAGATAAATTTTTTCTAAAGTCGATGTTTCTTCTTTTCTCTCTTCACCTACATAATAAATAATATCAACATCAACATCATAATGAATTGTTGTTCCATATGTCATATTTCGAAGTCTTGCATCATTTGGATACATATAATGTACGTTTTGATCATCATAAATAATTGGTTTACCAAAATAAATTTTGCTACCATCTTTACCACCTAAATACATTAAAATTTCATTCCTATTTTCAATGACATTACCCTTTTCATCTTTTTCTTCTCTCTCTATGAATCTTACCGGGCTATTTTCGCGAAAGATTCTATTAATTCCACTATTAAAAAAACGATTATATGACTCTAAATGATGAGCTACTAAGTTATTTGGGTTATCTTTAAAATATATATCAATTAGTTTCCAAGATATGGTATCCATTTATATTATATTAGGCATAT
>Ga0214921_10000193_pt1 | contig 119915 bp, 109 predicted proteins | sample LL1505_MetaG_FD_177992 | JGI IMG/M metagenome (GOLD analysis project Ga0214921, IMG submission 177992) | Freshwater microbial communities from Lake Lanier, Atlanta, Georgia, United States - LL-1505 | ecosystem: Environmental > Aquatic > Freshwater > Lake | place: USA: Georgia | collected... | reverse complement strand
GACATTCCCCCCGCAGCCCGCCATCTTCGCCACACATGCGCACCCGCCTCACCATCGCTGCCCTAATCGCGCTTTCCGCCCCAACGGCCCAAGCCGCCAAGCCGGCTGCCCCACCCAGCGATTCCGCGCTGCACGCCTATGTGATCGGTCGCTATGCCGTGCTGGATAACGAGGTCGGGCTGGCGGCCCGACTGATGGAAGAGGCGCGTGCCGCCGATCCCGCTGCGGCCAGCATCAAGCGCCGCAGCTGGGAACTGGCGCTGGCCAACGGCGATCAGGCCCGGGCGTTCCAATTGGCGCGCAGCCTGGCCGCCGATGGCGCCAGCGATCCCGATGTGATCATGACGCGCATTGCTGAAGCCGTGATCCGCAAGGATTGGGCGTTGGCCGCATCCTTGCGCCAGAAACTGGGCGGGCAGGGCTGGCCGATTGTCGTTGGGCTGGTGGTCGACGCCTGGGTGGCGCAAGCCCGCGGCGATGCCGGGGCAGCGCTCAATCTGCTCGATCCGCAGCGCCACCAAGGCTTCCTGCGCGCCTATATCGCTGAACAACGCGCCCATCTGCTCGCCAGCATGGGCCGCTGGGATGAAGCGGCCACCGCCTATCGCCAGGCCCGCTCCGGCGGCGGCCCGGCGCTGTTGTTCCTGCGGCAAGGTCAGGCCGATGCTCTGGTGATGGCCGGCCGCAAAGACGAGGCATTGGCCGTGCTCTACCCAGGCGACCGGCCGACGGCCGTGGCACGTGAACGGCTGCAGGCCGGCCAGCGCCTGGGCCCACTGGTGGCCGAACCCCGGCAGGCGCTGGCGTGGACGGCGGCGCGGCTTGTGATTGATCTGGCACGGGAACGTTCTGAACCGATGGCGTTGAATTTCGCCCGGCTGGCCAGCTTCCTGGCGCCTGAATTGCCGATCACCTGGCTGACCGTGGGCGACATGTTGGGCAAGGCTGATCAGACGCAGCCGGCGCTGGCGGCGCTGGACAAAGTGCCTGCCGGGCTGGGACTGGAGGAGGCCGTGCGCGCCCGCCGCGCCGAAGTACTTGAAGCCGCTGGCCAATCTACCGCGGCCGGGCAGTTGCTGCAACGCGCCGCCGAGGCGCCGGAGGCATCGGCCGATGATTGGGGCGGGCTGGCCGGCTGGCACAGCAGAGCCAGTCGCTTTGCCGAAGCCGCCAGCGCCTATGGCATGGCAATTGATCGTTTTGGCAAGGGGTTAGGCGCTTCGGCGTGGAACCTGCACTATCTGCGCGGCATGATGCGGGATCGCGCCGGCGATTGGCCGGGCGCGCAGGCCGATTTCCGCGCCGCGCTGGCGCTGTTCCCTGATGAACCGGGGGTGCTGAATTATCTCGGCTATGGCCTGCTTGAACGTGGTGGCGCGCCGGTCGAAGCACGCGCCCTGATAGAAAAGGCCGCCCAGTTGCGCCCCGGTGATGGCGGCATCATCGATTCACTGGGCTGGGTGCAATTGCAGACGGGCGAGGTGGACAAGGCGGTGGCCACGCTGGAACGTGCCGTCAGCCTTGAACCGCAGGATCCTAACATTATCAGTCACTTGGGCGATGCGCTGTGGCAGCAGGGCCGCCGAATCGAAGCGCGCTTCCGCTGGCGCCAGGCACTGGCGCTAGAAGCCCCGGCGGAGGACAAGCGCAGGCTGCAGGCCCGGCTGGACTATGGCCTGGATGCGGCGCCAGCGATGCTGGCCCAGAAATAGAAGCACTTGCGCCGCCTGCCGGCCCGCGCCACAGCGTGCCTCGCGATGCTGACCGAACATGCCCCGGCCAAGATCAACCTGGCGCTGCATCTGCGGCGGCGGCGGCCCGATGGCTATCATGATCTGGAGAGCATCTTCGCCTTCACCGATTTCGGCGACACGCTGCACGCCGCACCGGCGGAAACGCTCACGCTCACGCTTTCGGGTCCAACGGCTGCCGCGGCGGGGCCGGATGCTGACAATCTGGTGCTGCGCGCTGGCCGGGCGCTGGCGGCGGCTGCCGGAATGGTGCCGGGCGCTGCCATCACCCTGGAAAAGCGGATTCCGGTTGCGGCCGGGCTCGGCGGCGGCTCGGCGGATGCGGCCGCCGCGCTGCGGTTGCTGAACCGGCTGTGGGGCCTCAACTGGCCACTCGACCGGCTGGCGGCGCTGGCCGAGCCCCTGGGTGCCGATGTGCCGGTGTGCGTGTACAGCCAGACGCGCTTTGGTGCGGGCAAGGGGGAGGCGCTTTCGGCCTGGCCCCACAATCCGGCCGGCACGCCCGTTTTGCTGGTCAATCCGCGCGTGGCGGTTGCGACCGGGCTGGTGTTTGCCGGCTGGGACCAGCGCGATCTTGGCCCCATCGATCCCGCCCTGCCGCTTGATCGGCTGCGCAACGACATGACTGCGGCGGCCATCGCCCTGCAGCCGGTGACCGCCGATGTGCTGGCGGCGCTGGAGCGGGCAGGGGGAGCGAGCCTTGTGCGGATGAGCGGTTCCGGCGCCACCTGCCTGGCGCTTTATCCCGATCTGGCGGCGCGCGATCGGGCGGTGGCGGCGCTTTCCCAAGTATCGGGCAGCTGCGGCTGGTGGCTCTGCCCCACGCACATCATCTGATTCGGCAGCCGCAGTCCCGAGTCGCGCTCAGCTGAATGGAGTTTGACTCAAAAAACGGCCTGAGTCGCGCTCGAATGGCCACGCAATTTCAAGGATGCAGCGCCACATTATGGCTACGTCATTCATACAACTAATTGATATTACTATGCCGCACCGCGACATTCTGACCAGCGCTCAAAATAGCTGTTGACGGTCTTCTGAGCCGCACTTAAAACGCCCCCAGTTGATTTGAGCAGCGCTCAGTCTTCGCTCAACTCCCCCCTCGGTCGGAGGCGGCGGTGTTCAAATCAATCGGAATTTTCGTTCAATCCCGTGGCCAGTCAGCCGCAACAGGAGAAGACCCATGTTGAACCGCATCATCGCTCTCGCCATCACCGCCGTTGCCGTGGCCGCCACCCCCGTCGCCGCTGCCGCTCCGGTCAGCTGCAAGGTGACCCCTGGCCAGATCCGCACCCTGGCCGAAGCCAAGGGCGGCGAAGACGCCACCAAGGCCCTGAAGCTGGTTTCGACCGGTGAAGCCCTGTGCGCCGCCGACGCCAAGTTCGAAGCCGGGAAGAAGTTCGCCGCCGCTGCCAAGCTGCTCGGCACCGAGCTGGCCGCCCTGCCGGCCATCGGTCAGTAAATTTCGGTTCCATCCCCCAAGGATGCCCCCTAAGGCCCGGTGGTTCGCCACCGGGCCTTTTTTCTGTGCGGCAAGGGGGCTATGCCGGCAGCAATGAGCCTGCCCGAAATCCTGCCCGGCACCGCCGATCTGCTGCTGATCGCCGATCATGCGTCTGCCAGCGTGCCGCCCGGCATTGATCTGGGCATCCCGCCCGCGCTGCTCAATGATCATATCGCGGTGGATATCGGCACTGACGCGCTCACCCGCCGGCTGGCCCGCGCGCTGTCTGCCCCGGCCATCATCGCCACCGTCTCGCGCCTGGTGGTCGATCTGAACCGCGATCCTGTCGAACTGGGCGCCGTGCCGGCCAGCAGCGACGGCCACCTGATCCCCGGCAACTGGAATCTGGCGCAAGAAGAACGCGACCTGCGGGTGAGCGCCATCCACGCCCCCTATCACGCCGCGATCTCGGCCCAGATCGCGCAGCAGCGCCCGGCGCTGATCATCTCCGTCCACAGCTTCACGCCCGGGCTCGCCACTCGGCCCGAAGAACAACGCCCCTGGCCGATCGGTATCCTCTACAATCAGGACGACCGCGCCGCCCGGCTGGGCCTCGTCGCCCTGGCGACGCGCGGCCTGCATGTAGGCGACAACCAGCCTTATTCCGGCCGCGACCTCAACTACACTATGGACCGCCACGCCGAAGCCGCCCGCACCCCCTATCTCGGCATAGAAGTCCGCAACGATGGCCTGCAAACAAAGGAAGGCGTGGCCCGTTGGACGCATATCCTTGCGGACTGCATCGCGAATGTGCGGCGGGGGCTGTAAGAACAAATGAAGAGCCTCCACCCTTGACCTCATCGCCCCTCTGCGCCAAGGCAAGATTGTTAGCCAAAGAGGCCATGATATGACAAGATTCGACAAGTCCAAGCTGCCCAGCCGTCATGTTTCGGTGGGGCCGGAGCGGGCGCCGCATCGCAGTTATTATTATGCGATGGGGCTGACCGAGGAGGAAATCGGGCGGCCGTTTGTGGGGATTGCGTCGGCGGGGAATGACTCGGCACCGTGCAACACCACACTGGATGCGCAGGCCGATGCGGCGCGGATTGGCGTGAACGAGGCCGGCGGGATGCCGCGTCGGTTCAACACCATCACCGTGACGGATGGGATTGCCATGGGGCACCAGGGCATGAAGGCGTCGCTGGTTTCCCGCGATTGCATTGCCGACAGCGTGGAACTTTCGATGCGCGGCCATTGTTATGATGCGCTGATCGGCTTTGCCGGGTGCGACAAGAGCCTGCCGGGCATGATGATGGCGATGCTGCGGCTGAACGTGCCGAGCATCTTCGTTTACGGTGGATCGATCCTGCCCGGCCGCTTTGAAGACAAAGACGTGACCGTGGTGGACGTGTTCGAGGCGGTGGGCGGCTTTGCGGCCGGCAACTGCCCGATCGCGCGGCTGACGGCGCTGGAGAAGGTGGCGTGCCCCGGCCATGGCGCGTGCGGCGGGCAATATACCGCCAACACCATGGCCTGTGTGGGCGAAGCCATCGGGCTTTCGCTGCCCAACAGCAACATGGCGCCGGCGCCCTATCAGAGCCGGGCCGACATCGCGATTGCGGCCGGCAAGCAGATCATGACCCTGCTGGAGCGCAACATCCGCCCGCGTGACATCTGCACGCGCGAAGCGTTTAAAAATGCGGCGCGGATTGTTGCCGCCACAGGCGGTTCCACCAACGGCGCGCTGCACCTGCCGGCGATGGCCAACGAATGCGGCGTGAAGTTCGATCTGTTCGACATGGCCGAGATCTTCAAGACGACGCCCTATATCGCCGACCTCAAGCCCGGCGGGAAATATGTGGCGAAGGACATGTATGACGCGGGCGGCGTGTACATGGTGTTGAAAACCTTGTTCGATGCCGGGTTCATCCATGGCGACTGCATGACGGTGAGCGGCAAGACGCTGGCCGAGAATATTGACGAGATCAGCTGGAACCCGAACCAGAAGGTGATTTACGAGGTTTCGAGCCCGATCACGCCCACCGGTGGCGTGGTTGGCTTGAAGGGCAGCCTGGCCCCCGATGGCGCGATCGTGAAGGTGGCGGGCATGAAGACGCTGCAATTCCGTGGCCCGGCGCGGGTGTTTGACAGTGAGGAGGCCTGCTTTGCCGTCGTTGAGCAGCGCGGGATCGAGCCGGGCTGCGTGATCGTGATCCGCTATGAAGGCCCCAAGGGTGGGCCGGGCATGCGCGAGATGCTGTCCACGACGGCAGCGCTCTATGGCCAGGGCATGGGCGAGCAGGTGGCGTTGATCACTGATGGGCGCTTCTCGGGCGCGACGCGCGGGTTCTGCATCGGGCACGTGGGGCCGGAAGCGGCCGAAGGCGGGCCGATCGCGCTGATCGAGGATGGCGACATGATCAGCATCGATGCGGAGGCCGGCACCATCGAGTTGGAGGTGGATGCTGCTGTGTTGGACGCGCGGCGGGCCAACTGGGTTCCACGCGCCACCGATTACCAATCAGGCGCGATCTGGAAATTCGCGCAGACGGTGGGCCCGGCGCGGCTGGGGGCGGTGACGCATCCTGGCGCGCATGGGGAAACCCACGTGTTTGCGGATATTTAAAGCGCGAAGCGTTTGCGGATGCGGTCCACCGGCGTGCCGTCTTTCAGCGGTACGGCCGGCACGATTTCGTGATCAATGAAACCCATGCGGCTGTAGAAGGTGAGGCCGCCTGTGTTGTCGCCACGGATGGTGGCGTTGATGGCGGTGAGGCCGATTTCGCGGGCGCGTGCCGTGGTGGAAACGAACAGCGCGGAGCCGACGCCCGATTGGGTGCCGCCGACACGGGTGAAGGTGGCGATGTCCCCAATGTGCGCTGGCAGGAAGGGTTGCATGCCCAGCGTCTGAAAGCCGAGCAGTTGGCTATCGGCTTCTGCCACGAAGCAGCAATGCACCGTTGGGCCGATCAGGTAGGCCTCGCGCAACGTCTCTGGCGTGAACGGCGTTTCAAAGGCGGTGGTGCCGTCGCGCGCGATGATGGCGTTCAGCAATTCGGCCAGTTCGGCGGCATCTTCGGCGCGGACGGGGCGGATGTGGAGTGGTGCGGTCATCACCGGCCTTGTGCCGAGCCTCTCGCTTTGTGACAAGGCGCGCATGTTGAAATCCGATTCTGGCCCCACCATCGTTTCTGCCGCTGCCATGCGGGCCGCTGAAGCGGCTGCCATCGCGGCGGGCACATCGGCGCTCACCCTGATGGAACGGGCGGCGGAAGGCGCGGCGCGGGCGATCATGGCCTTTGCCCCGGCGCGGCGCGCCACCGTGCTGTGCGGGCCGGGCAACAATGGCGGCGATGGCTATGGCATTGCCTGCCGGCTGGACGAAGCCGGCGTGGCGGTCACGGTGGCCGCCGATGCGCCGCCCACGTCCGAGCCGGCGGCGACCATGGCCAGGCGCTGGACAGGCCCCGTGGTGCCGCTGAGCGAGGCGCCGGCCGCGCCGTTGATCGTGGATGCACTGTTCGGCACTGGCCTTACCCGACCGCTGCCGGACAGCGTTCAGGCGGCGCTGGATCGTTTGCAGGGTGTCGGGCGCGTGGTGGCCATCGACATCGTCTCGGGGTTGGACGCGGATAGCGGCAAGGCGCTGGGCCGGGTGCTGCCGGCGGAGCTGACGCTGAGTTTTGGTGCCGCCAAGCCCGGGCACGTGTTGGGCGAAGGCGCCTTCGTGACCGGTCGGCTGGCGGTGGTGGATATCGGCCTTGCCATCGAAAGCCCGCTGGCCTTCACGGCGCGGCCGCAGTTGCTGGGGCCGGGGCGCGAGGCGCACAAATATGCGCGCGGCTGGGTGATGGTGGTGGAAGGCACGCCCGGCCATGGCGGTGCGTCGGGTCTGGCCGGCCTGGCGGCGCTGCGCACGGGCGCGGGGCTGGTGACGCTGGCCGGAGAGGGCGGCCCTATGCCGGCGCTGGCGCTGATGCGGCGCAATGATGATGAGGCCGCCGCGCTGCTGACCGACAAGCGGCTGGGCGCGGTGGTGATTGGCCCGGGCATGGAGGCCGATGCGCGGGCGCGCGGCTGGCTGAAGCGGCTGAGCTGGGCCGGCAAATCGCTGGTGATCGATGCCGGTGCGCTGCGCTTGCTGCCGCGCGGCCCGATCGGTGCTCCGGCGGTATTGACGCCACACGAAGGTGAATTCAGCCAGCTATTCGGCCCGGTGGGTGATGACCGGCTGGCGGCGGTGCAGGCGGCGGCGCAAAGCTGCGATGCGGTGGTGCTGCTGAAAGGCGCCGCCACCATCATCGCGGCGCCCGATGGCCGCACGGCGATCAACGCCCATGCCAGCCCGTTTCTGGCCACGGCCGGTTCGGGTGATGTGCTGGCCGGGATGATCGCTGCACTGATCGCGCAGGGGCTGCCGCTGTTCGAAGCAGCGCAGGCGTCGGCCTGGTTGCATGGCGAGGCCGGCTTGCGGTTGGGGCCAGGCGGCATATCCGATGATCTGGTGGCCAGCCTGCCGGCCGTGCTGGCCGCATTATGAGCGACATTCGCCCCATCGTGCGGCTGGCGGCGCGGGGTGATGGGGTCAGCGATGATGGCCGCTTCGTGCCGCTGGCTGCAGTGGGCGATAGCGTGGATTTCAGCTGCAATCCGCCGCGCATTATCGATGGCCCGCACCATGCCGCGCCGACCTGCGCCCATTATCCTGACTGTGGCGGCTGCCAGATGCAGCACATGGATGAAGCGGCTTATCGGGATTTCGTGATCGACCGGTTGAGCCGGGTGGTGGCGCTGCCTGCCGATGTGCGGCCCATCGCGCTGTCGCCGCCGCGCAGCCGGCGCCGGGCGAGCCTGAAGGCGCTGAAGCGCAGCGGGAAGCTGGTGCTGGGCTTTCACAGCGAAGGCACCCACGCGCTGGTGGATATCGCCGATTGCCCGGTGCTGGCGCCGGAATTGATGGCGCTGCTGGGCCCGCTCAGGGTGCTGCTGCGGGCGCGGTTGAGGGACGGGCAGGGGGCGGGAATCGCGCTCACGCTGTCGGATGCCGGTGTGGATGTGCTGCTCGCCAATGTGTCGGCCGAAGGGCTGGCGGCGATCGAGGCGCTGACGGATTTTGCCGACAAACATGATCTGGCGCGGTTGAGCGTGGAGGGGCCGGGCGGCATCGACACACTGGTGGAGCGGCGGCAACCGGTGCTCACCATGGGTGGCGTGGCCGTGCCGCTGCCGGTGGCGCCATTTCTGCAGGCCACGCGAGAAGGCGAGGCGGCGCTGGTGGCGGCGGTGTGCGAGGCCGTCGGCGGGGCAGCACGGGTGGCCGATCTGTTCTGCGGGCTCGGCACATTCGCACTGCCGCTTTCGCAAAAAGCGGCTGTGCTGGCCGTCGATGCAGCCGGGCCGGCCGTGATGGCGCTGGGCGCGACCGCCCGCAGTGCTGGCCGCCGGGTGGAGGTGCAGCACCGTGACCTGTTCCGCCGGCCGCTGGTGGACAAGGAACTGGCCGGGCTGAATGCGGTCGTGTTCGATCCGCCACGCGCCGGGGCCGAAGCGCAGGCCAAGGCGCTCGCCGCATCGCTGGTGCCAGTGATCGTCGCGGTATCGTGCAATCCCAACAGCTTCGGCCGCGATGCGAAGATATTGGTGGAAGGCGGTTATCGCCTCACCACCCTATGGCCAGTGGCTCAGTTCCGCTGGTCATCGCATGTCGAACTGGTGGCGCGCTTCGAACGTCAGGCCTGAGCGCTGGCGATGCTGAGGGCCAGCAGGACCAGGCCGAGCAGGCAGAGCGACGCCAACGCGAACACCAGGAAGCGCACGACGACCCGATTCGACAGGATCTGCACGAGGCTGTGAACGATCCGCAGGCCGGCATAACCCCAGGCCAGGTTCACGGCCAGGCTGCCGCCTTCGCCCATCACCGCCAGCGCCAGCGCGGTGGCGTAGAAGATGGTCGGCTGTTCCATCAGATGATTGTAATTGTCGGCCACCCAGCTGGCGCGGTGCTCGCCGGCAGCGACCAGATCATCGCGCAGGCTCTTGCCGGTGGCGCCGACCATCTTGGCACCATCGATGCCGGCGCGACCCATCGCCGGGATGCGCGTGGCGTACATCCAGATCCACACGATCATCGTCCAGCCGGCCAGCACCAGCATCGGCAGCAAGATTGCCTTGTTCATACGAAAAACCCTCCCCGTTTGCTGCGGGGAGGGTTCTTCGGTTTTCAGGCCGATGTCAAACGGAGAGGGTTACTCCTCAGCACGCTCGCCGTCAGGCGAACAATTTGCCCCACGCGCGCTTGGCGCGGACCTTCCAGTGGCCGCGGTGATAGGCGTCGCTGGCGAGCAGCGGCATCACGCTGCCGGCTTCGGCGAACACCATCTGTTCGATGCCGGTGTTGACCTTGCCCCAGCTGGCCGCTTCCTGCAGCGTGGAGGACGAGCAAGCGCCGTCGCGCACGTCGGCCACGGTGATCTGCACGGCATATTTGTGCACTTCGACATCGTGGTGGCCAAGGATTTCGGCGCAGACCACCGTGTCCTGGATGAAGTTCTTCGGCACGCCGCCGCCGATCATGAGGAGCCCGGTGGTGCCGGCCTTGATCTTGATGTCGGTCAGTTCGCGGAAATCGGCGATGGCATCCAGCATCATGTAGGGCTGGCCGGCCTTGGCGCGGTCAACCTGGTGCTTCACCAGGCCGAAACCGGCGCTGCTGTCGACGAATGCCGGGCAGAAGATCGGCACGTCATGCTCATAGGCGAGCTTGACGAGGCTGTTCTCCTTCTTGCCATGCTCGGACAGATATTTGCCCATCTCGCGGATGAAGGCGCGGCTGGAATAGCCGCGCGGTTCCAGCGTGTTGGCGATCTCGTAGATGGTGTGATCGCAATCCTGCAGGGCTTCTTCGTCGATATAGGTATCGTAGATCCGATCGATCAGCAGCGAGCGCAGCGTGTCGTCATCCGGCACTTCCAGCGCCTGATAATGCTTGTGGCCAAGGCCTTCGAAGAAATCCATGTCGACGATGGAGGCGCCGGTAGCGACGATGCCATCGATCATGTTGTTGCGCAGCAGATCGGCATAGAGATCCATGCAGCCGCCGGCGCTGGTCGAACCGGCGATCACCAGGAAGATGGTGCAATCGGGATCGGCCAGCATCTGGTTGTAGATGGCGGTGGCGCGGGCCAGATCGCGGCTGGTGAAGCTCATCTTGGCCATGCCGTCGATGATCGGGCGGGCGTCGAAGCTCTTGATGTCGATATGTTCGACGAGCGTCGACAGCAGCTCGGCCTTGCGCTGGCGCTCGGCGGGGGTGAGCTCGGTGACGACGTGGTTCAATGGTTCGGTCATGGATTGCTCCCGTGTTCAGACGATGGCCCGGCGCATATGCGCCGCCCGCGGCCGGGGGAGTCCGGCGCCGAGCGGGGAAAGCGGCCCCCGCCGGCAAGAGCGGGGGCCTGAAGTCTTACTTTATGCGCAGTTGGATAATCTTGTCCGGCGACTCTTCCGTGACAGCATAAAGCGTGTCCATCGGTTCATCGCAGACGATCACCGTTTCGCCGGCGGTGAAGCCGTTGAAGCCGGTGCGCATGGCGGCACCATAGGCGCCGAGCATGCCGATCTCGATATAGTCACCGGCCGCGATATCGGCGGGCAGGGCGAACGGCCCGCGCATGTAATCCATGTCGTCGCAGGTCGGGCCCCAGAAGCTGAACTCCATGTCGCGCGCCCGGCTGGCGGTGTCGCGCACCAGTTCCACTGGGAAGCGCCAATCGATATGCGCGGCATCGAACAGGGCACCATAGGCACCATCGTTGATGTAAAGCACATCGCCCTTGCGGGCTTCGACGCGGACCAACACCGAGCTATACTCGGCGCACAGCGCGCGGCCCGGCTCGCACCACAGCTCGGCCGAATAGGAAATCGGCAGGGCTTCGAAGGCGCGGTGGATCACTTCGAAATAGGCTTCGAGGCGGCCCGGTTCCATGCCCGGATAGATGGACGGGAAACCGCCGCCGACATCGACGATATCGACGGTGACGCCGGCGCCAACGATGGCGGCACGCACCTGCGCCATGGCATCGCCATAGGCCTGCGGGCTCATCGCCTGGCTGCCAACGTGGAAGCAGATGCCCAGCGCATCGGCCACCTGGCGGGCGGCCATCAGCACGGGGGCGGCTTCATCGGCATGCACGCCGAATTTCGACGCCAGGCTGAGCTTGGAGTGCGAGGAGGAAACGCGCAGCCGCACGCACAGCGTAAGGTCGGTCGCGGGCACGCCGTTCTTCGACGTGGCGGCCACGATCTTGTCCAGCTCGTCGATGGAGTCGAGGCTGAACACCCGCACGCCATGGCTGTGATAGGCCTCGGCAATGGCTTCCGGCGGCTTGATCGGGTGCATGAAGCACAGGACCGCATTGGGTGCCACCTCGCGCACCAGGCGCACTTCGGCGATGGAGGCGACGTCATAATGCGTCAGCCCCGTATCCCAAAGGGTGCGGATCAGATCAGCGGAAGGATTCGCCTTGACCGCATACATCGAGGTGCCCGGAAACTTCGACAGGAAGAACCGAGCCGCGCGGCGAGCGGCGTGAGGGCGGACAAGGGTAACGGGCTGCGTTGGACGCAGGAGCCGCGCTACCGACAGCGCTTCGTTTTGCTTGAGCAACTCAAGGGACCTCCGGGTGGGCAAAGTATGTCGCTGCTGCGCGCTTGACCGGTTGGCCCCCGAAAGGGCCGCCCGGGCGATCGCCGGCATTGACACCAAAGCTGCCTTGCGGTGGAAGTCCCATGGGGCAGCGGCGCGCTTCCTATGGTTTACCCCCCCCCGTGTAAAGAAGATTTTTGTTACAATGCGCGGCTGAAGAAAAAGCGGGTTTTGGCTTTGGCTTTCAATGAGTTGCCTTGGGGCTTTCCAGCCTTGTGACATTTTTGTGAAAGGGCGTTTTTTCAATGACTTCCCCGGTTGTCCATGCAGATGTCCTGGCTGCGGCAAAACGCCTTGGCACCTGGCCGGTGCGCACCCCGCTTTTGAACAATCCGACGCTGGATGCGCTCTGCGGTGGCCGCATCTGGTTCAAGCCGGAGAATCTGCAGCACACCGGCAGCTTCAAGTTCCGCGGCGCGATGAATCGCCTGTTGGCGATCCCGCCCGAAGGCCGGCGCGGCGGCGTGGTGGCCTATTCCTCGGGCAACCATGCGCAGGGCGTGGCGCGGGCGGCAAAGCTGCTGGGCATGCCGGCGGTGATCGTGATGCCGGCCGATGCGCCCAAATTGAAGGTGGAGCGCACCCGTGCCGACGGCGCCGAGGTGGTGTTCTATGACCGGCTCACCGAAAGCCGCGAGACGATTGCGGCAAAGCTGGCCGAAGCGCGCGGGGCCATCATTGTGCCGCCCTTTGCCGATCCGCTGATCATCGCCGGCCAAGGCACCGCCGGGCTGGAAGCGGTGCAGGATCTGGCTGCCAAGGGCGAGACGGCGGACATGGTGCTGACCTGCTGCGGCGGCGGCGGGCTTTCGGGTGGATTCGCCGCCGGCAGCCAGTTGTCGATCGTGGTGGTGGAGCCGGACGGCTACGACGATGTTTGTCGCAGCCTGGCGGCCGGGCGCATCCTGCCGGTGGAAAACCCCGGCCCCACCCGCTGCGACGCGCTGCAGACGCTTGTGATGGCGGAGATCACCTTTGCAACCCTGCGCCATCACGGCGCCACCGGCGTGGCGGTGAGCGAAGCCGAAGTGGCGCGCGCCGTTGCCTTTGCCTTCCGCGAACTGAAACTGGTGGTGGAGCCGGGGGGCTGCGTGACGCTGGCGGCGTTGCTGGCGGGCAAGCTGGACGTGCAGGGCAAGACGGTGATTGCAACGCTGTCGGGCGGCAATATCGATGCCGAAGTGCTGGTTTCGTGCCTGCAGGAGGCCGGCGCGCTCTAGGCCACCAGCCGGCGATACAGGTGCCAGGTGGCGCGGCCCAACACCGGCAGCACCACCAGCAGGCCCAGAAAGGCTGGCAGCATGGCGAGGAACAGCGCGGCGGCGACCAGCACGGCCCAGCCCAGCAGGACCGCGCTGTTGTAGCGCACGCTGGCGAGGCTGGCGATGATCGCCGTCATGAAATCGACATCCCGATCGACCAGCATCGGCAGGCTGACCACGGTTACGGCATAGAAGCCCAGAGCCAACAACGCACCGATCGCACTGCCGAACGCCAGCATGGCGAGCCCAGTGCCGGTAGCCAAGAAGGCAAAACTGTCCGTCCCGCTGTCAGCCTGGAAGATGGCGAATATGGCATGGGCGATCATCAGCCAGAAGCCGAAGGCGACGAAGATGATGACGCCCATCGAGAGAATCTGATCATCGCCGCGGCCCCTGAGCGCGCCGAGGACCCCGCCCCAGCGCAGCGGTTGCAGCGCCTCGCGGCAGCGGCTGACTTCATAGAGGCCAACGGCGCAGAACGGGGCCAGCAGCGGAAACCCGGCGGCGGCCGGCACCAGCCAGGCCACGGCACTTTGCGTGGCCAAGGCCCAGGCCAGCGCCAGCCCGGCGGCAACATAGATGCCGGCAAAGAACAGGCCGAACTGCGGCGCGGCGCTATAATCGGCCCAGCCGGCAGCGAGCGCGGCGCTGAGATCAGACCAGGCCAACCGGTTTCTGATCGTGACAGGCACGGCCTTTGCTTGCCCCGCCGGCATCATCGCATCCCCCAACTGCCGACGATAGCCGCCGGTCGTTTAAAGGGATGCTGCCCCAGCAGTGGATCAGCGGCAATTAGGGATCAATGCTGAGTCGGTCAGCGCGGTATGCAACGACAATGCTGCTGCGCCGGCAGTGGCAACAAACATTTTCTGCCATTGCCGGCGCGGCCAGCGTGATCTGCCGTCAGAGCGGCAGCTTGCTCAGGTTGCGGTAGCCGCTGCCCGGCGGCGCATGGTGGCACCCACCAGGCCAAAGCCGGTGAGCAGCATTGCCCAGGTGGCCGGCTCCGGAATCGCCCCACCCACTGTCTGCGAGTTAAGCGCACCAACCAGCGACGTTGACGCGGTGGTGCCATCATCGAAGAAGCTGAGCCGCAGCGAGGAAACCGTGCCGCCACTGGCAATGCCAAACGCCGACAGATCGAGCCCGCAGGCATTGAGCCCAAAGCCACCCGCATTGAAGCCGGTATCGGCCGACTGGCATTGGCTGGAAATGCCATTGATCGTCACCAGCCAGCGATCGGGCGCACCCAGTTCGAACAGAACGATATCATTGCCGGCGCCGTTGACCGCCACATTGTCGGTGAAGCCCAGATCGAGGAAGGCGCCCTGGCTGAAGGAAAAGGCGAAGGTGCCGGGATCGGTGTCGGTCACCACGGTGGACAGCGGGCCGCCCGAAATCGAGAAACTGCCCGACGAGCTGTTGAGCACGTCGACAAAGGCGTTGTTGTCGAAAGAGAAGCCACCGGCCGAAACGGCAGCACTGGCCATTTGCGGTACCGCCAAGGCAGCGGCGGCACACAGAATTCGAATCAACTTGGACATGGTTATACCCCTCGATTGCTCATCCCGCTGATGAACAATAAATTGATATGCAATTAACATGCCATCCTGTGCAGTGAGAAAAAAGCACGACAGATCAGGCCAATCACTTGGATCACCTGTTTCGACTCTTAATGAAGTGTAAAATAATCCGACAGAATCGAACGGCAATGCAAGGCACTGGCCTGGCCGCATTCGCAGCCGCTGCTCAGTATGTCTGGCCGATTGGAAAATGCCTGGCCGGCTGGTCGCTGCGCCAGCGCAATCCCGGTGGTTTCAGTCAATCCCGGGGCGAGCGAAACGGTGGCCAGCGGGGATTTCGCGAAGATCGCCCGGTTCTTCGCCGAACCAGCGGGCGACTTCGGCTTGGGCGGCGCCATCAAGGTGAAGGCCCAGCTTGGTGCGCCGCCACAGCACGTCGGCGCTGGACTGCGCCCATTCATTGGCCTTGAAATAATCGAGTTCGGCTTCGAACACGCCGCCGAGGTTGCGGCCCAACCCGCCCGCGAGCAGATCGGCCGCTGGCGCACCGATGGTCATGGCCAGCCGCTTGACCAACTTGGGATCATAATTGGCTTCGCGCGCCTGCAGTTGGTCGAGCCAGCGTTTGAACGCGGCCTGGCCGTGCTCGCCCTTGGCGCGATCAATCGCACCGCCGGGCAGGGGGGCCTTGTCGGTCCAGCGTTTCGATTTGGGCGCGATGCGGGCCATCACGTCTTCGGCGAGCACGCGGTAGGTGGTGATCTTGCCGCCGACGATGGTCATGGCGTCCAGCCCCGCATGTTCGACCAGGCGATAATCGCGGGTGGTTTCCCGAGCGCTTTCTGGGCCGTCCTTTCCGCTTTCGAGGATCAACGGGCGCACGCCGACAAAGCGATGCACCACGTCATCGGGCTTCAGCGGCTGGGCGAGATAGCGGTTGGCGGCAGACAGGAGATACTCCACCTCCGTATCGCTCACCTTGGCATCTTCGGGCCGCTGCACATCGCCTTCGGTGGTGCCGATCAGCGAATAATCCTGCTCATAGGGAATGATGAAGATGATGCGGCCATCGGGCTGCTGCAACATGAAGGCATCGCGGCCCAGATGCACGCGGCGGGTGATGATGTGGCTGCCTTGCACCAGCCGCAGGGGCGGCGCGTCGTTCAGGCCCATCACGCGGCGGGCAACGTCCTCCGCCCATGGGCCGGCAGCGTTGATCAGGCGGTGGGCGGCGATGTTGCGGCCATTGGCTACGCTGAGCTGCCACAAGCCATCCACCCGTTCGGCCCGCGCCACCGGCGTGCGCGGCAGCACCGTTGCCCCGCGCGCGGCGGCATCCTTCAGATTTTCGACCACCAGCCGGGCATCGTCCACCCAGCCATCCCAGTAACGGAACGCGGTGCGATAGCGGGTGTCGAGCGCGCGGCCGGCACGTTCGTGCCGCAGATCGATGCGAGCCGAGCCCGGCACCACCTCGCGCCGGGCAAGATGATCATACAGGAAGGTGCCCAGCCGCAGCATCCACACCGGGCGCATGCCTTCGGCATGGGGCAGCACGAACGGCTGCGGCCAGGTGATGTGCGGCGCGATATCGAGCAGCACTTCACGTTCCGCCAGCGCCTTTCGCACCAGGCCGAAGGCATAATATTCAAGATAGCGCAGGCCGCCGTGGATCAGCTTGGTGGAGGCTGACGAGGTGGCGCCGCCCACATCACTGGCATCGAGGATGGCGACGGAGAGCCCGCGCCCGGCTGCATCGCGGGCAATGCCGGCGCCGTTGATGCCGGCGCCGATGATGGCAAGATCGAAAGGCTGGGAGGGCAGATTCACAAGAGCTTCCCTAACGGCCTTTGCCGCCATAGAAAAGGCGACATGACAGACCAACTCATCCTCGTGCTCGATGCGGGCACCACCTCCACAAGGGCGATCGCCTTCACGCAGACCGGCGATATCGTCGCCAGCGCGGGCCGGCCGATGACCCAGCATTACCCGGCCAGCGGCTGGGTGGAGCATGACGCGGCCGAGATCCGCGATCTGTCGCAGGCCTGCCTGGAAGAAGTGGCCGCCGCCGTGGGCGCGGAACGCATCGCTGCCATCGGCATCACCAACCAGCGCGAGACCATCTGTTTCTGGGACCGCACCACCGGCGAGCCACTGGCCCGCGCCATCGTCTGGCAGGACAGGCGAACCGCCGATTATTGCGCCGGGTTGAAGGCGGCGGATCCGGGCCTGGAAGCGCGCGTGCAGGCGAAAACCGGGCTTTTGCTCGATCCCTATTTTTCCGGCACCAAGTTCCGCTGGGCCCTCGACAATTGGCCGATGGTGGCCGACGCCGCGCGCGATGGCCGGCTGGCGGTGGGCACGGTGGAAAGCTGGCTGATATGGAACCTGTCGGGCGGCACGCGCCACGTGACCGACGCCACCAACGCCAGCCGCACGCTGTTGATGGATCTGGCGACGTGTGAATGGGACGATGACCTGATCGCGATGCTGGGCGTGCCCAAGGCTGCGCTGCCCGCCATTGTCGATTGCGCCGGGGCGCTTGCCGAAACCACGCTGCTGGGCCGCACGATCCCGATCACCGGCGCGGCTGGCGATCAGCAGGCGGCCGCCATCGGCCAGGCCTGCCTGTCGGCCGGCATGCTGAAGGCCACCTATGGCACCGGCTGCTTCCTGCTCGCCCATGCCGGGGCAGAGCCGCCGGTCTCCCGCAATCGCCTGCTCGCCACCGTGGCGTGGCGGCTGGACGGCACACCGGCCTATGCGCTGGAAGGCGCGATTTTCGTTGCGGGTTCGGCCGTGCAATGGCTGCGTGACGGGCTGGGCATCATCGCCACCAGCGCCGAAAGCGAGGCCCTGGCGCAGAGCGTGCCCGACAATGGCGGTGTCAGCTTCGTGCCGGCACTGGCCGGGCTGGGCGCGCCCTATTGGAACCCGGATGCGCGCGGGGTGATCTGCGGGCTGTCGGGCGGAACCACCCGGGCGCACGTGGTGCGCGCCGCGCTGGAAGCACAAGGCCAGCAGACCGCCGATCTGGTTGATGCACTCGCCGCCGATGGTGTGCCGGCCGCGATGCTGCGCGTGGATGGCGGCATGGTGGCCAATAACTGGCTGTGCCAGGACTTGGCCGACAGCCTGGGCGTGGTGGTGGAACGACCGCGCGTGATCGAGACCACGGCGATGGGCGCCGCGATGCTGGCCGGGGTAGGCGCCGGGATTTTTGCTGATCTCGGCGCAGCGGCAGCCGCAATGGCCGCGGCGGATGTGCGCTTCCACCCGGCCACCGATGGCGCCACCCGCAGTGCGCGGCGGGCACAATGGCAGGCGGCCATCGCCAAGGTGCTGGCGTGAGCCCCATCACCGGGCTGGCGCTGGCGGCGGCGCTGGCGCTGGTGCTGGGCGGGGTGTGGCTGTTGCAGCAACCGGGCGGCAATCGCACCAAGGCGATATTGATGATGGTCGCCGGCGCGGTGGTCGCCTTCAACGCCTGGGTGGTGAGCATGCCGATTCCGGCCTGATACGCCTGCGACAATCAACGGTTTGCGCTTTGCGGCCCATGCCATAGTCTGCCGGCACATTCTGGGGAGGATGATGATGAAGCGTTTGGTTATGGCAGCGATGCTGCTTTCGGGATCGATGCTGGCGGCGGGTCTTGCCGTCTCGGGCGGGCCGGGAACCGGCGTGCGCGGTGTGGATGCGCAGCGGCTGATGAATGCCCGCAGCGAGCCGGGCAACTGGATGACGCACGGCGGCACCTATGCCGAACAGCGCTTTGCCGATCTGAACCAGATCAATGCCGATAACGTGAAGCAACTGGGCCTCGCCTGGTATGCCGATCTGCCCACCAATCGTGGCCAGGAAGCCACGCCGATCGTGGTTGATGGCATCATGTACACCACCACATCATGGTCGAACGTGATGGCGCTGGATGCCGTCACCGGCAAGGTGAAGTGGCATTATGATCCCAAGGTGGACAAGGCGCGCGGGCACAGCGCCTGCTGCGATGTCGTCAATCGCGGCGTCGCGGTCTGGGGTGGGCTGGTGTATGTCGCCGCGCTGGATGGCCGGCTGATCGCGCTGGATGCCAACACCGGCAAGGTGAAATGGTCCACGCAAACCTTCACCGATACGGCCAAGCCCTACACCATCACCGGCGCACCGCGCGTGATGAAGGGGCTGGTGGTGATCGGCAACGGCGGCGGCGAACTCGGCGTGCGCGGCTATGTGACCGCCTATGACGCGATGACTGGCAAGAAGAAGTGGCGCTTCTTCACGGTGCCCGGCAACCCGGCCAATGGCCCGGATGGCGAAGTGTCAGACAGCATCATGGCCGGCAAGGTCGCGCCGACCTGGTCGGGCGAATACTGGAAGGGTGGCGGCGGCGGGACCGCCTGGGACGCCATCGTCTATGATCAGGAACTTGATCAGCTCTATATCGGTGTTGGCAACGGCTCCCCGTGGAACCACGAGATCCGGTCGGACGGCAAGGGCGACAATCTCTTCCTGTCGTCGGTGCTGGCGCTGAAGCCGGATACTGGCGAATATCTCTGGCACTATCAGGGCACGCCCGCTGAAACCTGGGATTATACCGCCACCCAGCCGATCATGCTTTCAACGCTGATGATCGAAGGCAAACCGCGCAAGGTGCTGATGCAGGCGCCGAAGAATGGCTTTTTCTATGTGATCGACCGCGCCAATGGTCAGCTGATTTCGGCCAAGGGTTTTGCCACGCAAACCTGGACCACCGGCGTTGACATGAAGACCGGCCGCCCGATCGAAGTGCCGGAAGCGCGTTATCGCAAGGCCGGTGCGTTGGTGATGCCGTCGCCGCTGGGCGCCCACAACTGGCACCCGATGAGCTACAGCCCGCGCACTGGTCTGGTCTATCTGCCGGCGCAGGAAATGCCACAATTCTATCAGAATCAGGAAGGTTTTGAACGCCGCGAAGGCGCCTGGAACCTGGGCATCGCCATTGATCCCGGTACGGTTCCCGATGATCGGGCCCAGTTCAAGGCGATCAAGGCATCGCTGAAAGGCAAGCTGATCGCCTGGGATCCGGTGGCGCAGAAGCCGGCGTGGGAAATCACCTATGATGGCCCGTGGAACGGCGGCACGCTGGCAACCGCCGGCAATCTGGTGTTCCAGGGCAATGGCGCCGGCGATTTCCAGGCCTTCAATGCCAGCACCGGCACCAAGCTGTGGAACTTCAAGGCGCAGACCGGCATCATCGCGCCGGCCGTGAGCTATAGCGTGAAGGGCCAGCAATATGTGGCGATCATGGTCGGCTATGGTGGCGCCTTCCCGTTGACCGCCGCCTTTGACGATCCGCGCGATGCCCGCAATGGCCGTCTGCTGGTGTTCAAGCTGGGCGGCAAGGGTGCATTGCCCAAGGCGACCGAGCCAGTGTTTGCGGCGGCCAACCCGCCCAGCGACGCCTTCACGCCGGAACAGGTGGCTGAAGGCGGCAAGATCTACAGCGCCAACTGCGCCTTCTGCCATGGCCCGGATGCCCATGCGTCCGGCATCGTGCCCGATTTGCGGCGCTCCGGCGTGCTCAGCGATGCCGCGGCGTGGAAGGCCGTCGTTCATGATGGTGCGCTGAAGGCCAATGGCATGATCGCCTTCAGCCGCTGGTACACGCCGGCCCAGGTGGAAGCCGTGCGCGGCTATGTTGGCCAGCAGGCCAAGAAATTGCAGGCGCTGGAAGCGGCTGGCGGCAAGTGAGATTTTGAGGGGCTGGCGTCGCGCTGGCCCCTTATTTCTTGCGGCTCAATTCCCGCATGCCGCGGTCCAGCCCCTCCAGGGTGAGCGGATACATGCGGTCGTGCATGATGTCCTTGATCATGCGGATCGACTGGCCATTTTCCCAATGCTTCTCCGGGATCGGGTTCAGCCAGATTGATGAATGATAGACGTCGGTTATCCGGCGCAGCCAGGCCTCGCCGGGTTCCTCGTTCCAATGTTCGGTGCTGCCGCCGGCATAGGTGATTTCATACGGGCTCATCGACGCGTCGCCCACGAACACCAGTTTGTAATCATGCGGGAATTTGTGGAGGATTTCCATCATCGGCGTCCGCTCGGTCCAGCGGCGCTTGTTGTCTTTCCACACCGCCTCATAGGGGCAGTTGTGGAAATAGAAGAATTCCATGTGCTTGAATTCGGTTTTGGCTGCCGAGAACAATTCCTCGCACAGCTTGATGTGCGGATCCATCGAGCCGCCGATATCCAGCATCAGCAGCAATTTCACTGCGTTGTGCCGTTCCGGGCGCATGACGATATCGAGCCAGCCCTGCTTGGCGGTGCCGCGGATGGTGGAATCAAGATCAAGCTCGTCCGCCGCGCCTTCGCGGGCAAAGCGGCGCAGACGGCGCAGGGCCACCTTGATGTTACGGGTGCCCAGTTCAACGGTTGAATCGAGATTCTTGAACTCGCGCTTGTCCCAAACCTTCACGGCGCTTTGCTTGCGCCCATCCTTCTGGCCGATGCGCACGCCTTCGGGATTGTCGCCCTGTGCGCCAAAGGGGGATTTCCCCGCGGTGCCGATCCACTTGTTGCCGCCTTCGTGGCGCTTTTTCTGTTCCTCCAGCCGCTTCTGGAGGGTTTCCATCAGCTTGTCCCAACCCATCTTTTCCAGCTCGGCGCGCTCTTCCTCGCTCAAGTTCATTTCGGCCAGGGCGCGCAGCCAGTCTTCCGGAATCTCGGTTTCCGATTCCAGCGTTGGCTCTATGCCCTTGAAAACTTTGGCAAAAACCTGATCGAAGCGGTCAAGCAGGCCTTCGTCTTTCACATAGGTGGCGCGGGCCAGATAATAGAAATCGGTGATCGAATAATCGATCACGTCGCCCTGCAACGCCTCAAGCATCATCAGATGCTCCTTCATGGAGGCCGGGATTTTCGCGGCGCGCAATTCTTCGAGGAAGGTGAGGAACATTGGGCAGGGCCTTGGGCTTGAGTGTGGCAACTGTTGCCGGGCGCGGGCAGCAGCGCAATGCGGAATTTTGCCAGCCGCGCAGCGCCCACTCAGCCGTGTGCGGCGTCGGAACGGGCCTTCTGGTCGGCAAAGCCCGTCTGGAAGGCGGGACGCGTTTCGGCGCGGGCGACATAGGCCGCCAACACTGGATAATCGCGGAGCAGCATGGCGCTGGCCGGCCGGCGCAGCACGCAGACCATCATGATGTCGCCGGCGCTGAAATCGCCTTCCAGCCAGTCCCTGCCGCTCAGCCAGGCGGCCAGATCGTCCAGCCGCTGGCGCAGCCGTGCTTCCAGCATCGGCAGCCGCTCGTGCGTCCACGGCTTGTCGGCTTCCAGCAAGACGGCCACTTCGCGTTCAACGATCACCGGCTCGATGGTGCTGACGGCAGCAAACATCCAGGCAATGGCGCGGGCGCGGGCGGCGGGTTCGACGGGCAGTAGGCCTGCCCCCAATCCCTCTGCCGTTTCGGCAATATGCAGCACGATGGCGCCGGATTCGAACAAGGTCAGGCCATCGGTTTCATAGGTGGGGATCTGCCCGAAGGGCTGGCGCGCCTTGTGCTCTGGCGTCTTCAGATCGGCGAACGACAGCAGCCGCAATCGGTGATCTTGCCCCACTTCGGCCAGCGCCCAACGCACCGCCATGTCCCGCGCCAGCCCGCGCCCGCGATCGGGGGACGCGGCGAAGACGCTGACGATGGGCGTCACCCGCGCAGCGCCTTGAGCGTGCGGTTGGGTGGAATCACCGTGTCAATGCGGCCGCCGGGATAGAAAGCGCGGATGGGGGCCTGCTGGGGCAGGGCGGCCAGCGCTTCGGCCAGGGCCGGCACTTCCCAATGACCGTCGCCGGTGGCCAGCCAATCAGCACTCCACGGCTGGTAGAGCGCAACGTCCGGCCCTTCGACGCCGAAGATGCGGCCGGTGAAGCGGTTGAGCGGCGAGGCGAGATAGACGACCAGCGGCGAGACATGATCGGGCAGGTGGCGATCAAAGCCGTCGGACTTCGGCATCAATTCATCCACTGTCGGGCTGGCCATCACCATGCGGGTGCGGGCGGCTGGCGCAATCGCGTTGGCGCGCACGCCCAGCTTGGCCAGTTCCTGCGCCGCCACCACGGTGAGCGCGGCAATGCCAGCCTTGGCGGCGCAATAGGGCCCGCCATTGATCATCGGGTGCACACCCACCGGCGAGGTGGTGTTGATGATCGCGCGGCCCTGCTTGCGGCCTTCGCGCGCCCAGAATTTGGCGGCGTGGTGGCAAACGGCGGTGGTGCCTTTCAGGTGCACATTGGTTTCAAGGTCATAGTCCGCCTCGGTCAGGTCGATCAGGCTGGCCGGGCGGTTGATCCCGGCGTTGTTGACGACGATATCCAGCCCGCCAAACGCGGTCACGGTATCCGCGATGATCGATTCTGCGCCGGCCCAATCGGCAACGCTGGCGCGATTGGCCACCGCCCGCCCGCCCATTGCGATGATTTCGGCCACCACATCGTCCGCCGCATCCCCCTGTTTTTGATCAGGGGAGCCCCCGGTTACGGACCCGCCCAGATCATTCACCACCACCGCTGCACCGTGGGCGGCGAGCGCCAGGGCGTGGCAACGGCCCAGCCCGCGGCCGCCGCCTGTCACAATCGCGACCTTGCCGGATAGAAGCGCCATGTCTGAAATCTCCCTGTAAGACGGGGAGAGTGCGTGTGGGCGCGTTTGCCGGCAAGACCGTGCTAGTGACAGGGGGATCGACCGGGATCGGCAATGCCGCCGCGCGCCGGTTCCTCGCCGAAGGCGCGCGCGTGATCGTGACCGGCACACGCGCCCGTGCGGCAGATTATGCCGGCACCGATGGCGACCTTGCCGGAATTGAGTATCACCAGCTTGATCAGGGCGATCTGGCGGCGGTGGCCGCCTTTGATCCGGGCGTCGAGCGGCTGGATGCGCTGGTCGTTTCCGGCGCCAAGGTGGCTTACAAGCGGGCGGAATTCATCCCTGAAACCTTTGCCGAAGTGCTTGCCACCAATCTCACTGGCCCGATGGCGCTGGCGATGAAATTCCGCGCCGCACTCGCTGTTGCCAGGGGCAGCATTGTGTTCGTCGGCAGCGTTGCCAGTTTCAAAGGCACCATTGGACAGCCAGCCTATTCGGCCAGCAAGGGCGGCCTGCTCACGCTTACCCGCACGATGGGTCAGGCGCTGGGCGGGGAGGGGATCAGGGTCAATCTCGTGGCGCCCGGTCTGGTGCGATCGAAGATGACCGCCATCACCTGGGAGCATCCCGATCGGCTGGCGGCCACGGAACGGCAGGTGCCGCTGGGCCGCATCGGCGAGCCGGACGACATTGCCGGCCCGATCATCTTTCTGGCGTCGGATGCGGCGCGGTATGTCACCGGCACGTCGCTGGTGATCGATGGGGGTTTGAGCGCATGAACGGCCTGAACAACGGCAGCTGGGCACGCGGCAAGTCCGTGCTGGTTACGGGCGGCACCCAGGGCATCGGCAAGGCGGTGGCGGAGCAATTTCTGGCACTGGGTGCCAGGGTGACCATCACCGGCACTCGCACCCGCGTCGAATGCTATGACGAACCGCCCGAAGGCGTGACCTACCTGCAGGCCGATCTCACTTGGCCGGAAGCCCGCGCCGAAGTGGCCGCGCACATCGACAATCTGGATGTGCTGGTGAACAACGCCGGGCGCAGTTCGGCCAACGAATATGAGCAGGAAGAGTTCGAGCATGTCATCGACACCAACCTGAATGCGGTGATGGATTTGTCGGTGCGTCTGCACCCGCTGTTGAAGGCGACCAAGGGCAGCATCGTCAACGTTGGCAGCCTGGCCAGTTTCCTCGCGCTGAAGGAAGTCCCGGCCTACACAGCGTCGAAGGCCGGGCTGCTCGGACTCACGCGGGCGCTGGGTGACAAATGGGCGCCCGATGGCGTGCGGGTGAATTTGGTGGCACCCGGCTTCATCGCGACGCGCATGACCGAAGGCGCCCGCACCAACCTGGAGCGTGAGAAGAAACTGATGCGCGCCATCCCGATGCAGCGCTGGGGCGAGCCCGACGAAATCGCCAGCGCCATATTGTTCCTCGCCAGCCCGGCGGCCAGCTATATCACCGGGCAGAGCCTGGCCATCGATGGCGGCCTGATGCTGCGCTGATCCGCGTTTGATCTCTGCCATTGACGGGGCGCCGGCGCTGGCCTTTGCTGTGTGGGTGACGGGCAAGGGGGATCAGGCATGAAGCGCAGCCGCAGTGTGGCCCTGGTGATGGCAACAATGGCACCAGCCGTGCAGGCGGCGCCGCAGCCGCCGGGCAACATCGAGGTGGCGGAAGCCTCCATCCCGCAGCTGCAGGCGGCGCTGGCCAGTGGAGCGGTGACATCGCGGCAGCTGGTGCAGGCCTATCTGGCCCGCATCGCCGCCTATGACAGCCAAGGCCCGGCGCTGAACAGCATCGTCACGCTCAATCCCGCCGCGCTGGCGCAAGCGGATGCGCTGGACAAGGAGCGTGCCAGCAAAGGCCCACGCGGGCCGCTGCACGGCATTCCGGTGCTGGTGAAGGACAATTTCGACACCAAGGACATGCCCACCAGCGGTGGTGCGCTGGCGCTGGCGACGTTGCAACCGGCGCAGGATGCCCACCAGGTGGCGCGGCTTCGCAGCGCCGGTGCGATCATCCTGGGCAAGACGGCCATGCACGAACTGGCGGCGGGCACCACCACCATCTCCTCGCTCACCGGCCAGTCGCGCAATCCCTATGATCTGCTGCGGTCCCCGGGCGGTTCCAGTGGTGGCACCGGCGCGTCGATTGCCGCAAGCTTTGCCGCGGCCGGCATGGGCAGCGACACCTGCGGTTCGATCCGGATTCCGGCGGCCTACCAGAATCTTTGGGGCTTGCGCACGACGCGCGGGCTGGCCAGCCGGACCGGGGTGATTCCGCTTTCGGATACGCAGGATGTGGCCGGGCCGCTGGCTCGCAGCGTTGCCGATCTGGCCATCATGCTGGATGCGACCGTGGGCGAAGATGCGACTGACGCGGTGACAAAGGGCGCAGGCGCGCATGTGCCCAAATCCTATGCCGATGCGCTGCAGCCGGGCGCGCTGAAAGGCGCGCGCATCGGCGTGCTGCGCAGCCTGTTCACGATCCTGCCGGAAGATGGGGACGGCAAGCTGGTATATGATCGGGCCATCACCGCGATGAGGGGTGCCGGGGCCGAGGTGATCGAGGTGGCCATACCGGGCCTCGACGAAATGTTGACCGAAAGCGGCAGCACCTACGAATTTGTCGATGATCTGCGCCGCTATCTGGCTGCGCATCCGGGAGCACCGGTTGCGTCGCTGGATGAGATCGTGAAGGCCGGCCTGCATCATGACCAGCTCGACAAACGGTTGCGCGATCCGCTGGCCGGCCCGGACCGCAATTCCCCCGGCTATCAGGTGATGCTGGCCAAACGCACGGTGGCGCGGGCGGCCACGGATGCACTTCTGGCCAAGGAGCGGCTGGACGCGCTGCTCTATCCCACGGCGCTGGGCCGGCCGCCGGTGGTCGGCGCTGAGAATATCTACAGCAACTGTCGCCTGAGCGTGGTGACTGGCCTGCCGGCACTGGCCATCCCGGCCGGCTTTACGCCGCGCGGGCTGCCGGTGGGGCTGGAACTGCTGGGGGCCGCTTTTGCCGAACCGCGGCTGCTGGCGTTGGGGCATGGGTGGGAGCAATTGGCCAAACCGCGCCAGCCGCCGTTCAGCACGCCGCCGCTGGTGGCCGGCAAGGCGCCGGGGCCGCAGCAGACGGTTGTGAATCTGGCTGGTGGTGGCACCGCCAAGGCGACGATCCGTTTCAGCTATGATCCCACGACCGCCCGGATGCACGCCGATGTGACCGCCAGCGGCACCGGCAGAGACGCGCCCATCGCCATTGCCCTGCACCGTAGCCACGAAGGCGGGCCGGGGCCGATCCTGGTGCCGATCATGCTGCGCGGGCAGAAACGCGTCAGCGCCGATCTGGTGCTCGACGCGCTGGCGCGGGCCGATCTGGTGGCTGGGCGGCTCGTAGCCGTGCTCTACACCGCCGCCGCGCCGCTGGGGACGGGGCGGACGGCTCTGGCCTTCAAGCTGGAGTGAGCGGAAGGCTCAGGCCTGACCTCTGCGGCTCATGAACGCCAGGCGTTCGAAAAGCATCACATCGGCTTCGTTCTTCAGCAGGGCGCCGTGCAGCGGCGGGATCAGGCTCTTGGTGTCGCGGTTGCGCAGCACGTCGATGGGCAGATCTTCGTGCATCAGCAGCTTCAGCCAATCGAGCAGTTCGGAAGTGCTGGGCTTCTTCTTCATGCCCGGCACTTCGCGCATGTCGAAGAAGATGTTCATGGCTTCGGCCACGAGCGCTCGCTGGATGTTGGGATAATGCACCCGCACGATGGCTTCCATCGTGTCGCGATCCGGGAACTTGATATAGTGGAAGAAACAACGGCGCAGGAACGCGTCGGGCAGTTCCTTTTCGTTGTTGCTGGTGATGATCACGATCGGGCGCTGGGTGGCCTTGATGCGCTCGCCAGTCTCGTAAACGTCGAACTCCATGCGATCGAGCTCGGTGAGCAGATCGTTGGGGAACTCGATATCGGCCTTGTCGATCTCGTCGATCAGCAGCACCGGCAGTTTTTCGGATGTGAAGGCTTCCCACATCTTGCCGCGGCGGATGTAGTTGGAAATGTCGGAAACGCGCGGATCGCCCAACTGGCTGTCGCGCAGGCGGGAAACGGCATCATATTCATACAGGCCTTGCTGGGCCTTGGTGGTGGATTTGACGTTCCATTCGATCAGCGGCGCGTTGAAGGCATTGGCGATCTGCTGGGCCAGCACCGTCTTGCCGGTGCCGGGTTCGCCCTTCACCAGCAGTGGCCGGCGCAAGGTGACGGCAGCGTTGACCGCAACCTTCAGATCATCGGTGGCAACGTAACCGGTGGTGCCTTCGAAGCGCATGCTGAAATCCCCTTTGCGTGTAAGGGTTATGCGGGCCGGCCTCCGGACGCAATCCTGTCAAACTGCGAAGGGAAGCCGCAGGTCAGCGGTAGGCGTAGACGACCTCGTCGGTCTGGCCGCCGCTAAAGCCGAACATCTGGCCTTTGCTGTCGGCCGATTGGCTGGCCAGGCGCGGGCGGCCGTCGGGGCCCAGGCGATATTCGCTGATCTGTTCGAAATTGGTGACCTTGATCAGCAGGTTCAGTTTGAAATTCTCCCGGGCGCGCACCTTCAGGCGCATGACATAGGGCTTGCCATCGTTGCTGGCGATCACCGCTTCACCGGAAAGATGGCTGGAAATGTCGCCCGTGTCGGTGCGCACGGTGCCGGGCGGCAGCACCGGAATCTTCAGCACCTTCCGGCCCTCGCCATCCACTATGATGTCGGACGCGGCGGCCATCAGCGTGGCCATGCGGTGATAGCCTGGCACCGGCGTTGCCGCCGTGGCCTTGCGGAACGTCTTCAAATTGCTGGCGCTGGGCGGTTTGCCGTTCACGCTCACCAGCGCCCAGCGTTTGCCATCCCAGCGTTCGACCGTGACTGTCTTTTCCTTGATGCCGGGGCCGCGACGTACGGCGGTAGTGGTGCGGTCAAAGGCGATGCTGGCCGGATCGGCGGCGCGGGCATCGGTGATGATCGCTTCTCGCAGCGGTTCCAGCCGCAGCTCGTCCGCAGGGGCTGCCGCCAGCAGCACGCTGGCCAGCACTGGCAAGACAAGCAGAGTAAGGCCCCTTTTCATTGGCTCTTCCGATAGCCCATCGCGACAATCTGCCACAAGCGGCGTCTGGCCGATGCCGCTGCCAACGCGCCAAATGCCGCAGCAACGTTGCAATGCAGCATCACCTGTTACGGTTTGATGAATGAAGAAACGGCTGCGCCTGCGCCGGATCAAGCGCCGTTGGCAGCGGCCAGCCAATCGCTGGCGAGGCGCAGACCCGGGCGCTGGGCCAGGGCGCGGCGGAAATCGACGGCTGCACCGGCGCGATCTCCCTGCGCGGCGCGCAATTGGCCCGAGAGCACCGAGATTGGCAGCGGCCACAGCGGCGGTTCGGCATAGGGCAAGTTGGCCTCGATGGCTTCGGCGGCGGCATAGGCCCTGAGCGCGCCTGCCACGTCTCCGCGCGCGGTGGCGATGCGGCCGCGGGCCACGGCATCGGCAATGGCGGCAAATTCCAGAGCTCCGCCGCCCCGCCTGCCACGGCGTGGTGTTTCGAGGCCGTCACGGGCCTGCCGCAGCGCCTTCAGTTCACCGTCCGCGCCATCGGGATTGCCGCTCTGGGCCAAGGCTTCGGCGCGCAGGCCATGCCAGGCGATGCCGAGCCGGCGCAGGCGCTTGTCAGGCCGGGGCAGGGCGAGGATTTCAGCCGGCGACAGGAAATGTGCGCGGGTGTGCAAGGCGGTGACGAGCCGCATTTCCAGCCACGGGGAGCGGGCGACATCGGCTGAATCAATCGCAGCTTCCAGCCCCGCGGCGGCGGCCAGCGCGGTGGCCTTGTCGCCGATCTGCACGGCAGCGGAGGCAAGGAAATGCGTGTGGTGGTTGAAGTAGCCATAATAGCGCGGTTCAGCGCCGACGGCGCGAGCATAGGCTTCGTCGGCGGCAATGGCGCTCTTGTTGGCGGCAATGGCATCATCAAAGCGGCCGATGCGGTACCAGGTGTGGCTGGGCATGTGCACCATGTGCGGTGCACCCGGCGCCAGGCCACCCAATCGCGCCGCTGGGCCAGCGGCCTTGGCCGGATTGGCGCTGGCTTCGGTGAGGTGAATGAGCAGGTGAATGGCCTGTGGCTTATCGGGCGTGCGGGCCAGTATCTTGTCCACCAGCGCCAGGGCCGTGCCGGCCCGAGCCTTCGGAACCTTGCCGCCGGCTTCCCAATAGTCCCAGGGCTGGCTGGTCATGATGGCTTCGGCTGCAAGGATGGCGACCAGATCGTCATCCGGCCAGCGCTGGGCCAGCGCGATCATCGTGTCGGCATAGAGATCGCCGTGAACGCCATCCTTGCCGCCGCCAGGGGCATGGCGGGCGTGCACAGCTGCCATCAAGGCGCGGTCACGATCGGAAAGCCGGTTGCTGCTCAGTGCTTGCGCGGTGAGGGCGTGGGCCTTGGCGATGGTTTCCGCGTTGATTGGTCCGCTGTTGATATAGGGGCCAAGCGCCAAAGCTTCACCCCAGCTGCACATGGCGCACGCGGGATCGCGCCGCCGCGCTTCGCGGAAGCTTTCCAGCGCCTCGTCGTAATCGAATCCCCAAAGCTGGCCGAGACCCTGATCGAAATAGGCCTGCGCGGCCGGTACGTCTGAAACCGGCATGTGCGCCGGGGTGAGGCCGGGCACCAGCACGATGGCGCCGCGTGCCGCTTCGGCGCCGGTGCCTTCACTCTGGCCGCACATGTTGGCCGCCAGCGCGGCCGCCAGCGCCAGATTGGCCGGGGAAGGCGCGGGCGCCGCCGACGTGCAGAGCAGAAGCGCGGTGAGGGCGGCGGCAGAGCGGATCATCATGGCCCAAACGTGATACAGGCGGCTGCACTTGGCAACCGCCTGTATCATGCCGACCGGAAGGCTTGCCTCAAACGTCGAGGAAGCTGCGCATCTTGCGGCTGCGCGACGGGTGTTTCAGCTTGCGCAGCGCCTTGGCTTCGATCTGGCGGATACGCTCGCGGGTCACGCTGAACTGCTGGCCGACTTCTTCCAGCGTGTGATCGGTGTTCATGCCGATGCCGAAACGCATGCGCAGCACGCGTTCTTCACGCGGGGTCAGGCTGGCCAGCACGCGCGTCACGGTTTCCTTCAGGTTGCTGTGGATGGCAGCATCGACCGGGATCACGGCGTTCTTGTCTTCGATGAAATCGCCGAGGTGGCTGTCTTCCTCGTCGCCGATCGGCGTTTCGAGGCTGATCGGCTCCTTGGCGATCTTCATCACCTTGCGGACTTTTTCGAGCGGCATCGAAAGCCGTTCGGCCAGTTCCTCCGGAGTCGGCTCGCGGCCGATTTCGTGCAGGATCTGCCGGCTGGTGCGCACCAGCTTGTTGATCGTCTCGATCATGTGCACCGGAATACGGATGGTGCGGGCCTGATCGGCGATCGAGCGCGTGATCGCCTGGCGGATCCACCACGTGGCATAGGTGCTGAACTTGTAGCCGCGGCGATACTCGAACTTGTCCACCGCCTTCATCAGGCCGATGTTGCCTTCCTGAATGAGATCAAGGAATTGCAGGCCGCGGTTGGTGTATTTCTTGGCAATGGAAATGACGAGGCGCAGGTTGGCTTCGACCATTTCCTTCTTGGCGATGCGGGCTTCGCGTTCGCCCTTCTGCACCATGTTCACGATGCGGCGGAACTCGCCCAGGTCCACGCCGGTGGTTTCGGCAATGCCGGCCAGTTCGCGGCGGTTCTGATCGATGGACGCGATTTCAGCGGCGGCAAAGGCAGCCCACTTCTTGTCGATGGTCGCCACGCGGTCGAGCCAGCCTTCGGTCAGCTCGTTGCCAACATACTCATCGAGGAAGCTCTTGCGGAGAATCTTGTGCTTGTCGGCCAGGCGCATCATGTTGCTGCCCTGCGCCATCAGCCGCTTGTTCTGGGTGTAGAGCGCTTCGACTAGCAGTTCGATCTTGTTGTTGTTGAAATGGATCGACTGCACGCCGCGCGTCAGTTCTTCGCGCAGCTTCTGATATTTCTTCTCGTCACCATTGGCGAACGAAGGCCCGCCGTGCATCGACGAAAGCCGGGCTTCCTGCAGCTTGTGGAACTTCTTGTAGGTGCTGGTGATTTCGGCGAATTTCTCCAGCGCAGCGGGCTTCAGCTGCTCTTCCATCTGGCCCAATGAGAGCCCGCCTTCATCATCTTCTTCGGCTTCGGCGGCGCGCTGTTGGGCGCGGCGTTCGGTGAATTCGTCTTCCTCGTCGGCCGGCGGCGTTTCGACTTCCGGCTCTTCATCTTCCTTGAACTGCACGGTCGGCAGGTCGCCGCCTTCCTCGACCTCTTCGCCATCTTCACCCGGCACCTTGGCCAGCATGGCTTCGAGATCGAGGATCTCGCGCAGCTGCATGCGGCCTTCGTTGAGTGCGTTCGACCATTCGATGATGGCCTGGAACGTCATCGGGCTTTCGCACAGGCCGGCGATCATGGTGTTGCGGCCGGCTTCGATGCGCTTGGCGATGGCGATTTCGCCTTCGCGGGACAGCAGTTCCACCGCGCCCATTTCGCGCAGATACATGCGCACCGGATCGTCGGTGCGGTCCAGCGGCGCCTTGACCACGGCAACCGGTGCCGGGGACAGATCCCCATCCACCGGTTCGGCTTCGGCTTCTTCCTCTTCCGGGGTGTCGCCGTCTTCGGCCGTTTCCTCGTTCTCGACGACGTTGATGCCCATCTCGTTGATCGCAGACATCACGTCCTCGATCTGCTCGCTGGTCATCTGATCCTGCGGCAGGGCCTCGTTGATCTCGTCATAGGTGATGTAGCCGCGCTTCTTGGCGCGGGCGATCAGCTTTTTGACTGAGGCTTCGTTGAGATCAATGAGCGGAGCATCGCCATCCGTCTTGGCATCCGCGGTGTCGTTCGCGACCGTCTTGGCCATCCGAGTCTGCGTCCTTGCCCTGGCCGGCAGCGCCGGCGTTAAACCCATGAAAAACGTATAAAAGCCCGCCCGCTTGAGGATAACCTCTGGCGGGGCAGGCTGAAGCTGCGTGCGTATTATACCGCGCTTCTTAGCCTTCCCGCCGCGATTCCGCCAGTGCCATCATCGCCGCGTCCAATGCCTCGATCTCCTGGCGCCGTTCCTGCTGCGCGGCCCAGTCCGCTTCGTCCAAGCTGGACTGGAACCTTATGGTGGCTTCAGCCAATGCTTCGACCAATCCAGCCCGGGCCGTGGCCTGGGCCAGCGTCATGGCAAAATCCGCATTGGCCACGCCCGCCGGGGTTTCGCTCCGCGTGAAACTTAGCCTGAGGCCGTTGCCGCGCCGGATGCGATCCGCTTCGGCCGCCAGCCCGATGTCTGCAAGATGGGCAAGCAGGGCAGTGCTTTCAAGACCATGGTCCGCTGCCGTCACGGCCAGCACGGCCCCGAGCACGGCGGCATCACCGGCATCGGCAGGCCGCAACGCCGCCAACGAATCGTGATGGGCGTCGGCCAGACCGGGCCGCAGCAACAGCCCGGCCAGCACAGCCTCCATCACCGGATCATGGCCGCGCGCCACCATCGCCTTCAAAGCCGGCGATACACCGGGGATCGGCGGCTGCCACTTTTCGCCTGGCTTGCGGGGTTGCCACGGTGCCCGCTGGGGACGCGCCATGAAGGCGGCTTCAAAGCGCTGGTTGAATTCGGCCTGATAGAGCGAACGCACATCGGGATCGGCGATTCCAGCGGCAGCTTCGCGCAGCTGCAGGCGGGCCTGGGCGCGGCGCTCCGGGGTCGCCTGTTCCAGCCCAGCGGTTTCTATGGCCCAGATGTGATCGATCAGCGGCACGGCACTGGCGAGCACGGCTTCGAAGGCGGCAGCCCCGCCGGTGCGGCAAATATCATCCGGGTCCTGGCCTTGCGGCAGGGTAGCGATGCGCAGCGATTTGCCCGGTTTCAGCAGCGGCAAGGCGCGCATGGCGGCGCGGGTGGCGGCGCGCTGACCGGCGGCGTCGCCATCGAAACACAGCAAAGGCACATCAACCAGCCGCCACGCCAGCATGAGCTGGGTTTCGGTCATCGCGGTGCCGAGCGGGGCAACCGCCTCGATCAGGCCGGCCTGGGCAAGGCCGATCACGTCCATATAGCCTTCGACCACGATCAGCCTGTTCGATTTGCGCGCTGCCGGCCCGGCCTGATCGAGATTGTAGAGCAGGCGCCCCTTGTCGAAGAGTGGGCCATCGGCGCTGTTGAGATACTTGGGCTGTACGTCACCCAGCGCACGGCCGCCGAAACCGACCACCCGCCCGCGCGCGTCGCGGATCGGGAACATCAGCCGGCCGCGGAAGCGATCGTAGGTGTCGCCCTCATCGGTCTTGCCGATCAGGCCGGCTTCCAGTAGCTTGTCGGCGGTCGCATCCTTCAGGTGGCCGCGCAGCGCGGTGCGCGAATCGGGCGAATAACCCAGCGCGAACGCCTTCACCGTTGTCGGCCGCAATCCACGCCGCTCGATATAGGCACGCGCATTTGTCCCGCCGTCGCCAGCCAGCTGCGATTGGAACCAAGTGGCGGCGCGGGCCGTGAGTTCGGCCAGGCTGTTCGCCACTTCCGCTTTCTGGCGCGCTTCGGGGGAAGGGGCGGGCACTTCCAGCCCGGCTTCGGCCGCCAGTTGCTTCACCGCCTCCATGAACGGCAGGCCCATGTTGTCGGTCATGAAGCGGATGACATCGCCATGCGCGCCGCAGCCGAAGCAGTGATAAAAGCCCTTTTCATCGTTCACATAGAAACTGGGCGACTTCTCGTTGTGGAAGGGGCAGCACCCCTTCATCTCCCGCCCCGCCCGTGTGAGTTTCACGCGCCGGCCGACCACGCCCGAAACGGGTACGCGGGCGCGCAATTCGTCGAGGAAGGCGGGGGAGAGGCTCAACCCAGCGCGGCCTTCACCAGCCCGCTTGCCTTGCTCATGTCGAGCTTGCCGGCAAAACGCTCCTTCACGACGGCCATCACGCGGCCCATGTCCTTCACGTTGGTGGCGCCGATTTCGGCCACCACGGCCTTGATCGCTGCCAGCGCTTCAGAATCGTCCATCTGCTTGGGCAGAAAGCTTTCAATCACGCCCAGTTCGGCGCGTTCGGCATCGGCCAGTTCGGCGCGGTTGCCGGCCACATACATCTCGATCGATTCGCGGCGCTGCTTGGCCATTTTCATCAGCACGTCGACCACCAGCACGTCGTCGTCGGCCGGCGCGGTGCCGGTGCGCAGTTCGATATCCTTGTTCTTCAGGGCGGCATTGATCAGGCGCAGGGCGCCGAGCCGGGCGCTGTCGCGGGCTTTCATGGCCTGGGTGGTGGCGGTCTGGATGGCGTCGCGCAACATGGGAATCTCCGGTGGTGAAAAATGCCGATTGATCTTTGGGGCTCGATAGCGTCTCAGGCGGTCAATTAATAGATTGACGCCGTGGCGCTACACCCCTAGGTCCCCCGCCGTTTGCCCGCAACCTGAAGGAACCTGACCATGGCCGCCGCCCCTGCGCCCGCCCAACCCAAAGGCGCGACGGGGGTATTGGTTCTGGCCGATGGCAGCGTCATCTGGGGCCATGGTTTCGGAGCCGAAGGCGTGGCGGTGGGCGAAGTCTGCTTCAACACCGCGATGACCGGCTATCAGGAAGTGATGAGCGATCCCAGCTATGCCGGGCAGATCATCACCTTCACCTTCCCGCACATCGGCAATGTGGGCGCCAACAATGAGGATATCGAATCCGCCAACCCCCACGCCCTGGGCTGCGTGGTGCGTGAGCCGGTAACCGCGGCCGCCAATTTCCGGTCGCAGCGCCGCTTTGATGACTGGATGAAGGCGTGGGGCCGCATTGGCATCAGCGGCGTTGATACCCGCGCGCTCACCAAGCGCATCCGTGAAGGCGGCGCCCCCAACGGCGTGATCGCTCACAACAAGGCCGGCCAGTTCGACGTGAAGAAGCTGTTGAGCCAGGCCAAGGCATGGCAGGGGCTGGAGGGCATGGATCTCGCCAGCGTGATCAGCGCCACGCAGAATTACAACTGGGATGATGGCCTGTGGACGCTGGCCGGCGGCTATGCCGTGCACAGCGGCAACCCGGATGGCCCGCACGTTGTGGCCATTGATTATGGCATGAAGCGCAACATCCTGCGCAACCTCGTCGCCGCCGGTGCGCGCGTGACGGTTGTGCCGGCGACTGCGACCTTTGACGAGATCATGTCGCTGAAGCCGGCCGGCATCTTCCTGTCCAACGGCCCCGGCGATCCGGCCGCCACTGGCGTGCACGCGGTGCCGACCATCCAGAAGATCTTGAACGCCGGTCTGCCGCTGTTCGGCATCTGTCTTGGCCACCAGTTGCTCGGCCTCGCGGTCGGCGCCAAGACGCTGAAGATGACGCAAGGCCACCGCGGTGCCAACCACCCAGTGAAGCGGCTTTCCGATGGCCGGGTCGAGATCACCTCGATGAACCATGGCTTTGCCGTGGACACCGAAACCCTGCCGGCGACGGCGCGGCCCACCCACATCTCGCTGTTCGACGGCACGCTCGCCGGCCTTGAGCTGACTGACCGCCCGGCGTTCAGCGTGCAATATCACCCCGAAGCCAGCCCCGGCCCGCAGGACAGCCAGTATCTGTTCGAGAAGTTTGTCGGCTCTCTCGCCTCGACCCGGAGCCTCTGATGCCCAAACGCACCGACATCAAATCCATCCTGATCATTGGCGCCGGCCCGATCATCATCGGCCAGGCCTGCGAGTTCGACTATTCGGGCACGCAGGCGGTGAAGGCACTGAAGGCAGAGGGCTATCGCATCATCCTGGTCAACTCCAACCCGGCGACGATCATGACCGATCCGGAGCTGGCGGACGCGACCTATGTCGAACCGATCACGCCTGAAATCGTGGCGCGCATCATCGAGAAGGAACGGCCGGATGCCGTGCTGCCCACCATGGGCGGGCAGACCGCGCTGAACACCGCGCTGGCATTGGCCAAGGATGGCACGCTGGAGAAATATAACGTCCAGCTGATCGGTGCCGACGCCGAAGCCATCGACAAGGCGGAAGACCGGCTGAAGTTCCGCGACGCGATGGACAAGATCGGGCTGGAATCGCCGAAGAGCCGCATCGCGCACACCGTCGAGGAGGCGCTGGCCGCGCTGGAAGTCGTTGGCCTGCCGTCCATCATTCGCCCCAGCTTCACCATGGGCGGCACCGGCGGCGGCATTGCCTATAACCGCGAGGAATTCATCCACATCGTTACCGGCGGCCTTGATGCCAGCCCGACCACCGAAGTGCTGGTGGAAGAAAGCGTGTTGGGCTGGAAGGAGTATGAGATGGAGGTGGTCCGCGACAAGGCGGACAATGCCATCATCGTGTGTTCGATCGAGAATATCGATCCGATGGGCGTTCACACCGGGGATTCGATCACCATCGCCCCGGCGCTGACGCTGACCGACAAGGAATATCAGATCATGCGCAACGCCAGCATCGCTGTGCTGCGCGAGATCGGGGTCGAAACCGGCGGTTCCAACGTGCAATATGCGGTGAACCCCAAGGATGGCCGCCTGGTTGTCATCGAGATGAACCCACGCGTGAGCCGCTCCTCGGCGCTGGCGTCGAAGGCCACCGGCTTTCCGATCGCCAAGGTCGCGGCGTCGCTGGCGGTTGGCTACACGCTCGATGAGGTCATGAACGATATCACCGGCGCCACGCCGGCGTCGTTCGAGCCGACCATCGACTATATCGTCACCAAGATCCCGCGTTTTGCCTTTGAAAAGTTCAAGGGCGCGCAGAATCTGCTCGGCACCGCCATGAAGTCGGTGGGCGAAGTGATGGCCATCGGCCGCAACTGGCAGGAAAGCGTGCAGAAGGCGCTGCGCGGCCTCGAAACCGGCCTGACCGGCTTTGACGAGCTGGAGCATCTGGCTGGCGCCACCATCGAAGAAATCGAAGCCGCGCTCAGCCGCCCGACGCCTGATCGCCTGCTGGTCGCGGCTGACGCCCTGCGCGCCGGCATGAGTGTTGATCGCATCCACCAGATTGCCAAGTTCGACCCCTGGTTCCTGCGCCAGATGCAGGAACTGGTGCAGGAAGAGGCCAAGGTGAAGGCGAACGGCCTGCCCACTTCAGCTGCTGACTTCCGCCATCTGAAATCCCTGGGCTTCTCCGACGCGCGGCTGGCCAAGCTGGCCGGCACGAGCGAGGCCGAGGTGTCCCGCGCCCGCCGTGCGCTGAACGTGCGGCCGGTGTTCAAGCGCATCGATACCTGCGCCGGCGAATTCGCGGCGAAAACGCCGTACATGTACTCCAGCTACGAAGCCCCCAGCTTTGGCGAGCCAGATTGCGAGAGCCAGCCGACTGCGGCGCGCAAGATCGTCATCCTTGGCGGCGGCCCCAACCGTATCGGCCAGGGCATCGAGTTTGATTATTGCTGCTGCCACGCCTGCTTCGCGCTCGATGACGCGGGCTATGAAACCATCATGGTCAACTGCAATCCCGAAACCGTGTCCACCGATTACGACACGTCGGACCGGCTCTATTTCGAACCGCTGACCGCCGAGGACGTGCTGGAAATCCTCCACACCGAAATGCAGAACGGCGAACTGGTTGGCGTGATCGTGCAACTTGGCGGCCAGACGCCGCTCAAGTTGGCGCAGGCGCTGCAGGATGCCGGCATCCCGATCCTGGGCACCAGCCCTGACAGCATCGATCTGGCCGAAGACCGCGAGCGTTTTGCGGCGCTGATCACCGAACTGGGTCTGAAACAGCCGGACAACGGCATCGCGCGGTCAGCCGAAGAAGCCGTGCGCGTGGCGGAGACCATCGGTTATCCGGTGCTCATGCGCCCGTCCTATGTGTTGGGCGGCCGCGCCATGGAGATTGTCGACACGCTGGCGCAGCTGGAGACGTATATTCGCGAAGCTGTGGTGGTTTCCGGCAGTTCGCCGGTGCTGATCGATCGTTATCTGCGTGACGCCATCGAAGTGGACGTGGACGCGATTGCCGATGGCGACACGGTGTTCGTGGCCGGCGTGCTGCAGCATATCGAGGAAGCTGGTGTGCACTCTGGGGACTCGGCGTGTTCGTTGCCGCCCTACAGCCTGCCCGCCGACATCATCGCCGAGATCGAGCGCCAGACCGACGTGCTGGCCCGCGCCCTGAAGGTGAAGGGGCTGATGAACGTGCAGTTCGCCGTGAAGGATGGCGATGTCTATCTGATCGAGGTCAACCCACGTGCCAGCCGCACCGTGCCGTTCACCGCCAAGGCGACCGGCATCCCGGTGGCCAAGATCGCCGCGCGGGTGATGGCGGGTGAAAAGCTTGCCAGCTTCGATCTGTCCCCGCGCAATGTCGGCAATCATATCGCCGTGAAGGAAGCCGTGTTCCCGTTCGCGCGTTTCCCTGGTGTCGATCCGGTGTTGGGCCCCGAAATGAAGTCCACCGGCGAAGTGATGGGCATCGATGCCGATTTTGCCACTGCCTTTGCCAAGAGCCAGCTGGCCGCTTCGACCGTGCTTCCGCAGACGGGCCGTGTGTTTATCAGCGTGAAGGACAGCGACAAGCCGCAGATCATCGATGCCGCGCGCGATCTGGTGTCGCTGGGTTTCGAACTGGTCGCCACTTCGGGCACCGAATTTGTGCTGAAGGCTGCCGGAATTCCGGTGACGGCGGTGAACAAGGTCGCCGAAGGCCGGCCGCACATCGTTGACCGGATCAAGGATGGTGAGATCGCCCTGATTTTCAACACCACCGAGGGCCTGCAGTCGCTGAAAGACAGCCAGTCCATCCGCGCTTCGGCGCTTTATGGCCGGGTTCCATATTATACCACGGCACCCGCCAGCCGGGCGGCGGTGGCAGCAATTGCTGCATTGCGGCGACACCGGCTTGAAGTTCGGCCACTTCAATCCTATCATCAGCAGCCCTGATCGGCGGCAGAATATCCGCCCGCTGCCCCTGGCGACGCCGAAATGCGCCGGCAGGGGCAAATCTTTGGAACGACTTGCAGGATAGTTGAACGACCATGGCGACGATGGAAAAGGTGCCGATGCTGCCATCAGGACATGCTGTCCTGATCAGCCAGTTGCGGCAACTGAAAGAGGTTGAGCGGCCGGCGGTGGTGGAAGCCATCGAGGAAGCGCGCGCCCACGGTGATCTGTCGGAAAACGCCGAATATCACGCAGCCAAGGAACGGCAGGGCCAGATCGAGGCCCAGGTCATCGAAATGGAAGACATGCTGGCCCGCGCCATCGTGATCGATCCCAAGACGCTTTCTGGCGACAAGGCGGTGTTTGGTGCTACCGTTCACCTGCTTGATGAAGACGACAAGCCGGTGACCTATCAGATCGTCGGCCAGCATGAAGCCGATGTGAAGGCCAGCCGCATCAGCTTCTCCTCGCCGCTGGGCAAGGCGCTGATCGGCCGCCGCGTGGGCGACGAAGTGGAAGTTCACACGCCGTCGGGCGACAAATATTACGCCATTGAACGCGTTGAATTCATCTGACTTCCCGCCGCCCGGCGGTCCCTTGGCAGCGGCGGAGCCACCGCCGGCCAATGTGACGCGCCTGCTGGTGCTGGCCAATGCCATCGTGGCGATCTTGATGGGCTTTGCCGGCAGCAACGCGCGCGATGCGCTGTTGTTCTGGGCGGGGCTGGTGCCGGCGCGGCTCACGCTGGCGCTGGATGGTCAGTTGCCGGCGCTGGGCGCGGCGTCCACCCTTTTTGGCCACATGTTTCTGCACGGCGGCGCCGCGCACCTGTTGATGAACATGGTGATGCTGCTGGCCATCGGCCGCATCCTGGAGCCCGAACTGGGCGGCCGTCGCTTCATCACCCTCTATCTGCTTTCCGGCCTTGCTGGTGGTCTTGCCGAATGGGCCTGGTCGCCGCTGAGCACAGTCCCCGCAGTCGGTGCATCGGGTGCGATCTCCGGCTTGGTGGCTGCCCAGGCCATGTTGTTCGGCCGCAGCAAGCGCAGTCCACTGGTGCAGGCGCTGGGATTGGGTACGGCGTGGGTGGTGTTGCAGGTGCTGGCCGGCGCGGCGCTGGCCGGGCCTGACATGCGGATCGCGATTGCCGCGCATATCGGCGGGTTCATCGCCGGACTCGCGCTGGCACGACCGCTGGCGCGTCCTTAATCGACCGGCACGCCCGGACGCAAGAGGGCGGTGCGGATGACGAAGCTGGTCTTCACGCTTTCCACGTTCGGCGCCGGGGTGAGTTCGCTGGTCAGGAATTTCTGGAATTCCTGCAGATCGTGGGCGACCACCTTCAGGATGAAATCGATCTCGCCATTCAGCATATGGCATTCGCGGATCTGGGGCAGGGCGGCGACATGGTCTTCAAAGGCGCGCAGATCGGCTTCGGCTTGGCTCTTCAGGCTGACCATGGCGAACACGGTGATGCCATAGCCCAGCGCCACCGAATCCAGATCGGCGTGATAGCCCTTGATGACGCCCTTTTCCTCCAGCGCGCGCACGCGGCGCAGGCAGGGCGGGGCGGTGAGGCCAGCCCGAGTGGCCAGATCGACGTTTGTGATGCGGCCTTCGGCCTGCAGATGACGCAGGATCACGCGATCGATATCGTCTATCGGCAGCCGCGAACGATGCACCACTGAGTAACTCCCCATCCCAAAATCCCCGTTCTTGATAACATTGTTTCAAGGTCGCGCAAGATGCAGATTGGCGCAGGGTCAGTTCCGGCAAGCCTTGCCGCATCTCCGCCTGCGGGCTGGAAATGATGGCAAATTCGCTTAAGTCAGGCCGCACACGTCATCGCGCGGCTGCGCGTTCAGGAGATTCGCTTTCATGTCCCGTCATGCCAAGGTTCTGATTATCGGTTCTGGTCCGGCCGGCTATACCGCTGCCGTCTATGCCGCGCGCGCCTTGCTGGACCCGGTGCTGATCCAGGGCCTGCAACCTGGCGGCCAGCTGACCATCACCACCGAAGTGGAGAATTGGCCGGGCGAAACCATGGTGATGGGCCCCGATCTGATGGTGAAGATGGAAGCCCAGGCCCGCCATGTCGGCACCGAGATCATCACTGATATCGTGACCAGGGTTGATGTGTCGCAGCGCCCGTTTGTGCTGGAAACGGACAGCGGCCAGGGCTGGACCGCCGATACAATCGTGATCGCCACCGGCGCCCAGGCGCGCTGGCTGGGCCTGCCCAATGAGACGAAGTTCCGCGGTTTCGGCGTTTCGGCCTGTGCCACCTGCGACGGCTTCTTCTTCCGCGGCAAGGAAGTGGCCGTGGTTGGCGGCGGCAACACCGCTGTGGAGGAGGCGATGTTCCTCACCAAGTTCGCCAGCAAGGTGCACCTGATCCACCGTCGCGGCGAACTGCGCGCAGACAAGACCAACCAGGCCCGGCTACTGGAAAACCCCAAGGTGCAGATGCACTGGCACGCCGAAGTGACCGATGTGCAGGGGCAAGACGCGCCGCTGAAGGTGCAAGGCATCACGCTGGCCGACACGCGCGATGGCAGCACCCGCCAGCTGCCGGTGGATGGCCTGTTCATCGCTATCGGCCACGTGCCCGCCACCAGCCTGTTCGCTGGCCAGCTGAACATGGACGAGGAGGGCTATATCCTCACCGTGCCTGACAGCACGGCAACCAGCGTGGCCGGCGTGTTCGCCGCTGGTGACGTGAAGGACAAGCTCTATCGCCAGGCTGTGACGGCGGCCGGCATGGGCTGCATGGCGGCGCTGGAAGCGGAGCGTTTCCTGGCGCACGGATAAGAGGGTCCAAACTCAATCAGGACAGGGGTCGGCATGGGCTGGAGAGACAAAATGGCTAGGCGCGGGCGCGCAGGCGGGGCTTTGCCCCCCGGCAAGCGACCGCAACGACGCCATTTTGTCTCTCCAGCCCACCCGGAGGGCGGTGACAGGAAGGCCGATGGCGCGCTCGCTCGATTGCCGGGTAGCGCTGCTACCCGGCTGCACTCGCTCACTTCCATCGGCCTTCCTGTCACCGTGCCGACCCCTGTCCTGATTGAGTTTGGACCCTGAGAGGAGCGGCGCATGCAGCCTGGCATCAATCTTGATTGGGAAAAGCTGCGCCTTTTCGACACCGTGGCCGAAGCCGGCAGTTTTACCGAGGCCGCGCGTCGCCTGCACATGAGCCAGCCGGCGCTTTCCCGCCAGATCGCGGCGCTGGAAGACAGCCTGGGCGCCAAATTGTTCCATCGCCACGCCCGCGGGCTGGCGATGACCCATGAAGGCGAGCAGTTGCGCGCTGCCACCGCCGACATGCACGAGCGGATCGACAAGGCGGCGCAGGCCATTGATGTGAGCCGTGACCGGCCGACCGGCGCCATCAGGCTGACCACCACGGTCTCCTTCGGCTCCACCTGGCTGGCGCGACAGCTGGGCGATTTCCTCGATCTCTATCCCGATATCAGCGTGCACCTGATGCTGACCGATGCCGATCTCGATCTGGCCAAGCGCGAGGCTGATGTCGCGATCCGGTTTCACCGACCGTTCCAGAACGAACTGATGCAGCGCCCGCTGGCCGGCATCCGCCATCACCTGGTGGCCAGCCCGGATTATCTGGCCCGCCACGGTGAGCCCAAGACCATTGCCGATCTCGATCACCACAGGTTGATATCCTATGGCGATGCCGCGCCGGAATTTCTGAAGGGTATCAACTGGATCCTGGAACTTGGCCACGAAGGAAGCCCGCGGGCGGCGGCGCTGACCATCAACAACAGCCACGGTGTGTTGCAGGCGGTGGAGGCCGGCGCCGGGATTGCGGCGCTGCCATCCTATCTGATCCGTTTTTCCGGCAAGGTGCAGGTGGTGCTGCCGCAGGTGGAAGGCCCGGTGTTCCGCACTTTCTTCACCTACCCGTCCGAGCTCAGGCGCTCCCTGCGCATTGCCGTGCTGCGCGAATTTCTGGTGGAACGCATGACCAGCGCCGCTTTGGACATGTGAGGCAGGCTGTCGCAGGCATGGGTGTGCACCTCATGTCATCCTGCAATAACAACAAGTTGCTGTATTCCAGCGTCCATCGTTATGCACCCAGTGCATGGCTGTAACGCGATATTGTGCACTGCAATAGAGGCCGGCGAATCCGTAGATAGTTTGTGTCGCCGCGATAGCGGTAACGCCGGGCGCGCTGCTCTCCCCCCTGCAGCCAGCCCGGCCTGATCGGTCAGCCCCTCCTCCCCCCTGAGGCGACCGGTCAGCCCGGCCGCGCCACTCCTCCCCTCCCGGCGCGAGGGTCCGGGCATGATAGAAGGGCCGGATGCTGCAAAAGCATCCGGCCCTTTTTCTTTGTCTGCGCGCCCCGGTTTTCACCGATGCCGCCTTGCGCGTGCGGCTCGGCCTTCCCAAGTGCATCTGCATCGGCTAACCGCTGTTGGCCCGGTTCGGGCCTGTAGCTCAATGGTTAGAGCAGGCCGCTCATAACGGCTTGGTTGGGGGTTCGAGTCCCTCCGGGCCTACCAGCGGTTTGAAGGAAGCGGCGTCTGGACGTGTCGGTACAGCAAGTGGAAACAGGCCCGGCAACGGCAGAGGATCAGCGTCCCCGCGCCAATTGGAAAAGCTGGGCTGGTGCCGCGCTGGGATTGCTTGTGCTGGCGCTGGCCGCCTGGGGCCTGAAGAAGATTTCCGGCCAGGTGACGCTGGCCGACGTGATGGCGGAAATTGAAGCCACGCCCACGCATCTGATCGCCTTTGCCGCGGTTTCCACCTTCCTCTCCTATGTCGTGCTGGTCGGCTATGATTGGTTCGCCACCCGCCACCTCGGCTATACCAATATCGGCTGGCCCACCTTGGCCGCCGCCAGCTTCTCCAGCTTCACCATGAGCCACACGCTGGGGGTCACCATCCTCACCGGCGGCACCGTGCGCTATCGCATCTACACCCGCGCCGGCGTGAAGCCTGCCGATATCGCCATGATCATCCTGCTGTGTGGCTGGACCTTCTGGCTGGGCATCATCTTTGTCGCCGGCATCGGTCTGATCGTGTCGCCGGGCCTCGCCGAACCCATCCGCGAATGGGTGCCACAAGGCCTGGAAGAATGGACCGGCGCACTGCTGCTGGGCGGTGTGCTGGCCTACACGCTGCTGGCCACCGTGTGGCGACGCAGTTTCAAATTGCTGCGCTATCGCTTCACCATTCCGGACGGCAAGCAGACCCTGCAGCAGATTGCCATCGGCACGCTTGATCTGGCGCTGGCGGGCGGCGCGCTCTACATCCTGCTGCTGCCGGTGGCGGGCGTGCCCGATCTGCTCACCTTTCTGGTCATCTACGCTGTCGCCATGGTCACCGGCGCGCTGGCCCATGCGCCGGGCGGGCTTGGCGTGTTCGAACTGGTGATCGTTGGCCTGATGCCGGATGCAGACAAGGCCGCCGTGCTGGCCGCCGTCGCGCTGTTCCGCATCCTTTACACGATCGTGCCGTTCCTGCTCGGCGCAGGACTGCTGGCGGTGATGGAAGCCCGGGCTTTCCGCGCTGCCCGCGCTATTGCTGCTGATCAGCCAGACGGCGCGCCAGCTTTGCCCGCCAATAAGCACTGAGACCGGGCAGGGCGGCCAGTTCCGCCAGCTCCTCGTGACGCCCGGCCTTGCCGGCGGCAATCGGCGTAAAGCGGCTGATCGGCCACGCCGGATTGGGCCGCTCGATCACTTCGTGGCCGTCACCGGAAGCGATGGCGCCGCCTTCCAGCACGCGCAAATACCAGCCGCAGCGACCCGAGCGCACCATCGCCTTGACGACGCGCGTGGTCCCCATCGCGGCGGCAAAGGTCGAGCAGGGCTCACGGATCTGGGCGATCTGCAGCGTGGCGGTGCCGCAGCGGATCACATCGCCCAGGCACAGGCTGGCTTCATCCAGGCCATCGACCACCAGATTCTCGCCCATGGCGCCCGGCACGAATCGGTCAGCCAGATCGGGGAACGCGGCGCGCCAGCCGTCATAGCCGCTGAGCGGATATGCATAGATCGCCTTTTCGGGCCCGCCGTGAACGCGGGTGTTGCCCACCTGATCGCCGTCCAGCCCCAATTCGTGCACAGTGACCGGGCCAGCGACAGGCTGACGGCGATAGGCAGAAAGCATGCGGTGGCCCGGCAGCGGCTGCGGCCGGCCGATGCGCAACTGCGTGATTATGCCCCTTGCGATCATCAGCATTTCCTCTGACACTGCAATTCTTGTTCAACAAGCGAAAGGAGGTGATCCAGTGTCTCATTGCTTCATTCACGGCGCGAAGGCGCTGGTGGCCCCGGTCACGGTCGGGGTTCGCTGACACCAGACACCGCCCTTCGTGGACGGATGACAATGTTTTGGGGTCGTCGGGTAACCGGCGGCCCCTTTTCATTGTGCCAGCAGCACCACCGCCTTTTGCACGGTGAACCAGCCACCCCAGGCCAGCGGGATGAGCACGGCGCTCCATGCGGCGAAGCGCAGGCCCCAAGCGGCGGCCGGCGACGCAGCCGTGGCAGTGGGCAGGGCGGCGGGCGCGTCGTTATCATCAACCCACAGGTCACTCGCCACTGGCTTCACCAGCAGCGCCGCGATCAGCCCCAGCGCCAGCAGGCCAGCGAGTGCCATGAAGATCGGGCCATACACTGCTTCACGCGCCACGCCGTCGGCCAGGCGCGCATCGCGCACATAAGCGACCAATAGCGGCCCCAGCACGCCTGCGGTGGACCAGGCGGTGAGCAGTCGGCCGTGAATGGCACCCACTTGTTTGGTGCCGAACAAATCGGCCAGCCACGCCGGCACCGCCGCGAAGCCGCCGCCATACATGGAGGCGATGAGCGCGAACACCGTCACGAACAAGGGCAGGGCAGCCGCAGCCGGGCCGGGCAGGGCCAGGCCATAGCAGGCCGCGCCCAACGCCAGGATGGCGGCATTCATCGCCTTTCGCCCAATCCGATCTGACAGGCTGGCCCAGAAAAAGCGGCCGGCGATATTGAACAGGCTGATCAGGCCAACGAAGCCGGCACCGGCCGCGGCCGCGGCGGCTTTCTGATCCTCGTTGAAATCGGCAAAGCGCACGGGCTGATCAAACAGGCCGCCGCCAAAGATTTCCTGCACCATTGGCGAAGCGAGGCCGATGATCCCGATGCTGGCCGAGACGTTGAGCAGCAGCACGCACCAGACCAACCAGAATTGCGGGGTGCGACTGGCGATGCCGAGCGGCACGAAGCGGCCGCCGGCGACCACTTCTTACTTGCCGGGCGGGGCCCAGCCGGGGGCGGGGAGGCGGAATCCCAACGCACCTGCCGTCATGAACAGCGCATAGACGCCAGCCAGCACCAGCATCGCCCGCCACACGCCGGCTTCGCCCGGGCCGGCGAAGGCCGCCATCAACCGGTCGGCCGCCGGGCTGCCGACCATGGCGCCGCCGCCAAAGCCCATGATCGCCATGCCGGTGGCCAGGCCGCGCCGATCGGGGAACCATTTGATCAGGGTGGAAACCGGCGTGATGTAACCGATGCCAAGACCGATGCCGCCCAACACGCCCGCACCTAACCAGAACAGCCACAACTGGTGCAGGAACACGCCCAGTGCGCCAAGCGCAATGCCACCGCACCAGCAGGCCGCCGAGACCAGACCGGCCCGGCGCGGGCCAACCCGTTCCACCCAGCTGCCGAACAGCGCCGCCGACAGGCCGAGCACGACGAAGAACAACGTGTAGACCCACACAAGATCGCTCACCCGCCAGTCGCAGCTGGTAGAGGTGAGCGCAGCAGGGAGGTTGGTGCAGGCCGGTGCGCCAAGCGCATGGCTAAGGGGCAGCCAGAACACCGAAAACCCATAGGCCATGCCGATGCACAGGTGGATGGCCAGCGCGCAGGGCGGCACCAGCCAGCGGTCAAAAGCTGGCGGTGCGATGATGCGGTCGCGTGAAAGATAGTCCCCCATTGCCGCCCCGCTGCCCTGCAGTGATTGCGCGGTCAACGGGTGGGTTGACGCAGGGAGATCAGCGGCCCTTCCACTCTGGCTTGCGCTTCTGGGCAAAGGCCAGCGGGCCTTCGCGCAGATCCTCGCTGCGGAACAGGGCGCCGACAGCGGGATATTTGCCTTGGCCTTCGTAAGCGGCACGCAGGGACGATTCTTCCAGCCCCTTCAACACCGCCTGCTTCGACGCGCGCAGCGAGAGCGGCGACAGTTCGCACATGGCCGCCGCCAGCGCCTTGGCGCGCGTGAGCAGATCGGCGGCGGGGACGACTTCGGTGACGAAGCCCAGCTCCTTGCCTTCGGCCGCCGAGACGGTGCGGGCCGTGAGGATCATCGCCATGGCGCGCGACACGCCGATGGCGCGGGGCAGGCGGTGCAGGCCGCCGGCCAGTGCGGCGAGGCCAACCTTGGGCTCGGGCAGGGCAAAGGTCGCATTGTCAGACGCCAGGATGATGTCGGCGGCCAGCGCCACCTCGAAACCACCGCCCATGGCGACACCGTTCACGGCGGCGATCACCGGTTTGTCGAGATCCCAGCGGCTGGTCAGCCCGCCAAAGCCCGAGGGCGGCACGGTGATGGCATTGCCTTCGGCCTGCCAACGCAGATCGTTGCCGGCGGAAAAGGCGCGTTCACCGGCGCCGGTGATGATGGCGACCCAAAGATCGGGATCGGCAGCGAAATCGTTGAACGCCGCATCCAGTTCGGCATTGGCGGGCGGATGCAGCGCGTTCATCCGTTCCGGCCGGTTGATCGTCACCACCAGGGTGCGGCCGTCGCGTTCGACGCTGATATGTTCGTAAGCCATGATGTGTCCTCCTTGGCCTTGGTTGTGACACGGCGGACGGAGGGCGGCGGCCTGATGAAAGGGTGGGGGCGTTACCAGCCCAGTTGCTTGCGGGCCTGTGCGGCATCGCGGGGTGGGCTGAAGTCGATCATCAGCCGGGTGATGTGATGGCCATGGGCAATGTCGTTTCGGAAGAAGCACCAATCAACGATGGTTGCCGGATCGATCACGACCGACTGGCCGGCGCTGAAATCGCGATTGATCGGCGGGTTGGCGAGGTGGCCATGGATGGTGCCATCGGCGTCCCGGGTGACCCCTGTCGCCCCGATCAGTTCACGATCGGGCAGACCGCGGCCGTGGTTGAGATCGAACTTCAGGCCGAAATCGCTGTCGCCCGGCGCCTCTGCCGCCAAGGCGGCCCAGAATTCCGGCAGCGTGTCGCGGACCGTTTGCTTGGCGACCTCCATGCGTGGATCGTCGAGATCGAACACCATGCCGGCGGGTGGCGACAGGCGCCGCCACAGCAACCACAAGGCGGCAAGCACCGCGACCCCGATGATCAGCATCTTCATGATGACAGAATGGCCGAAGTCAGCACAAACGAAAAGGGCCCGACCGTTTGCCTGGCCGGACCCTTCGTGACGAGACTGATATTTTTACACCGCTCGGCGCCGGCCGGGGCCAATGCCCCCATCTGCCCCAGCCGGCGCGCGCAGCCTAAGCCCACTCCGGTTGACCCGATCCGGACCGGCGCGCAGCGGTGTATGACGACTGGATCCTCTCCGTGGGGGAAGAACCCTGCCGCCTATCTGTCCTTGCGGTTGCCTCACGGCACCCAAACGTTGGCACGTAATATGCCGATTCTTTGTCGCTGTCAGGGCGCTGAATATGTGGGTTGGCAACGATTTTGCCGAGTGTGGCTTGGTTGCAACAGTAGGTTAATGTTAAGCAATTCATGGTCGGCTTGCCCTCACGGTCAGCCATGCTAAGGCCCAATCCACATCATCCATCCGATGCCCTGTTGCAAAGAGACAAACCCGTGCGCCTGTCCCGCTATTTCATGCCCGTTCTCAAGGAAACGCCCGGCGAAGCCCAGGTGATTTCCCACCAACTGATGCTGCGCGCTGCGATGGTGCGGCAGACATCGTCAGGCATTTATGCGTGGCTGCCGCTGGGCAAGCGCGTGCTGGCCAATATCGAACGCATCGTGCGGGAAGAGCAAGACCGTGCCGGCGCCATTGAGGTGCTGATGCCCACCATCCAGTCCGCCGATCTGTGGAAGCAATCGGGGCGCTATGATGCCTATGGCCCGGAAATGCTGCGCATCACCGATCGCCATGATCGTGAGATGCTGTTCAGCCCTACCGCCGAAGAGCTGTTCACCGCCATCTTCCAGAACGGCGCCAAGAGCTATCGCGACCTGCCGCGCAACATTTACCAGATCCAGTGGAAGTTCCGCGACGAAGTGCGCCCGCGCTTCGGCGTGCTGCGTGGGCGGGAATTCCTGATGAAGGATGCCTACAGCTTCGATCTGGATTTCGATGCGGCCCGGCACAGCTATAACCGCATGTTCATTGCCTATATGCGCACCTTTGCGCGCATGGGGCTGAACGCCATTCCGATGCAGGCCGATACCGGGCCGATTGGCGGCGACCTGTCCCACGAATTCATCGTACTGGCGCCCACCGGTGAAAGCGATGTGTTCTATCACGAGAATTGGCTGAAGGCCCGTGACACCAGCACCATCAATGCCGATGATCGCGGCGCGCTGTCGTCCTTCATCGACGGCCTGAACGCCGATTATGCCGCTACCGATGAAAAGCGTGATCTGGCCGCCGAAGCCGCCTGCGGCACTGCCTTGCAGCAGTCGAAGGGCATCGAAGTGGGACAGGTGTTCTACTTTGGCGACAAATACACCGCTCCGATGGGCGTTTCGGTGCAGGGCCCGGATGGCGCCCCCGTCACACCGCTGATGGGCAGCTATGGTATCGGCGTCTCGCGTCTGGTCGGTGCGATCATCGAGGCCTGCCATGATGACGCCGGCATTGTCTGGCCCGACGCCGTGGCGCCGTTCAAGGTGGCGCTGATCAACTTGCGGGTTGATGATGCCGCCTGCCAGTCGGCCTGCGACAAGCTTTACGCCGATTTCACCGCCGCCGGTGTCGACGTGCTCTATGACGACCGCGACGAGCGCGGCGGCGCCAAGTTCGCCACGGCCGATCTGATCGGCCTGCCTTGGCAGGTGATTGTCGGGCCCAAAGGCCTGGCCAATGGCATCGTGGAATTGAAGCGCCGCGCCACCGGCGAGCGGGTCGAGGTGCCGATCGACGCCGTGGTGAGCCGCATTTGATCACCTCCTACGAACGCATGGTTGCCCGGCGTTACCTGATGCCGGGGCAGGGGGAAGGGTTCATCTTCCTTGTCGCCGGCATCAGCCTGGTGGCCGTGGCGCTGGGTGTGGCCGCGCTGATCGCGGTGATGAGCGTGATGAACGGCTTTCGCGCTGAATTGTTCGATCGCATCCTGGGCCTGAATGGCCATGCCGTCGTGCAGGGTTATGGCGGCCGTCTGGAAAACTGGCCGCAGGTGATGGCCGATACCAAGGCGCTGCCCGGGGTTACCCAGGCGCTGCCGCTGATCGAACAGCCGTTGATGGGCAGCGTTGGCGGTCGGGTTGAAGGCGTGATCGTGCGCGGCATGCGACTGGCTGACATTCGCGCCAACCCCGAAATCGCCGGCAATATCCGCGGCGGTACGCTCGACGCGCTGGCGCCGGGCGCCAACACGGTGGCCATCGGTGCCCGCCTGGCTGAACAATTGGGCGTACGGGTGGGGGAACAGATCAGCCTGATCAACCCCGCCGGCCAGTCCACGCCGTTCGGCACGGTGCCGCGCATCGTCGCCTATACGGTGGTCGCGGTGTTCGAAGTCGGGGTCTATGATTACGACAAGGCGTTCGTGGTGATGCCGCTGGAGGACGCACAGACGCTGCTTCGGCTCGACGAGGCGGTGGGGATGATCGAGGTCGTCACTGACAATCCCGACCGCGCCAAGGCCATCCTCGAACCGCTGCGCCAGAAACTGGCCGGCATTGCCGTGGTGAACGACTGGCAGGCCAGCAATTCGGCCCTGTTTTCGGCGCTGGTCGTGGAACAGACAGTGATGTTCTGGGTGCTGTCCATCATCATAATCGTGGCGGTGTTCAACATCCTCTCCTCGCTGATCATGCTGGTGCGGGCGAAGACACGGGATATCGCCATCCTGCGCACCATGGGTGCCAGCCGGGCGGCGATGATGCGCATCTTTATGACCGTGGGCACGCTGATCGGTGCGGCCGGTGTGGCGGTGGGACTGGTGCTCGGTTTCACCCTGCTCACCTTCCGCCAGTCTATTGTCGATGGCGTCTCGCGGCTCACGGGAACCGACATTTGGGACCCGTCGGTGCGCTATCTCACCTTGCTGCCGGCCAAGACCGATCCGATGGAGGTACTCGGCATCGTCATCCTTGCCGTGCTGCTCAGCTTCCTTGCCACGCTCTATCCGGCGTGGAAAGCGGCCTCCACCGATCCGGTAACGGTGCTGCGCTATGAGTGAGCCGGTGCTGCAGGTGACGGGCCTGGCCCGCAGTTTCGAACAGGGCGGCGCCCGTATCGATGTGCTGGCCGGCGTTGATTTGGCCGTCGCTCCCGGCGAAATCCTCGCCCTGCTGGGGCCGTCTGGTTCCGGCAAATCAACGCTGCTGCAAGCCGTTGGTCTGCTGGAAGGTGGCTTCACCGGTGATATCCGGATTTGCGGCGAACCCGTTGGTACCCTTGATGATCTTGGTCGCACCCGCGTTCGCCGGCAGCGGATGGGCTTCGTTTACCAGTTCCACCACCTGTTGCCCGATTTCACCGCGCGCGAGAATGTGATGCTGGCTCAGATGGTGGCTGGCGTGCCCGAAGCCGGCGCCGCCACGCGCGCCGATGAATTGCTCACATCGCTTGGCCTCGGCGCGCGGCTCACCCACAAGCCGGCGCAACTGTCGGGCGGGGAGCAGCAGCGGGTGGCGGTGGCGCGCGCGCTGGCCAACCGCCCGGCGCTGGTGCTGGCCGATGAACCGACCGGCAACCTGGATGAAGCCACGGCGCAATTGGTGCTGGCGGCCTTTCTCGATCTGGTCCGCTCGTCGGGCGCGGCGGCGCTGGTGGCCACGCACAATATCGCGCTGGCGCAGAAGATGGATCGGGTGGTGAGCCTTTCGGGCGGGCGCCTGGTGGCTGATCAGGGCGCGATCACCAACTGAGCAGGCGACAAACAAAAACCGGCGCGGCAACCAATGGCAGCCGCGCCGGCTTTTTGTATTTCAGACCTGTTACTGCGCGGTCCAGCCGCCATCGACGGGGATAGCGATCCCGGTCATCTGGGCAGCAGCTTCGCTGGACAGGAAAGCGGCGAGTTCGCCCATCTGTTCCGGCGTCGCAAACTGCTTGGACGGCTGCTTGGCGATCAGCAGGTCCTCGGTGGCCTTTTCAATGCTGATGCCCTGTTCAGCCGCCTTGGCTTCGATCTGCTTCTGCACCAGCGGGGTGTGGACCCAGCCCGGGCAGATGGTGTTGCAGGTGATGCCGCTGCCGGCGGTTTCCAGCGCAACCACCTTGCTCATGCCGACAACGCCATGCTTGGCGGCGACATAAGCGACCTTGTGGGTGCTGCCGATCAGGCCATGCACCGAGGCGATGTTGATGATGCGGCCAAAACCCTTGGCCTTCATGTGCGGCAGCGCCGCCTGGATGGCATGGAAAATGCCCGACAGGTTGATGGCGATGATGGCATCCCAGCGCTCGGCCGGGAAATTCTCGACGCTTTCGGTGTACTGGATACCGGCGTTGTTGACGAGGATGTCAACCGAACCAAAGCTGCTGACGCACAGTTCAACCATCGCCTTCACGTCGGACGGCTTCGAGATATCGGCACCGCTGTAGACGACCTTGACGCCATATTTGGCTTCCAGGTTGGCGCGTTCTGCTTCGATGGCGGCGGCGTCGCCGAAACCGTTGATCACGAGATTGGCACCCTTCGATGCCAGCACGTTAGCGATACCAAGCCCAATCCCGCTGGTTGAGCCGGTGACGATCGCATTAAGTCCCTTAAGCATGGTAAACCCCCGTTTTTTCACTTGTCTAGGTTGGGATGGCGGCAGCACACGGCATGGCCGAAAACATGCTGGATGTGCGCCACCCAAGGCGTGCCTGCCAGCCCAAATGTCTCCACCACCATGGCGAATCATCATTGCTGCCTTTGACAAGGTGGGTTATGGCCAGGCTAAGGTGCAAAATCAACGCCGTGCTGGGGGATAGGTCTTTATGGTTTCGGGTAACGGGCGTGCTGCGCCCGCCTATGTCGTGGGCGCAAACAGTAAGAAAGTGAATCTGGCTCTGCAGGGTGGCGGTGCGCACGGGGCTTTTGCCTGGGGTGTGCTTGATCGCCTGCTCGAAGATGGCCGTGTCGCCTTCGATGCCGTCAGCGCCACCAGCGCCGGTGCCATGAATGCCACCGTGCTGGGCTATGGCCTGACCATTGGCGGCGCCGATGGTGCCCGCGAGGAGCTGGAGAAGTTCTGGAAGAAGATCAGTGATGAAGGCGCCAAGGGGCCGCTGCAGCCGTCGTGGATCGACAAGGCGCTGAACAATCACAATCTGGATAACAGTCCGGTGTTCATGATGATGGATATCATGTCCCGCATCATGTCGCCCTATGAACTCAACCCGATGAACATCAATCCGCTCCGCAAGGTGCTGGAAAGCTCGATTGATTTCAACGTGCTGCGCGAAGGCTGCCCGGTCAAACTGTTCCTGTCGGCCACCAATGTGCGCACCGGCAAGGTGCGCATGTTCGAGAATCACGAAATCGGCCCTGATCAGGTGCTGGCTTCGGGCTGTCTGCCGTTCATGTTCCACACCGTCGAAATCGAAGGTGAGGCTTATTGGGACGGCGGCTACATGGGCAACCCGGCCATCTTCCCGCTGATTTATGGCAGCGAGACCAACGATGTGGTGATCGTTCACATCAACCCGCTCAATCGCAACGAGATTCCCAAGTCCGCCAAGGACATCATGAACCGCATCAACGAAATCAGCTTCAACTCGAGCCTGATGCGTGAAATGCGGGCGATCGCCTTCGTCAGCCACCTGATCGACGATGGCCAGCTGAATGATGAAAAGCATCGCCGTATGCTGATCCATTCGATCATGAACGAAGAGTACATGACCAGCCTGGGCGTCACCAGCAAGCTGAACCCGGATTGGGGTTTCATGAAGACGCTGCGCGACGTGGGCCGCGCCAGCGCCAGCAAGTGGCTGGACGAACATTTCGATGATGTCGGCGTGCGCTCGTCGACCGACGTCAAATCCGCCTTTCTCTGATTTAAAGTGACAACGGGGGAACCATGACACCTGAAGAAATCTTGAAGCTGCCGTCGATGCCGGCAGTTGCACCCAGCTATCCGCTGGGGCCCTATCGCTTCATCAACCGCGAATTCATGATCATCACCTACGAAACCGACCCGGTGCTGCTGCGCGCCGCGGTTCCGGAACCGTTGGTGCCGAATGCGGAAAACCATGTGTTGTATGAATGGATCCGCATGCCCGACAGCTCGGGCTTTGGCGATTACACCGAAAGCGGTATCGTGATCCCGTGCACCTTCAATGGTGAACCGATCAACTATACCGCCCAGATGTATCTGGATGATCAGCCGCCCATCGACGGTGGTCGCGAAATCTGGGGCTTCCCCAAGAAATATGCGCTGCCCAAGCTGGAGGTTGCCTCCGACACGCTGACTGGCACTCTGTCGTACGCCGGTCAGTCGGTGGCGATGGGCACCATGGCCTACAAGTGGCAGGAAGCGCCCGGCGGCTGCGAAGCCCAGGCCAAGGGCATGACCAAGACATCGTGCAACCTGAAGATCATCCCCGATGTCGATGGCAGCCCGAAGATCTGCCAACTCGTTGCCTATAATCTTGAAAACATCACGGTGAAGGGTGTCTGGGTCAGCCCGGCCCGGCTGCAACTGATCCCGCATGTGAATGCGCCGGTGGCCGATCTGCCGATCCTGCGCATCGTTGGCGGCAAGCATTTCGTTTCCGATCTGACGCTGCCGCATGGCCGCGTGCTGTTCGATTATATCAAAGACGCTGCGGGCTGAGGGGGTACAGGACATGAACAAGCAGGATGTGCTTAAACTCAGCTCGATGCCGCTGCAGAGCCCGACCTATCCGACGGGCCCGTATAAATTCTTCAACCGCCAGTACATGATCATCCAGTATCGCTCTGATCCGGCGATGATCCGCAAGCTGCTGCCTGAACCGCTGCAGCCCGATGGCGACATCGTGTCGGTGCAGTGGCTCGATCTGCCCGACGGCGAAGGCTTTGGCGCCTATTCGGCGGCCGTGCAGACCATTCCCTGCACGCTGAATGGCGAGAAGTGCAACTTCCTCGTCCAGATGTATGTCGACAACTGCCCGCCATTGGCTGGTGGTCGCGAGATCTGGGGCTATCCGATGAAGTTCGGCCAGCCCAAGCTGGTCACGGAAAGCGACACGCTCACCGGCGAACTGGTCTATGCCGGCCAGAAGGTGGCCAGCGGCACCATGGTCTACAAGCATAGCAGCCCGAACGACCTCAGCGAGATCGAGGCGATGCTCAAGCGCACCCAGGTGACGCTGAAGCTGATCCCCGACATCGACGGCACGCCGGCGATTGCCCAGCTTGTTGGCATCAACTTCGACAAGATTGTCGTCAAGGGTGCCTGGACCGGGCGGGCTCGGCTGGAATTGGTGCCGGCCGTCAACTGCCCGATGGCCGATCTGCCGGTGCACGAGCAGCTGGGCGGGTTGCACATCGTCACCAACATGACGCTGCCTTATGGCAAGGTGCTGCACGATTATCTGGCCTGACGCCGGACGGAGTGAAAGCCTGATGGGGCGGGCGGGGGCAACCTCGCCCGCCTTTCGCTTTTAGTTGGGGACAAAATCGCCGTATCGGCTGGCAGCCACGGCGCAGCGCGCGCATAGTCAGGCTGTGTCTCACGCTGGATTCGTCCCTCTTCGCTGCCACAGCGCCTATTCGATGCTGGAAGGCGCCATTCAGCCTGAGCAGCTGGCCAAGGTGGCGCGCCAGTTGCGCTTTCCAGCGATTGGTCTGGCCGACCGCGCCAACATGTTTGCCGCGATGGATTTCGCCGCCGCCGCCAAGGACAATGGCATCCAGCCGGTGACCGGCGCGCTGTTGCCGGTGGAGCGCCCAGGTTCTGCCACGCTGCAGGGCCGGGCGCTGATCGATTGGCTGGTGCTCTATGCCCAGGATGACGTGGGCTACACCAACCTGATCGGGTTGGCGTCTGACGCGCACCTGGCGTCCGAGGTGGCCGGCGATCCGGTGCTGCGGCTGGAGCAGCTTGATGGCCGCACCGATGGCCTGATCTGCCTCACCGGTGGCGCTGATGGGGCGCTGGCGCGGCTGCTGGCCGAGGGCCAGAGCATCGATGCGATGGCCGACCGGCTGGAAGGCCTGTTCCCCGGCCGGCTCTACATCGAAATTTCGCGCAGCGGTGAGCTCATCGAACAGAAGAGCGAGGCCGGCCTGCTGCGCCTCGCCGAAGCGCGCGGCCTGCCGATCGTGGGCACGGCGCCGGTGAAATATCTCACGCCCGGCATGCACGAAGCCCACGACGTGCTGCTGTGCATTGCCGATTCAAGCTATGTGGAGGCCGAGGATCGCCGTCGTTCCAACCCGCAGCACTGGCTGAAATCGGCGGAGGACTGGCACCAGCTGTTCGCCGATCTGCCTGAAGCCATTGCCAACACCATGGTGGTTGCCCAGCGCTGCGCCATGATGGCGCCCAGCCGCAAGCCGATCCTGCCGCGGCTGTCGGCCGGCGGCGAGGATGAGGCGCTGCAGGCACAGGCTGCGGCGGGACTGGAAAAGCGGCTGGATGTGCTCGGCCTCGAAGAGGCGGCGCGCGTGCCTTATCGGGAGCGGCTGGCGTTCGAAATCAATGTCATCAACGGCATGGGTTTTGCCGGCTATTTCCTGATCGTGGCCGATTTCATCGTGTGGGCCAAATTGCAGGGGATTCCGGTCGGTCCGGGGCGTGGTTCGGGTGCTGGCTCGGTGGTGGCTTGGTCGCTGACCATCACCGATCTTGATCCATTGGAACACGGCCTGCTGTTCGAACGCTTCCTCAACCCTGACCGCGTGTCGATGCCCGACTTCGATATCGATTTCTGCGAAACCCGGCGCGGCGAGGTGATCGATTATGTGCAGGCCCGCTATGGCCGTGAACAGGTCGCGCAGATCATCACCTTCGGCAAGATGAAGGCCCGCGCTGTGCTGAAGGATGTCGGCCGTGTGCTGCAGATGCCCTATGGCCAGATCGACCGGCTGGCCAAGCTGGTGCCCAGCCACCCGACCGATCCGTGGACGCTGGCGCGCACGCTGGGGCGGAGCAAGGACAAGGACGGCAAAGCCTATCTGGGCGAAATGCCGTTCATGGTGGAGGTTGAACGCGATCCAAAAGTGAAGCGGCTGGTCGATATCGCCCTGCAACTGGAAGGCCTGCCGCGCCACAGCTCCACACACGCCGCCGGTGTGGTGATCGGGGATCGGCCGTTGGCGCAATTGGTGCCGCTCTATCGCGATCCGCGGTCAGACATGCCGGTGACGCAGTTCGAGATGAAGGCGGCGGAAAAGGCCGGTCTGGTGAAGTTCGACTTCCTCGGCCTGAAAACACTCTCTGTGCTCGACCGCGCTGCCACCATGCTGCGCGCCCGTGGCGTTGAGGTGGAATGGGCCACGCTGCCCATGGACGATCCGGCCGTGTACAAGCTCATCGCCGAAGGCGACACGGTGGGCGTGTTCCAGTTTGAATCGGAAGGCATGCGCCGCGCGCTCTCGCAGGTTCGCCCCGATTGCTTCGCCGATATCGTCGCGCTGGGCGCGCTCTACCGCCCTGGCCCGATGGACAACATCCCCAGCTTTGCCTTGCGCAAGGCGGGTCGCGAGAAGGTGGAATTGCTGCACCCGGCGATGGAGCCGATCCTGCGCGAAACCTATGGCATCATCGTCTATCAGGAACAGGTGATGAGCCTGGCGCGGGAACTGGCCGGCTATAGTCTGGGCCAGGCCGATTTGCTGCGCCGCGCCATGGGCAAGAAGATCCACGCCGAAATGGTGGCGCAGAAGGCCGATTTCTGCGCCGGCGCCGCCGCCAACGGCATCGAGGAAGCCACCGCCGACGCCATCTTCGAATTGATCCTGAAATTTGCCAACTATGGCTTCAACAAGAGCCACGCCGCCGCCTATGCGGTGGTGAGTTACCAGACGGCATGGCTAAAGACGCACCACCGCGCCGAATTCTACGCCGCGTCCATGGCCTATGATATCGACAACACCGATCGGCTGGCGGTGTTCGTGGATGATGCGCGCCGCGCCAGCATCACCATTCTGCCGCCGTGCATCAACCGGTCCGCCGCCGATTTCACCGTTGTGGATGGGCCGGAAAACACGCTGGACGTGCGCTATGCCCTGGCCGGGCTGAAGGGCGTTGGCCTGAAGGCGATGGAGGCGTTGGCGGCCGAACGGGACGGGAAGGGCCCGTTCAAGGATCTTGCCGATTTCGCCCGCCGCGTCGATCCGCGGGGCCTCAACAAGCGCCAGCTGGAAAGCCTGATTGCGTCGGGCGGCTTTGATGCGCTCCACCCCAACCGCGCCGGCGTGCACGCGCTGGCCGAAGCCATCATGGCCAGCGCCCAGGCTGCCACAGGGGAGCGCGAGTCCGCCCAGGTGGCGCTGTTCGGCGATGCGACCGGCGTTGCCGATCATGCCAGCCTGGCGCTGATGGTGCCCAATATCGAATGGACGCTGGCGCAGCGCATGGCGCATGAGCAGGAGGCGTTCGGCTTCTTCTTCAGCGGCCACCCCGTTGATGCCTATGCCAATGTGCTCACTGCCAATGCTGTCATCAGCTTTGCCGATGTGCAGGGCATGGCGCCGCCGCTGGGTGGCGGCAAGAAGATCGTGATGATGGCCGGGCGGCTGGAAGAGCGGCGCTGGCGCACCACCCAGACCGGCCGGCGCTATCAGTTTCTCAGCCTTTCCGATCGGTCGGGCCAGTTTGTCACCAGTTGTTTCGATGAAGAGCTGCAGGAAAAGCTCGAGGCGATGGTCAGCGATGCCCCGGCACTGCTGATCGGCATGGAACTGCAGTGGAAGGAGGGCGAGGACGTGCCGCGCCTCACCTTGCGCTCCGCCCAGCCGCTGGCTGATCTGGCGCGCCGCACGCGGGGCAGGCTGGTGGTGCAGATTGCCCATCCGGCCGAAGTGGACGTGCTGCTGGCGGCGCTTGGGCCCGCGCCGGCCAAGGGCCGCGGTGAACTGGTGGCCGAAGTTGCGACCGAAGCTGGCCCGGCCCGGCTGGTGCTGGGCCGGCATTATCTGATCGACGCCGATCTGGAAGCCGCCGTGGCGCGCGCACTGGGTCTGGAACGGGTGGTGCAGGAATTGCTCGATCCGCCACAACTGGCCCTGGTTGGCTGAACCAACAGCGTCGCAACAGCGAGGCTGTTGCAGGCTGCGGGCGTTGTCTGACCCGCAGCAGGCAAAATTGTGCGCAGCGCGCCGTCATCATGATCATGACTCGGCTATCTGTGCAAATGCGGAGATCAAATCCGCATTTTTGGCTGGAAACCTAGCTTTGCGTAGTGTATCTCCGTAAACGAGAGCGGGCAAATTCCCACGGGGAGGACCATATGGCGACGCAACTGAAAGACACGCGGATCACCCAAACACTGCCGCAGGGCAGCGTGAGCTGGCCGCTGCCGCCGCGTGTGCGGCCGGAATTTGCCGACCACGACAAGGCGACGCTGGAATCCTATCTGGCATCCGCGCCGCTTGACGAGGTGGATATTGCCGATCCGCTGTGGTGGGAAACGGACACCAACCATGTCTATTTCCGTCGCCTGCGCGAGGAAGCTCCGATTTTCTTCACGCATGTCAACAGCAACCGTCACCGCGGTTTCTGGAACGTGACGCGCTGGAACGATGTGATGGCCGTGGATACCAACCATCAGGTGTTCAGTTCCGAAGCCATGCTGGGCGGGATCACCCTGTTCGACATGGATTCGGATTTCATCATGCCGATGTTCATCGCCATGGATCAGCCCAAGCATGATGTGCAGCGCAAGGCGGTGAACCCGATCGTTTCGGGGCAGAATCTTGCCGGTTACGAAGAACTGATCCGCAGCCGCACCTGCGAAGTCCTCGATAGCCTGCCGCGCGGCGAGGCGTTTGACTGGGTGGACAAGGTTTCCATCGAACTGACCAGCCGCATGCTGGCCACCCTGTTCGGTTGGCCGCAGGAACGCCGCCGCATGCTGACCTATTGGTCGGATGTGTCGACTTCTGATCCGGAACTGCCGGGCAGCCCGGGCAAGGAAGAGCGTCAGGGCATTCTGCTCGGTATGCTGCAGGAATTCACCATGCTCTGGAACGAGCGGGTGAATGCCGAACCGACCGGCGATCTTGTGTCGATGCTGGCGCACAACCCCGCCACCCGCAACATGCCGCCGATGGAATTCATGGGCAATCTGGTGCTGCTGATTGTGGGCGGCAACGATACGACCCGCAATTCGATCACCGGCGGCCTGTATTTCCTGAACAAGAATCCGGGCGAATATGCCAAGCTGAAGGCCAATCATGGCTTGGTGGAGAACATGGTTTCGGAAATCATCCGTTACCAGACGCCGCTGGCCCACATGCGCCGCACCGCCCTGCAGGACACGGTGCTGGGCGGCCAGCTGATCCACAAGGGTGACAAGGTGGTGATGTGGTATTCGTCGGCCAATCGTGATGACACGGTTCTCGACCGGCCGGACGAGTTCATCATCGATCGCGCCCGCGCCCGCCAGCACATGAGCTTTGGTTTCGGCATTCACCGCTGTGTGGGCAACCGCCTGGCCGAACTGCAGCTGAAGATCCTGTGGGAAGAAATCCTGAAGCGCTTTGACCATATCGAAGTGCTGGAGGAGCCGGAGCGGGTGCCAAGCGCCTTCGTGCGCGGTTATAAATCGATGATGGTCCGTATTCCGGCTTGAGCAGAGGATAACATGGTCAAGATCATTTACGTCGAGCACACTGGTACTCGCCACGAAGTCAACGTGCCGGACGGTGAAAACCTGATGGAAGCCGCCGTGCAGAACAATGTGCCGGGCATCGACGGCGATTGTGGCGGCAACGCGGCCTGCGCCACTTGCCATTGTTATATTCCATCGGAATGGCAGGCGCTTACGGGTGAGCGCAGCGAACTGGAAGATTCGATGATCGAGCTGGCAGATACCGCCCAGCCGAACAGCCGGCTGGCGTGCCAGATCAAGGCTTCGGCGGCGTTGGACGGGCTTGAGGTTCACATGCCCGCCACGCAGCACTGATCGCGCAATCATAGCGAACGGGAAGGGCGGCTCATCGGGCCGCCCTTCTTTTTGGTAGCCGGGCTGGCGCCTTGCCCCCGCCGGCAAACCGCCCCACAGTCACCCTGCATCATCAGGGGGACTCACACATGCCGCTTTCACTCCACGCCGCGTTCGTGCCGTCGTGCCGCCAGATCATCGGCGGCTGTCTGAACGTTCTGGCCAAGGCCGAAGCCGCCGGCATTGGCGATCTGGCCACAGCCACGCTGGCACCCGACATGTTCCCGCTGGCGTTCCAGGTGCAGAGCGTCGCCGGGCACAGTGCCGGAGCGATTGCGGCGGTGCGCACCGGCCAGTTCAGCCCCGGCGGCGGCTTTGCCATGCCTGATGCGGATTTTGGCAGCTTCACCGCCATGCTGAAGGATGCCGATGCCGCACTGGCAGCGGTGACCGAGGCCGAGATGGAGGGCTTCATCGGTGGCGACACCACCTTCGTGTTCGGCGAACGCCGGATGCCGTTCAAGAGCGAGGATTTCCTGCTCAGCTTCAGCAAGCCCAATTTCTACTTCCATGCCTCGATGCTGTACGGGATTTTCCGCAACAAGGGGCTGCCGCTTGGCAAGAAGGACTTCCTCGGGCGGCCCAGAATGGCCGTGTGAGACACGGCTCGCGCCGTTCGTGCCGCATTGCTTGCCTTGCTGCGTGGCTGCATAAGCCGCCGCGAAGGAGATTTTTCATGATCCGTCCGCTGATCCTTGCCGCCCTCATCGCTGCGCCTGCCATGGCCGCGCCTGTTACGCAGGCGCCGCCCAACGTGCCGGAAAAGCGCCCGGCCTTTGCCGGCCAGACCCGTGCCGAGGCCGTGACCGCGAAAACGACGCTGGCCGTGACCGAAATTGCGACGGGCCTCAACAAGCCGTGGGGCGTGGCGCTGCTGGACAAGGGCCGGTTCCTGGTCAGCGATAAGGCTGCAGGCCGGCTGACGATCGTGGCCGCCGATGGCAGCAAGACGCCCATCACCGGTACGCCTGCCACCGATACAAGAAACCAGGGCGGCATGCTGGGCGTCGCCAATCCGGGCGATGGCTGGATCTACTGGAGCTATGCCGAACCGCGCGAAGGCGGCAACGGCACGGCGGTCGCGCGTGGGCATCTTGTGGGTGCCGAAATGCGCGATGTGCAGGTGGTCTTTCGCCAGATGCCGACGCTGGATTCCGCCCAGCATTATGGCGGCCGCCTGGTGTTTCCCAAGGATGGCACGCTGATCATCACGCTCGGCGATCGTTCCATCCTGCCCGGCCGCGTGCAGGCGCAGAATCTGGACAGTCTGATTGGCAAGATCGTGCGGGTGAACCGCGACGGTTCGATCCCCAAGAACAACCCGTTCGTGAATGTGCCCGGCGCGCGGCCGGAAATCTGGAGCTATGGCAATCGCAACGTGCAGGGCGCCGCGCTGGATGCCAAGGGTCGGCTGTGGGAAGTAGAGCACGGCCCGCAAGGTGGGGACGAACTGAACCAGATCCAGATGGGCCGCGATTATGGCTGGCCGACCATCAGCTATGGCGAGGAATATTCGGGCAAGCCGATCAACGACAACGCCAGCCAGGCCCCCGAAATGGAGCAGCCGCAATATTATTGGGACCCGGTGATTGGCCCGTCGGGCATGATCTTCCATTCGGGCAAGGGTGCGCCGGAGTTCAAGGGCAATATCTTCGTGGGCGGCCTGCGCGTGCAATCGCTGGTGCGGCTGGTGATGGACGGCGACAAGGTGGTGGGCGAGCAGCGCCTGTTGACTGACCGCAAGGAGCGCATCCGCGACGTGATCGAAGGGCCGGCCGGCGAGATGTATCTGCTCACCGACGCGGTGGACGGCAAGTTGCTGAAGGTCACGCCGACAAAGTGAGCCTTGATGCTTGACCGGAGTGGCGGGCTTCGCTAAGCGCGCCTCTTCCAAACCCCATGCAGGGAACATATCCGGTGCGCGGCTCCCGCCACGCCCCCCCTGCAGCGGATCAACCGGAGGATGAATATTATGGCGGCTCCCGTCGTTTCCATGGCGAATCTGCTCGAAGCAGGCGCCCATTTCGGTCACCAGACGCATCGCTGGAACCCGAAGATGAAGCCCTACATCTTTGGTGAGCGCAACGGCGTCCACATCATCGATCTGTCGCAGACCGTTCCGCTGTTCGCGCGCGCGCTCGATTTCACCCGCGCCACCGTGCAGCACGGTGGCAAGGTGCTGTTCGTTGGCACCAAGCGCCAGGCGCAGGACCCGATCGCCGATGCCGCGCGTCGTTGCGGCCAGCATTATGTCAACCATCGCTGGCTGGGCGGCATGCTCACCAACTGGAAGACCATCTCGGGCTCGATCCGCAAGTTCAAGCAGCTGGAAGAAACCCTGTCGGGTGACACCACCGGCCTGACCAAGAAGGAAGTGCTCAAGCTCACCCGTGAGCGTGACAAGTTCCAGGCCTCGCTGGGCGGCATCCGCGACATGGGCGGCCTGCCGGAAGTGATCTTCATCATCGACGTCAACAAGGAAGAACTGGCGGTCAAGGAAGCCAATGTGCTGGGTATCCCGGTCGTGGCCATCCTCGATTCCAACACCGATCCGAGCGGTATCGCCTTCCCGGTTCCGGGCAATGATGACGCCAGCCGCGCCATCCAGCTGTATGTGAATGCCATTGCCGACGCCGTGATCGACGCCAAGCAGGGCCGCGCTGCCGATATGGGCGTGGATCTGGGCGCGATGGTCGAAGCTCCGGTCGAATATATCGCCCCGGAAGCTGAGGTGGTTGCCGACATCGCTCCGGAAGCGGTGATGGACGCCCCGGTCGAGGCCGCTGTCGAAGCCGAAGCCGAAGCTCAGCCGGAAGCCTGAGGCTTCCCGTTTTCGAACCAACGGGAGGCTGGGCGCGAACCGCGTCCGGCCTCTTGTCACACATATTTCATGTTGGCCGGGCATGGCCCTGCCAACAGCAAAAAGAGGAGCCTCGACATGGCTGATATCACCGCCGCGATGGTGAAGGACCTGCGCGAAAAGACCGGCGCAGGCATGATGGACTGCAAGAAGGCGCTTGGTGAAACCGATGGCGACATGGAAGCCGCCGTCGATTGGCTGCGTGCCAAGGGCCTGGCTGCTGCCGCCAAGAAGGCCGGCCGCACCGCCGCTGAAGGCCTGGTGGGCGTTGCCGTTTCGGGCACCAAGGGCGCCGCTGTCGAAGTGAACAGCGAAACCGACTTCGTTGCCAAGAACGAAATCTTCCAGGCGTTCGTCACCACCGTGACCGGCCTGGCGTTGACCAGCGGTGCCGATGCCGACGCGCTGGGCGCGATGCCGTTCCCGGGCGGCGATGGCAGCGTGGCCGACAAGCTGACCGCCAACATCGCCACCATTGGTGAAAATCAGTCGCTTCGCCGCACGGCCATGCTGGAAGTGAGCCAGGGTGTCGTTGCGGCCTATGTGCACAACGCGATTGCGCCGGGTATGGGCCGTATCGGCGTGCTGGTTGGCCTGGAATCGGCCGCTGCTGCCGACGTGCTGGAGCCGCTGGCCAAGCAGATCGCCATGCACGTGGCTGCCGCAAGCCCGCTGGCGCTGGACGAAGCTGGCCTTGATCCGGCTCTGATCGAGCGCGAGCGCGCCATCGCCCGCGAAAAGGCTGCCACTTCAGGCAAGCCGGCCGAAATCATCGAAAAGATGATCGAAGGCGGCGTGCGCAAGTTTGCGCAGGAAGCCACGCTGGTGAACCAGATCTTCGTGATCGACGGCAAGTCGAAGGTGGCCGACGTTGTCGCCGCTGCAGCCAAGGCCGCCGGCACCCCGATCGCGCTGAAGGGCTTTGTCCGCATGCAGCTGGGCGAAGGCATCGAGAAGCAGCAGAGCGATTTCGCCGCTGAAGTCGCTGCTGCCGCCGGCCGTTAAACAAGGTTGAAAACAGGAAGGGCAGGCCGATCATTATCGGTCTGCCCTTTTTGTTGCCCGTTTCGGCAGCGCCCATCTTGGCTTGTCCACGCTTTTTCCGTGCGCGCCGCTTGGCAGCGCGGTCAAGCACCGCTAGTGACCTATCGTCCTGACACAGAGTGATCGCCGCCCCATGCCCGCCTTCAAGCGCATTCTCCTGAAACTGTCCGGCGAAGTGCTGATGGGGCAGGGCGCCTATGGCATTGATCCCGATCAGGCCGCCCGCATCGCCGGCGAAGTGAAAACGGTGCATGATACCGGCATTGAAACATGCCTGGTGGTGGGCGGCGGCAATATCTTCCGCGGGCTGGCCGCTGCCGCCAAGGGATTTGATCGCGGCAGCGCCGATTACATGGGCATGCTGGCGACCGTGATGAACGCGCTGGCCATGCAGAATGCGCTGGAAAATATCGGCGTCGTCACCCGCGTGCAGTCGGCCATCCCGATGCCGAGCGTGTGCGAGCCTTACATCCGCCGCCGCGCCGAGCGCCATCTGGAAAAGGGCCGCGTGGTGATCTTCGCCGCCGGCACCGGCAACCCGTTCTTCACGACCGACACCGGCGCCGCCTTGCGTGCCGCCGAAATGAACTGCGATGCGCTGTTCAAGGGCACCAGCGTTGATGGCGTTTATGATGCCGATCCCAAGCAGGTGCCGGGCGCCCACCGATATGAAACGGTCAGCTATTCCAAGGTATTGGCCGACAATCTGAAGGTGATGGATGCCAGCGCGGTTTCCATGTGCCGCGACAATGATATTCCCATCATCGTGTTCAACATCCGCGAACCCGGCGCCTTGCTTGCCGTGCTGAACGGTGAGGGCATTTCGACGACAGTGACAGGAGACGCCAATGGCTGAATTCGAAGCCGGCCCGTTCAAGGCCGATCTGGAACGCCGCACCGCAGGCGCCGTGGAGGCGCTGAAGCATGATCTGGGTAGCTTGCGCACCGGCCGGGCCAACACCAGCCTGCTGGATACCGTGCATGTAGAAGTCTATGGCTCCGCGATGCCGCTGAGCCAGGTCGCCACCGTGACGGTGCCGGAACCACGCATGTTGAGCGTGCAGGTGTGGGATAAATCCAACGTGACCCCGGTGGAAAAGGCCATCCGCTCCGCCGGCTTGGGCCTCAATCCCATCACTGATGGCCAGACCCTGCGCCTGCCGATCCCGGACATGACCGAGGAACGCCGCAAGGAAATGGTCAAGCTGGCCGGCACCTATGCCGAAAAGGCCAAGATTGCCGCCCGCAACGTGCGCCGGGACGGCATGGAAGCGCTGAAGGCCGCCGAAAAGAAGGGCAAGATCAGCCAGGACGAACAGAAGCGCCTTGAGGTCGATGTGCAGAAGATCACCGACAAGGCGATGACCGACATCGATACGACCGTGGCTGCCAAGGAAAAGGAAATCCTCGGCAAGTGACCGCAGTTGCCGCCTCGGTGGGGGATGGCGGGGCCGGCGGCTGCCGGCATCTTGCCATCATCATGGATGGCAATGGCCGTTGGGCAAAGGCCAAGCGGCTGCCGCGCATTGCCGGTCACCGCGAAGGGGTGGAAGCGGTGCGCCGCGTGGTCGAAGCCGCACCCGGCCTTGGGCTGGAAATGCTGACACTTTACGCCTTTTCCAGCGAGAACTGGAAGCGTCCGGCTGATGAGGTGAGCGACCTGATGGGTCTGCTTCACCATTATGTGAAGAACGAGATCGACACGCTTCACAAGAACGGTGTCCGCCTCGATTTCATCGGGGACTGGCAGGCGCTGAAGCCCGATCTGGTGCGCCTGCTATCCGCCGCACGCGACAGGACCAGCGCCAACACCGGGCTGCGGCTGATCATGGCGCTGAATTATGGCGGGCAGGGGGAGATCGTGCGGGCGACCCGCGCGCTGGCTACCGATGCAGCAGCCGGCCTGATTGCGCCGGACGACATCACTGCCGAGATGCTGGAAGCACGGCTCGACACGGCTGGCTTGCCGCCGCCCGATGCCGTGCTGCGCACGTCGGGCGAACTGCGCCTCTCGAACTTTCTGCTCTGGCAGTCGGCCTATGCCGAATTTCTGGTGACCGAAACGCTATGGCCTGATTTCGATGGCCCGGCGTTGGCAACGGCGCTGGACGAATTTTCCCGCCGCGAACGCCGTTTCGGGGGGCGTTGACAATGGCATCAAGTCAGCTCGGCCAGCGCGTGGTGACCGGTGTCGTGCTGGTGGCCGTGGCGGTTGCCGCGTTGTGGCTGGGCGGGCCGGCCTTTGCGGTTCTGGCCGCCGCTGCCGTGCTGGTGATGTTCACCGAATGGACGGCGATGCACCGGCTGCCGCTACTGTTGCGCCGCCTGGGGCTGGCAGTGCTGGGCCTGGTGGTGTGGATTGTGGCCGTGATGGGCAATCCGAATGAAGCACTGATGCTGCTGGGTGGCGGTGCCGGACTGCTCGGCCTGTTTGCGGCGCGGATGCAGAAGGGGCTGGGCCGGCCGATGATGCTGGGGCTGCTCTATTGCGGGCTGCCGGCGGTGGCACTGATCTGGCTGCGCGAGACGCCGTGGGGCTTCTTTGCGACGCTGTTCGTGATGGCCGTGGTGTGGGGTGCCGATATCGCCGCCTATTTCACCGGCCGCGCGGTGGGTGGCCCGAAACTGGCGCCGGCGATCAGCCCAAACAAGACGTGGAGTGGCGCAGCGGGCGGCTTGGCGGGTTCCCTGCTGGTCGCCGCTGCGCTGGCGATGCTGTGGCCGGGCCATGCCAATCTGGCGGGGATTGGCCGGCTCGCCGTGCTGGCGTTGCCGCTGGCGGTGCTGTCGATCCTGGGGGATCTGTATGAAAGTGGGCTGAAGCGCCAGGCCGGCGTGAAGGACAGCGGCACGCTGCTGCCCGGACACGGCGGCGTGATGGATCGCCTCGATGGCCTGGTGCCGGCCGCCGTTGCCGGGGCGGGGGCCTTTGCCATGACCGGGTGGGCGGGATGACGCGCAGTTTGACCATCCTGGGCGCGACTGGTTCGGTGGGCAGCCAGACGCTTGATCTGGTGGCGCGCAATCCCGGCCGTTGGCAGGTGGAGGCGCTGACCGCGGGCAGCGATGTGGCCGGGTTGGTGAGTGCGGCAAAGGCCTGTGGCGCGCGCTTTGTGGCGATTGCAGACAGTGCGAAGGGCGAGGCGCTGAAAGCGGCGCTGGCGGGAACCGGCATTGCAAGCGGCGCTGGCGAAAGCGCGCTGGTCGACGCTGCCGCCCGCGATGCCGAGATCGTGATCACCGCCATCGTGGGCGCCGCCGGCCTGCCGCCAACGATGGCCGCGGTGAAGCGCGGGGCGCAGATTGGTATCGCCAACAAGGAAACGCTGGTTTGTGCCGGCCCGGTCGTTACCGCGGCTGCCACCGCGCACGGCGCCACGCTGCTGCCGGTGGACAGCGAGCACAATGCCATCTTCCAGGTCTTCCCACACGACGATCCGGCGCAGGTGGAGCGTGTCATCCTCACCGCCAGCGGGGGGCCGTTCCGCACGAAAAGCCGTGACGAGATGCGCGGCGTGTCGGTCGCCGATGCCTGCAAGCATCCGACCTGGAGCATGGGTGCCAAGATCAGCATCGATTCGGCGACCCTGATGAACAAGGGCCTGGAACTGATCGAGGCCGCGCAACTGTTCCCGGTTGATGTGGAGCGGTTGGACGTGATCGTGCATCCGCAATCGGTCATTCATTCCATGGTCGAATATGTCGATGGCAGCGTGCTGGCGCAGCTGGGCAGCCCCGACATGCGGATTCCGATCGCCTATGCGATGGGCTGGCCGGAACGCATCGCCACCCCGGCCGCGCGGCTCGACCTGGCAGCGATTGCGAACCTGTCGTTCGAAAAACCTGATCTGGAACGCTTTCCCTGCCTGGCGCTGGCATGGGCGGCGATGCGTGCCGGTGGTAGTGCACCGTGCATCCTGAACGCGGCCAACGAAATTGCTGTTGCGGCGTTCATCGCCGGGCAAGCCGGGTTCCTTGATATCGATGCCATCGTGGCAGAAACATTGAACATGGTGGCTTCGGGCCCGGTGGCGACGTTGGAAGAGGTGATGGCGATTGACGCTGCCGCCCGCCGGACCGCCCGTGCCCTGGTGGCGAAGCGCGCGGCATGAGCGAACTCTCCTTCCTGCCGCAACCCGGCCTGATCTTCACGCTGGCCAGCTTCATCGCCATGATCGCCGTGCTGGTCGTGGTGCATGAAGGTGGCCATTATCTCGCCGGTCGGCTGTTTGGCGCCAAGATTGAGGCGTTCGGCGTTGGTTTTGGCCGCGAATTGCTGGGCTGGACCGACAGGCGCGGTGTGCGCTGGAAGATCAATGCCATCCCGCTTGGCGGCTATGTGAAGTTCGTCGGCGACATGAACGAGGCCAGCCAGGTTGATCCGGCCATCCTGTCGCTGCCCGAAAAGGAACGCCGCGGCCTGTTTGCCTTCCTGCCGTTGTGGCAGCGCGCCATCATCGTGGCAGCCGGGCCGGTGATCAATTTCCTGTTTGCGATCCTGATTCTGGCCGGCTTCAATCTGGCGCTGGGCCATCAGGCCTCGCCGCCGGTGGTGGAGCGCGTGATGCCGGGCAGTGCCGCCGAACGCGCCGGCGTGGCGGTTGGGGATCGCATCCTTTCCGTTGACGGCAAGGCCGTCGAGCGGTTCGAGGATATCACGGCCGAGATCGTCACCGGCACCGGCAACCGGGTTGAATTGCTGGTGCAGCGCGGCACGGCCCCGCGCCGCATCGTGGTGACGCCGATGATGGTCGAAACCAAGGATCGTTTCGGCAATGTCTCGCGCCATCCTCGCCTGGGCATCCTGCGGCCGGCGGAAGTGGTGCAGCAGGTTGACGTGCCCGATGCGCTGCGCCTTGCGGTGATCGACACGTGGAGCATCACCCAGACGATCAGGCGCACCCTGCGCCAGGTGGTTGTGGGTGAGCGCGCCATCACTGAAATGGGCGGCCCGGTGAAGACCGCGCAGATCGCCGGCCAGCAGGCCAGCCTGGGCCTGCTCTCGGCGGTGGCGTTCATGGCCTTCTTCTCAATCAACCTTGGTTTCATCAATCTGTTGCCCATCCCGATGCTGGACGGCGGCCATCTTCTGCTCTACGGCATCGAGGCGGTGCGGCGGCAGCCGATGGCGGAAAAGGTGCAGCAATGGGCCTTCATGTCGGGCTTTGCCGCGCTGATGTCGCTGATGGCGGTGCTGACCTGGCACGACATGATTAGTGTCGGCCTGTTGAACCGTCTGGCGAACTTGTTGGGATGACAGGGTCCGCTCGTCTGGCTGTGAGTAGTTTCTGGCATCGCGGGATCAACCGGCGAGCCGCAGGGCTGAATGGTGGTAGGTTGGTGGGGTTGATGGAAGCCAATTTTGTTCGCGACGCTGGTGGTGCTGCAGGGTGGCGGCGCCCGCTGACGGCGCTCCTGGTCTCGACGGCGCTGGCGGCTCCGGCAGTCGCTCAGCAGCGCCCGCGCCCGCCGGCGGCTGAACCTGCGCGTCCATCGGCTGAAGCCGAAGCGCGCGCGTCGGAATCCCGCAACCAGTCTGCGCTGCCGGCCACTGCCGCCAATGCCGGCATTGTGCGCAGCGTTTTCGTGCGCGGCACCGAGCGTCTGGAACCGGAAACGGTCCGCTCCTACCTCAACCTCGCGATCGGCGATCGTTATGATCGTGATGCGCTCGATACCGCGCTCAAGGCGCTCTATGCTTCCGAACTGTTTTCCGATGCCACCATCCGCGACGACAAGGGCGCGCTCATCGTCGAGGTGAAGGAAAATCCGGTGATCAACCGGATTATCATCGAAGGCGCCAAGCGGGTGAAGGAAGAGAAGATCCGCGAGGAAATCCGCCTCGCGCCGCGCCAGATCTTCACCCGATCGAAAACGCGCGCCGATCTGGGCCGCATTCTTGAGCTCTATCGCCGCGGCGGCCGCTTTGCCGCCAGTGTCGAGCCCAAGATCGTGCAGCTCGAACAGAACCGCGTCGATGTGATCTTCGAGATCAGCGAAGGCCCGAAATCCAAGATCCGTCAGATCAACATCCTCGGCAATTCCAAGTTCAAGGAAGGCGCGATCAGGAAGCAGATGGCTTCCAAGCAGTCCCGCACCTGGCGCTTCTTCACCTCCAACGACACCTATGATCCCGATCGTCTGGCCTACGACCAGCAGAAGCTGCGGCAATATTATCTGACCGAAGGCTATGCCGATTTCCGGGTTGCCTCGGTGGTGGCCGAACTCACGCCCAACAAGAAGGACTTCATCGTCACCTATGTCGTGGAAGAGGGTGAGCGCTACAAGTTCGGCAAGATCGAGCTGGAAAGCCAGCTGCGCGACATCAAGCCCAAGGAATTCCGCCCGATCATCCGCATGAAGGAAGGTGATTGGTACAACGCGCAGGCTATTGAAAACACAGTCGAAAGCCTGTCCGAAACCGCCGGTCTTCTGGGCTATGCCTTTGCCGATGTGCGCCCGCAGTTCGAGCGCAACAAGGAAGACCTGACGATGAACGTCACCTTCCAGATCGGGGAGGTGCCGCGCGTCTATGTCGAACGGGTGTCGATCAACGGCAACACCATCACGCACGACAATGTGATCCGCCGCGAATTCCGCCTGGCCGAAGGGGATGCCTTCAACTCGATCAAGGTGAAGCGCTCCAAGGATCGCCTGCTTGGGCTTGGCTTCTTCCAGGACAAGCTGGACATCGAGCAGAAGCCCGGCACCACGCCGGATCGCATCGTGCTGGAAGCCAATATCCAGGAGCGGCCCACCGGCGAACTGCAATTGTCGGCCGGCTTCTCGTCGATTGAACGCTTCATCTTCTCGGCCAGCGTGCGCCAGCGCAACTTCCGCGGCCGCGGCCAGGAACTGCGCCTGTCGGGCAATATCTCCAGCTTCGCCCGCTCGGTGGAGGCCGGCTTTACCGAGCCCTATCTGGGTGGCCGCAACCTCGCCCTGGGCCTGGACGTTTTTCGCCGCGATTTCCGCTCGTTCCGCTTCACCGGCAACAACACGCGCGACACCACCTACACGCAGGTTTCGACCGGCTTCCAGGTCCGCACCGGCTTTTCGATCACCGAATTCTGGGCGGCGTCGCTGCGCTATGGCCTTTCCCGTGAAGAAATTGGGCTGGATCAAGCCATCTTCTTCTCCAACGGCGTCTGCGATCCGTTGCGTGCCGGTCGTTTCCTGTGCGAACAGTTGGGCAACCGCACGGTGTCCACGCTGGGCTATTCGATCATCTACAACAGCCTGAACAACGTGCGCCTGCCATCGGCCGGCCAGCGTTTCACTTTCAGCCAGGATGTCGCCGGCATTCCCATCGGCATCAAGTTCGTCACCACCCGTGCCAATTATGATTATTTCACCCCGCTGTTCGGCACCGGCTTCGTGCTGAACCTGGGTGCGGAAGGCGGCTATGCCTTCGGTTATGGCGGACAGGACGTGATCCTGACCAACCGCTTCTTCCTGGGCCAGCCGCAGTTCCGCGGCTTCAACATCCGCGGCATCGGTCCGCGCGTGCTGCGCCGTCCGCTCGGTCTGGATGGCTCCGTGGTGCAGGATCGCCGTCAGGCGCTGGACGATTCGCTGGGCGGCCGGGCATATTATCTGGCCCGAGCTGAAATCCGCATTCCGCTGGGTTCGGCCGGCAACGAACTGGGCATCCGCCCGTCGATCTTTGCCGATGTCGGCGCGCTGTGGAGCCTGAAATCGCCCACGCTGACCTGTCAGGATGGTCCGACTGCCGCCGCGCCGCGCGTGCCCGGCCAGACGGCACCCTGTTTGCCCAACGATGGCTTCTCGGCGGGCTTTGTCGAAGAATTCCTCGGGAATACACCGAAACCGCGCGTTTCGGTGGGTATCGGGGTCAACTGGAACTCGCCGTTCGGCCCGTTCCGGTTCGACCTTGCCAAGGCCTTGGTGAAACAGCCGGGCGATGATCCGCAACTTTTCCAATTCAACGTAGGGACTGCATTCTGATGAAGAAGATTCTGATTGCACTGGCGCTGGCCAGTGTTTCCGCCCCGGTTCTGGCGCAGCAGCTGCCGGCCGCCGTGATCGTCACGGTTAACCGCCAGGAAATGATCGACACCTCTGCCGCCGCCAAGGCCGCGCAGGCCGAGCTGAAGCCGAAGGGCGATGCGCTCAACGCCCGTGTAAGCCAGCTGCGCACCAGCCTGGCGGCCGAACAAAAGACTTTGCAGGATACACAGCCTCAGCAGGGCGCTACGGAGGCAGTGGTACGGGCATTCGAAGGCAAGGTTCGTGACTTCCAGACAAGACAGCAACAGGCTGAGCAGGAAGTCCAGCGGCGTCAGCAGGAGATCCAACAGTCGAACCAATGGATCGTGAAGCAGATAGTTGATGGCGCCCAACCGATCATCGGCCAGATCATGCGCGAGCGCGGCGCCAACATCGCCGTTGACGAGCAGGTGACCATCCAGCACGCTGCGGCCATCGATATCACTGACGATGTGGTTGCTCGTCTGGACAAGGCGCTGCCGAAGGTGTCGATCACGCCGCCGGCCGCTCCGGCTGGCACTGCGCCTGCCGCTCCGGCTCCGGCGCCGGCTCCGGCGGCCCCGCCGCGCCGTTGATGAACGACACCGTTTCTCAAACTGCCAGCACGGCTGACGTGCTGGCAGTGATGGCGCTGCTGCCGCATCGGTTTCCGATGCTGCTGGTTGACCGGGTGATCGACATGATCCCCGGTCAATCCGCGACCGGCATCAAGGCCGTGACCATCAACGAGCCGTTCTTTGCCGGGCATTTCCCGGCCAAGCCGATTATGCCCGGCGTGCTGATCGTCGAAGCGCTGGCGCAAACTGCCGGTGTGCTCGCCATCCACGGCGCGCGCGCCAAGGATCCGGCTGGCGGTGACAAGCTCGTCTTCTTCATGGCGATCGAGAACGCCAAGTTCCGTACCCCGGTTGAACCGGGCTGCCTGCTGCACTTGAAGGTGCAGGTGGTGCAGGATCGTGGCCGGGTGGCCAAGTTTACCGGCCGCGCCGAAGTGGATGGCAAGCTGGTGGCCGAATGCAGCTTCACCGCGATGATCGCCGAGCCGCCCGCTGCCTGACGCCATTGCACCTGGCTGGCATCAAGCCCATATTCATCACATGACTGCATTTTTCCCCCTGCTGCTGCTTGTCGGCATTTTTTCGGCCAGCCAGTTTGCGGCCGATGTTGATCGCAATGGCCCCAAGCCGGCGGTCGCCCATCTGGTGGCGGGCGGTGACTGGGGCCGCGTGATGGGTGCAATCCGCAACGGTGCCGCCGATTGGATTGCAATGGCGCCGGAACTGGCCCGCGGTGCCGAAGATACGCAGGCCGAGCAGCTCACCGCTGCAGTGGCGGCCGCGCTGCCGCGGGCACCATCAGAAGTTCTGGCGGTGACCGATCTGCGGCGTTCCCCTGTGTTGGGTGTGCAGGCCATTTGCGGGGCGCCGGTGGGCAGCCATGCGCCAGCGGCGCGCGCGGCCTATCTGGCGGATGCGCTTGAGGCGGTTGAACTGTTGCCGGATGTTGCCGCCATTGGCCGTGCCAAGGCGGTGTGCCTCAAGGAATTGGCGCTGGCGGCAGACCGCTGACTGGCGCTGCCACGTCTGCCCTTGGCGCGCGCGATGCCCACAGGCAGGCCCCGGCGATGATCGCCGCGCCCAGTATCGTGCTGGGTGCCACCACCTCGTCAAACGCCAGCCAACCCATCAGCGCGGCCCAGGGCAGGGCGCTATACTCAAGCACCGCTGAAACCTGCGCCTGCAGGTGAACATAGCCGCGCGCCATCAGCTGCACGGCGATATTACCGATAAGGCCCATGGCCGCCATCAGCCCCAGATCGATTGCTGACGGCATGGCAGGCAGGCTGATCAGCGCCGGTGACAGCCACAGCATCGGCACCACCGCGGCGATCAGCGTGATGACCGTGGCGCCATCGGCGGCGGCCCGCGAGCGCAGGATCACCGCCGTCCCGGCATAGAGGAATGCGGCGAGCACGGCCGCTGCCGCTGCCAGCAATTCCCCGCTCGACAGGCTGGGCATGCCGCCCACGGTGACCAGCACGCCGATGAAACCCAACACCCCGGCCGCGATATAGCGGGGCTGCACCGGTTCCTTCAGATAAAGCGCCGCCATGAACGGCACCGCCAATGGTCCGACGAACGTGAGGGTGAGCACAAGGGCGAGCGGCAGCCGCGTGATCGACCAGAAAAACGCCAGCGCCATCGCCGCAATCACTGTGCCGCGCACCAGATTGGCCTGCAGCCCTCCCGGTGCCACCCAGGGCCGGCCCTGCCATTGCCACACCATCAGCGCGAAAACGGTGCCACTGGCATAGCGGGAAAAGGTGGTCAGCGGCGCGCCATGGCGCAGCGCCAGATATTTGGCGAACACATCGAGCACGCACATCGCGCCGATGCCGGCCAGCACCAGCAGGATCGCCGACAGGCGGGAAGGGTGGCTGGCCGACATGCGCCGGCCTTAGCCGCCGCTGTGCGCGGCGTCTACCGCCCCAACTTGCGGATCAGGCTTGCGGCCAGATAGAGCCGGCGGGGCACGGCTTCGAGGAACACATATTCAGCCTGCGTGGTGTGCGCGCCAAAGCCGGGCAGGCCCAGCGATTCAATCACTGGCACGCCGGCCAGCGCGGCATAGCCGGCATCAGTGCCGCCGCCGCCGCGTTCCATCACCAGCAGTTCCTTGCCCAGCGTGGCATAAATGGCGCGGGCTTCGTCGATCAGCGCGTTGCTGGCCGGGGTCGCGGTGAAGGGCGGGCGGTTCATGCGCACTTCGGCGGTGACCACGGCGCCTGGGATGGACGGCGTTTTCAGCCGATCGAGCAGTTCCGCCTTGAACTGATCAAATTGCGCCAGGTTGATGGTGCGCAAGTCGCCGATCAGCGTCACATCGTCGGGGATGATGTTGCGAACGCCGCGCTGTTGTTCGACCACCGTCCAGTTGAAGCGGCGATTGCCTTGGCCGCGATCAAGATCCTTTGTGGTCTGGATGATGTGGGCGGCCTCCACCAGTGAATTGATGCCGGCTTCCGGCGCGCCGCCGGCGTGGCTGGCCTTGCCCTTGATGGTAACGATCACCGTGTTGGTGGCCGATGTGCCACGCGTCAACCGTTCCGGCATGCTGGTCGGTTCAAAGCTGAGCACCGCCGTCATGCCCTTGGCCAGTTCGGTGATGGTCGTGCCGGAACCCAGCGATCCGCGTTCCTCGTCGGTGTTGATGGCGACGGTCAGCTCGGCATAATCTTTGGCCGTCAGCAGCGGCAGCGTGTGCAGGATGGTGGCGATACCGCTCTTGTCATCCGAAATGCCGGGGCCATAGGCCAGCGGGCCTTGTGGGCTATCCATCAGCTTGAATGGCGCGCGGGCAAGGGCGCCGCGCTGATACACCGTGTCCATGTGGGCAATCAGCAGCAGCTTGCCCTTGCCGCTGCCCTTCCAGCGCGCGACGATGATATCGCCGGCCACGCCGCCGGTGGGTTGCATTCGCGCCAACGTGCCGCCGCGAGCGGTGAAGGCGCTTTCCAGATAGCGGCCCATGCTGGCCATGCCCTCGGCGTCACCCGTGCCCGTTTCGATTTCCACCAGCGATTTCAGCGTGGCGGTGATGGCGGGCGCTTCGGCGGTGGCCGCCTTCAGCAGCGCGGCATCCGGTTTTGGCGCGGCCAGTGCGGTGGTGGCCAGCAACGCGCAGGCGACAGCGATCAGTGTTTTCATGCAAATTCTCCCCGCCGCCAGCATAGCGCGGCGAGGCGCTTTGTCACCTGCGCAGGCGGTCCAGATCACCTGGTTGATTGAGATTGGCCAGCGGCCCAAGATCGACCGCACGTGCGCCGGTGCCTGCCACCCATTCCCGCACCCGCCGGCCACCGCCGGCCACGAACGCCTCCAGACCGTCTGCCAGCGCCACCGGCCAGACAGCGATGAGGGGCTGGTCGGCCGCATGCGCCGGGCCATCGCCAAACTTCGCCAGCCAGTCGGCGGGCAGGGTCGGGCTGTCGACGGGCAGGCTGGCAACATGGCTGAAGCCCTTCGCCACCGCGTGATGTAGCGCGGCGTTGAGGCCACCCAACGGGCCGAGATCGGGTGATGGCCGGTCGGGCAGGCTGGCAATGCCGGGCCATTCCCGCCCCGCCACCGCCAGCGCATCACAGCCAGCCAGCGCAGCCAGTGCATGATCGATCAGCGGCCGGCCATCGAGCAATGCCAGGGCCTTGTCACGGCCGAAGCGGCGCGACTGGCCGCCGGCGAGGACGACGCCCAGCAGCCTCACTTGGTCTCTTCGAACAATTCCCGGCCAATCAGGTAACGGCGGATTTCCGAAGTGCCGGCGCCGATTTCATAGAGCTTGGCATCGCGGAGCAGGCGCCCGGTGGGATATTCGTTGATATAGCCGTTACCGCCCAGGCACTGGATCGCCTCCAGCGCCATCCAGGTTGCCTTTTCCGCGCTGTAGAGGATGCAGCCGGCGCTGTCCTTGCGGGTGGTCTCGCCGCGGTCACAGGCTTGCGCGACGGCATACGTATAGGCCTGGGCAGTGGACAGCGCGACATACATGTCGGCCAGCTTGCCCTGCATCAGCTGAAACTGGCCGATGGGTTGGCCGAACTGCTGGCGATCATGAACATACGGCACCACGACGTCCATGCAGGCCTGCATGATGCCAAGCGGGCCACCCGAAAGCACCACACGTTCATAATCCAGGCCGGACATCAGCACGCGGGCGCCATTGCCGACGCCGCCCAGCACATTTTCGGCCGGCACGCTGCAATCCTCGAACACCAGTTCGCAGGTGTCAGACCCTCGCATGCCCAGCTTGTCGAGCTTCTGTGCGGTGGAGAATCCTTTCATGCCCTTTTCGATCAGGAACGCCGTCACCCCGCGCGGGCCGGAGGCGGGATCAGTCTTGGCATAGACGACCAACGTTTCGGCATGCGGCCCGTTGGTGATCCACATCTTGTTGCCGTTCAGCACATAATCGCCATTGCCCTGAATATCGGCGCGCAGCTTCATGCCGATCACGTCACTGCCCGCACCCGGTTCGGACATGGCGAGACTGCCGACATGATCTCCAGAGATGAGGCCGGGCAGATACTTCGCTTTCTGTTCGGCCGTACCCCAGCGGGCAATCTGGTTGATGCACAAATTGGTGTGGGCGCCATAGGAAAGGCCAACACTGGCCGAGGCGCGGGAAAGCTCCTCCACCACCACCACATGCGCCAGATAACCCAGGCCAATGCCGCCATCGGCCTCCGGCACGGTGATGGCGTGCAGGCCAAGTTCACCCATCTTCGGCCACAAATCGCGCGGGAATGTGTTGGTGGCGTCGATCTCGGCGGCGCGTGGCGCGATTTCGGCGGCCGCAAAGGCGCGCACCGTATCGCGCAGCATGTCGATGGTCTCACCTTGCGCGAAATTCAGCTGGCTCAGCATCGTGAGGGATTCCTTTGCAGATTTCAGCCGTTCTAGGCCGAGGCGGCGGGAGCGGGAAGGGGCAAAGCGCTACTTTGTTGACACAGAGTTATGTTGTGTATAGACAATGATTCGTGATGATGAACAACGAAAATTCAACCCTGCACAACCGGCTTGCGCTGTTTCGGGCCGAAGCTGGCCTGTCGCGCAAGGAATTGGCCGAACAGGTTGGCGTCAATCCGCAAACCATCGGCTTTCTGGAGCGCGGGCAATATGGCCCCAGCCTCGAACTGGGCCTGAAGCTTGCCCGTGTGTTCGGCGTTTCGGTGGAGACGTTGTTCAGTCTCGAGCCCTTTCAGTCCCTGGCCCAGCAATTGGCCGCAACCAAGTGAGCCGCATGATGGAGCGTGCAATGAACCCGCCACTGAAACTCTCGCTGCGCACCGCGCGCATCCTGTCGCTGCTGGTGCTGGGCGGCATCGGTATCGGCTATCTGGGCGGCGCGATCTTTGCTGCGCCTGATGGCGATACGCCGATCGGTTTCGTTGGCCTGCGCCTGATCGGCCTGTTCAGCGCGGTGGCGCTGTTCGTCGAAGGCCGCGGGCAACTCACGCAATCCAGCGACGCCATGCTCGATGAGCGCGAACGGGCATTGCGCGACAAATCCTATGTCGCCACCCACCAGATCATGGTGCTGGCGATGTTCGGCTTCTTCATGTGGTCGATCCTGGCCAAGTTCATCGATGGCTGGATGCCGGGGCAGGAACAGGCGCTCGATCTGCTTTCGGGCTTTGCCATCACCTCGATGGCGCTACCGGGCATCATTCTGGCCTGGCGCGAACAGCCGCAAGACGACGCCGAGTAACAAGTTCCCGGCCGGGAGGGGCCGGACCGGCAAGAGCCCCGCCGGTCCGGCCCTCACGATCAGCCGATCTCCACCAGCATCATGCCATCGGCAACCTGATCACCCACCGCGACATGCACCGTCTGCACGGTGCCGGCCACGCGGGCGGTCAGGCGATGCTCCATCTTCATGGCTTCCAGCACCAGCAGGCGATCGCCTTCATCCACGGCCTGACCGGGCGTCACGTCAACGGCGAGCACGCGGCCCGGCATCGGCGCGATCATGTGGGCATGGCCGCCGCCGGCATCCTTGGTGCGCGGCGGGCGGGTGCCCAGCGTCCAGCTCTGGCCGGCCATACGGACGTCCACGATACCATCGCCTGCAACCACCGTGGCCGGCATCAATTGCCCGCCCAGATCGATCGACAGGCCGTACGCGCCGGTACGGGTGACGGCGACCTCGCCCACGCCGGCCAGCCCGCCGATCCGCCAGCGCGGCCCCCCGGCAGCGCGCAGCGTCAGCGCATGGCGTTCATCGCCCCACCACAGGCGGACATGGGTTTCGGCCGCAACGTTCATGCGGAAGTTGAGCTGGCCGAACAGCGTGTCACGCGCTTCATCCTGCGGCAGGCCCAGCCCGAGCGCGGCGGCGAGCAGCACCGGCGCCGGGCACAGGTTGGGGGCGGCCAGTTCGGCGGCATGGCGGGCGATGAAGCCGGTATCGACCTCGCCGGCGCGAAACGCCTTGGTGTCGGCAAGGCGGGCGAGGAAGGCGCGGTTGCATTTCAGACCCGTCACGATTGTGGCATCGAGCGCGCCGACCAGCCGATCAATGGCTTGCGCGCGCGTTGCACCGTGAGCGATGACCTTGGCGATCATCGGATCATAGTCCAGCCCAATGCGGCTGCCCGTTTCGACGCCGGTATCGATGCGAACCCCGGGGCCGGCGCCGAATTCGAGGGTTGAAATGGTGCCGGTGGCGGGCAGGAAGCCGCTGTCCGGATCTTCGGCATAGAGCCGGGCTTCCATCGCCCAACCGTTGACGCTGAGCTCGTCCTGTTTTTTCGGCAGCGGCTCACCGCGTGCAACGCGGATCTGCCATTCCACCAGATCCTCACCGGTGATGCACTCGGTCACCGGGTGCTCCACCTGCAGGCGGGTGTTCATTTCCATGAAGTAGAAGGCCGGGTCGCCGGACAGATCAACGGTGTCGAGATCGAGAATGAACTCCACCGTGCCGGCGCCTTGGTAGCCGATGGCATGGGCGGCGGTGACGGCGGCAACACCCAGTGTGTGGCGCAACTGGTCGGACAGGCCGGGGGCGGGGGCTTCCTCGATCACCTTCTGGTGGCGGCGCTGCAGGGAACAATCGCGCTCGAACAGGTGGACGGCATTGCCATGGCTGTCGGCGAACAATTGCACTTCAACGTGGCGTGGGCGCTGGATCAGCTTTTCCAGCATCACGCCCGCGTTGCCGAAGGCGGTCTCGCCTTCGCGCTGGGCGGCCATCAGGGCTTCCTGGAATTCGTCTGCCGAATGCACGGCGCGCATACCCTTGCCGCCACCGCCGGCCACCGCCTTGATCAGCAGCGGGAAACCGACACCTTCGGCGGTCTTCTGCAGCCGCACCAGGCTCTGGTCCGTGCCCTGATAGCCCGGCGTGATCGGCACGCCGGCTTTCTTCATCGCGGCCTTGGCGGTGTCCTTCAGCGCCATCACGCGCATGGCGCTTTCGGGCGGGCCGATGAAGATGATCCCGGCCTTTTTCAGCGCCTTGGCGAAATCGGCATTCTCGGAAAGAAAGCCATAGCCGGGGTGAATGGCATCGGCGCCGGTGCGCTTGGCCGCTGCGATGATGGCATCCATGTCGAGATAGGCGCGGTCCCCCGCCAGCGGCACAGCTTGGCCGGCTTCGCGCACGAACGGCGCGTGCGCGTCGGCAGCCGAATGGACGGCAACCGTGGCAATGCCCATCCGGTGCGCAGTGCGGATGATGCGGCGGGCGATTTCCCCGCGATTGGCGATCAGGATTTTCTGCATGTCTCTCACAATGTCGGGCTCATCGTGGTGGGCAGCCCTTCGGGTCGGCCGTCCAGCCGAACGTCGTCAGCAGCCATTTGCCGTCGATCTTGCTCCAGCCGAAACTGTCCACGCCGCAATGGATGCGCTTGCCGTCGATATCGAGCGTGTAAGGCGCCCAGACATGGGCATAATCGCGGGTAACGAGGATTTTCGAGCGCACGATGCGTTCGTCGAACTTGCGCTGCGGCGGCGCTGCGCGGAAATTGTCGAACAATTGCTGGCGGGTCATCACGCCGAACTTGCTGCCGCCCTCGGGCGGGAAGCGCAGCACCTGGATGGTCAGCGTGGGATGCGTCATCGCTTCGGCACCATTGGCATCGCCCTTTTTGAGCGCATCCATGAAGGCGTTGGTGGCGGCGAGCACTTCGTCCTTGGGCGCTGCCACAGCCGGCGCGGCCAGCAGCAGCGCAGCGGCAAACAGCGGCTTCATTTGTTTCAGGTTCATGGCACCCATGATGGTTTCCCCTTGCTCAGGAAGGCAGATATGCCTTCGCGGCCTTCTTCACTCACCCGTCGCGCGGCGATGCGGCGGGCGCTTTCCTCGCGCAGCTCTTCACTGATTTCGGCACCGGCGAAATCCAGCGCCAGAAGCTTGGCATCTGCCACGGCGCCGGGCGCGGCCTGTCCGATGTGGGCCAGCCAGTGCGCCACCACGGCTTCGGCCGCATCTTCATCAAGGGCGGTTTCGTTCACCAACCCCATGCCCAGTGCTTCGTCAGCAGTGAACGCCTCCGCAGTAAGGAACCAGCGCCGCGCCGCCGCACCGATCTTTGCCAGGACAAACGGCGAGATGGTCGCCGGTGTCAGTCCCAGCCGAACTTCGGAAAGCCGGAACTGCGCGCCCTCGATCGCCACCGCCATGTCTGCACAGGCGACAAGCCCAACACCGCCGCCTGTCACATGGCCATGGGCGACGACGATCACCGGCTTGGGACAGTCGTTAATGGCGGCGAGCATGTTGGAAAGTCCCATGGCGTCGGCCTGGTTCTCGGCTTCGCTCCAGCCAGCGGCCGCCCGCATCCAATCGAGATCGGCACCAGCCGAGAAGCTCTTGCCGTTGCCCGCCAGCACGATGGCGCGCACCTCGTCAGCCTGGCCCAGCCGTGTGAAGGCCTCTTCCAGCGCGGCGATCAGCTCGGCATTGAAGGCGTTGTGCCGCTCCGGCCGGTTCAGGGTCAGCCGCGCCGTGCCCCAATCGTCGAGGGTTTCGTCCAGCATCGCCATCACATCCGGAACGTGCCGAAGCGGGTTTCCGGCACCGGCTGCTGCAATGATGCCGCCAGGCTCAGCGCCACCACGGCGCGCGTGTCTTCCGGCGCGATGATACCGTCATCCCACAGCCGGGCGCTGGCGTAATAGGGGTTGCCCTGCGCTTCATATTGCGCGCGGATTGGCGCCTTGAACGCCTCTTCATCGGCGGCATTCTTGAAGCCGCCGCCCTTCACCGCCGCCAGCACGCTCGCCGCCTGTTCGCCGCCCATCACGCTGATGCGGGCATTGGGCCACATCCACAGGAAGCGCGGTGAGTAAGCCCGGCCGCACATGCCATAATTGCCGGCGCCGAAACTGCCGCCGGTCACCACGGTGATTTTCGGCACGGCGGCGCAGGCCACGGCCGTCACCAGCTTGGCGCCATGCTTGGCGATGCCTTCATTCTCGAACCGGCGGCCAACCATGAAGCCGCTGATATTCTGCAGGAACAACAGCGGAATACGCCGCTGGCAGGCCAGTTCGATGAAGTGCGCGCCTTTCTGGGCGCTCTCTGAAAACAGGATCCCGTTGTTGGCGATTATGGCGACCGGATAGCCTTCGATATGGGCAAAGCCGGTCACCAGTGTTTCGCCGTAACGTGGCTTGAATTCCTGCAGTTCCGAAGCATCCACCATCCGGGCAATGATCTCGCGCACGTCCACCGGCACGCGGGTATCGATGGGGGCGAGCGCATTCAGTTCGCTCGCATCAAACAACGGCGGCCGCGCCGGGCCGCGCTTCACGGCGAGTGCGGCGGGAAGGGTGGCGACGATTCGGCGGGCGATGCTCAGTGCATCCTCATCATTCTCGGCGAGGTGATCGGCGACGCCGGAAATGCGCGTGTGCACATCACCGCCGCCCAGATCCTCGGCGGTCACTTCCTCGCCGGTGGCGGCCTTCACCAGTGGCGGCCCGCCGAGGAAGATCGTGCCCTGGTTCTTCACGATGATCGATTCATCCGCCATCGCCGGCACATAGGCGCCACCCGCGGTGCAACTGCCCAGCACGGCGGCGATCTGCGGGATGCCATTGGCGCTCATGTTGGCCTGATTGAAGAAGATGCGGCCGAAATGATCGCGATCTGGGAACACCTCGTCCTGCCGGGGCAGGTTGGCGCCGCCGCTATCGACGAGGTAAAGGCAGGGCAGGCCATTCTGCGCGGCGATTTCCTGGGCGCGCAGATGCTTCTTCACGGTGATCGGATAGTAACTGCCGCCCTTCACCGTGGCATCGTTGGCCACGATCACGCACAGCCGGCCTTCAACTTGGCCCACCCCGGCAATCAGGCCGGCGGCGGGCACGTCTTCGCCATAGACATCGTGAGCAGCGAACTGGCCGATTTCAAGAAAAGCGCTGTGTGGATCGAGCAGCGCCTCCACGCGTTCGCGCGGCAACAGCTTGCCGCGTGCCACATGCTTCTCGCGTGATGCAGGCGGCCCGCCCAGCGCGATGCGCGCCGCCTTTTCGCGCAGATCGGCGATCAATTCGGCCATGGCAGCGGCGGTGGTGCGGGCGGAGGGTGGGAGGGGTTGACCAATAAGGGGCATGCCGATGGGTATGGCTGATGTTGCCCATGCGCTCAATGGTCAAAGCGCGGTGCACCAGCTGTGGTGTCCTGATCAGGCGGCGACGCGCAGCACCCCGGTTTTCTGGAACGACCAGATCTTCTTGTTCAGCACGTATTCGCCGGCTTCCGTGCGCCTGATGGCAAAGCTGAACATGTCGCCCGCATCGGTGCCCAATTGCAGAAAATAAGGGCCGGAACCGATACCGAACACCTGCCAGATGCCCGCGAGATATTCGCCGTGCACCTGCTGCGGCCCGGCATTTTCAATACTGCTGGTGTGAGTGTGCCAGTCAAAGCGGAAATTGCGATGCAAGGTGAGTGAATCGATGCGCTGCCAGCACAACTCTTCATCCTCGAACCGATCAATCCGGCTCAGAACGCTGCCCATCAGCAGGGCCTGGTGATCGTGGCGGGCCATCATCAGAAATGAATAGAGTATTTACAGTTCGTTTCCAATCGTGGTTATCGCGGCGCACACCAAAGTGCTGCGCCAACAGCGCAGAGGCCAGTGCCGTTGCCGGCGGACCATCCGATACCACGGCGCCATCCGCGACCAGCAGCAACCGGTCACAGCGCCGGGCCAGATCGAGATCGTGCAACGCCAGCACCACCCCGGCCCCGCGTGCCGCCTCGGCCGCCAGCAGTGCCATCACGTCGAGCCGGTGGCCGGGATCGAGATTGGCGATCGGTTCGTCCAGCAACAGCCAGGCCGGCCGCGCCACCAGCGCGCGGGCCAGCAGCACCCGGGCACGCTCGCCGGTGGAAAGCTGGCTGACTGGGCGGTCCGCCAGCGCCGTGGCATCGCAGGCTGCCAGTGCCGCCGCAATGGCGGTCGGATCGGGCGCAGCCGCCGGGCCAAGGCCCAACTGCACCAACGCGGCCGCGGGGATCGGCCAAACGGCATCGCGGTTTGCCGGCAGCCAGGCCAGCCGCTGCGGGTGTGGTAGGAAGGGTTGCCCGTCCAGCCGCACCGTTCCAAGCCCGCGCGACAGCCCGGCCAGCGCCTTGAGTAGCGTTGTCTTGCCGGCGCCATTTGGGCCGATCACGCCTGTTAGCTGGCCGGGGTGCAGCGTCAGGCTGGTCGGTGCCAGCATCGGTGGGCGGGCGAGATCAATGGCTTCCAGCATCAGCGTCGCTCCATGATAAGGCACAGGAAGAAGGGGGCACCGATCAAGGCGGTGAGCACGCCCAGCCGCAGATCGAGCCCGGCCGGCAGCAACCGCACCGCGATGTCCGCAGCGCTCAAGAGGGCCGCACCGGCCAGCGCAGAAGGCGCGATTGCCGCGCCGGGCCGGTGGCCCACAAAGGGGCGCACCAGATGCGGCACGATCAGCCCGATGAAACCGATGCTGCCCGCCACCGCCACGCCGGCACCAGTGGCGAGCGCGATGGCCAGCACGACGCGGGCCTGCACGGCGGAGAGGCCAACGCCCAGCGATTGCGCCACCTCTTCCCCCAGCGCCAACGTGTCCAGCGCCGGGGCCGCGCGCAGCAACAGGACGATGCCAATCAGGATCAGGGGTGCTGCCAGCGCCAGTTGCGGCAGGCTGCGATCATTCAGGCTGCCCATCAGCCAGAACATCAGATCATACAGCGCGAAGGGCGACGGCGCGAGGCTGAGCGCCAGGTTTATGGCAACGCCAAGCAGCATGGAAACGGCGACGCCGGCCAGCACCAGCCGCGTTGCACCGGCGCCGCGCCCGGCCAGCGCGAGCAACAGCAGCAGCGACAACCCGGCCCCGGCCAAGCCACCAATGGCCATGCCGATCACCCCGGCTCCGAGGAAATAGCCGGCCAGCACCGCGCCCAGCGCCGCACCGCTGGACGGCCCCAGCACATCGGGCGACGCCAGCGGATTGCGAAACAGTGCCTGTGCCGCTGCTCCCGATGCACCCAGCCCAGCCCCGATCAGCAGCGCCAGCCCCGTGCGCGGCAACCGCAGTTCGATGAATAGGTTGCGCGCCAGTTCAGGATCGCGTGCCCACAGCGCCGCAAGATCGACCGGCCCCAGCGCCAGCGAGGCCAGTGCCAGCACGGCACAGAGCAGGGCCAGCTCGGCCTTCATGTGGTCAGCGCCCTTCGCAGCCGGGCAATTTCTGCCGGCATCGCGGCACCGCCACACAGGAAGGCGCGGCCATCTGCCTCTACCTGCTTCACGCGCAACTGGCGCAGCGCCGGGTGCTGACTCCACGCCTGCGGGCCAGACAATTGCCCGCGCCGATAGACATTGCGAATCAGGATCGGTGGCGGCTGCACCAACAGACGTTCCAGGCTGATCTGCCCACCCTGTTGCTGCGCTATGCCGGCCAGCCGCAGCCAGCCGGCGGCCAACCCGTCCATTGCAGGGGCGAGTCCGCTGCCGCCAATCATCAGGCCGGGTTGCGCCTTTGGTGCAGAGGCCGTGAGCGCGCCAACACGGGCAGCAAATGCGGTACCCGCAGGCGTGTTGCCCACCAAGGCGGCGACCTGCTGCACCTGTGCCACCACCGCCGCCGGGCTGGTGGGGTAGGGCAGGGCGATAAGCCTGATCCGCAGCCGTGCCGCCAGCGCGACACCTTGCGGATCGTGGCCCATGGTCAGCACCAGATCAGGCCGCTGTTCGATGACCTCGCTCAGCCGCCCCGAATTGGTGGCAAGTCCACGCGCCTGCCTGGCCAGCGGGCTTTCCTGTTTGTCAGCGCCAAGCCGGCTGATGCTTGCGATCTGGCCAGGGCGCGCAGTGAGCAGCAGATATTCATCCGTGCACAGGTTGAGGCTGACGACGCGCGCAGGGGTGGCGGCACTCACTGCCCCCGTAGACATGCTGGCAAAGGCCAGCATCCACCGCGCCGCGAGCGCCCAAGCCGTGGCCAAAGGCACGCCCTGCTCAACGGTGGATGTTCGCCTGCGCCAGTATGATGGGGGAAGGGGGGAATCCGCCTGCATCACAGCCGGAACCTGATGCCGCCGTGGGCCGTAAGGCCCGGCCCGCGATAGGCGAACACGTCAACCTGGCTGGCATCCAGCGCGTTTTCCACCCGTGCGGTCAGATCGATACGGGGGCTGATGTGCCACGCGCCGGCCAGCGTGAGCAACGTGTAGGCCGGCAAGGAGACGGGCACGAAGCGGGCGAAATCCGTGTCGCCGCGTGCACCTGTGATGGCGGCGGCAGCAGACAGATCGAATTGCCGGCTGCTGTAGTTGAGCGCGACGCTGGCACTGTGGCGCGGCCGGCGCACTTCGCGGACCAAGGCGCTGCCGGCGACCTGCTGCTGGTTGGCATCAAGATAGGTGTAGCTGGTGTTGAGCGTGAGCCCCCTGGCCAGTTCGGCCCGGCCTGCCACTTCCACCCCGCGGCGGGTACTGCGGCCGGTGGCGTTGGCAACGCCGGCGATAAAGGTGGTGCTGTTGAAGGTGCCGATGATTTCGTTGGTGAGATTGGCATCGAACAGGGTGACATCGAAACTGTGGCCGGCTGCCGCCCAACCGATACCGGCCTCGACGCTGCGGCTGCGTTCGGGAACCAGATTGGGGTTGCCCTGGAAGGAGCCTGGGAAGAAGCCGAACTGATCGAAGAAGGTGGGATCGGCGATGCCGGTGCCGAAAGCGGCATGCAGGCGAACGACTCCGATCGCCGCCACCGCATCGAAACGCACCGTGGTGGCATCGGCAAAACGGTCGTTCATGTCGTGGCGCACGGCGGCACCGGCCGAAAGACCATTGCTGCTGCTCAACCGATATTCGCCGACCAGGCTGGTCTGGCGGCGGCGCTGGCGTTGGTTGGAGGCGGCCTGGGCGTTGGCATCGCGGCTGGTGAAACGCTCCGTCTCCACGTCAAGTGCGGCGGTCAGATTGTGCGCGATGCCGCCGGTCTCAAAACGGCCGGTGGATTGCAGGCGGAACAGGTCACGCTCGCCATCGCTGCGGTTTTCGAAGGCGCCGGCGCGGCGGTTGATGTTGTCGGCGCGCACTGCCATGAAACTGGCCCTTGTCGTCCACTGGCCCTCCAGCAGCGCCAATGCCGCTTCGGCGCGCACGGCACTCTGGCGGCTTTGTGTGGCCAGAGGTTCGTCGCGCGGCACGCCGGCACCATAATCGAAACCATCGAAACGCGACGTTGAATCCTGATGCCGGCCGACCAGCAGCAGCGTCAGTTGCGAGGTCGCTCGCCATTCCATGCGGCCATGGGCGGTGACATTCTCATAACCATCCTTGTCGCCGCCGCTGCGGGCGATATCGTAACCATCGGTGGACAAGCCGGAGAGTTGCCCGCTCACTGTCAGCGTTTCGCCGGCCCAGCCGCCGCCGATGCCGCCGCGCACCGTGCCCAGGCTGCCGCCCTGCAGTTCGCCATAAAGCTCGGCCCCACGCGCCGGTGCGCGGGTGGTGATGCTGATCACACCGCCGATGGCCTGGCTGCCCCACAGCGCCGATTGCGGCCCGCGCAGCACTTCGATGCGCTCGACGCCGTGGCTCAACAGCGTATCGATGCGAAACTCGCCTGATGAGGCGGGATCGTTCATCTCGATGCCATCGATGAAGCTGATGCTGTGATTGGCTTCGGCACCGCGGATGCGGATCTGGGTTTGTGCACCCAACGGCCCGGTCTGGGCTACGGCCACACCGGGGATGAGCGTAAGATAATCCTTTACCAGCGGCAGGCTGAGTGCCTCGATTTGCGGCAGATCAATCTGGCTGATGCTGATGCCGGTTTCAGCGAGGCGGATGGTGCTGCGGCTGGTGGTAACAGTGAAGGGCGCGGCTGTTTCACGAATGACGATGGGCTGGTTGTTGGGTGGGGCCGGCGTGGCGACAATGGCGGCCTGACTGGCCAGCACGATGAGCGGAAGCATGGACACGGACTTTCGTTCGGCCCGGACAGACGCCGGGCACAGGTGAGCGACACGAAGTCACCTCGAACGAAAGGGCAGGCGCGCTGCTCTGTCATCTCACGCACCGCTGGTCCCGGCAGGCATGGGGCGACCGCCAGCAGCCACAGGTGGCCACAGACGGAACGGCAGGTCTCCTGGCTTGCGGCTCATGGCGCTGGTGCTTCGCCTTCCCAGAAAACCGGTGGCCCGGTTGCCCAGTGGCATGTGAAGCATCAGCTGGCCGCTTACAGTTGCGGGCACAGCGCCGGATTCACACCGGCTTCCCTATTCTCCCGCCGGCGAAGGCGGGCACCGTTCGGGAGCAGGGTTACGCCTGTTGCAATCGGGCGGTCAAGCCGCTATGCCGCGCGTTCAATTTTCCAGGGCCGGTCGGAACCGGTCCGCACCGAAGGAAACGATCATGAAGTCCGGCATCCATCCCGCCTACCACAGCATCACCGTCAAGATGACCGATGGCACCACCTACCAGACCCGCACGACCTGGGGGAAGGAAGGGGACACGATGAACCTGGAAATCGATCCGACCAGCCACCCGGCGTGGACCGGAGGCAGCGGCCGCATGCTCGATGCCGGCGGCCAGGTGGCGCGCTTCAACAAGCGTTTCGCCAGCTTTGGTCTGGGCAAGAAATAAGTCAGCCGATCAAGCTGATGTGAAAAGGGCGGTCCGCAGGGGCCGCCCTTTTTCGTTTCACCCTGTTACCATCGCCTTGGCGGCGGCATAATCCGCCTTGCCGTTGGGCGCGCGGGGCACTTTTTTGACAATGTGCACCGTCTTGGGCGTCTTGTAGCCGGCCAGGTGCTGCCGCACGTGGGCGCGCAGTTCTTCCACGTCCACCGGGGCATGAGCTTCCACCACGGCGGTCACGCACTGGCCCCATTTTTCATCGGGCAGGCCGAACACCAGCGCATCATCGATGGCGGCGTGGGTTTTCAGCGTTTCTTCCACTTCTTCGGGGAACACCTTCTCGCCGCCGGTGTTGATGCACTGGCTGCCGCGACCGAGCAGGGTGAAGCTGCCGTCTTCCTCGATAATGGCGAAATCGCCGGGGATGGAATAGCGCTTGCCGTCGATTTCCGGGAAGGTCGCGGCGCTCTTCACCGGATCTTTCCAGTAACCGCGCGGAATCAGGCCACCGCGCGCAATGCGGCCCATGGTGCCGGTCGGCACCGGTTTCATGTCATCACCGATGATCAACGTGTTGCCATCGGCCATGAACTTGGTCGGTGCGCCGGCATTGTCCTTGGTCTGGGCGGCGGCGCCGAGGCCGAGGCCTTCGGAAGAGCCGAGGGAATCCACGATCATCAGGTTGGGCGCATGGCCGAGCAGACCGGCCTTGACCTCGGGCGACCACATAGTGCCCGACGAGATCATGATCTCTACCGTGCCAATGCTGCCAATGCCGGCATCCAGCGCCTTCAGGATCGGGCGGGCAAAGGCATCGCCGACGATCACGACATAATCGCAGCCCTCGCGTGCGCAGGTGGCGGTGGCATCGCCTGGATCGAAGTTGGCGCCGGGCAGGGTAACCAGCATGCCGCCCCGGCACAGCGTGCCCAACGCGACGATTAGCCCGGTGCCATGCATCAGCGGCGGCAGGATCAGCGCCTTGCGGCGGCCCACCCCGGCCTTCAGATCGGCCGTTAGCGCCGCCACATCATGGATCTGCGCCGGCTCCACGCCGGGGTTCATCAGGCCCCACAGCGCTGCCTGATCCCACATCACGCCCTTTGGCAGGCCGGTGGTGCCGCCTGTGTAAATGAACAGCATGTCGGTGGGTTGGTGATCCTGCGGCGGCAGGCTGTGGCCGGCGCTCGCTGTTGCTTCGAAATCCTGCGCAAAGGCCGGCGTGTCGCCGCCCAGCTGAATCCAGACCTTGGTGGGCAACCGGCTGCGGATCGAATCCACCAGCGGTGCGAACTCGGCATCATAGACGCAGACGGCGGCATCGCTGTTGTCGAGGATGTACCACAGCTCTTCGCCGGTATAGCGATAGTTGACGTTCACATGCACCAGCCGCGCCCGCAGGCAGGCGATCATGGCTTCGGCATATTCGGCGCTGTTGCGCATCAGCAGCGCACAGCGATCGCCGGCCACGGCGCCACCTGCCAGCATCGCGGCGGCCAGGCTGGCGCTGCGCTGGGCGACTTCGCCCCAACTGCGCCGCGTGTCGCCATGCACCAGCGCCGGCTGCGCCGGTTCAAGCGTGGCCACTACGGTTTCGAGAATGGCACCAAAGCTCAGCTCTTGCGGCATGTCTAATACTCCCCACCGTCCAGTCTAGGGCAGCAGGGGACATGCGACAGCCTCCCTTATGGAAGGGGAGCGGCTCAGCTGTCGGGCTGCAGCAACCTGTGCAGGTGGACAACGACATATTTCATCGTCGCATCGTCCACCGTGCGTTGGGCGGCAGAGCGCCAGGCGGTCTCCGCGCTCTTGAAATCGGGAAAGACGCCGACAACGTCGAGATTGGCTGGATCGATGAAATCGACGCCCTGCGGGTCGGCCACGCGGCCACCAAAAACCAGATGCAATTTGCTCATGCGCGGCGTCTAACCGCAGACTCGGCTACGCGCCAGTGGTGGCTTGTGCATACTCGCCCTGCAAGCGCTGCATGGTGGCGGCAAACCAGGCCTCGAAATCCGGCCCGGCCCAGGCACGGTGATTGCCGACGCGGTAGCATTCGGCATTGCGCATGTAGAATTCGGCGTTGATGCGGTTGGGCAGGCGGTTGTTGCGGGTGGCGATCACCTTGGCTGGGCTGCCGACAATGATGCTGTTCTCCGGCGCCTCGAACCGATCCTTCAGATAGGCATGCTGGCCCACGATGGAGCCACTGCCCACCTGCGCGCCGTTATAGACCGTGGCATTAATGCCGATCAGGCAATGATCGCCCACCTGGCAACCGTGCAGCGTCACATGGTGGGTCACGCTGGTGTAGGCGCCAACGATCGTGGGCTTGCCCGGATCGGTGTGGATCATCACGAAATCCTGCACGTTCGCCCCTTCGTGGATTTCGACATGGGCGGTTTCGGCGCGGATCACCGCGTTGCACCAGATGCTGGCGTGCGGTCCGATGGAGACATGGCCATAGATCTGGGCAGATGGGTGCACGAAGGCGGTGGGATGAATGTCGATCCGGCTGGTCATGTCACCCCGCTTGCTATTTCGCGTTCACCGCCAGGCCGCTGTTGTTGACGCTCTTCACCTTGCGGCGACGCTCTTGGCGTTGGCACTCTTCATGAACGTCACCAGCGCATCAAAACCGTTCTTGCTGATGTAACTGGCAAAGTCCGCTTCCTGGGTGAGCGACAGGTTCACACCGGCCACCACCAGATTGTTGACCATGAGCCTGCTGCCCTCCGATTTCACCTGCCAGATTGTATCAATGGGCTGGGCGCCTGGGCGGGTGACGCGGGTATAAACCTCCGTGAACGGCCCGCGGCCCAGCGTGCGCTGCACCTGAACCTTTGCATCGGCATAATCATAAAGCCGATCCGCATAGGCATTCAGCACGAATTCCGGGAAGGCGGCGCGATAGGCGTCCAGCTGGGCCGGCGAAAGCGTCGCCTTCTGGCGGCGGATCAGGCGCATGCCAATATCATCGAGCGCGACATTCTTCGTCAGGATGGCGCGGAATTTCGCCCGCGCGGCGGCCTTGCTCAGTGATTTGTCGCGCAGCACGCCAAAGCCTTCGCCAATCATGCCGTCGATGAACGGGCGGGCGGCCGGATCGCCGGGGTTGGCAGCGGTGGCCGTGCCGACCTGGGCGGCGGCAGGAAGGGCGGGCAAAGCAGCGCTAAGCGCGGCCGTGATCAGGATCAGATGTTTCATGGCGGGCAGCTGTGGCCGGAGTCGCCTGAACCCAGCATCAACGACTCGTCAGCCGCCGGGCCAATGCACCCAGGCTGCGCTTTTCGGTCGTGCTGGTCGGGAACAGCAGCGCCAGCGCCGCGCCGGCGGCAATGCCGGCGAGAATCGCGATCACCGGATTGTCCTGCACCAGCGCGCGGGCTTCGTCGCCCACGTCGCCGTCCGTGGCGGCGGCCGTCAGCGCGCTGTCTTCATAATCGCTGTAATCGTCCAGATCATGGCCCAGATCGATCTCGGCCTTGGAAATGCGGTTCCCTGCATAAAGCGCCAGGCCGATGGCGGCGACAGCCGCGCCGGTGGCCACCGGGTGCGCCTTCATCACATTGCCGGCATCTCGGGCCAGATCGGTGCCGCGCGTCCTGACCACGGTCAACGCCTCATCAACCAGCCGGCGTGGGGTGAGACGATCGGCCAGGCCATTGACCTCATCAACCAGCGATGCGCCAGCATCATCGGCCGCGCGGGCCAGGTCCTCGATGGTGGCGGTCTCGGTCATGGGCGGGGCTCCTTGGGCTCTGGCGCCTTGCGGTTGGTCTTGGCGGTGAAGCGATCAATCTGCACCTGCAATGTGGCCATGGAACGGCGCGGCGCAAGATCAATTGCCGACAAGCGCGACAGGCCGTGCCTGGCCAGCGCCCACGCCGCCACGGCGCTCACCAGCGCCACGATCACGCAGGCTGCCACCGGGCCAACCACCTGCGCCAGCGCCAGCACGCCAGCCACCAGCGTCAGGGTAAGCGCGGTAAACAACAGGCCTGTCGCCGCCAGCAGCATCAGCAACGGCGTGCGCAAGGCCCCGGCATTGGCGCGCATTTCTGCCGCCGTCAGCCGCGAAAGGGCCTGCATGAGCAGCAGAAAGCCGCCAACCGTATGCCGCGCCCGGGCTGCAAGGCCGCTGCCAAGTCCCATCAATCGCGCGCCGCCTTCAGCATGCGTCCAGCCAGAAAGCCCACCGCAATGGCAATGCCCACCGCCGCTGCCGGCTGGGCCCGCACCAGCGCGCGGCCATCTTCCACCAGTTCTTCCACTGATTTTTCGGCCAGCGCATCGGCAATGGCATCGATATTGCCCGTCGCTTCACCCACCAGTTTCGATACCGGCGCTGCCCCTTCCGGCAGATTGTCCACCAGCAGATCTGCAAGGGATTTCAGCCCGCGCACCTGCCCCACCAGGCTGTCACGTGCATCTTCCACAAAAGAGATCAGCCGATCGCGCGCAAAATCCAGCAGGCCGTCAAACCCGCTGCTGCGTGGCGCAGCGACGCCAATGGTGCTGTCGTCATCATTCCAGTCGCTGGCATCGATCGGCAGTTGATCAGTCATCGGGCCATCCACATCAGGTCATGCTTGCCCGCACGGGCTCACCTCTCTATCTGGCGTGGCGGACGCCGCTGCGCAAGCAGGCAGGTTCACCTATGGCAAAGGGAACGCCCGACCATGACCGCGATTATCGACATTCACGCCCGCGAAATCCTCGACAGCCGCGGCAATCCGACCGTGGAAGTGGACGTGGTGCTGGAAGATGGCAGCACCGGCCGCGCGGCCGTGCCGTCGGGCGCGTCGACGGGCGCCCATGAAGCAGTGGAGCTGCGCGATGGCGACAAGAGCCGTTACCTGGGCAAGGGCGTGCTCAAGGCGGTCGCGGCCGTGAATGGCGAGATTTACGATGCGCTGGCCGGCATGGAAGCCGAAGAACAGGGCGCGGTTGATGCGGCCATGATCGAACTGGACGGCACCGCCAACAAAGGCCGGCTCGGCGCCAACGCCATTCTGGGCGTTTCCCTGGCTGTTGCCAAGGCGGCCGCCGATTCGCGTGGCCTGCCACTGCATCGCTATGTTGGCGGTGTTTCGGCGCGGCTGCTGCCGGTGCCGATGATGAACATCATCAACGGCGGCGCCCATGCTGATAATCCGATCGACGTGCAGGAATTCATGGTGATGCCGGTAGGTGCCAGCAGCATCGCCGAAGCCGTGCGCTGGGGTGCGGAGATTTTCCACACGTTGAAGAGCGAACTCAAGGCACAGGGCCACAACACGGCGGTGGGCGATGAAGGCGGCTTCGCGCCCAATTTGAACGGCACCCGTGCCGCGCTCGATTTCGTCATGGCCGCCGTTGAAAAGGCCGGCTTCAAGCCCGGCGACAATGTGATGCTGGCGCTCGATGCCGCCGCCACCGAATTCTTCAAGGATGGTGCCTATCACCTGCACGGCGAAGGCCTGACGCTGACGCCGGCGCAGATGAGCGATTATTGGGCCAGCCTGTGCGCCGATTATCCGATCCTCTCCATCGAGGACGGGATGAGCGAAGACGATATGGAGGGCTGGAAGATCCTCACCGATCAGCTTGGCGGCCGTGTGCAGTTGGTGGGCGACGATCTGTTCGTCACCAACCCGGCGCGGCTGGGGCAGGGCATCAAGGATGGCCTCGCCAATGCGCTGCTGGTCAAAGTCAACCAGATCGGCACGCTCACCGAAACGCTGGCGGCCGTCGATCTGGCCCATCGCAACCGCTATCGCAGCGTGATGTCACACCGTTCGGGTGAAACCGAAGATGCCACCATCGCCGATCTGGCGGTCGCCTGCGGTTGCGGCCAGATCAAGACCGGCAGCCTCGCCCGTTCCGACCGGTTGGCGAAATACAACCAGTTGATCCGCATCGAGGAAGAACTGGGTTCGGACGCCGTTTACGCCGGACGGTCGGTGCTGCGCTGAGGTTGCTCCGCCGCCGGGGCCGCCTTATCCAAGGTCCCGTGCGTCGCCTTTTGCTGATCCTGTGCCTGTTGTGGGCCGCTCCGCTGTGGGCGGCGCGTATCATCGCGCTGGAAAGCCAGCCGGGCCGGGTGATCATCACCGCCGATGGGCCGTTGCCGGTAGCGCAGGCCTTTGCATTGAGCGATCCGTTCCGGCTGGTGGTGGATTTTGTTGGCGTCGTCCAATCCGGCCTCTCGGCGCCGGGCAGCAACAGCGTTTCTGCTTTGCGCGCTGCCATGTTTGCGCCGGGTACCGCGCGACTGGTGATCGATCTGAAAGCGCCGGTGATCATCCGGGAGGCGAGGGCACAGGGCAACCAGGTCACGTTGGTGCTGGAACGCGCCCCTCCTGACGTGTTTGCTGCTTCCGTGGCGCGTGGCCGCAAGCCTTTGCCGTTGCTGCGCAGTGACGGCCCGCCGCCACCGCCCACGCCGGCCACTGGCAGCTTCAGCCTGCCGACCGATTTTGGCCGACCGCTCCCTGATCCCGCAAAGCCGGCAGAGGCGGAGACAGAGAAACCGCCAGCGCCAGCCGAACCACCCACCACGGCACCGCCCAAACCGCCCGCCGAACCACCCGCGATCCGTAGCGGCGTCAAATCCCGATCCGGCGGCAAACCGTTGGTGGTCATCGATGCTGGCCACGGCGGCAAGGATGTCGGCGCCATCGCAGTGACGGGCGGTTATGAGAAGGACATCACGCTGGCCATTGCCCGAGAGGCGGCGCGTATCCTGCGGGAGCGCGGCCGGGTGCGGGTGAAGCTGACCCGCGATGAAGACCGGTTCATCCCCCTGGGCGGCCGTGTCCGCATCGCCCGCGACGCCCGCGCCGATCTGTTCATCTCTATCCATGCCGACAGCGCACCCAACGATCAGGCACGCGGCGCTTCGGTCTATACCCTGTCTGCCGTGGCCAGCGATGCCATCGCAGAGCGCCTCGCGGCCCGCGAAAACAAGGCGGATATCATCGGCGGGCTCAATCTGGGCGTGGAAGCGCCGGAAGTGGGGGAGATCATGGTCGATCTCGCCCGGCGCGCCACCAACAATGTCTCCGTGCAGTTCGCCGACACGCTGCAGGACGGGCTTGAGGAACAGGAAGTGGGCTTTCGTGGTGAATTTCACCATTTCGCCGCTTTCGCCGTCTTGAAGGCGCCCGACGTGCCGTCGGTGCTGCTCGAAACTGGCTATGTCACCAACAAGTCCGATGCCGAGCGGCTGTTCTCCGACGATGGCCGCCGCCGCATGGCCCGCGGCATTGCCCGCGCCATCGAGCGCCACCTGACCGGGAAGTGACTTCCCAGCATCGCCGCCCGCCGCTATCCCTCCAGCTGTGACCCGCAATCGTCTTCTGTTGCTGATTGGCTTGCCGCTGCTGCTGGCCGGCTTCTTCTATTGGCAGGCGACCAAAGGCCTGCCCAGCGAAGCCGAACTGGCCAGCTTCACCCCGGCGCTCCCCTCCACCGTGCGCGATGTGAACGGTGTCATTGTCACCAGCTACACCCGCGAGCGCCGCATCTTCGTGCCCTATGCCGAACTGCCGCCGCGGCTGGTGCAGGCCTATATCGCCGCTGAAGACAAAACCTTCTTTGAACATGGCGGCATTGATTGGCTGGGCATTGTCTCGGCCGTCTTCACCAACATCGAATCGCTGTTTTCCGATGCGCGCCCGGTGGGTGCTTCCACCATCACCCAGCAGGTGGCCAAGAGCCTGGTCGGCAACGAAGTCAGCTTATGGCGCAAGATCAGGGAAGCGATCCTGGCTCGCCGGCTGGAAGCCGCGCTGTCGAAACAGCAAATCCTGGAAATCTACCTCAACCAGATCTTCCTCGGCCGCAATGCCTATGGCGTGGAAGCTGCTGCCCAGGCCTATTTCGGCAAATCGGTCGATGGGCTCGATCTGGCGCAGATGGCGTTCATGGCCATATTGCCCAAGGCGCCCTCCACTTATGATCCCATTCGTCGCCGTGAACGCGCGCTGGGCCGGCGCGATTATGTGCTGCGCCAGATGGCGGCCAATGATTTCATCACCGAAACCGAGCGCGCTGCGGCGGCCGCCAGGCCGCTGGAGGCCATTCCCAATCGCGCGCTGCCGCGCCCGCGCGACGATTATTTCATCGAGGATGTGCGCCGCACCCTGATCGCGCAATTTGGCGAGGCACAGGAAAACGGCCCCAACAGCGTCTATGGCGGCGGGCTCTGGATTCGCACCTCGCTTGATCCGGTGATGCAAGCCGCCGCCGAACAGGCGATGCGCGACGGCATGACTCGCTATGAAGCCGGCCGCCCGTGGCGCGGGCCGGTGGCGCGGATCGAGATTGGTGATGGCTGGCCCGGCCGCTTGTCTGGCACGCCGGTGGCGCTGGGCTATCGCCAATGGGCCAAGGCGGTGGTGTTGGCCAAACAGGGCAATGACAGCGTGATCGGCTTCACCGATGGCAGCAGTGGCACGCTGCCGGGCCGCAACGCTGCGCGGCCGTATCGCGGCTCCAACCGGTCTGCCGCGCAGGTGCTGCGCCCCGGCGATGTAATCGCCGTTGCCCGTACGCCTGCTGGTTGGGCGCTGCGGCAGCCGCCGGAGATTTCGGGCGGCTTCGTGGCCGAGGAGGTGGCGACGGGCCGCGTGCGGGCAATGGTGGGTGGCTTTGATGCGCGCGCCCAGGCCTTCAACCGCGCCACCCAGGCCAATCGCCAGCCTGGGTCGACGTTCAAGCCGATCGTCTATGCCACCGCGATGGATAATGGCTTCACACCCGCCAGCATCGTGGTCGATGGCAGCTATTGCGTGTTCCAGACGAAACTGCTGGGCACGAAATGCTTCAAGAATTTCAATAATATGCGCTCAGCGGGGCCGCAGACGCTGCGCTGGGGCCTCGAACAGTCGCGCAACCTGATGACGGTGCGCATTGCCGATGCGACCGGCATGGATCGCATCACCGCCCAGGCCAAGGCGCTGGGCGTCGGTGAGTATCAGCCGGTGCTGTCGATTGCGCTGGGGGCGGGTGAAACCACGGTGATGAAGCTCACCAACGCCTATGCCCAGATCTTCAACCAGGGCCGCAAGCTGGGACCCGGCCTGATCGATTATGTGCAGGACCGTTCCGGCAAGGTGATCTGGCGGCGCGACAATCGCGGCTGCCCCGGCTGCAACGCGCCTGATTGGAACGGCGGGCCGATGCCGCGTCCGCAGGGCCGCATCGAGCAGGTGATGGATGCGCGCACCGCTTTTCAGATCCTGCACGTGATGGAGGGTGTCATCCAGCGCGGCACCGGCACGGCACTGCTGCCGCTGAACCGGCCGCTCGCCGGAAAGACCGGCACCACCAACGGCCCCAATGATGTGTGGTTCGTTGGCGGCACCCAGGATGTCGTGGCCGGCCTCTATCTTGGCTATGACCAGCCGCGCAGTTTGGGTGGCTATGCCCAGGGTGGCACCACGGCGGCGCCGATCTGGCGGCAGTGGGGGCAAGTGGCCCTGAAGGATTGGCCAACCCTGCCGTTTGCCATTCCGCCCGGCGTACGCATGGTCCGCATTGATCGCCGTTCAGGCAAGCGCGTGTTTGGTGTGTGGCCCGATCCCGGGTACAAGCCTGTGGTGATCTGGGAGGCGTTCAAGCCCGACAGCGAACCGCGCCGCATCAACCGCGCCGCCGATCTATTCGACCGCCGTTCCCAAGGCCCGATCCGTTCGGATGCCGAATTCCTGGAATCCGAAGGCGGCATCTACTGACACGCCATCTTGCGCAGGCGGGCTTGTGCCTCTATCCCGCCGCTCCGTTGTTTCACTGGAACATGTGATGAGAGCCGAAGCCGAAAATGCCACCCTCCAGATCAAGCAGGCGCTGGACCTGCTGAGGAGGTCTCTTTGACTGGGATCGCGCCCTTCGCCGTCTCGATGAACTGAACGCGCGGGTTGAAGACCCGAAGCTGTGGGACAATCCCAAGGCCGCCCAGGCGCTGATGACCGAGCGTCGTCGGCTGGACGAGTCCATAACCGCCACGCGCACTATCGAGCGTGACCTGGCCGATACGCGCGAGTTGATCGAGCTCGCCGAAATGGAAGGGGACGAGGCGCTGGCCGATGATGGCGTTGCGGCTCTGCAGGCGCTGGCCGCGAAGGCGGAGATGGACAAGGTGGCCGCCTTGCTGTCGGGCGAAGCCGACAACAACGACACCTATATCGAAATCAACAGCGGCGCTGGTGGTACCGAAAGCCAGGATTGGGCCTCGATGCTGCTGCGCATGTATCAGCGCTGGGCCGAAAAACACGGCTACAAGGTTGAGTTGATGGACTTCAACTCGGGCGAAACCGCCGGCATCAAGAACGCCACCCTTCTGGTGAAGGGCGCCCAGGCCTATGGCTGGGCCAAGACCGAGAGCGGCGTCCACCGTTTGGTGCGGATCAGCCCCTACGACAGCGCGGCCCGGCGGCACACCAGCTTTGCCAGCGTGTGGGTCTATCCGCAGGTGGACGATGAAATCGATATCGACATCAAGGAATCCGATCTCAAGATCGATACCTATCGCGCCTCCGGTGCTGGTGGCCAGCACGTGAACACCACCGATTCCGCCGTGCGCATCACCCACGTGCCCACCGGCGTGATTGTCGCCTGCCAAAACGAGCGCAGCCAGCACAAGAACCGCGCCACCGCGATGAAGATGCTGAAGGCGCGGCTGTATGAACGTGAACTCGCCATCCGCGAGGCCGAAATCGCCAAGACCGAAGCCGGCAAGTCCGATATCGGCTGGGGCCACCAGATCCGTTCCTATGTGCTGCAGCCCTATCAGCTGGTGAAGGACCTGCGCACCGGCGTCACCTCCACCAGCCCAAGCGACGTGCTGGACGGCGATGTTGACCCGTTCATGGCGGCGGCGCTGTCACAGCGGGTGACCGGTGAAGCGGTCGACGTGGAGGATGTGGACTAAAACTGCGCCTGATAACGAGCCAATCCGGCTTCGAGATCAGCGATCAGATCGTCCGCGTCTTCCAACCCGATCGAAAGCCGCACGATCGGGCCGGGCAGGGGCGTGCTTGTGGCAGTACGAATACGGTCCAGTTCCACCGGCAGCACCAGCGATTCATAGCCGCCCCACGAAAAGCCGATGCCGAAATGCTGGAGGCCGTCGATCAGAGCCGCGGTGTGCGGCCGGCTGCCCTGTTTCAGCACGATGGCAAACAACCCGGTTGAGCCACTGAAATCACGACAGAATAGTGCGTGATCGGAGTGCGAGGGCAGGGCCGGATGCCACACGCGGTCCACGGCCGGGTGGGTCTCCAGCCAACGCGCGATCTTCAAGGCCGATTGCTCGTGCCGATCCAGCCGTAATTCCAGCGTGCGCAAGCCGCGCAGCACCAGCGCGCTATCATCAGCCGACACGAAATGGCCGAGCCGGTACGCTGCCGCCTTCAGGCGGGGCCACAGCGCCGGCGTTGCGGTGGCGCTGCCCATCATCGCGTCGCTGTGGCCGGCAACATATTTGGTGAGCGCCTGGATGCTGATGTCCACACCAAGCGCCAGCGGTTGCAGCCGCAGCGGGGTTGCCCAGGTGTTGTCGATCAGCGTGGTGATGCCGCGGGCCCGGGCAATCGCCGTGATCGCCGGCACGTCCTGGATTTCGAACGACAGAGAACCAGGCGATTCCAGCAGGATGGCCTTGGTCTGTTCGGAAATCACATCAGCAATGGCGCCGCCGCAGCGCGGATTAAAATAGCGGGTGGTGATGCCCAGCGGCCCCAGCAGATGATCAGCAAAGGTCCGGCTCGGTTCATAGGCGCTGTCGGTGATCAGCAGCTCGTCACCGGCCTTCAGGCAGCTCAGCAGACTGGTGGTGATCGCCGCCACGCCCGACGGGAACAGCTTTGTGCCCGCTGCGCCCGGCTCCAGCTGGGTGAGGGCGTCTTCCAGTGCCCAATGGGTCTGGGTGCCACGCCGGCCGTAATAGAGCCCGGCATCCGGGTCCCCAAGCGCCCGATCGAGATCGGCGAGATTTTCGAACAAGATGGTGGATGCGCGCGCGACCGGCGGATTGACCATGTCTACCGCATGGTCGCGGCCGGCCTGGGCGAGACGAGTGCCCAGTCCAAGTTCCGAAAGATCAGGCCGCGGCGGACGCCTCGCAGTCATCGGGCTGTCACAAGCCCGTTACCACCGGGTTATGCGGATTGGCGCCCCATTCGCTCCAGCTACCATCGTAAACGGCAACAGTGGGCTTGCCCACCAGCGCCGCGCCAAAGGCCACGACCGGCGCGGTGATGCCGGAACCGCAGGTGGCCACCAGCGGCTTGCCCAGATCGATATCGGCTGCATCAAACAGTGCCTTGATATCGGCCGGGGCCTTGAAGGTGCCATCCTCGTTGAACAGCGCCGAGTAGGGGATGTTCTTCGAACCCGGGATGTGGCCGGGGCGCACGCCGGGGCGCGGATCCGGTTCGGCCCCGGTAAAGCGGCCGGCACCACGCGCATCGACCACCTGTTCGGCCTTGCTGCGCAGATTGTCTGTCATCTGGGCCATGTCGCGCACCAGCGCCTTGTCGGCCCAAACGGTGAAATGGCGGTGGCGAACGATCGGCTTGCCGCTTTCCACCGGGCGGCCTTCAGCCTGCCACTTGGCAAAGCCGCCGTCCAATATGGCCACTTCATGCGCGCCGAACAGGCCCAGCATCCACCAAAGCCGTGCCGATGATTTCAGCGGGCTGTTGTCGTACACTACGATCCGGCTGCCATCACCCAGCCCAAGCGCCTGACAACGCGAGGCAAATTTCTCCGCCGGCGGCAGCATGGTGGGCAGGGGGTTCGCGGTGTCCGACACTTCCTCGATGTCGAAGAACACCGCGCCGGGGATATGGGCAGCTTCGAATTCGGCGCGGGCATTGCGGCCCATGGCGGGCAAGAACAGGCTGGCATCAATGATACGCAGATCCGATTTGCCCATCTCTGCGGCAAGCCAGTCAGTGGACACCAGAAGGTTCATGCGGCACTCCCTACACGTCATCAACTTGGGCGTTATGGGGCGTGACATAATTGCGCAGGCAGCGCATGTCACCCCCATAGTCGGCCATGATACGCGCTTTGTTACAACATGGAGAGATTAAGTGGTGGACGTGTTGCATTTGGGCCAGAGCAGCGCCTTGCCGGCCAGTCCGGAAGCGGCGGTGCTGGATTATCCGCCCAACCCGCGGCCGGGTGCGATTTTCCTGGTGCGCTTTACCTGCCCGGAATTCACCTCGCTGTGTCCGGTGACCGGACAGCCGGATTTTGCCCATATCGTCATCGACTATGTGCCCGATGAAACCATCGTTGAATCAAAGGCCTTGAAGCTTTTCCTCGGCGCGTTCCGCAATCACGCCGGTTTCCATGAGGATGTCACCGTGGGCATTGGCCAGCGCCTTGTGGCCGAGATGAAGCCGAAATGGCTGCGCATCGGGGGCTATTGGTATCCGCGCGGCGGCATCCCGATCGACGTGTTCTGGCAATCCGGCCCGGTGCCGGACGGCCTGTGGCTGCCTGATCAGGGCGTGCCCACCTATCGTGGCCGCGGCTGAAATTTCTGAGGGGTAAAAACATGATTCGCACGATCATCACCGCACTGCTTTTGGCAGGCGCTGCTCAGGCCCAGACGGCGGATCAACGGCTGAAGGCCGTCTATACTGCCGAATGGCAATGGCGCCTGGCGCAGACCGGCCAGGTGGAGGATGGTCTGGATACCAGGCCCGGCCCGCGTCTGCCCTGTGTGACTCCGGCCTGCCAGGCGGAACGCCAGCGCCAATGGCAGGGCGTGCTTGATCAAATCGCGGCCATTCCCGATGCCGAACTGTCCCCTGCGGAGCGCTTGAACAAGGCGGTACTGGCCGAATCGCTGCGGGCCGAAGTGGTGGGCATCAAGTGGCGCAGCTATGAGATGCCGATCAACAGCGACGTGAATGTGTGGAACTATCTGCCGGCTCAGGTGCTGTTCCGCTCGGTGCAGGAGTATCGCAACTATATCAGCCGGATGCGCGACATTCCGCGCTGGTTTGATGAACATGCCGCCAACATGCGTGCAGGCATGAAGCGGGGCTTTACCCCGCCGGCTGTCACCATGAAGGGCCGTGACGCGACGCTGGCCAATCAGATCAAGCCGGGCAAGGATAGCCCGTTCTACGCGCCGTTCACGCTGATGCCAGCGTCGATTCCTGCGTTCGAGCAGGACCAGCTGCGCGCCGAAGCCCGCGAGGTGATCGACAGCATCGTCAATCCGGCACAGACGCGGATGCTGGCCTTCTTGCGCACCGAATATCTGCCAGGCGCCCGCGCCAGCACGGGCGCGCGCGATCTGCCCGATGGCGTCGCCTGGTATCGCGATCAGGTGAAGGAATTCACCACCACCGATCTGACGCCGGATGCCATCCACCAGATCGGCCTCAAGGAAGTGGCGCGCATCGATGCCGATCTGCGCGCCGCCATGGTACAGTCTGGTTTCAAGGGCGAATACAAGGATTTTCTGGTCTTTCTTCGTACAGATCCGCAATTCTATGCCCGCACGCCCGATGAGCTGCTGGGCTTCTCCTCCTATGTGATCAAGCGCATGGACGGGAAGCTGAAGGACATCTTCACGACGCTACCGCGCCACCGCTTCACGCTACGGCCCGTGGCGGATGCGATTGCGCCCACCTACACCTCCGGACGCGGCGGGCTCGATGCCTGTTACATGAACACCTATGATCTGAAATCGCGGCCGCTGTTCATGCTCACCGCGCTCACCCTGCACGAATGCGTGCCCGGCCACAGCCATCAGGGCGCCATGGCGCTGGAGGCGCCAGCCGCGCCGCCGTTCCGCCGCCAGACCTACTTCTCCGGCTATGGCGAGGGCTGGGGGCTCTACACCGAGTATCTCGGCCGTGAGCTTGGCATGTATCGCAATCCCTATGAGGAGTTCGGCCGCGCCAGTTTCGAGAACTGGCGCGCCAGCCGGCTCGTGGTCGATACCGGACTGCACCTGATGGGTTGGAGCCGCGATCAGGCGATTGCCTATCTGGAGGAGCACACCGCACTGGCTCGCCACGATATCGAGATCGAGGTGGACCGCTACATCAGCTGGCCGGGGCAGGCACTGGCTTACAAGCTGGGCGAGATGAGCATCCGCAAGCTGCGCGCCGAAGCCGAGACGACGCTGGGTGCCGGCTTTGACCTGCGCCGTTTCCACGATACGCTGCTGGGTCTGGGGTCGGTGCCGTTGCCGGTGATGGAAGCAGAGATGCGGGACTGGATGGCGCGGGAGAAGGCCAAGGTGACGGTGGCGCGTTGAGGCCTCAGGGCATCCCCGTCAGCTTGTGCGTTTGCAGGCTTAGCCGCCATTTCTGGTGGGCAAGGCAATAGGCAATCGCGGCCTGGATATTCTCGGCCTGGTTCGGCCCATCCATGGGCTGCAGGAAGAAATGCTGGAATTCGAGGGCCTCGAAACGCTCCGGCATGGCCTTGGGCTGCGGATAGACCAGTTTGAGCTCGTTGCCCGTGCTCAGCACCAGCGGCGCATCGGCTTTGGGCGAAACGCAGATCCAGTCGATGCCGGGGGGCGGCACCTGCGTACCGTTGGTCTCGATGGCGATTTCGAACCCGCGCGCATGCAACGCCTCGACCAGCGGCGCATCGAGTTGCAGCAGTGGCTCGCCGCCGGTGCACACCACCAACCGGTGCGCGATCGTCTCACCCCAGCAGGCCGCCACGGAAGCCGCCAGCGCCCCGGCATCGGCAAATTTGCCGCCGCCCGGCCCGTCGGTGCCAACAAAATCGGTGTCGCAGAAGGTGCACACCGCCTTGGCGCGATCCTGTTCCCGCCCGGTCCACAGGTTGCAGCCGGCAAAGCGCAGGAACACCGCCCGCCGCCCGGTCTGCGCACCTTCACCCTGCAGGGTGAGGAACAATTCCTTGACAGCGTAACTCATGGCGCTGGATCGGCGATGCCCGCCTCGGCAAAGCCCTTGGCGCGCAGGCGGCAAGAATCGCACAGGCCGCACGGGGTGCCGGCCGGCGTCGGGTCATAGCAAGACCAGGTCAGGTCCAGCGGCGCGTTCACCGCTTGCGCCGCCGCGATGATGCCAGCCTTGTCCAGCGTCATCAGCGGGGTGTGGACCTTGAAGCCTTCGCCCTCCACCCCGGCCTTGGTGGCGGTGTTGGCCATGGCTTCGAAGGCGGCGATGAATTCCGGGCGGCAATCGGGATAGCCGCTGAAATCCAATGCATTGACCCCGATGAACAGGTCGCGCGCGCCAGCCGCTTCCGCCCAGCCCAGCGCGACGGACAGGAAGATGGTGTTGCGCGCCGGCACATAGGTGACCGGAATGCCGGGTTCGACGCCGCCCTTGGGAACATCGATATCGGCGGTGAGCGCCGATCCGCCAAAGCCGGTGAGATCAAGCGGCAGCACGATATGGCGCTCAGCACCCAGAGCTTCCGCCACCCGCGCGGCATGTTCCAGCTCGATGCGGTGGCGCTGGTTGTAATCGATGGTCAGTGCCAGAATGCGCCAGCTTTGCGCACGGGCGATGGCGGCCACCGTGGTGGAATCCAGTCCACCCGACAGCAGCACGACCGCAAGCCTGTTCATGCGGAAATCCCGAATACGCGGCTGCAGAACTGACAATCCACGGAAATCGCACCGGTTTCATCGCGCATGCTGGCGCGTTCGGCTTCCGGGAAGCGCATCAGCACATCCTTGATATGCGCGGCGGAACAGCGGCAGCCCTTCACCGGCTTGGGGCCGGGCATCACGCGCACCTGCTCTTCGTGGAACAGCCGCCACAGCAGTTGCTCGGCAGACAATTCGGCGTCGGTCAATTCCTCGGCCGACGTGGTGGCGGCCAGCGCGGCGACATGTTCCCAATCCGGGTGCTGTTCACCGGCATCCAGCCGCTCGCCGCCGATTTCGGACCGCGCCAGGTGTTGCATCAACAGGCCGCCAGCCAGCCAGCCGGTCGCCGCGCTGCCGGCCACGCCAATGCGCATAAGGGTGGGCAATTGTTCAGATTGGCTGAACCAGCCTTCCAGTGCGCCGGCCAGGCTGTGGCCTTCCAGCGGCACGATGCCCTGCCAGCGTTCTTCCGAGCTCACCTGGTCAATGGTGATCGCCAGATAGCCTTTGCCGAACAATTCGGGCAGCGACATCCCTTCTGAAACAGGCATTTGATTGTCATACTTGATGTAACCGCGCAGCTCGCCGGCGCGCCAGTCACAGGCGAGCAGATCGACCACGCCGCCCTTGGCCGAAGCCTGCACCGTCACCTGGCCATCGTCCTGCCGCATGGTGGCGCCAACCAGTGCGGTCAGCGTCAGCGCTTCGGCGAGCAGCCGGATCAGGGGTTCGGGATAGGCGTGCGCAGCCAGTATGGCGTTCAGCGTCGCATCCACCCGCACCACCATGCCGCGGGCGTTGCGGGCCGGCACCATGAAGCTGAGCGTGCGATCGGCAGTGGGAGCTAGACCTTCAGCCAGCATCACAATTTGCCCAAACACCAAAGCAGGATGGATTTTTGCACGTGCAGGCGGTTTTCGGCCTCGTCCCACACTGCCGAAGCCGGGCCGTCCATCACGCTGTCGGTCACTTCGTCGTTGCGGTGGGCCGGGAGGCAGTGGAGGAACATGGCGCCCGGCGCTGCCTTGGCCATCAGCGCATCGTTCACCTGGAAAGGCTTGCACGCCGCCATTTTTTCCTTGGTATCGGCCTGGCCCATCGACACCCAGGTATCGGTGACGACCACATCGGCCTCTTCCACCGCCGCTTCGGCACTGTGCACCAGATCGATGCAGCCGCCGCGCGCGCAGGCGGTGGCCATCACGCCCGAATCCGGTTCAAGACCGTGTGGCACGCCCACTTTCAGATCGAACTTCAGCAGTGAGCTGGCTTCGATCAGGGAATTGGTCATGTTGTTGCCATCGCCGACATAGGCCCACGTTGAACCTGTCACCGGGCGGCCAGCGCGCTCTTCAAAGGTCATGATGTCGGCCAACACCTGGCAGGGGTGCGACAGATCGGTGAGGCCGTTGATCACCGGGATCGTCGCGTATTCGGCAAGCTGCTCCAGCTTTTCATGGTTGTTGGTGCGCAGCATCAGCGCATCAACCATCCGGCTCAGCACGCGGGCGGTATCGGCAACGGTCTCGCCGCGGCCCAGTTGCATCTCGCCGGCGCTCGACACGATCGTGGTTGCGCCCAGTTGGCGGGCCCCCGTGTCGAAGGAAAAGCGGGTGCGGGTGCTGGGCTTTTCGAAGATCATGCCCAGCACATGGCCGGCCAGTGGCGCATCGGCATCCACCTGGCCCTTGGGCCAGCCGGCGCGCGCGGCCTTGCGGGCATGGGCATCATCCAGGATGGCCCGCAGGCCGGCAGGGGTTGCAGTGGCGAGATCAAGGAAATGCGGCATTTTTCAAATATCCTCCCCGCCCCGGCAAAGGGGAAGGGTGTTGCAACAGCAGGGGCACAAGGCCCCACGGCCAATGGGTCAGGCAGCGGCAGCCGGCTGATAGGAACGCGCAGCGGCCGACAGGCGCTCCACGCATTCGCGGATATGCTTTTCCTCGATGGTGAGCGGCGGCAGCAGGCGCACCACATTGTCCCCGGCGGCGACCATCAACAGGCCGTGGCTGCGGGCGTGGCTGACGAACGCGCGGCTGTCGCTCTTCAGCTTCAGGCCCAGCATCAGACCCTCGCCGCGCACGCTTTCGAACAGATCATCGTGATTGGGGATCAGCTGTTCGAGCGCCTGGGTGAGGCGCGCGCCCATTTCCGTCACCTGCGCCAGGAAGGCCGGCTCGGCAACGATGTCCAGCACGGCTTCGCAGGCCGCCATGGCGAGCGGATTGCCGCCATAAGTGCTGCCGTGGGTGCCGATCACCATGCCGGCGGCGGCCTTTTCGGTGGCGAGGCAGGCACCGACCGGAAAGCCGCCGCCAATGCCCTTGGCGATCGCCATGATATCGGGCGTGATGCCATACAGCTCATGGGCGAACAATTTGCCGGTGCGGGCAACGCCGCACTGCACTTCGTCCAGAATCAGCAGCAGGCCATGCTTGTCGGCCAGGGCGCGCAGGCCCGTCAGGAACTCCACGCTCGCCGGGCGGATGCCGCCTTCGCCCTGGATCGGCTCCACCATGAAGGCGCCAACACTGTCGTCGATGGCCGCTTCGGCAGCGGCGAGATCATCAAACGGCACCACCTTGAACCAGTCCGGCAGCGGCTCGAAACCCTTGCGCAGCTTTTCCTGATCGGTGGCAGAAATCGCCGCTATGGTGCGGCCATGAAAAGCGTTGGAGAAGGTGATCACCCGGTGCTTGTGCGGATTGCCGGCAGCATAATGATAGGACAGCGCGGTTTTGAGTGCGCATTCAAACGCTTCGGCGCCGCTGTTGGTGAAAAACACCGTATCAGCAAAGGTCAGCTCCACCAGGCGCTGGGCCAGATGCTCCTGCGCCGGCGCCTTGTAGAGGTTGGACGTGTGCATCAGCGTGGCGGCCTGTTTCTGGATGGCCTGCACCAGGTGCGGGTGGCCATGGCCCAGGCAATTGACCGCGATACCGCTGGCCATGTCCAGCCATTCGCGCCCTTCGGCGTCATACAGATAACAGCCTTCACCTCGCACAGGCGCAACCTCGCACCGGCCATAAACGGGCATGAGCGGGGTGATCGTCATCGTGGTTCGTCCCTGTCGTTTGAAGACTGGCGGCCTCGGGATGCGGAAACCGGCAACGCACAAAGGCGGCCCAAACAAGCCGCCTTCACATTCGCGCTATAGCGACTTGGGCCAGCGCCCTCAACCCCCGACGATGAGGCCGATCCGGATGCTGCGACCCGGTTGTGGCAGACCCAGTTGCGGCAGGATCACCGCGTTGGTGAGGTTGTCGATGGCCGCGGTCGCACTCACTTGTACCTTGCCCAGCCGCAGTACCGGCACACGGGCGCGCAGGTTGATTTCGGTGGCGGGCGCCAGCCGGGCCAGCAACAGTGCGGCCAACGCACGGGATGCGATTCGCATGAGCTTCCCCTTGGGATAGAATGACGATGCAGCATCGCTGCCGCAGCGCCAGTGTGTTGTCAAACCAATACTCTTGTGCAGCGCCGCAATTGCAGGCAATTCCAGCGTCATGGCTCATGATGACGTTCTGCGCTGGCTTGCTGCCCATGCTCCCGATGTGCCGGTGATCGTGCCGGGCGCGTCCACCGCCACAGTGGCCGAAGCCGCCGCAGCACTGGGCGTCGAGCCGGGGCGCATCGCAAAGACGCTGGCAATGCGGGTGAACGGCGAAGTGCTGCTGCTGGTCACGCGCGGCGATGCCAGGCTGGACAACAAGAAGGCGCGAGACTCACTCGGCGGCAAACCGCGCATGCTGGATGCGGAAGAAACATTGGCGGTGACCGGCCATGCGGTGGGCGGCGTTTGCCCGTTCGGCCTGGCGACGAATGTGCCGGTGTGGGTTGATGTGTCCCTGCAAGGCTTTCCGACGGTGTTTCCGGCGGCCGGTTGCCGCGAATCGTCCGTGGAGATCGCGCCTCAGCGCATGGCGGCTCTGGTGGCGCGGGGCTGGGTCGATGCCTGCGTGCTGCCACCGGTATAGGGCCGCACCAGCGCTGCCACATCCACCCGCGCCTTCAGCCGGGCCGCCAGCAGATACATGCCGGCGATCTTGCGCTGGATGAACAAGATGTCGGGCGGCGGCGCGATGAAATGCTCGCGCTGGCCGATCAGGGACTGGGATTGGTCCTTCAGATTGCCCGCCAGCCCGCCGGTGCCGAAATCGAACGGGCCGTCGAGCCTGAGCGGCGCAAAGCCGTCGCGGGCCATGGCCACGATGGTTTCGCTCATCGCGGCCGGCGCATTGGGCGGCAGGATGCCGATGCCCGCCATCGCGTCCAGCAGCGCGGCATCATCGCCGGCCAGCCCGGAGGCCAGCAGCGCGCGATACCCGTCGCTGATATGATCTGGCACAACCCGCGCCGCGCCGAAGTCGAGCAGCACCAACCGGCCTGAGTTCAGATCATAGCGATAATTGGCGAAGTTGGGATCGGTCTGCATCACCCGCCAATCGAACAGTTCGGCCATGAGGATGCGCAGCATCAGCGTCATCAGCCGGTCGCGTTCGGCCTGGGGCAGGGCGGCGGCCTTGTCGATGGCGACGCCTTTCACATGGCTCATGGCCAATATGGTCGGGCGCGACAGGTCGGCGGCGAGCTCCGGCACCACCACCTCCGGCCAATCGGCGGCAAGTGCGCCATAGCGGGCCAGCATCTCGCCTTCGCGGGCGTAGTCTGCCTCTTCGTGCAGCTGGCGCTTGGCTTCGTCCAGCAGCGGTTCCACCGCAAAACCGGCCGGCAGCAGGCCCGAAAGCTTCACCAGCGTCGCCACATTGTCGACATCGGCATCGATGCTGGCCGCGACGCCGGGATATTGCACCTTGATCGCCAGATCGCGCCCGTCCAGCGCCACCGCCCGGTGCACCTGGCCGATGGAAGCCGCCGCAATCGGCTGCATGTCGAAGCGCTGGAACTGCGCCCGCCAGTCCGGCCCCCAGCCGGCCACCAGCACCTGTTCCAGCTGCTTTTGCGGCATCGGATCGGCTTCGGAGCGCAGGCGGTCAAGGATGTCGGACAATTCGCGCGGCAGCACCTCGCCGCCGTCCATGGAAATCAGCTGCCCCAGCTTCATCGCCGCGCCGCGCAGCCGCGCGAGTTCGTCGGCCAGGCGCTTGGCATTGGCGGGATTGAGCAGCAGGCTGGGCAGATCAGGCCGCTGCCCCTTCAGCACTTCCCGCGCGCCGCCGCCCAGCACATTGCCGGCGATGCCGCCTGCCAGCCGGCCAAAGCCCGCCAGACGCGACAGGCGGGAGGAAGGAACAGTGCGCGGGCGAGTGGGGAGCATGGCGCGTCAATGCCTTACAGCATCCATCAGCACCACTGCGGGGGATTGCCACCCCCCGAAACGCAAAACGGCAGGCTGAAAGCCTGCCGCCAATGCTCGCTGATGAATGGTGACCCCTACGGGACTCGAACCCGTGTTTTCGCCGTGAAAGGGCGACGTCCTAGACCGCTAGACGAAGGGGCCAGCAGCGAGAGGCCGCCTGTTATTGGCCTCGGGCCTTGGCGTCAACCGCTTAAATGAAAAAAGCGTCTCAATCGGCAAATGCGGCGTCGTCCAGCTCCAGTTCCACGGCGTTGCCGCCGGTCCAATCGTCACGCTTCACCCGGCCAGCGATATGCACCGGGCGGCCGCGCGCGCCTTGCAGGGCCGCGCCATATTCACTGTCGCCCTGCCGCCACGCCATCGCCTTGATGCGGCCGCCATCGGCGCCGGCAAGCTGCAAGCGCAGGTGATTTTCGCCCACGATGCGGCTGTCGACAATCTGGAACGGCCCCGCAGCGATGCGCGGGGCGGGCCAGCCCTGGCCATAAGGCCCACCGGTTTCGAGCACATCCACCAGGCCGGCGTTGAGCCCGCGCGGCGCGACGGCGGCGTCGATGGAGAGCGCGCGGTCAGCCGTTGCCGCGGTCACCGCATCGGCCAGCCGCTCGTTCAGGAACGCATCCAGCGCCGCAATGCCGCCGGCGGCCACGGTCAGGCCGGCCGCCATTGCATGGCCACCACCGGCAATCAACAGGCCATGGTCTTTCGCGGCCAGCACGGCGGCACCCAGATCGACGCCGGTGATGCTGCGGCCCGAACCCTTGGCGATGCCATCCTCGCCAATCGCGATCACGATGGCCGGGCGGTTCATCTTTTCTTTCATGCGGCTGGCGACGATTCCGATCACGCCTGGGTGCCAGCCGGCACCAGACACCAATGTGCAGCCGGGTGAGGGCATTGCGCCCGCCAGTGCCGCCTCTGTCACCGCCTGTTCGATTGCGCGGCGATCCTGGTTCAACCGGTCAAGCTCGGCAGCGATCTGCGCCGCTTCGCCGGCATCGTGGGTGGTGAGCAGCCGCACGCCCAGATCGGCCTGGCCCACGCGCCCGCCGGCATTCACCCGCGGCCCCAGCGCAAAGCCGAGGTCGCGCGACACCGGCGCCCGGCTGAGGCGCGCCGCATCGCACAATGCCGCAATGCCGATATTGGCCCGGCGGCCCATCACCTTCAGACCTTGCGTGACAAACGCCCGGTTGAGGCCCCTGAGCGACGCCACATCGGCCACAGTGCCGAGCGCGACCAGATCGATCAGTTCCATCAGGTTCGGCTCATCGCGGTTGGCAAACAGCCCGCGCGCTCGGAGCAGGCGATTTAGCGCCACACACAGCAAAAACGCAACACCCACCGCTGCCAGATGGCCATGCGCGGCCGCCTCGGGCACCTCGTCGAGCCGGTTGGGGTTCACCAGCGCCAGCGCCGGGGGCAGGGCAGTGCCGGCCTTGTGGTGATCGACCACGATCACATCCAGGCCAGCCGCGTTTGCCGCTTCCAAGGCCTCGAAACCTTGTGTGCCGCAATCCACCGTGATCACCAGATCTGCGCCCGCCTGTTTCAGCGCCACCAGCGCCTCTGCCGACGGGCCATAGCCTTCCAGCAGCCGGTCCGGGATATAGTGGCCGACCTTGCCGCCGATGCCGCGCAGATAACGGATCATGACGGCGGCCGATGTCGCCCCGTCCACGTCATAATCGCCATAGACGATGACATGTTCGCCCGCCTTCACCGCATCGGCGATGCGTTCGGCGGCGCGTTCCATATCGGCAAAGATCGCCGGATCGGGCAACCAGTCGCGCAAGGTCGGGGTGGCGAGCCGGGCGAAGTCTTCCGGATCAGCACCGCGGGCGCGGAACAACTGGTGCAGCAACTCGTCGCCAGCGCGGCCGGTCAGCCCTTCGCCGGGCGCAATCCCGCCTCGCCACGCCCAGCGCTGACCGGTGAGGGACTGGGAGATGCCGAAAACAGCTTTGGTGTCCATGCGTGCATCCATGCGGCTCGGCATGGTTTCAGGCAAGGGCCGGCCTTACGGGTGGCGATCGGCGCGATGTTCGCCGCTCACCCGGCGCACGGTGCCGGTGGATGCCCGCATCACGACGCTTTCGGTGGTGATGATGCCATCCTTGCGGCGCTTGACGCCCTTCAGCATCGAACCATCAGTCACGCCGGTGGCGGCAAAGATGCAATCGCCCTTGGCCATGTCGGTCAGGCCATAAATGCGATCCAGATCGGTGATGCCCCAGCGGCGGGCGCGGCCACGCTCATCATCGTTGCGGAACAGCAGGCGGCCCTGCATCTGTCCGCCCACGCAGCGCAGCGCGGCTGCAGCCAGCACGCCTTCCGGCGCGCCGCCCGAACCCATGTACAGATCGATGCCGGTATCGGGGTTGGTGGTGGCAATCACGCCGGCCACGTCGCCATCGGGGATCAGCATGATGCCGCAGCCAATGCTGCGCAGTTCGGCAATCAGCGCCTCATGGCGCGGCCGGTCGAGCACGCAGATGATGATGTCGCTGGGCGGCACGCCCTTGGCGGCAGCCACGGCCTTCACATTTTCGGTTGGGCTTTTGGCCAGATCGATGACGCCGTCGGGATAGCCGGGGCCAACGGCGATCTTGTCCATGTACACGTCTGGCGCGTTGAGCAGGCCGCCTTCTTCGGCAATCGCCAGCACGGCCAGCGCGTTGGGGCCGGCCTTGGCGGTGATGGTGGTGCCTTCCAGTGGATCCAGCGCGATATCGATGCGCGGGCCGGTGCCGATGGCCTTACCCACCTTTTCGCCGATGAACAGCATCGGCGCTTCGTCGCGCTCGCCTTCGCCGATCACCACGGTGCCATCGAAATCCAGCATGTTGAGTGCGCCGCGCATGGCTTCCACGGCGGCAGCATCGGCGGCTTTTTCGTCGCCGCGGCCGATCATCTTGGATGCGCCAATGGCGGCATATTCGGTGACGCGCACCATTTCGAGAACGAGCACGCGATCAAGCGCCGTCGAAGGCTGTACTGGGCTTGAAGCCGTCATTTGTTTTTTTCCCACAGTAGAATCAAACGTTCTTCGCTTTACGCCCCGACGGGGCAGGGCGGAAGGCGTCAAAAATCGAGCCCGACGCGGAAGCGTCAGAAATCAAGGATGTGCATCATCACCGGCTGCCCGCTCACCGCTGGCGAGGCCGCCATGCGGGCCAGGCTGTCCAGCACATCGGCTTCGCGGGCTTCGTGCGTGACCATCACCACCATGGCATCGCCGTCGCTGGAGGTGCCGCGCTGCACCAGGCTTTCGATGGAAACACCGCTATCGCGCAGGGCTGCTGTCAGCTCCGCCAGCACGCCGGCGCGATCCGCCACGGAAAGGCGCAGATAGTAACGCCCGCGCCGGTCTGCTGCGGGCGCGCGGGGCAGGGCGGCCAGATCAGCCACCGGCATCACGAACGGCGGCCGCACATCGCCGCGGGCGATATCGACCAGATCAGCCACCACGGCGCTGGCGGTTGGCCCTTCGCCCGCGCCGCGGCCCTGGAAGAACAACCGGCCCACGAAATCGCCTTCCACCACCACGGCGTTCAGGCTGCCCATGGTGGTGGCAATCGGGTGATCGATCGGCACCAGCGCCGGATGGACGCGCTGGAACAATTCGCCATTCTCGGCTTCGGCAAGGCCGACCAGCTTGATGCGGAAGCCCAGTGCGGCGGCCTGCGCGATATCGGCGGCGGCGACATTACCGATGCCATGGCAGGCCACGCCGGCAAAATCGATGCGTGCGCCAAAGGCCAGTGCGGCGAGGATCGAGAGTTTGTGCGCGGTGTCGATGCCATCGATATCAAAGCTGGGATCAGCCTCGGCAAAGCCCAGCGCCTGCGCATCGGCCAGCACGTCGGCAAAGCCCAGCCCTTCGGCTTCCATGCGCGACAGGATATAATTGCAGGTGCCGTTCATCAGGCCATAAACGCGGGTGATGCGGTTGGCGGCGGCGCCTTCGGCCAGCCCCTTGATCACCGGGATGCCGCCGGCCACGGCGGCCTCATACTTCAAGGGCAGGCCGGCTTTTTCGGCCGCTTCGGCCAGTTCCAGGCCGTGATGGGCGAGCATCGCCTTGTTGGCCGTCACCAGCGGCTTGCCTGCGCCCAGCGTGCGCCGTGCCAGCGTCAGCGCCGGGCCATCGCTGCCGCCGATCAGTTCCACCACCACATCGACATCGTCGCGGGTGGCGAGTTCGGTCGCATCATCCACCCAGGCGATACCGTCGAGCGACACACCGCGATCCCGGCTGCGATCGCGCGCTGAAACGGCGGTGACCACGATGGGCCGCCCGGCGCGCTTCGCCACAAGTTCGGCATTCTGGGACAGGATCTTCACGACCCCAGCGCCCACATTGCCCAGGCCCGCAATCCCGATCCGCAGCGGCGTTACCATGGTTCAGGATCCCGCGTTGGCGGAAGGCGTGTTGACGCCCATCGATTGCAGATATTTGCGGATATTGCGGGCGGCCTGGCGCAGGCGCTGTTCGTTTTCCACCAGCGCGATGCGCACGAAACCTTCGCCATCCTCGCCATAACCCACGCCCGGCGCCACGGCGACACCGGCTTCGGTGAGCAATTGCTTGGAGAATTCCAGGCTGCCCAGGTGCGCCAGTGCCGGCGGCAACGGCGCCCAGGCGAACATGGAGGCGCGCGGCGGCGGGATGTCCCACCCGGCGCGGCCAAAGGCTTCCACCATCACGTCGCGGCGGCGGCCATAAAGCTCGCGGTTCTGCTGCACGATATCCTGCGGGCCATTCAGCGCCGCAACGGCCGCCGCCTGAATCGGCGTGAAGGCGCCGTAATCCAGGTAGGACTTTACCCGGGTCAGCGCCGAAATCAGCGTCTTGTTGCCCACCGCAAAGCCGATGCGCCAGCCAGCCATTGAATAGGTCTTGCTCATCGATGTGAACTCGATCGCCACATCCTTGGCACCCGGCACCTGCAGGATCGACGGGGTGGGCACGCCATCGAAATAGATTTCCGAATAGGCCAGATCGGACAGCACCCAGATGTTGTGCTTTTTCGCAAACGCCACGACGCGCTCATAAAAGGCCAGATCGGCGACCTCGGCAGTCGGGTTGCTGGGGTAACCCATCACCAGCACGCTTGGCCGCGGCACGGTAAACCGCACCGCTCGCTCCAGCGCCTCGAAATATTTCTCATCCGGCGTTGTCGGCACGCTGCGGATGGTCGCGCCGGCAATGATGAAGCCGAAGGTGTGGATGGGGTAAGACGGGTTGGGCGCCAGCACCACGTCACCGGGCGCGGTGATCGCCTGCGCCAGATTGGCCAGGCCCTCCTTGGAACCCAGCGTGACAACCACCTCGGTTTCGGGATCAACATCCACGCCGAACCGCCGGTCATAATAGGCGCTCTGCGCGCGGCGCAGCCCGGCGATGCCCTTGGATGCGCTGTAACCATGCGCATCCGGCTTGGCGGCCACTTCGGCCAGCTTGGCGATCACGTGCGGCGGCGGCGGCAGATCGGGATTGCCCATGCCCAGATCGATGATGTCATCACCCCGGGCCCGCGCTGCGGCCCGCATGGCGTTCACTTCCGCGATCACATAGGGCGGCAAACGTTTGATGCGGTAGAAATCGTCCTGCATGGCTGCGTCCTTAGGCAACAGGTGGACAAAAGAAAAGCGGCGGAGGAACCATTTTGTTCCGCCGCCGCCGGTTGGAGAGTTCGAATGTTGCGAAACTCTCAGTTCGGCGGCGCTCCTGCGGCCACAGTTGCGGCTGCGGCGGCTGCTGATGCAGCGCCGGCAATTGCCGCAATGATGGTGGCACGATTGGTCACAGGTGGATCGCCCTTGCAGCTGGCACACGCCGTCCCAGCAAATTCGCCGTTAGCTGAAATGCCCGGCTTGGCAAAGCCCCGTCACAAGGGGCAAGGTGCGATATCAGGAGATTACCCCAATGACTGCCACGCCCGTACCGTCCGACTCCGCTACCGATCTTGGCGCCCGCCAGGTGCAAGCGCAGGAAAACTTTCAGAAATTCACCGATCTGATGGGCAAGGGCCAGCAGATGATGATGGAATTCTGGACGAAGGAACATGCCGCCACGCCGATGGTCACCGATCCGATGGGCTTCATGTCCGGCTGGCAAAAGGCGATCACCGCCCTGATGTCCGATCCGGCCCGCCTGATGGAACAGCAGCAGAAGTATATGGCCGATGCCATGATGCTGTGGAAAAACTTCCTCAGCCCCGATGCCGAAAAGCCGACGATCAAAGACAAACGCTTTGCGAACGATGCCTGGTCGCAAAACCCCGCCTTCGATTTCCTGCGCCAATCCTATCTGCTCACCGCCAGCCACTTCATGGAAGCCGCCCACCAGCTCGACGGGCTGGAGCCCGCCGAAAAGGCCAAGGCGCAATTCCTGATCAAACAGTTCGTGGACGCGATGAGCCCGTCCAACTTCGCGCTCACCAACCCCGAAGTGCTGAAAACCACGGCCGAAACCGGCGGTGCCAATCTGCTCAGGGGCCTCGAACATCTGCTCGGCGATCTGCAAACCGGCCGCATGAAGATGACCGACGAAAACGCCTTCGAAGTCGGCCGCAACGTCGCCATCACGCCGGGCAAGGTCGTCTTCCAGAACCGCCTGCTGCAGCTCATCCAGTACACGCCCACCACCGAAACCGTGTGTGAAGTGCCGCTGGTGATCTACCCGCCGTGGATCAACAAATTCTACATCCTCGATCTCACCGCCGAAAAAAGCTTCATCCGCTGGGCCGTCGAACAGGGCATCACCGTGTTCGTCGCCAGCTGGAAAAATGCCGATGAAAGCATCGCCGATGCCACCATCGATACCTATGTCGAAGAAGGCATATTGCAAGGCGTCCGCGTGGCGCGCGAAATCTGCAACACCGAAGGCGCCCACGTCATCGGCTATTGCGTCGCCGGCACCACACTCGCCGCCACCATGGCCGTGCTCGAATCCCGCGGGCAGGCCAGCCAGATCACCTCTGCCACCTTCTTCACCGCCCAGGTGGACTTTGCCGACGCCGGCGAACTGAAATTCTTCGTCGATGATCCCAGCGTCGAAACGCTGGACAAGCTGACGGAAGACAAACACGTGCTCGATGGCCGCTTCATGGCCACCACCTTCAACCTGCTGCGATCGAACGACCTGATCTGGAACTATGTCGTCAACAACTACATGCTGGGGAAAGACTATTTCCCCTTCGATCTGCTCTATTGGAATTCAGATGCCACCAACGTGCCGGCCAGATGGCACCAGCAGTATATCAAGGATCTGTATCGCGAAAACCTGATGGTCCAACCCGGCGCGCTCACCGTGTGCGGCGTGCCCATCGATCTGAAAACCGTGAAAACCCCCACCTTCATCCAGGCCGGCAAGGAAGATCATATCGCGCCGGCAAAATCGGCCTTCAAACTCACCAAGGCCTTCAGCGGCGAAACCCGCTTCGTGCTGGCCGGCAGCGGGCACATCGCCGGCGTCGTTAACCCACCGTCTGCCATGAAATACCAGCACTGGATCGGTGACCCAACCGTCGCCACCCTCGACGATTTCATCGCCAGCGGCACTGAAACCAAAGGCAGCTGGTGGCCCCACTGGCTCACCTGGCTCACGCCGCGTTCGGGCAAACAGGTGAAACCACGAATGCCGGGGGAGGGGCCCTACACGGCGATCGAGGACGCGCCGGGGGCGTATGTGAAGGAACGGATTTGAGGGGAGCGTAGAGGGGCCTCCGGCGGGCAGGGACGCAGTCCCTGCACCCGTTTGATTCTAATCCTTATACACTGACTTCTGCCTCAGCTGTTCGACCTCTGGATCTTGAAGAAATCGCAACAAGTGACCTGACCCCCTGATTTCATCCAGCGGGGATTAGAGCCGGGCGGTTGTTGTTGCGCATGGGCGCGGTGGAAGCAATGGCCTGTGGAGCGGAGCCCGAAGGGCGCAGCGGAACAGGCCATTGCTTA
>Ga0214921_10000192_pt1 | contig 120020 bp, 107 predicted proteins | sample LL1505_MetaG_FD_177992 | JGI IMG/M metagenome (GOLD analysis project Ga0214921, IMG submission 177992) | Freshwater microbial communities from Lake Lanier, Atlanta, Georgia, United States - LL-1505 | ecosystem: Environmental > Aquatic > Freshwater > Lake | place: USA: Georgia | collected... | reverse complement strand
CCCACCGCTACGCTTGAACCCACCGCTACGCTTGAACCCACCGCTACGCTTGAACCCACCGCTACGCTTGAACCCACCGCTACGCTTGAACCCACCGCTACGCTTGAACCCACCGCTACGCTTGAACCCACCGCTACGCTTGAACCTCAAGAACCTATTGTTGAAAAACCAGAGATTGAAAATATTTTTGAGATGAAATCTCTCTTAAACCTACTTATTTTAATCTCAGTAAGATCAGAGTTGCAATCAAAATATGAATTGAATCCTGAAATAGTCAAGATAATTACTCTTATTCTTCAAGGCAACTCAGCATTTTTTTCTAAGATAGAAGATTCTTTTAAAAAAATTGTTGCAGACAATAAGATTGATGCAGATGACGTTCCTGAATTAATGTCATTATTCTCCAACATGTACGAAGTCCTTAGCACATTAAAGTTGAAAAAAAAGACAATTGATTTAAGTAACACGTGTGGTGATATTATTAAATTAGTGTTCAATATTATGCTAACAGAAAAACTACTTACATTTGAGTGTGAAAGCGTTAAAAGCACTACAGAGTGTTTTAACGCATTAGTGGACTCAAGTATTTCTCTTATTAAACTTAGCAAAACTTTAAAAAATAATGGAAACTGCTGTGTTATTTGTTAAAATTATTTCTCTTGAAAGTATCTAAGTAATGAATTTTAATTTTAAAGAAAGTATCAATAAAATTAAAACAGATAAATTAAAATATGAATTAGATAGAGATAATTCACGTTTTAAAAAGGAATTTCAAACTAATTATAATTTTTTTAAAAATGAAAACAATGAAAACAGTAAAAACAAAGAAAAGGAAACAGACTATGAAATTGATGAGGCTGAAAAAAATATAAAAAAAAATTCAATTGCATTTAAAAAAATATTACCAAAAGTTGAAGCAGGAAATTATATTTTACCATTAAAAATAAAACCAGAAATAGATAGACGTCTTGAGTATATTAGAAAAAATATACGCAAAATTGTTAACGTGTATCAGAAAGAATATAATAATAATGTAAAAGCTTCAGGATTTGGCGATTTTATTAGAGGAACCTATTTTTTAATACAGTTTTGCGAGAGATATAAATTAAAATGTGATGTTCAACTAAATCACCCATTTCGCAAATATTTAAAATTATATTCAAATATACCAGAATTGGAATCAGAATTGGAATCAGAATTGGAATCAGAATTGGAATCAGAATTGGAATCAGAATTGGATTCAGATTTAAAAATTAATTTTTTTGAAAAAAATAACTTTCATTCCGGTGAGAATGAAAACGAAGAAATTATTGATGATTTTATTAATTATTTAAAAGAACAAAAATTTGAATCAAAAGTTGCGCGAGTTTATGTAATAAGTTTTAATTTTTCTAAAATTACAGAAGAGCAAAAACTTTGCATGCGTTCATTACTAGAACCTACGGATGAATTTAAGCGTTATATTTTAAATACACTTAAAAACATGCAATTGGTTTTAAAAAATTATATTGTCATACATGTTAGAAGCGGTGATAATATGTTAATTCATAACGAATATATTAATGTAGAATATCTGCGATGCATTCTGGGTGAGATTTATAGAATTTATAAACCACAATACAAATACTTACTTCTCTCTGATAGCATAAGTCTGAAGGAAAAGATAGTGTTGTTATTTCCTGAAATTAGAGCGGAGTTCAAAGAAATAACGCATTCAGGTGAAGGAGTTACATTGACAGATGAAAGTGTAAAAAACACAATGCTGGATTTTTATTTAATGGCTTATTCAGGAAGAATTTTTGCTTACTCGTGTTATGACCATGGGTCAGGATTTAGCAGATGGTGCGCGGAAACCTTTAATGTTCCTTATAAATGCGCAATTGTTAAATAAAAAATAAAACTAGACAATCATTTAACCTTTCAAAGCAGCTAATTCTGCTTTCAATGAATCAACTTCGGCCTTTAATTCCTGGATGGATTTGACCATGATTGGTAAAAGTGTTGAGTAACCAGCCTCTAATCTATCTGGATTAGATTCATACACTAAATCAGGAATAGTTAGTCCAGTATCTTTCTGAACTTGTTGTAATTCTTGCGCTATAAATCCATGAGAAGGAACATCTACTTTTCCACCATCTCTCATATTCCATACAAATGAAACTGGGTTCAACTTACTAACAAAGTCTAAACCATTTTCTAAAGTTACAATATCTTTTTTGTCGCGAGCGTCACTTATGTTTGTCCAACTACTAGCATATATTCTATATACATTATTTAAATTATTTCCTACGGTAACTTCATTGTTAACATTTGCACTAGACGACTGTGCATTATATCCAATTAAAGTATTATTTGAACCAGTTGTTAGAGTATCACCTGCATCTTTACCAACCGCTGTATTATTTTCACCAGTTGTATTTAAATATAATGCCTGATCACCAATTGCTACATTATATCTAGCAGATGTATTTTTATTTAATGCCTTATACCCAACCGCTACATTACTGCTTCCATTTGTATTTACCTCTAATGTTTGATAACCAACCGCTGTATTATAATCAACAGTATTATTTTGTAAGGCATCAACTCCAACAGCAACATTAAATTGTCCACTTGTATTTTTATTTAGCGCATAAGACCCGACAGCTACATTAAATGAACCAGTATTAAGTTGTAACGAATAATGACCAATTGCTACATTTTCACTTGCGATTATGTTTGAATATAATGCTTGATTTCCAACCGCTACATTTTTGTTTCCAGTTGTGTTTAACTGTAATGATTGATAACCAACCGCAGTATTACCATCGGCTGTATTATTATATAAAGCCTGAACTCCAACAGCAACATTATTAGAATTAGTTACACAGTTTTGTGATGCATTAGTTCCAATTGCTACATTACTACTACCGGTTGTATTAAAACATAATGCAGCTGTACCAAGTGCAACGTTATAATTTCCTGCAGTATTCTTCAAAAGAGCATTAGAACCCAAACTTGTATTATGAATTCCTGTAGAAGTATTTAAAGACGCCCACGCTCCAATAGCTGTATTATTGCTAGCATCTACTTGAACATTTTCAAGAGCCTCAACTCCATATCGAGTATTTGAAATGCTCATGGTATACAAATAAATGATATTAAAAAATTTGTAATTAAATTAAAAATCTAATTCTAAATACTTAACGTAGGTCCACGGATTTTATCTCTTACCATGACCAATTGTTCTGCTAATTCCGCATCCTTTCCCTTCAAATAATGCATTAATTTTGCATTTTTTGTTTCTAGTAACACATGTTTCAACTCTTCAATCTGGGTGAATTTTGCACATATTGCGTCAAATAATTCCTTCTCCTTTCGTTTTCCATAAAAAGTAGCGTCAATAGAAACCTCTGAAGGTCTCAAAAGCGTTCCCTTGTATTTGCCAGAAGAGCTCGCAGCCGCCTTAGCCATTTCGGGATTCTTTGATAATTCTGTTCCCGATTCGGCCGCAAATGACAAATAAAACTCAGGATTAGATTCCTTAAATTTGGACCCTTGATAATAGTGCTCGGCGCTATTCCATCGATGACCATCTAGAACAAACGTCTTATTAGGCTCAATCCAAAAATCGTCTAGTTTTCTTCGCCAGTCTTTTACGGCGTTTAAATTGGAAAATTGATGGACAGCCTCCTTGGGAATAGTTTCACCTGAACCTTTTCCAGGTAATTTACCATCAGCTGATTTATCATAGAATTGAAAAACAACCGCCTCATCATATAATCCGCGAATTTTAGCATCTGATAATTCCTCAAACTTGCAAACACCTTTCGTGCTAAATTGATCTTTAAATTTAATAAACTCAGGAATTAATGCAAATGCACCGCTATTTTTTTCCATACATTTATCAACAACAAGTTTTCTAACATCATAAGGTAACTCGGAATACTTAAACAAGTATTTTTTCTTATATGTAATCAATTTATAGTGCCATCCTAAAAAGTCAACCATTATATAAAATTCGGGATTGAATTCACCCCGAGATTGTAATATATCATCATTAAGCTGACCACAGTTCAAAACATTTGCAAAATCCTTAGCCTTATATGCCTCGCTTGACAAAAGAATAAATTTAATGTTTAAAATGCGTTCAAGTGTGCTTAAAGCCCATGTTTCCGCCCAAAATTCGCACGTTTGAATTTTCTTCTTGAATTTTTCAAGTGTATTAATATCTTTCATGAACTTATATTCGCTCAACATGTCTTGAGATACCTTTTTGTCATTCAATATTTTATCCCGTTGTGCCTTTACCTTTTTAGCAGCTTCAATAAATTGCTTCTTTTCGGTTCTATCCAAGGTTTCACTATAAAGTTTCTTATATTTCTCATATTCAATTTCCAATTCCTTTGCATCGCTTGTAGCTCTAACAATTGCCGCATTATACATTTCGTAATGGTCTTTATAATTTAAAAAAAGCTTTTCATCGGCTTCTGCTGCCAATTTTTTTCGCAACTTCTGAACTGTTGTTTGTTGACCAAGTTGCAAAAACGCATCTCTAATAGTAGCAAAAAGACAATCACCGCCTCCCTCATTATCTATAATACCATACTTGTTATTTTTCATAAACGTTTCAATCCATGTTTCGCCTGTAGATTGTTTATATTTTCCCTTGATTGCCTCTGCGTCTAATTTGGATTCTTCATTTAAATGCGGCAGTATAGGAATTACCGCTTCCGACTGTATAAAAACGTCTTCTCGCAATTTTGGAATTTTTGGACGTTCAAATGCTTCTTCTGATGAGGAAGATACATGTTTTTTGCTTGGACTGGCTTCTTTTATTTGGTCTTCCTCCGAACTTTCTTCTTCATCTTCTCCATCTTCTTCATCTTCTTCATCTTCTCCATCTTCTTTTTCTGAAACAGACACAGGTACTAACCTTAAGTTTTCCAACATTTTCTTTGTAACAAAAGTATAAATAAGTGGGTCATCTAATTTTTCAACTTCTAAATTTCCCTCTTCGTCCATATAATTAAGTAAATCTGTTGTGAATAACTCATACACACCAATTTGAATCACCTTATTGTTAGTTTTTACTAAATAAACTGGAAAATATGTTATATTTTTATCCTCAAAATTTTTCTTTGCATGACCTACAGCAATAATAATATCCACGTCTCTAGCTTCAATTTCATATAAATTTGCCTCAGTTTTAAAATCATCAGGATCAATACTTTTTAACTCTGGATAACTAAGTGCTTTGTCTAATTTTGATAATACCATCTATATTTTATAAAGATAATTAAAACTATTTAATTATGTTTATCCCCAAATAACAAATTTCTTCATCATTTTATCATTTTTTAATTCATTTATATAATACCACAATTCTTTGCGTTTCATTGTTATTTCAAAGTTTTCCATATTTTTTTCAAAGAGCAATATCTGTTCTATAATATCTTGTTTTTTGGCTTTATTAGCACGAACATCCTTCAAAATATCATAATATTCACAAATTAACATCAATTGTTTTACGGTGTAGTTTATTTCATAATCTTTCATCTGTAAAAAAATGTCGTCACTTTCGTTTGCAGGCACGGGATGTTGACCATATATTTCAATGTCGTTCAAATCATTTTGCAATTTATAAAGATCAATTAAATCATCATCGCATTCTGTTTTGTCATTCAAAAAAAATGTTATATTTTCTTTGTTTTTATCATTCGTCATCTAATAATACTAATCAAGATTTGTTTAATATTATTATTCTTAAAATATTGTTTTTACATTTCAATCAAATCCATAAACTTGAAGATTGCCTTGCTAGACAAACTAGGATAAGTCTTTGCCTTGCAATTAGCCAGGATTTCAATTGTCGCAACAAACTTTTCTCCATCAAATAATTCATCACATGATTCAAAAAGTTGCTTGTTATACGAAAACAAGATTGAGATATTCTCAGTAATTTCATCTACTTCGTTTTTCTTATTATCTACCTTTATAAATTCAACCAACATCCTTAACAAACTGCATGCCATCTCTTGCAACTGGGTTTCACTAATAATTTTATTTGTCGTAAGATTAACAAAGAATAAACTTAGAGCCTTTCTTCTCTCATTGTCAATGTTTACTTTGCAAAACTTATCGTAATCCTTCTCAGGGTCAACGTATTCAATGCTGTTAAATAGACCCATGAAAGTTGCCAAATTATCATTAAAGACATCATTCATCACCTCAAAATTGCTGATAAGTTTGCAATATAGTTCTGCATATAGCTTTGAAAACAATCTGTTGTTAGAAGCAATCTCAAAGATTGCATTTCCAACACGCATCATATCGGCCCTAGCAGTTCCTTCTTGATTCAGTTGATTTAAAATGTCTAGAATATTATCACAAGATTCAAGAAAGGTCTTGTCAGTCATCTTATTCAACCAGAACCGCAACAAATCAATTTGTGCATCAACACCAACTTTCTGTTCAATCTTGGTGGTTTGAAAAGTTCTAATTGTCTCCCAATCGGCGTCATTAAGAACCTCTGTTGGTTTTCCTCGTTTCTTCTTCTTAAAATCAGCCGACAATTCAGGTGCCATATTCAAAATATTTTCGCGCTTTTGAAATGTTGGTGTTTTAATATAAGTAGGAGAGCCAACTTGCTGCGATAATTCTGTAATTATAATTAGAGTTTCCTCAGGAAGTTTTATGTCAAATCCATTAAATGTGATATCATTAAAATCTTGCAAATTATATTTCATTGCCATAGTCATGATATTGTTATATTTATTATAGTTGCATTTATATCAATTTTTTTTTATATATTTTGCGTTCCCATTAAGCTTCAATTCCAAAAAAAATTGATATTAAACAAAATGCATTTAAATATAATAACATTAATATATTATGTCGCTTGAAAAAGAAAACAACGCAACGCCTATCGAAGAGGAAGCATACGATTCTTCTTACGAAATCAATAATTGGGATGAATTAGAGATTGATACCAATTTGCTAAGAGGAATTTATGCTTATGGGTTTGAAAAACCCAGTCCTATTCAAAAAAAGGCAATTAAACCTATTATTATTGGAAAGGATATTATTGCGCAGGCCCAGTCTGGAACTGGAAAGACCGCAACATTTACCATTGGTGCTTTATCACGCGTAAATACTGAGAGTGATACGACTCAAATTTTGTGTCTATCTCCAACTAGGGAGCTTAGTATTCAAACCGCAAATGTTATGAAAGGAATTGGTTCAATGATTAACAATCTTCGCGTTCAAGTGTTGGTCGGAGGTTCATCTATTGATGAGGATATTGGAAGTTTGAAGGGAAATGTTCCGCATATTATTGCTGGATGCCCTGGACGAGTCTATGACATGATGCGCAGAAATCACATTCTTTCAAAGAACATTAAGTTGGTAATACTTGATGAAGCTGATGAGATGTTGTCAAGTGGATTCAAAGAGCAAGTGTATAATATTTTTCAGAACTTCAATTCTGATATCCAAGTAGCGTTATTTAGTGCAACGTTGCCCGAACATATTAATGGAATTACAAGCAAGTTTATGAGAAATCCAGTGCGAATCCAAGTAAAGGCTGAGCAGCTTACTTTGGAGGGTATTTCACAATACTACATTGCAGTAGAGGATGACCGTCAGAAATATTTGACATTGAAGGATTTGTATAGTTATATGTCGGTTTCACAGACCATTATTTATGCAAACAGTATTAAGCGAGTTGCCGCGCTATATGATGCAATGACTGAAGATGGATTCCCTGTCTGCAGAATCCACAGTGGTATGGACAAGGTTGAACGTGACAAGGCGTTTGCTGATTTCAGGACAGGTAGTTACCGAGTGTTGATTTCATCTAATGTGACTTCACGAGGAATTGACATTCAACAGGTAAGCCTTGTTATTAATTTTGATATTCCCAAGTGTGTGCATAACTATTTGCACCGAATTGGTCGTAGTGGTCGTTGGGGCAGGAAGGGGGTTGGAATTAATCTTATTACACGACGCGATGTATCAAAGATGAAGGAGATTGAGGCACACTATTCAACGCAAATTAATGAGATGCCTGCCAGTTTTGATGGAATAACAAAGTAAATAACGCAAAAATAAAACAAATAAAAAAAAATAAACAGAAATCGCGTAAAATAAAAAGAAAATAACTCTATATTTGATATAATATATGTCAATATCCAATATAGAAAAAATAAATACGCACTTCAAGTTACCAATTTTTTATAACGAAAATAAATTTCAATTAAACAAAAACATTGTAATAGATTTAGAACTAATTAAAACAATTGATGCTTCGGCTGGAGAACCATTATATCATTATGCTTTTCAACCAAACACCGTCTTTGCTGAGAAAGTTATTGAGCAAATGGCAAATTATTATACAACAGATGTAAAGTTTTTAAAAGATACACAAAAATTGTTGTCCACTTTTCCCAAAAGTAGTGAATTTTGCGCTACTTTTCCCAAAAGTAGCATAATTGATATATGGGATGAAATCAAAAATGACACGGGTTTCAAAGAGAAATATCATTACATTGATTGGCCAATGTGGGAGCACTTGAATAAATCTGACTACTTTCTTCAAATTATGAGTGTGTATAATTTGGCAGCTCCAATCATTTCATTATGCGTTCCCTTTATAATACTAATTATACCTTTTTTTGTAATAAAAGCAAAAGGCTTGACTCTTACTGTTAACGAATATATTGAAATACTTAAAACTATCGCTTCAAATCATGCTATTGGAAAGCTATTTACTAAATTCCAAAGTGTTAAAATAGAGGAAAAGATTTACATTCTATTATCTGCAGGATTTTACGTTTTCTCTATTTATCAAAACATTTTAACTTGTATGAGATTTCATCAAAACATGACAAAGATTCATTCACATTTAAATGAAATAAAAGACTACATTATAAGCAGTGAGGCGAGAATGTATAATTTTCTATTATACTCGTCTGAGTTGGCAACTTACGAAAAATTCAATAAAAATTTAAAAGGAAAACTAGATGTTCTAGCAGGTTTAAGAGATAACTTGGAAAAAATTACACCATATAGGCTTTCATATGCAAAAATTGGCGAGTTGGGTCATGTATTGAAGAATTTTTACGACATTTATGATGATGAAAAATACAATGACGCATTATTGTATTCATTTGGATTCAATGGTTATATTGAAAATTTGGAAGGGCTAATTCAAAACATTAAAAACAAACATATTAGTTTAGCGAAATTTTCCGTAAAGAAAAAATCAAATGCTTTTAAAAATGCTTATTATCCTACACTCATTAATAATAATCCAATCAAAAATTCATTCAAATTCAAAAAAAATATAATAATCACTGGACCTAATGCTTCAGGAAAAACAACTACATTAAAAACTGCATTAATAAACGTTATTATTACACAGCAGTTTGGATGTGGTTTTTACGAAAGCGCTAATATTTATCCATATAAATATATTCATTGTTATTTAAACATTCCTGATACATCGGGAAGAGACAGTTTATTTCAAGCCGAAGCACGACGTTGCAAAGAGATTATTGATATTATAAAGGATAATACTTTAAAAGACACACATTTTTGTGTATTTGATGAATTATATTCAGGAACAAATCCAGACGAGGCAGTGTTAAGTGCAAAAGCATTCATGACTTATTTAATTAAGTATAAAAACGTAAGTTGTATTTTAACAACACATTTTATAGATTTATGTAAAAAGTTAGATAATAATCCTTCTATAGAAAATTTTCATATGAAAACATTAAAAATGGGTAAAGATTTCAAATATACTTATTCTTTAAATAAAGGCATATCAACTGTACGTGGGGGGATTAAAGTGTTAAATGACATGAATTATCCAAAAGAAATAATAGATAATTCGTTTTCTTCAAAATAAAAATATATAATCCTTTGTTAATAATGGCTTTATCTGATATATTTACTGTCCAATTTCTTATTTCTTTAGGAATTACTCTACTTCTTGTTGGGCTTTTAGGTATGTTCTTTGTTCAACGACTTCAGGAGCAAAATCATAAAATGGCATCTATGTTGGGCCTTGTTTCAACAATGGCTGAAGAATTAAATTTTATTAGAGGACGATTGCAAATGATGTCATACGTTCCTCAAACTGGTGGTGTTCCTTTTTCAAAACAACAAACCCCCGTTGTGGATAATTTAATTCCTGTATCTGATGGAGATGATGAAGGTGATTCAGACGAGGATGAAGGTGATTCAGACGAGGATGAAGATAAAGAAGATGATGATGAAGACGAGGATGATGAAGACGAGGATGATGAAGACGATGATGATGAAGACGATGATGAAGATAAAGAAGATAATGATGATGATGAAAATAGAAATGAATTATCTGTTTTAGATATTAACTCATCAATGAATAACATTATTGAATTAAACCAACATGATAATTCACAAACAGTTAAAATTATTAATTTTGGAGATTTGGTTGCTCCATCAAACTCAGAAATTTCAAATGAAGACCTAGAAGATTTAGATGAAGTTCAAGAACTTGATGACATGGACGATTTAGACGTAGACGAAGAAAGCGAAAATGACGTTGAAATCAAAGAGGAAGACAACAATATCAATCTTGTAGCTGAACATAAATTACAAGAAGATTTACATGAAAATGTAACCCTTGATAACTTGAGCTTTATTAAGAGCATTAATATTTCTAATTTAGAAGAACAGTTTGAATCCGGAAGCGTTGATTATAAGAAAATGTCAATGACCAAACTCAAAAGTATTGCTCTTGCAAAAGGGTTAATTCAAGAAAACTCCAAAGCAACGAAAAATGCTATTCTTAAAATGTTGGCTTCTGAATAATTTTCTCTAATGATAATATATTATGTCTTGGGCAACATGTTATAGTGGATCTAACAATATTCATTTTAATTTTCCTCCTATTATGGCCGATGGTAGGCTCTATTCTAGTTGGCAACCAGAGGCGGTTGTAAATGACCGCATTCGCCATCAAGAAAATATAACCACCAGTTGGCAATATAGACAATACTTAACGCATAATGCAAGTAATATTATGAAAATTAATAACCAAGAAGCTTGCAGCGCTTTGGGTCTTCCAACTCACTTTCAAACAAATACAACACCATCATCCAACGTTCCTTATGCGTTCAAATCCACATTTGACACAAATGTTCCTGGGTATGGTTATTGCAACAGCAATTTGAAACAACCATATTTAACGAGAGAACAATTGCAGGCTAGAATGATTGCTCCTATAGTGAATGCGCCTTTAAATACAAACCAGTAAAATAAAAGATAATATAACGATACATTATAACAACATGTATCATTATATATTGGGTCTAACATTTTTAAAATCATTAAATCCTTATTTCCGAAAACATGTATTGGGTATTTTAAGTGGACATGAATTATTGTTTATAAACACATTTTGCATATCCATTATTGTATTTTTAGTGTTTCTTTATAAGTTTATGTTTGATAAATCGTTTCACAAAACAATAGAAAACTATAAAAAGCTTTCCTTTGGACATTACACGTGCATTTTTATAATTGCATTATTAACAGTTTTTTCTGCATTATTAATCTACGAATTTGACAAGTCTTATAATACGCCTTTTTTGAATTCCGTGTTTATAAAGGTTGCATCAGTCATATTTTTATTTTTAGTAAGCGTATTTTTATTTGAAGAGAAATACACTATAAAACAAATTTTAGGCATTGCGTTAACAGTTGTCGGCGTTTATTTAGTTACATCAAAATGATTACACCGACCAAAAAGAAGTAAAATATTCTAACATTATTATAATTAGATTTACTTAAACAATAACATGTATCAATATTATTATATACTAACTTATTAGAATATGAAGGTATTAAGCATAGACGTTGGAATTAAAAATTTAGCATTTTGTTTATTTGTCAAACCAGAGGATGGAACAAATAATTATGAAATTGCAAAATGGGATAGTATAAATCTTACTCAAAAATCTGAATCCAAATGTTGCGAAATAGAAAAATTCAAAGACTGTAATAAACCTGCTAAATTTATTAAGAATGGGAAATGTTATTGCCTGAAACATAGTAAAAAACAGCCATTTCAAGTTCCAACGTCTGATTTAAAACCTGCTTTTATAAATAAGCAAAAAATAAGTGGACTATATGAGTTGGCGGAAAAATATAAAGTAAAATATGAAAATCCCATTAAAAAAGCAGAATTAGCCGCATTAATTAATAACTATGTATTTGAAAAATGCTTTGAACCCATAACAGAAACTAATGCGTCAAAAATAGATTTAGTTACAATTGGCAAAAATATGAAGCGAAAGCTGGATAGCATTCTGAATGAACATTTGTCAACGATAACACACGTTATTATTGAGAATCAAATTAGTCCTATTGCTAATCGCATGAAAACTGTTCAAGGCATGATTTCTCAGTATTTTATTATGAGAAATGAAGACATTACTATTGAGTTTGTTTCCGCTTCTAACAAATTGAAAGACCAGAATGCATGTCTCAAAACAAGTTATAGTGAGAGAAAAAAACTAGGCATTCAGCAATGTTTAGAAAGTATTTCAAATAATAATAACTATACATCGTGGGAAACATTCTTTAAAAATCATATTAAAAAAGATGATTTAGCAGATTCCTTTTTACAAGGAAAATGGTTTATTGAAACTAAAATAGTATAAAAACATTACACAATAATATGTATTGCGCAATGTTTGATTGTATTACTTCTCTTTTTTCATCTAATAAGCCCTTGACTATTGTCGCAGATAAGATTTCATCTGACATAAAGCTAGATTTCTCAAACGTTCTCATCGTTCCTCAAATTAGTCAACTGAATTCCAGAAATGATGTAGACTTGGAGAGAGAAATAGTTTTTGAACACAGCAAACGTATATGGAAAGGCGTTCCTATTATGATTGCAAACATGGATACAACTGGAACAATTGAAATGGCTCGTGTTTGTCAAAAGCATCACATTATTACTTGCCTCCATAAGTTTTACAAGGCCGAAGATATTCCAGACGATCTTGATAGAAATTATTTTGCAGTTTCAATTGGCACTCGTCCCAATGATATGTACAATCTTGTTGATATTATGGGAAAGGTAAACCCTTATTTTATTTGTTTGGATATTGCAAATGGTTACTCAAGTCATATTTTTTATGTAATTGACCATATACGTAGTGCCTATCCTGAGGCTACTCTTATTGCAGGAAACGTAGTAACACATGAAATGGTGGAAAAATATTATGAACATGGAGTTGATATTGTTAAGATGGGAATCGGCTCTGGAAGTGTTTGCACGACTCGTTTACAAACCGGTATTGGTTATCCACAATTTAGCTGCATTTATGATACTCGGCAAGAACTTAAAAAGAGCAAAACCCCTAAGGCTCTCATTATTTCTGATGGAGGAATCCAATATGCCGGAGATTTTAGCAAGGCTTTTGGTGCCGGTGCAGATTTTGTTATGTGTGGTGGGTTGTTTGCTGGACATGAGGAGTGCGCTGGTGAAACCATTGTTGAAAATGATGTTACATATAAAGTATTCTACGGAATGAGTTCTTCTAATGCAATGGTAAAGCATTATGGAAGTGTTGCAAATTATAGAGTGGCTGAAGGAAAGTGTGTCAAGCTGAAGCATCGTGGCGCTGTAGAACAGACTATATTGGATATTCTAGGAGGAATTCGTTCCACACTAACTTATATTGGAGCAGCTAAAATGGAAGAAGTTGAGGAAAAGGCTACGTTTATTAAGGTTAATAATGTCGCAAATGCTATTTACAATGGAAGGGAGATGTAACTTAACTTTTTCTAAAAGTAAATAAGTTGAAAATATAATTTACAATTCGTAATACTTAAAATTATATGTTCTTATTAATTCATAATAGATAGAATGGACAGCGAAATTATTGATATTTCTGAATTAAATGGACCATCTTTAAAGTCATCTAATTTTGGCGGAGGAATTGAGCTTTTAATGAATGATAACAAAAAAGTCGGTGGTGGACGCCCTTCAAGTGATATTGATATTGATGATTTGAATAATTTAGAGAATGAATTAAATGATTTAGTAGAAGATGAACCCGGACGCAATTTATTTGAAGGTCAATCCGATATGTTTAGCAAAGGCTTCTCTCTTAATTATGATGAAAAGCCATCTGTCAGATTTGACGACGCTTCAAAAACCATTGGTCAGGCCACAGCCGAAGGTTCTCCTGAAAATAAAACATGGGATGGGTTTACCAAGTTCAATAACGTGCCTATTAACCCTGACAAGCCTATCTCCAGTCAGCCTCAAATGAGCAAGGAAGAGCTTTTGCGAGAGAAGTTTAAGTTTCTAAGAAAGTTGGAAGCTTTAGAGCAAAAGGGAGTCAACTTGACAAAAAAATACAGCATGGATTCTCCTCTTGCAGAAATGCAAGGTGAATATGAGATGATTATGGAGGAGAAGACCAAGCAGAATTCAATTAAATTCCAAGGCAACATGCTTATGGCGTGTATTAATGGTATTGAGTTTTTGAATAACCGTTTTGACCCCTTTGATGTTAAATTGGACGGATGGAGTGAGCAAGTGAATGAGAACATGACTGATTATGATGACGTTTTTGGTGAACTTTATGAGAAGTATAAGAGCAAAGCATCAATGGCACCAGAACTTAAGTTGTTGTTTCAACTTGGAGGCAGTGCAATGATGGTGCACATGACCAACACTATGTTCAAGTCGGCTATGCCTGGCATGGATGATATCTTGCGTCAAAATCCAGATTTGATGCGTCAGTTCCAAACGGCAGCTGTTAATTCTATGAGTCAACAAAGTCCTGGATTCTCTGGATTTATGAATAATATGATGAACCCGGAGCCTCAACCATCCATGAGTGGTCCTCCTCCACCACCCATGGCCACACAAGGTCCAGGTGCACCCATGCCTTCTTCAAGCCGTCCAGGCAATAACAGCAGTTTCAATAGCAGACCTGACCTAGGTGCAAGCATGGGACGTAGTAGTTTCAACCCTAACCAGAATGATGGAATAAATATCAGGGAGAATTTTTCTGGAGCTAATGATGGAGACAGAAGTACTAGACGTGGACAAGGTCCTCGCGCAGAAATGAAAGGACCAGCAGATATTTCTGATATTTTATCCGGTTTAAAGACTAAGACAATTAATATTCAAGAAGCTCCTCCACAAAATAATAATAATGTCAACAGCATAAGCCTTAATGATAGCAGCACAATCAGCATTTCTGACTTGAAGGAATTGCAGTCAGAGGGCAATATGCCAAAGCGCAGTAAAAGACGCCAAAAGTCCGATAAGAACACTGTCAGTTTGGACATCTAAAAAAAATTGAACTAAATTTTTTTGAACTTGGAATTTCAAAAACTTATCAGGATGTTCGGAATTAAAACCTTATTATTTATTCTTAGCTGTTTTGCTGTGCGTGTGTATAGCAAAACAACTGTCATGGTGGTGCTTGGTTGTGCCATTCAAGATGTTCAACAAGAACGTGTTGCTGCAGCTCTTAATTACGTAAGCTCATTAGACGATACTGAGATTGTTTGGTTCGTCACTGGTGGCGTGAAAAATGTTGTGTCCCAAATGGCTTCCGAGGCGGAGCAAATGAGAGAAAAAATTACAGGGTCTAAAGGCAAGATTGTGTTGGACGAGAAAGCCAAAAACACAGCAGAGAATTTTGCCTATTTGAAAAAGTGGATGACTGAGTCATATGGCGACGCGGAGGCGGTTGAAATTGTCATAACCACTTCAGATTTTCACCAAGAGCGAGCATCCAAGATTTTCAATGGAATATTTACAAACAATGCATCAAGACTGGAATGGAATTTAAGCAGAAGCGAAGGTTGTTCGCACTGCTGGAGTGATGAGATAATCCACATGAGAAACGTAGCAATTGATGTTAAAAATGCAGTGCAAATTTTGGCTTGAATTAAAAAAAATAAATAGAAGCATATAGTAACAAGAGAATGCATGAAAATGGATTGTTCATATTTCGCAGAGACTTCAGAATTGTAGATAACAATGGACTCAATCTTATAAACTCCAAATGTAAAAATGTATATACTATTTTTGTTTTTACACCTGAACAAGTAGGTAGTGGAAATCAATATAAATCAAATAATGCTGTTCAATTTATGATTGAAAGTTTAGGTAATTTGGCTTCAGATATTCATAAACAGGGTGGAAAATTACTCTTTTTTTATGGTTCTAACAACAAAGTTGTTTTAGACTGCATTGATTCGCTTGACATTAACTATGTCTGCTTTAATGCAGATTATACTCCTTATGCTTTAGAGAGAGACCGAGACATTGTAGACCTTTGCAAGAAGAAAAAAATAGAGTGTGAATTAGCACATGATTATTATTTGCACGAGCCAGGAACAATTTTGAGTGGTGGAGGAACGCCTTATAAGAAATTTACACCTTATTATCATGCATCATTAAAAAAACAAATTCAGTCTCCAACTAAAGCTCATAAAATTAAATTTAGCCAATCAAGCAAACATATTTCAAATACTATTTCTCTCGCAACAGCACTTTCTAATTTTACAAAAGGCAACGAAAACATCCTTGTTCATGGAGGCAGACCGGATGCTATAAAGACTTTGAAAACTGCATTAAAAACGCAGAAGCATTATGTAGAAACACACGACGAAGTTGGAAAGCCGACAAGTCTTTTGTCAGCATATATTAAATTTGGATGCATTAGTGTCCGCGAAGTTTACAAAGCTTTCAAAAGCAATCATGCTCTCATCCGGCAATTAATTTGGCGAGATTTCTATATGAACATTCTTTATGCATACCCATATGTTCTTGGAAAGCCAATGAAACCAGCTTACTCCAAGATTAGATGGTATAAGAATGCGAGGTGGTTTGACGCATGGACTAAAGGACAAACCGGTTTTCCTATTGTAGATGCGGGAATGAGACAAATGAATACTACAGGATTTATGCATAACAGGGCTCGTCTTATAGTGGCGTCTTTTTTAACCAAGACACTTTTGATTGATTGGAGAGAAGGCGAAGAATATTTTGCAACCAAATTGACTGATTATGACCCAGCGAGTAACAACGGCAATTGGCAATTTTGTTCTTCTAGTGGTGCAGATTCACAGCCATATTTTAGAATTTTTAATCCATGGAGACAGACACAAGAATGCGACCCTGATTGCGATTATATTAAAAAATGGGTTACAGAGTTAAAAGATGTTCCAGTAAAGGATATTTTGAATTGGGAAACAACTTGGGAAAATTATAAAAAAGAAACAAAATACCCAAAACCAATTTGCAACTATGAAGAACAAAAAGAAAAAGCGTTAGCAATGTTTAGAGCGATTTACTAACAATATGCAAGTTATAATTCATTTATTAAATTATATGTTAAATGTAATAAATGAACGCGACAGAAATAAAAGTAATTATGGATAAAAAAGATTACAAAATGACAAGAATAAATAAAAATAGTTATGAATTTGAGTATGAAATTGAAAATAAGAACATTTTATTAGAAAAAATTATCAACTTGGATTTTATTAAAATTATACACGAAATAAATAAAGCAGATATATTTGAAGATTTTTATATTGAACGTCATTCCGAGGGTTCCGCAACGGTCTTTATATTATTCAAACATTTTTTCAATGATTTTGGTCTTACACAAAAATACGCCCATTTAGACATCATATTTGAACAACACGATAAAAAAATCATTTTTAAAACAACGACAAATAACAATTTGCCAAAAAGCAATTTAAAGACGACCGCCGCCGCCGAGCTTTTGCCTATTTCTGATGTAACAACTGTATGTAATTTTATTAATCCGCACAAAGTAAGCATTAAAACAATTACTAACTTTTATGGAAACCGCGAATTTCCTGATTTTGTGGAAAGGCTTGCGACGACTATTATTGGAAAAATATTTTTAAGAACCAAACAATTTATAGAGAAAATAGGTATTATATAAATAGAAAATGTTAGCAATGTTAACTAATATAACAAAAACAATTTCAAACGTAGGATTTGTAATTGATGTTGCTGCCAATTTTTTCTGTGAATATATTTGTTTTTTAATGAAGGGAGATTATTGTGAATTTATTCGTAATGTTGCTAGGAATCTGTCACAAAAAAATATATTATATGTCAAGATGTTTCAGGCAATTTCTCTCAATAATAATTTAATTGATGGTGCGATGAATGCAGAGTTATTAAAATACACCGATTCTGTTCCTTACACAGATGATGACATTGACGAAGATTTATTTGATGATGTAATAAGAAAATATTATTTGACTCCCGAAAATGACACAATACCAATCAAATCGGGAATGATTTCCCTGGTTTATAAGATGAGGACTGTAGATAACGATACAGTTATTGTTAAAATGAAGAGGAAAAATATTGATGAGAAGTTAGATGACGCGATTGAAAAGCTATTATTCTTTGTTAAGTTATTATCATTTATTCCGAAATTTAATATGCTTGATATTCCTAATTTAATTAAAAAGAATATTTGCTTATTACGTCAACAACTGGATTTTGGTGAAGAGGTTAAAAATACAATTGAAATGGCAAAAAACTATAAAAACTTGAAATATGTAAAGATACCAGGCGTTTACGACTATGCAACAAAAGAGTATCCCGGTATTATTATAATGGATTACATAAAAGGCGTTCACATATCAAAACTGGATGAAAAAGATTATGATGAGTATGCAAAACTTGTTTTAAAATATGGTTTTGTTTCAATTATAAACGATAGCGTGACTCATGGTGATTTACACGCTGGAAACATTCTTTTTATAAAAAATGAAGAGTACCCTATATATCAAATAGGGTTAATAGATTTTGGAATAGTAACACGAGTAAATAAAGAAACAACTCAACACTTTTTAGAAATTATAAGTAATATGTTTACAGAAACAAGCAGAAATTTGGCCGAAAAAATTTTAAATGCGTTTATAGAACCTCGTGAAACATTTCAAAATGTTCCAATTGAACTTAGAAATAAATTATATGCTGAGGCGAGTAGTTTAATAGAAGAAGCTCTTCATAATTCAAAGGATGCAAGTCAATTGAAAATATATGAGTTTATGAAAAAATTTAACGAATATTTGACTAATAATAATTTGAAAAAGCATGATTTATACGTAAGCGATGATTTTGTAAAATTTCAAATGGCATTGGCAATGTCGCAAGGAGTAAGTCTATGTTTATGCAAGAATGATTATATGCCATTTGCAAACAAAGTATTAAATGAGTTATTTCATACAGATTTGCTTTTCAGTGATGTAGAGGAAGAATAATTATAATAATATTATAAATATGTTTAATTTCATAATATTATTTGCATTTACCAAATTGTGTTTCAATTAGAGTTATTAGTATTACATTGTTCTTTTTCTGCAAGTTCTATAAGTTTCTTGTTTTGCTCTACAATTTGTTTATTCTGTTCAATCATTATCTCTTTGAATTCTTTGAATTCTTTGTTTTGTTTTACAATCTCAAGAATAATGTCGCATTGCATCTCAATTGGAAAGGTATTTGTAATAAAAGGTTCTTGATAATTACAAATTTTTTTATGCTTCCATAATCCCTGTCTGGTTGTATATTCCTTACCACAATTGCAGATAAATATTGACTCAGCGACTTCTGTTGCTTTTTTAGTTAACAACGTCATTTTTGCGTGTTTATTAGTCAATAAATGTTTATTGTAATCACTATATTTATTGCATTCATAGTAACAACAATCACATTTATGAGTTTTAGCGAGTTTTTGCAATTTTTTGTCATTCATATGTTTCCTAAATAGTTGACAAAAAATAAGTCTAAATCATTTTCTTAAATTTATTATAACACCGAGAAAAATTTGTCATTTTACTGAAGTTTTATTAATGACAACTTCTTTTGCAATATTTCTTACTATTTTTTCCCGCTTTTTATTATCATCCTCCATTGTTGAACCGCCCATAGCTTCTAATAAGATTTTTTGATATTCCATGTGTTTCTTGGTCTCTGTATCTTCTGCACTTGGGTTTTCTTCTCTCCATTGAGGCAGTTGTTTAATATTTTTGTGTTCAACTTCTTTTATAGCGCGTGTAATCTTTACGTTTTCGTCGTTTTCTTTTTCCCAACAGTCCTTATCCTTAATATACAATGTTTCTCTCTTCAAGTCGCTGCAATGAATAGGTCTTTTGAAGACATCAAGAGCATGAAGGTTACGCATGAATATTTTACTCATACCTTCCACATAGCCAACTCTACCAATCATATCCAAGTCACTTAGTTGAAGCTTGATTTGCTCAACAAAGTCGCCGATATTGAGAGCATCTTTGCATTGTTCATTCAAGAAGAACTGCAGATTAAATTGATTGTTATTCGTTGTGTTATTTGTCGTGTTACCAATTTTTGGTATAGTTTCACTCAAAAGTTTTCGCATTTCCTGGTTTTCAAGTAAAATGGCTTGATTTTGTTCAACAACTTTAAGAAACATTTCCTTTAACGTGGGTTCATCAGTTGGCGCATTTTCTGAAATAATTTGATTGGTGTCAAAAGGCTCTGAGCATATTTTCTTATGCTTCCATAATCCTTGTCGGTGTTTATATTCCTTTCCACATTCGCACGTAAATGTGGTTTCGGCTTCTTTGGCTGTTTTTTTGTAATCCATTGTAATCATTTCGTCATTCTTTTTGTGTTTACTAGACAATAAATGTGTCTTGTAATTACTTATTTTACTGCTTGTAAAGTCACAAATTTTGCAGTGGAATAATTTAACTTCTTTTGGCTTAATATTGTCATCCATTCGTCCTCTATTTAGAGGACATAAAATAAGTCTAAACTTTTTTCACCAAAAATACTTAAAAATTAGCATAACAAAATTATAATTATTTTTTTGGTGGACCAGACCATAATGCTCACAAGGGAGAAATTTTGACCCTTTTTTCATAAAATCTTTTGACTTTTGAAAATTGGACATTTATTTTTGTCCATTTTTGGATTTTGGAAACACTTTTGCCCCTTTTTTATTCGAAATTTCCGCCAGGTTCTTTAAGTTCACTTTTTGGAATATATATTATTTTCTAGAGTATTTAAAGGCGTCGCCTTCGGCTGTAGTGCCTTTTTTTCAGTTGGCGTTTTTGCTTTTTTCCGCGCCTGGTTGACTTTCTCTTCTTCCTCCCACCTTCTTTATTTTTTCTGGTTACATTTTCAACTAACATTTGTGCTTCCGGTTGCTCTGGACATATGCGACAATTTTGCATTGAAGACATTCCAGGAATACAACAATCACTGCCCTCATCTCCAACTACTTCTACTGTTCTAAATTCTGCAGGAGAAACAATGTCTGTAACTGGAACCTCTGCTAAATTAATTTCTTTTATTGATGGATATTCTACATTTTTTGACGAATTTGAATTTTGGCGGGATATTCCAACAACAGGTGCCATTGGTATTTGTTCTGTTCCATAAATTTCATCGTTTTCTATAGGAACAATTTTATGTTTTCTATTTTTTCTAGTAAACCATTTTCCTCTTTCATTCATAGGTCTAGCTCTAACTTGAAACTCGGCTGCTCTTGATTCTACATCCGATGGATTAATTCGGCTACTACTACGCCGTCTCAATGTAAACATATTTGACATTTATATAATAACCAAATATTTAAAAATTGAAACTTTTAAAAAGAAAATTTAATGGAATAATAGTGTAATGCAGGCATTTACTGAAAGTATGAACGCGGATAACAAGGTTTCTTTCATATTTATTGACGGAAGCTACTTTTGCTTTTATCGTTACCATTCAATCATGAGATGGTGGAAAAGTGCTTACCCTGAGACTCCACTTGAAGACCCCTTCAAGAATGAAAAGTTCGTTGAAAAGTTCAGAAAGACGTTTGTTGACACTGTTAGAACTTTGACAAAAAAATTGGGAATAATCTCAGACAATCCAATATTGCTTGTTGGAAAGGATTGCAAGAGAGAAGATATCTGGCGAAATGAGTTTTATGATAAATATAAAGCAACCAGAACAAAAGATAATGGATTTATGGGTGGTCCATTCTTTAAGATGGTTTACGAGGACAACTTGTTCCAAGAAGGTGGTGTCAAAGCAATTTTAAAACATCCCAAGTTGGAAGCTGATGATTGCATTGCAATTTCAGTAAAGCATATTTTACAAAAGATTCCCAATGCGCAAATTACTATCATTACTAGTGACAAGGATTATTTGCAGCTGGCAACTGGAAATGTAAAGATTTATAATCTCGGGTTCAAAAATATCTCAGACACCACTCACGGAGGAACCGCCGAAGCTGACCTGTTTTGCAAGATTGTAATGGGTGACTCAAGCGATAATATTAGTTCTGTTCTAAGTAAATGTGGTCCTAAGACGGCATTGAAATGTTTTCATGATAGAGCCTACTTTGAAGAGAGAATGAAAAAAGAAAATACATATGAAAAATTTGAACTTAATCGCAAGATTATTGATTTTAATTATATTCCTCAAAATTTGATTGATGAGTTTATGAAATCAGACAACTGTATTTACTCTTAGATTACTTTTAGCTTTTACAAACAAATATTTAACATGTCTTTTTATAATCAATATTATTTGAATAATAATATTGAACAATATATATTTTATATTCTTCTAGTTTTATTCTTTTCACTGCCTCCATAATATGGTCGGTTTCTTCTTGTATCGTATCCATAACTTAAATTTCTATCGTAACCATTATAGAGTCCGTTATTATAATTTGGTATTCCGTTTCTATATCTATCTCCATCCCGTTTTTTATCTTCATCGGTTTTTTTATATTTAACTGAAGATGGCGCAATATGTCCTCTTTCATAAAAATCCAATGGTTGATAAACAAGACCAAACATATCTGCAAAGGACTGTCTTATTTTTTCGTATCGCAAATTACACGCTATAACAGGCTGTTTTAATAATGGTATAGATTCTCCTGGGTATAATTCTAAATCAACAATAACATAATAACTCAATTTAGAATCTCCAAATGAACTGTTTGGTCTATTAACGTCAATGTATCTATTTAAACTGCCAATCGCACCACCAATCATACCATCTTCATTACCTCCTTTCATTGGTTTTTTTAATTTATTATTTCTTCTTTTTTTAAGGTTTGCACGCATTCTGGGAGGAGGCACCGGAGGTTCCCTAACTGGTGCAGCCGTGTGGGCGTCCACATTAGCTTGATATAAATCCATAATATGGTCTAAATGGTTAGAAAAATCATTATTGTTGCCAAACCAACTGGCATTTCTAGCAGCAGGTGACATAAACTTCCATTGTGTTTGAAAAATTAAATACATAAAATATGCTGGTATTTCGCGAAGTTCATATATAAATTTGTTGTCAATAGTGCTGGTCATTATTTCATAATGTTGAAAGCTAGTTTCGGGAGTTAGTGTTAAAAGCAAAAAGGCGTAATGAGTAAACTCATTAGCAATGGCTACATTTCCTAATGAAGGAACAACTCTATAATGTCCTGATTCTGCGACAGTAATGCGATTTATGGGTTGCGTTATATTTTGGTAAACGTCAAGGTTATTGCTTGTAACTTCATATAAAAATTGTCTTCCGGCACCATTACCAACAACTTGCATATTTGATACAACTCCAAAAACCATTGCACCAGAATTATTTTGAAAATTAACATATGTTCCAACTGGAATAGGTTCTTGTAATGTTGTGTCAATAGTAATAAATTTAATTTTAAATAAACGTTCAAGAACAAAAAGTGCAACTTCATCTCCCCAATATCGCGCTCTTGGGTCTCTTATTGCATTTCTAATAGATTCATAGTCATCTCCATTCCATATACCATGTTCATCTAAGAAAAAACTAAAATGATTTTTTGTTTCTTTTTCGGCATCTGATGACTCTTCATTAATAGCTTCAATGTACCTGTAAAAATCAGCCCATCTAGCAATTTCAACATCTGTAATTCCATAATTTGGGTCAGCCATGGCAATTCTTAATGATTGATTTGTATAGTAACCATTTGTATCAGTAAATGGATTATTTGATAACTGACCTCTGTTAACAAGGTCATTGTTAAATATCATAGCAATTGCATAAAACAAGCAGTTACCTCCTCCTGGATTATCAATAACTTTCCAACTTTCAATAGTTTCCATTTTTTGTTCCTCATTCAAATTGTCTGCTATCCGTTCTCTAATTGAATCTTCGTATAAATAAATTATGTTTTCTTGTAATGTTACACTTGTTTCACCATCTGTCAATCTTTCATTTTCGCGTTGAAAAAATCTTATTATTCTTTCTCCTGGAGTTAATGGTTTGTCATAATCAACGTCAGAATCACTGTCTTCATCGCCATTTACAAGTTCAACGCACTTTTCACGAATGCCAAATTTTGTCAATTGCGGAATAAGAATGTCAATTGCTCTGTGATACTTTTGTTTTAATGACAACATTGTGCGTTTAAAAATTCCTAATTTATTTTTATTTTCAGTTTTATGATTTTTGTATAGTTTCAAATTGTCATTTAATAACGTGATGTCGCTATATGTCCCCCTGTCCCAAAATAAAAAATCAGGCACAATCCGAATAACCCTAGGGTCTGATGCTATTTGTTCATATGAATCAATTGTTCTTTCATATATTTTATTTAATATATTACCCAAATTTTGCCTTGTAGTAAGCAGCGATATTTCTCTTGAATATTTAATGGCAGATATTTTGGAATAAATAGTAATTAGGTCATAGCACAATATTATTGCTGATTGCATTTTTATATAGTCATTTTGTTGCTCTTTAAATAATGCTGAATTAGGAAACGCAAAATCCAACACACTGGAAGGTTGTTTATCTAATGGAGTATTTTGGCGAGATATATATTGTAGTAAAGCATTGCGTTGTTGTTGTGTATATTTTTCGTTGTATTGTGAAATAATAATTCTAGTAATACTCAATTTTCCTTCAATAACTTCATTTACAGTATTTTTTCCAACGATATAATCTTTAATGTTATCTAAAAAAACGTCTGTTTGTCTATACAATATTTTCCACATGCCAAGATCAATCAACTGTTCAAAATTTAACAATTTAAACATATAAATATCAAACTGATATCGGTTAAGTAAAAGTAGGCTTGGAAATGCGGAATAGTTCAAAAGCAATTCAACGTAATTTTTTGGAGTAGTTCCTGTTCGTTTTATAAAATTTTCTACTGTAACAACTGTTGTTTTTAATTCAGCAAAACTAATTCCAAGTTCTTTATTAGACGATGGAGTAATATTTAATATAATGTTTTTATAACACTGCATATCAAATTTAATCATGTTTAACATCAATATATTTTGTTGCTGTTTTTCAGTATTCTGTAATTTAAAAAATTTCTCTTTTGAAATGTATAATTGGGAATAAAATGTATACAACGCGGTTATATAATCAATTTGCGCATTAGTTTTTTTTACCAATAGTTTTAACGCTTCTAAGAATTTATTTAAGAATTGTGTTTTATATTTTTCTAGAATCATTAATATCTGCGTTATTTGTGTTCTTGTTTGAGGATTATTTAACACATTGTCAATTGACACTCCTCTCACTATAGACCTTTGAATAAAGTCATTAAGTCTTACTACAGCATCATCATAGTTTTTCTTATTTTTAAAAACATTATCTAATTTAGATGTCTCCACTACAGGTGTAGCAGTTGTAGCAGAAACTCCTGATATATCTTCTACTGGGGTTGCTATTGGCATTGTTGATTTTGAATTTGCCACGGCAGAAAAAATACCAACAGAAGCGTCAAACTTTTCTTTTGCAATTCTAAAAGCATCACCTTTCTCTAATAAATTTTCATAAAGAGGCTCCAATACTTTTCTGTTTAATTTTATATCTTCGCTGTAGTTTCTGTTAATAGAATATAACAAATTTAATGATATAGGGTCGCTTGACAAATTTGCTTCATTGTCCAAATTAACAACTGATTGGAATACTAATTTTTTTCCAGCCAATTTTCTTGCTATTTTTGGAATATTTTCCTTTGCATGCTCTTCTTCTACTTCAATTTCCTCAATTGTTTTTGGTTTATTAACACCTCTAGCTATACCAGATTCATAATCTTCTTTAAATTTGCTCATATCAGTTGAAACAGCAAACCCCTTCATAATGTCTCCGTATTCTTTTTTAAATTTATCTAATTCAGAATTAGCCAACTGTTTTTGCATTTCAATATTTTGACGATATCCATATAAACCTTGTCCATATGAAGAACTCAAAATTTTTTTCTCAAAGCTTTTACTATCAATTTGCCAATCTCCATTAATCCATTCGTGAGCAAATATAGTGTATGGTTTTCCACGAATATAGAATTTTGTGTTTTTTTTGAACAACGTGTCTAGGGTTACTTTAATATTATTATCAACAACACCTGATTTAGTCGCTTCTTCTAAAGTAAGTCTTTTTTGAAAACTTGATGATGCACTTCTATTTACTAAACTGTTAAAGTCGTTTTTATTGAAAAACTGTGTGTATTTTTCAGCTTCAGGATATCCAGAAGGTATGTTGTACACAGCAGATTTTGATAATTTAATAAGAGGATTGAAATAAACCGTGTCACTTTTAATATTTGGAACAGTCATGTCAGGTTCATATTTTATTTTTGGGTATCCTCTAATTCTAGTATTTATGAATATTGTTAATGTATTAGGGAATGACATACTTATAATACATTAAGAATATTAAAACACAGTTTTAATTATTTTGAACAACCTCCTTGAAATTTGAATAAAGATTCTGTTGAAGTTCCTTTTGTTTCTCCTTTTTTGCCTTCTCTAAAACAGCAATTGCTGCGTTTAATTCATCATCAGAAACCTTTCCGTCTCCGCTTGAGTCAGCAGAGACTTCTAATCTATCTAACACTCTATATTGATTGGGCACAATACAAAATGTACTCTCCTCATTGAATAAATGGTCTGATAAAATAACAAATATGGCTGTTAACCCAAGAGCTGCATATATATCACGAGTGCCCATCCATGCCATTGCAAATACAAGAATTTGCTTACTAACAGACATCTTAAGATATTCTTCCGTTGATTTGCTAAATTGAATAGATATGAATTTTGACCCAACGTTAAGCAAAATCATAACGCAACCTGCAAAAAACTTGCTATTATTAAGATATCCTATATGATTGTGAATAAAATTAATTGAATTTGTAAAAATATTGGAATTTGGTATTGTGTGTTGTTGTTGTGCTTTCTTCGTCATATAATTAATTAATATAAAAATTAATAAAAATAATAAAAATATTACAAGGTGCATAATATTTTTATTTTAAGCCAAAACGTTTCATTAAACGGTGCGTATCATTTAATAAGTTTCTAGAAATCTTAGATGTGTAGTTTTCAATCTTTCTCGCATATGGTCTATAAAACGCGTTTAAACCAGGAACGAACCCTTCTCTCCTTTCAACACCATTTATAATGAATCCAATTCCTATTGCTAAAATTAAAATAATTAATAAGAATAACGAGTCCCTAGTTTTCTTATTCATTTAATTTACTAATATATATTGACATTTTAATTATTCTTGTTTAATTGGAGAAGCCTTAAGAGTGCTTGGTCCTGGCGGTGAATGAGCCACTGCATTTTCACTTGTTCCTTTTTCTGTAGACATTTGATGAGAAGATGGAGTAGGTTTTACAATTTGTTCGTGAGCATTTAACTGTTTATCTACAATGTTTACATCGGTAGGCTTTGCAACTGGAACAGGTTTAACTTTTGGTTTATCAACAGGAGGAGGACCAAACTTATTTGTAACAGTTGTATCCTTTGCTTCACCTTCTGGAGTTAAAGCTGCTGGTTCAGTCTTACCTGTGCTTGCAACTAGAGTTGAAGGGTCTTCTTTTTTGGCAGGTTCAGTTATAGCATTCTCAAAACCTTCATATCCATAATTATGTAAATATATGTATAAACCTATAACTGAGATAGTCGCAGCCAATCCTGCAACAATGTTATAATGTGTCAATAAAATGACTATTAATAAAACTAACAATTTACCTAACTTAGAGTTAATTGGTTGACTAAATAAATTGGGATGTTGTGCTACTAAAAGAACAAACAATACAAACACGAGAGCCAACAAATTGTGTTTGCTATAAGTGTAACTTAATAACTTTTTCATGGGATTCATTTATAAATATTGTTGATATTATTTTTTACACATTTGAAGATTTTTGTATATTAGGAGAAATTCAACTTTTCACTTAAAAAGTTTAAAAAAGTTATTCATCAATTTATTATAATTTCAGTCTGTTTTCCAAATTATTATCTTATTTTTTATTAAGAGAATGTCTTTAGCAATGTATGCAGCACCATTTGATGATGAAAATACCCAAATAAATAGTAAGAATAATGATGGCCCAATAGCTAGAAAAAGACAAGCAAATAATAGAACACAAAAGAGGCTTCCTAAAGAAAACAATTACTCAGAAAAGGTGAATTCTGTTTTACAAACCATCCATAATTTGCCTGATCAATCTTCAGAATTAGCAGATTTTACTCCAATGCCTCCTCCAACCTCGGTGGGAGTTGAACAAACAAGAATAAGAGACATGAGTCAGGGACAACAGTCAAAAATAGATGGGTCATATTATACTTTAGAGAATTCTGATATCAGTCAATCTCAACCTCAACCTCAACAATCACAAGAGGATTATTACAAGAGATTTATGCCCAATTATGATAAGCTTTATAAGACAACTCCACACAATTTGCCTTATTACAACGCAGGCGCTCCTCCCGCACAGCAAATGACTGGAGAAAACAGCATTTTGCTTGAGAAGCTAAACTATATGATACATCTTCTAGAGGAGCAACAGGATGAACGCACAGGGAACGTTACAGAAGAAGTCATATTGTACTGCTTTTTGGGAATCTTTATCATTTTTGTAATAGATTCTTTTGTGCGTGTGGGTAAATATGTGCGTTAAACACCTTTAAAAAAGGTTATGCCAAATGTATATATTTTTATATTTCATAGGTTTTTTTGAATATTGAATATTATATATTTCTATATTATATGATATGTCACATTTTAGGGGAAAAATGCAACAATACAATTATGCAAATGACAGGTTTAATATCATGGCAATAGATGCATTAATATTCAACCGACCTTCTAGAACAATTCAAGACATGAAAAAGCATCCATTAACTTATACAACACCTAGAAATGGAGCAATAGTATATTCTACTCCTCCTCCTACTCCTCCTCCTTATTGTCCACCCATTTCTTTATCAGATATTGCAACGTATAATTCTGGGGAAGGTTATTGGGAATTAAATCCTAATGCAACTATTTTGGCTTGTCAAACGTTAACAATACGAGTCGGAGAGGAACTTCAAATCAACAGTGGTGATTCAACATTGACATTGATAAATAATGGAATTATTATTAACAACGGTACAATTACCAACAATAGCGGAATAATTGAAAATAACTTTTTAATTGAAAACTTTTATATAATTATCAACAACAGCTCGTTCTTAAATACCAATGGAGAAGTTATTAACAGCGGAACAATTACCAACAATTATCTGATTAACAGTTCAGGCATAATTAACAATTACGACAAAATTAATAACAACCTAGCTATTGACAACTACGGCACAGTTAATAATAACAATACAATTGACAACTCAGGTACAATTAGCAACAATAGCGGAAAAATTAACAACAATGATGGCGGCACAATTACCAACCACGCCTCAATTGTCAATAACAATGACGGCACAATTACCAACGACGGCACAATTAACAACTATAGCGGTACAATTACCAACAACGCCTCAATTGTCAATAACAATGACGGAACAATTACCAACGACGATATAATTGTAAACTCATTAACAATTGAAAACTACGGATCAATTAGCAACACAAAAACATTTAGTAGCGACGGTACATTTACTAACTACGGCAACGGCACAATTAAGATTTATACTTCAAACGGTGTTTTAACGAACCAGTTTGATTTTTTCAACGACCCCGACGGTAATATTTACGTTTATAATAATGGCACGTTAAATGTAGATGAAGGTTCATTTCAAAATGATGGTAATGTTTATACAGGCGATCCTAATACTTGTGGATCAGGAACGGTGACCGGAGTTCTTTCCCCCAATACTGTTATACCCAACATATGCCCCCCCGCTCAAGCTTAAAAGTATCAAACTAATAAAAATTTAAACTCTATAATATTGATTTATCTATAACATTACTCTTGAATATCTAGTGCAACGCAATTCCGGCTTCACATTTTATAATAAAATTATATATATAATATTATAATATGTCACATTTTAGGGGAAAAATGCAACAATACAATTCTGCAAATGACAGGTTTAATATCATGGCAATAGATGCATTAATATTCAACCGACCTTCTAGAACAATTCAAGACATGAAAAAGCATCCATTAACTTATACAACACCTAGAAATGGAGCAATAGTATATTCTACTAATCCTCCTCCTACTCCTCCTCCTTATTGTCCACCCATTTCTTTATCAGATATTGCAACTTATAATTCTGGGGAAGGTTATTGGGAATTAAATACTAATACAAATATTTTGGCTTGTCAAACGTTAACAATACGAGTCGGAGAGGAACTTCAAATCAACAGTGGTGATTCAATATTGACATTGACAAATAATGGAATTATTATTAACAACGGTACAATTACCAACAATAGCGGAACAATTGAAAATTACAAAACAATTAACAACAATGGAACAATTAGCAACGACAGTAATATTAATAACTACGACACAATTATCAACAACGGCACAATTGATATCTCTGACAGTTTGTACAACTACTCCGGCACCATTACCAACAATAATAATATTACCAACAATAATACAATTACCAACAACGCCTCAATTGTAAACAACATTGGCGGTACAATTACCAACGATGCTGCCGAAATTAACAATCTTGGCACAATTGAAAACTACAGCACAATTGACAATAAAGATAACAGCGTAATTACCAACGACGGCACAATTAACAACAATGATGGCGGCACAATTACCAACCACGCCTCAATTGTCAATAACAATGACGGCACAATTAACAACTATGATTCAATTACAAACTTAGAAGGAAACACTATTGAAAACCAAGGTACAATTAACAACACAAAAAATTTTATTAACGACGGTACATTTACTAACTACGAAACCGGCACAATTAATATTTATACTTCAACCGGTAAATTAAGAAACCAGGCAAAATTTACCAACGACATGAGCGGTAATGTTTACGTTTATGATTATGGCAGGTTATATTTAGATGTAGGTGATCCTATAAATAAAGGTTATATTTACGTTTATAGTAACGGCACGTTAGATGTAGATAATAATGATGATTTTATAAATAATGGTTATATTATTGTAGCCGATGGAACGTCAACCTGCGGAAAAGGAACAATAAAAACAACTATTAATATTCATCCAAATCAACCTAGTGATGGTTGCCGTCCTACTTAAAAGTGCAAAATTCAAATTTTATAATATTGATTTAAAAACAATATCAATAATATAATATAATAAAATGTCATATACGTGTTGTAATTCAACTTCAATAGGTTCAAACGTATCTAATCAAATCTGCCAAATGCCAAACAATGACGTAGCAAATGGTTTAAATTCAACAAGTGTATCTTTCATGGTAGTTCACACAAAGCACGAAGGTTGCCACGAGATAAGCGAGTATGATGAATTTGGTGCAGTGACAACATACAACCCACCATCTGTTTTTCTTTTTAATAATAGGGAGAGTGCGATAGCATTTTTTACTAATTATGTGTATACCATAAAATGCAATCATCCAAGATGTTCAAAACCTTCAGATAATGGTGAATTTGTGGACGATTGCGGTATGATTAGCTTTGATGATGAAGACCAGCCTAGTTGTTATCAAGACCATACAAATCAAATATATATTATGGAATGTGGTGCGCAGCTATTTGTATCGCGGTCAATGGGGGATATTAACGAGCTTAATAAAATGCGTAGGCAGAAGAAGAATGTCAAGTCATTCAGTAAGCAAAAGAAGGAGGAGATGATTGAAATTGGTAAGATGTGCGAGGAATCAATGTAATATCAGAGATTTTTTAGGCTGAAATGTATGATATGCAAAATTATAAAAGAAATAAGCGGTTGGACTGACAATACCTGGTTTTGTTCTCATTTTCAATGCATCCGCGATTAAATAGTTATCAGACGTTTCTTCTATAACTGTGAAGCGAAATCCATGCTTCTCGCATATTTTCCACAAAGCAACTTTAAAACCATGAATAAACACATCAAAATCTTTCTTGTCAAAGCAATTAATAGAAGCAAAGCAACACAAAGACTCACATTTATCGCGAATAAATGTGCATGATTTTCGGTAAAAATATGCACTTTTAACATCTCCAGCCTCAACAATCATATAAACATAAATATTTCCTGTGCGTATAAGCTCTAACAAATTGGAAATTTCAGGTTGAATACATATATCAAACTTTGATGCACAATTTTCTCTCATGAAATCAAATAGATGATGTATATTTGACTTGCCACATTCTACTAGTGCCATACTAGGCATCAAATCTATAGGTTTTGACCATTCATGCATTTCAAATCCATAACTATTATACACACATAAAGGAACAATTCCAGTCAATTCATCTTCTCTCTTGAATAACGAAACAACAATCTGTCTATTATGATGCCGTTGATTATAATGATGTGTTTGAATAATTTGAGGCGCAATACCCTTTTTACGATACATTTTATCCACGCACAAATGGTCCACGTAATACACATCAAAACGACATTTGTCTTTGGACTTTGCATTGTTTATAACGACTGTAAGAGGTCGCGTCGTCATAACGCCAACTATTTTTCTAATCGGAGTCGTAGTCGTAGTGCCTTTTTTTAAGCTTACCATAAGTTCGTCTTCGTAGTAAAATGAGAAAAAACTAGATGCATTATGCCCTTCAAAATATGGCATAATATTATTTTTCTTTGGTTCATAGCAGTTTCCAGCGTTCTGCAAGTAATTTTTTCTAATGAAACGGAAAAACTTGTTCATTGTTATCTCACCAACGGCGTCATACTTTATAGTTTCAATTGCGTTAAAATTGCAATAATTGTTTTTCTCTGGCAATTCATGGTCAATAATTCCTGGTGGAAACAAATAATAATGGAAATCATAAAAATGGAAAACTGGTTGTAGAGTCCAAAATCTGAATTTCATTTTAACATATGCTGCAAAACATAGGATTATAAAAATGAAGACTAATAATATGTATAGAATGTATTGATACATATTATTTATTGCGAGTAAAAGTTGCTATTGGTTACGCAGGTTTTTGAAATAGAAATAAGTATTGATATTCATAACCAACCTTAATTAAATCAATTTTTCCCTGTATAATAAAACCAGCATTCTTTGCCATATCTAAAATGTCCGCCTCAGATTCCATATACATTTTATGCTCTTGTTTTCTGAAGATTTTACCAGTTTCCTTGTTCTTGAATTTTTCAATGAACCTAGCAGAGTTTTTATTATCATCCAATTCAAAATTGGCACTGTATTTGAAGTTGTCAAAATTAACATTACTACTGGTGATGCGTTCCTTAGCATATCTCTGCGGAGTCAACATCAATAGTGGGTTTGCTGGAGGCAAAATGGGGTCAAACATCTTTCTATCAACAATGTGTATAACTAATGTTCCCCCGGGCATCAACCAATTCATGCAATTATTGAAAAACTGCATCTTATCTTTGATGTAATACAATGTGAAGTAAAGGCATAAAATATGAGTAAAACTTTGTGGCTGGAATTGCATGGCATTTAAAACATCACCTTCAACAAAATCATATTCAGGATAATTCTCCTTTGCCTTTTCAATCATAGAATGGGAATTGTCTAAACCAATTGCATTGAACCCTTTTTTATTCAATAGTCCAACATGATGACCAGTTCCAGACCCAACGTCTAAAATAATACTTTCTTGAGTGGGTTTTGTTGAGTTTATAATTTGACCAATTTCGTAATTATCTTTAACATTACTGAAAACTAATTGGTCATAAATGTCACTATAAAAGTCGTCATAAATATCACCGTCTGTTTTAAACATAAACTTATCAGTCTGCTCAAAACCTTCTTTTCCTGGTTTACTTGACCTAAAAATTCCGACAACAATTAATAGAATTATTACAATGAATAACACCTTTCCCCATGTGGAGGATTTTTTATACATGATGGAAATTGATTGTATTGGTTTAGAAATATATTTAAGAATATTATTTGTCATTTCTTCTATATGTATTGTTGTGATTTTTTTTGTTTTAATATAAATTATAAACAAAATGTTTGAAATAGAGATAAATGATATGCGAGAACAAAAAGAATTTAAAGGTATAACATTTTCTGAATTCAAAAAAACAGACGTAAAAAAAGAGTTACTAAATAATTTATCAAAATCAAAAATAGAACCAGCGTGCTATTGGAGCGCAGAATTTATATGTTCAGGCCATTATAGCGATTTATGGGAAATAATTCTTTATTTTTATAGCAAACATATTCATTTAGGAAATCCTAAACTTGCTATATATCTTGATTTAAGAATACAAGCCTTTAAGGAAATTATTACTAATGGATATAATGGAAATGAAATTAAAATGAGAAATAGTGATAAAATTAGAAAGCTATTTTGCGAAATAATTTGTATGCTATGTGAAGCAAAAAGAAAGCATAGTTTTGATGAAGTAAAAATAAAAAAAGAAGACTATGATATGTTGCACATGACAGATAAATTAAAAGCACCAAACGCACAATATGCACAACCTATATTTTTGGCAGAAGACCCAAAAGAATTATACATAGCAATGAATGAGTTTGTGTATAACATTTCAAAAGATGGAAAAAACTGCATAAATGCATGCTATTGGATTGAATGGATTTCCGAGTTTGAATCTATATGTAAAACTAAAAAGGAACCGTGTAAGTGTGAAAGAAGGAGTAAAATTCAAGTTAGTAATAAAGACCAACAGGATGTTGTATGGTTAATTTGGGATGCGCTTATTCAAGAGTCAGAAAAACATCACAAATTAGTTCAAAAAATTATGAAAAGTCTTTTAAATTTGTTTACGCTTAAGTATTCTAATAGCTGTAATAAAAAAAGAAGATATATATTGTATTATGCAGTAGCTCTTTTAACTGAGCCAGTTAATTTAGAAGAAGACTTAATTAAGAACAAAGAACAAGTTACGCTTGTAACTGGGAAAATAAACAATATATACAAACAAATAAAAAAAAATGAAAAATCTCCACAAACAGACTATTTATTTGCAAATGTGAACAATAGTAATTTAGATAAAACAATTGCTAAGTTGGAAAAGATGAATAATTTTGGAGAGACGTTTGTGCCGCGTTTATAAAATTTTATAATCTCTTTGTATTGTTCTGGAAAAACCTAAGCGGGTCATCATAGTGGTCATAATAATAATTTTTCTTTGAATATGCAATATTAAAAACTGCATTTGGAACTGCAATACTCAAATTTGTGCGACGTGGATAACCATATGTTTGTTGGTCTTGAAACCCCCAAGTTTCGCCGGTAATGTTAACCCTTGCTCTATAAGCTATAATTTTTTTCAATTCTTTAATTGAAGGGATTTTGTATTTTCCGAACCATTCAGTAAACCAGGTCTCGTTGGTTTTGTTTATTATGAATAGAGCCTCTTTGATAAAATTTATGTCTTCATCATTAAGGCAAATCTTTTCTGTGTTATTCATATTGTCATATTGTTTTTCGCTGAGAAGACGCAACCTTTTTTCTTGAGTAATAGTATTAATTTCGGAATTGTCCATGACAGTGCTCATTTCTTGCGCAATTGGATAAGTTTTGAAATTAACGTAATTCAATAATTTAGTTTCAATTTTTTTATAATCAAACAATTATAATATAATTATAATATTTAGAAAATGTATAAAATGGCTCATAAAATGGAAAAAACCAGAAGGATGCATTCAAAAAAAGGAACTCGTAAAAATCGCACTAGCAGTTTGCAAAAATTTGAACAGGAAGTTGTCGTAAAGTTTTTAGAAGTTCTAACAGCGATTAAGCTATATCACTGGAAAACGCACAGTTATGCAACACATAAAGCTACAGACAATTTGAACGATAAGTTGCACGATAATGTGGATTCATTTATTGAAGTATTACTTGGAAAGCGAGGTGACAGAGTAAATTTGACTAATAAAAAACAACTTTCTCTCAAAGATTACAAGACGGTTGGGGAGTTTAAGAGAGAAATGGAAAATTTCAAGAGGTATTTAGTGGGACTAGACAATTGTGCTGCATTAAAAACAATGTCAAATAGTGATTTGTATAATATTCGTGACGAGATGTTGGCTAATGTGAACCAGTTTTTATATTTATTGACTTTTAAATAAAGCATTTATAATAAAAATTTAATATATAGTTTTTTATTATAATGAATAGTGCTCAAAATACATATTCAGCACCAGCATCTTTGCCTCAATTAACGCCAACATATACACCTACTACAAGTTATGGAACAACATCAGGTGCAGGTTTTTTAGGCTTGTCATTAACCACCTGGATAATAATAGTCCTTGTCCTTGCCATTTTAGGAGTTAATATTTTTGTTTATTTAGCATATGGAACAAAGATTTTTTCAGATACTTTTGGACCATATATCAAATATTTTGCCGGACTATTTGGAAATACTGCTGCTGACGTCACTAAAACTGTCACTAATACTTCTGCAACTGGAACAAAGGCTGCTGTAGATTTAGCTGCAGGAACGGTAACAACTGCGGTTGATGTAACTCAGCAAACTGCTAGTGCAGTAACTGGTGCTACTGCATCATCTTCTCTCGTTGGAAGTCAAAAAACGAGTGCAAACGTCCAACAGGAAGACGCAACACAAAACAATCAATTAAATGCTGCATTGAATTCAACTCCGCCACAAAAAATTCTACAAGAACCAAGTTCCTTTACTGCTGATGAATCTTCAAGTTCAATCCAAGCCAGTAAATCAGCTAGCAAATCTGGTTGGTGTTATATTGGAGAGGACCGTGGGTTTCGTAGTTGCATTAAAGTTGGTGAAAATGATAAATGCATGTCTGGTGACATTTTTCCTAGCCAAGATATTTGTGTGAATCCTAACTTGAGGGCGTAGAAATAAATTTATAGCAACACGTAATTTATAATCATTTTTTTACACCTTTTAAGGAGATGGTCCATTTATAAAGTCAATTAAATGTTCAAGAGAAACATTATAACTATCGGTAGAAGGAATAACTTTTTGCAACTCATTAAAGTAGTATGTAATTAGTTCATTTTTAATTTGTTCCTTAGATTTAGTAGAATCAGAGTAAATTTCAGTTTTTATTGAACGATCAATATTTATAACCAAATCATTTAATAAAAAATTATAAGACTTGTGTAAAGATGAACGATATCTGTTGAGCATTGTGTCTGAACTGTAGCGTTCGGATATATATTTTATAATATAATAAGTTTTTTCTAAGAACAAATTTTGAGGGTTAACGCTTAAAAGAAAACCAGGATGCTGAATATCATCATCAATAACAGTTTTTATAGGATTGGCTTCAAATATATGAGAATGTTCTGATGTAATATATCCAATATCCGAAATAGCAACAAATCTATTACCTCGTTCACCACCAACACTAATGCTTAATTTAACAATACTGCCTTCGGCTGGTATTTCAGGATTTGATTGAACAGGCAATTTTGGTTTTGGTAAATGTATAAATGAAAACATGGATTGAGGGTTTCCATAAGAATCTGAATATGTAGTTAACCAGTCAATAAATTCACCAATACGCAAAGCAAGAAGGTGTGAATCCTGAAATTTTTGAGAATCTGGTATTATAAGAACATCTATATCATTACTTGCATATTTTCTAATATATGTTACCGATGGTATATTTTTCTTATGAATTGGGTCATATCGGTCTTTCTTTGATAATGCGAGTTGCATAGCTCTCCCCCCTTTTACTACTATTTGGCATGTAAATTCTAGTAAAGATGATAAATAACTAAAAATTAACGTTACCAAACATATTTGCGCTTTGTAAGGCTTTGCATCTGGAGTTACTTCAAATACTGGTATTTTTTTCTGCAAATACTTACAATTGTTAACCCGCATCATTTTTTGAATTGTGTCTTTAAAATATGACATTTTATTAAAATTGTTACTAAAGTATGATTGCCAAAATGGTCGTGTATCAAAGTTGGAAATGAATCTTGGTTGAGAAATTCTATTTCCTACTAAATCAAAACCAACTAATCCTCCATACTTTGTTTGTTTACCACGTTTTAATAGGCGCCTTTTTTTAAGTGTAGTTTTATTTTTTTTGCTAGTTCCATTATTTTTTTTGGTATTTTTGTTTTTTATTTTTATTTTTAATTGCATATATATATTACGAATATTTAAATCTTCAAGGGTGAAAATTATAAAACAGATAAAAAAAATGATTTTGCTACATTATTAGTGGGAACAATTGAATTCGCTGAAAATAAAAATTTTTCACCTTGTGGCCATTTATTACCACCAGCGGAATAAACTCGTCTAGTTCTTGGATAATAAGTTGGTAAACCATCATTGTAACATAAATAAATAACAGGGCCAGGAACATCGGAATCAGTTGTAGGATAGCAAAACTGATTTGCTGTAATATCATAAATCTCACCAGTGCAAATATTTTCACTAACGTTGCAAATAAGCGTGCCTCCGTCTGGAATAATAACAGGCTCTGGTTCTGTAACAGACACAATGTTAGGAATAACTGGATTGGTTGGGGAACCATGATTAGGTGTAGGTGGTAAAACAGGATTTGACCCTGAAATAGAACCTGAATTATTTAAAGGTGGCAACGCATAATTAGTTGGAATTAATGGCGCAGGACAAGTGATTGGTGCAGAAGTTGGCGCAAGCGTTAATGTATTAAAATTTTGAAAATTGGAACGTCTCAAACTATTTGTATTGGGATTTGTATAGCTTTCAGTTTGTGTAGCCCAGGTTGTTGTGCGATTTGTCCATAATCCGCGCGCTATCTGTGCATAACGTTGTTGTTTATTTATGTTTGAGCTATTTTTTTTGTATTGAAGAATATTACCCTTCTTAAGGATATCATATTTATAAACCAATTCAGTTTTAACATCCATGGGATTTTCCGCCATATAGGCGCATGGATTTTCATATCTCCCCCATTCTCTTGGTGGCATAGGATTATAATTTGGTCCAAGGCAAGACATTGTTATTTTATATAAAGTCATATAAAATAAAATAAATATTAATTCACATGCAAAGCAAAATACTTAATGCGAAGGGGTTGTTCCAATAGGATTAAATTGGTCACCCGCTCCGGCAAAAAACCATCTAACTGATAAATAGTTTGGATTTTTCAAATTCATTGCAGATGAACCAACCATTCTAGTATTTGGACCATTCTTAACCAAGTTATAGATTGCTGCAGTTCCAAGAGCATAATCGTAATACCATAAATTAGAAATATAACCAGAAAAACCACCATTTAATGCAATATTAACATCTCCGTAATTTTGTTTAGGAACTCCGTTTAATTCCATGCTTTTTGTAATAGTTCCATTAATATAAACATCTAACGTTGTATTCTTGCATCTAATTATAACATTAACCCACTTATTTAAAGGAATATCCTTGATTATAACTTCCTCATTGATATCATTGTAAGTATTCATAATAACTTTGAATGCATTCGTGTTTGGTAAAATATATAAACCAGGTGCATTATTTGGGAAATTTAATCCAGTATCGGGAACAATATTGGCGTTTCCCTTGCTAAAAACGTGACGATATTTAGAAGATGGTGTATCGTCAATAAATGTCCAAACAGACCAAGTAAATTCAATTCCAGCCGGTCCATTTACAGAACGATTAATTGGTTTGGCATTAGACGCAGATGGGTCCTGTGGAACAATTATTGTTTGTCTTGCATCAACCATGCCATTTATAATTCTAGGAGAACTGTTTGGGCCAAAAAACCACGCTAGAATTGATATTGAAAATTGAAGAACCACGACGAATACTAAAATAACTAATAATAGAAATGATATTCTGGCGACTAAACTGCTTGAATTCATAAAATCTTTTATTCCGCTACCTCTGCCAGTACTTTGTGTCATAAAACTACTACCACTGTCCATATATATATTATATATAAGAAAAAGCTAATTAAATTGTAAAACTGCCGGTTTCAGTTCCATTGTCAGTAAAAGCCACCTTAACTTGGTATTTTCCAAAAATATTAGACAACCAACTCGCACCGTATCCTTTTTGATAAATATTCCAGGCGGTTTGAGGGTCTGTTGAGTTGGGGTAATATTGGAATTTGGCTGTCCAACCAGAGAAGCCACCAGCGGGTGTTACGTAAACATCAGAGGTAGAAGTAATTTTAGCAACACCCGGTAATACGCAGGTTTTTACTAATTTGCCATCAAGATACACATCAAGGGTTCTTCCATATACGCTGACAAGCAAATTTACCCATTTTTGAATGGGGACATTGCTAATGTTGCAAGAGTGAACAACTGAACCGTCCGAAATGGTTGAATCGTCACTTGTAATTGGAGTTGTTCCAGGGAAGCATGTTAATAAAATTGATAAGTTGTTTTCAATTGCGCCTAAAATAGCTGCAGGGCATGGTTGACTGTTCTTAACACTTTCAATTGTAATATTTTGATTGTCTGTTACAGTTCCAACACGTCCATATAATATTTTTGCATCGCTGTATTTATAGTTCCAATCATTAATATAAAACCAAATGGAATAAGTAAAGTTATTAGAATTAGCAACTGTTCCGGTTGCTAAACTACCGGCAGTAATTTTTTGCAATGTTGTTCCAGAGTTTAGGCTGGTAAGAGTATTGACATCTGAAAATACATAGCGAATAACAATGTATAACAATACGATAATTATGACTACGAGAAGAATATTCTTAATCTCCATTGATATATACTATACTCATAGAATTTTTCTTGAAATTCTTAAAACATTTATTTGTAACCCAATAAATATTTTATTTTTTATTATTTTTTACACCTTTTCTCAAAAAACTTATTCAACTAACAAATTATAATCCATTATAATCCATTATAATAATCGTTGTTAGCTGTGGCAAACCATTTAAATGACAAGTAATCTATGTAAGGATTATTTGGAACCGCTTTTACAGTTGGATTTGGGTTGGCTTCTTTGCTGGAAGGTTCTGTTTTTACGTCAATTGTAATTGGGATTGTAATAACTGGCGGATTTGCTTTTATACCAGCGCCTGCCATAACGTTCTTAACAATTGATTCTTTGGCCGGATTTGCAACAGGAGGGTTTTTGTCTTTTAATGTATTATATAGATAGTATATTTGAGACGCATTAATGCTTGAGTTGAAATATGTTACGTTGCATATTCCACCATTTATACCTTTATCCGCGCCAATTGTGAGTGTGTCTTTGGACATTTTTGGAACTGCTTCGTTTACGGATTTTACCAATTTACCATTGTAAAAAATATCCATAATTCCACCACTGTAGTTAATAATAATATTGTTCCATTTTTGCAATAATACTTTTTCCATTTTATAAACAATTATATTGCCAACTGCGTCTAGCTCTTGTGGGTTTTTAAGACGACTTTCGCTGCCTATTGCGGGTTCCCCTGTATTTAACAAAGTAATCATAAGAGTATTCTCTCTTGCATTGTATAAAACATTAGGTTTTCCTCCATAATTTAATAAGGAAGTATATTTGTCTAAAGACGAGCTTACATTTGGACTGACTGCATCTATATAAACCCAAAATGAAATAGCGTAATTATAGTCATACTTATTTTCGTCGGCGTCTGTTCCATTCAAATTGTCATATGTTCCAATTGTATTCTCTGAATTTGTGTATATAGGATTGTTTACTAGTATGGTTCCTCCTTGTTTTGCAACATTTGTTTTTATTTGTTGTCCTAGGAAAAAATAAATTATATATAATAAAATTATGAAAACAAGCAGAGCGTAATATGTTGCAGGAGTATTTTTTGTTGACTCTATTGTTGTTGATAACCCAGACCATAATCCACTTAATCCAGTCTTTCCTGCATTAGCTCCTGTTTTTCCTGCGTTTACTGCTGCAGTAGCACCAAGTCCTAAAAAACTCAAAATAGCGTCAATGAAACCAACTAAAATACAAGGAATATATAAAAGGGAGTTGACTATTAATCTAAAAAATGGACTCTTCTTATAATAAGTTCCACCTGTAATGAGCTTAAAAACTAATCCCAAAATTGCAACCACAATTAATGAATTTAAAATAAAGGAAACTATACCAGATTTGCTTGAAAGGCCTTCAACACCCATAACAAGCCAACCGATAAGTAAACCAGAAAAAATGAGGCCGAATAATAGCATAAAAACTTGACGTGAAATATTTGTGATATTTGACAGGCTTAAATTAATATCTCCATCACTGTCTCGGAAAGGTATTTTTGAGAAGGATTGTATTCCAAAAAACAATATCCATGAGATGAAAATTACTATAAGTAATATTACAATGAGAGAAATCTTGTTTGTTTTATCACTTCCTGCAACACCAGTTCCGTTTGTAAAACCTCCAGGATAAGAAAGAATTCCAGAAACAATTACGATTAAAAATATAATGAATGCGATTCCACTAAAAATACTCATTTTAGTTAGACCTTTGAAAAACCCTCCAGGGATTTGATTTGCTGTAGTGCCTTGTTTTAAAGAAGGAAGTGTCATCAATGTTATCAAATAAAGGAAGCCAAAAATAGCTAATAAGATTGTAACAATGAGAGAAGGACCAAAATAAGTTTTCAAATAACTGCCAGGATCTACAGTGTAAAACAACAAAATAAACACAAGCAAACAAAAATAAATTAGAGCATATTTAATTCTCTCGTAACTCAAATCTAATCCATATAAAGTTCCTTTCTCCATCGCTAAATAAAATAGAAAAATTCCAATTAGCATTGTTATTGGTAAGAATAAGAATGCGTATGCATTTACAATTCCTTTAGGGACGGTTTGATATAATATAATAAGGCCAATAATGTATCCCACGAGAAGTAAAACAAACTTTAATTTTCCTAAAAAATTCAAGAACTCTTTATAATGTGGTATTGTTAAAAAAATAATTAACACTATTGCAGACATAAATGCAATGATTGTAATGGCAGTATTGTTTTGTTCTTTTGTTAATGATGGCGCTCCTGGCAAAGTCGTATTTTTTGAATATATTAAATCAATAGTAATGCCCATAAGTATTAACATTACAGCAAAAAATGTTCCATATATAAGAGGTGTTTTTAGTTTTGTGTAATCATAATTCTTAATAGAGTCTATTGTAGATGCGTTATTTATTATAGGAATTGCTCTAGTTTTTGGGATACTCATAATATAATATAATAATATAATTACATTATATTTTTCTTTTCCCAAAGACACTTTTGGGAAAAGTGTCGTAAAACTCCAACAAGATTTGGCTCAACCTTTCTCAAAGTAGAATTACATATTTTCCATAGCGGTCTTTTTGCCGTGACAGTCCCTACATAAAGCGACCAAGTTACCGACTTCATTGGTTCCACCATATTCAAGACGTTTAATGTGGTCAACTTCAAACCAAGCGTTTAATTGTTGTTTGCAATCTCCACATTTCCAACCTTGGTTAGATGCTACATATTTCTTTTTTGTTTCACTTACAGAACGTTTTGTGCTTTTGCCCCCAGATTGTAGAATGCGTTTCTCTGCATTTAATGTTCCCATACTTGCACCCATATTATTGTCATTGTTTAACTCACCCATAAAACTTGAGTTGCTAGATGTTGTTGTAAAGTCTATTAATGGACTAAGCATATCCATAGAGGATTTATCAATGGGCATATATTTTACAACATTGTTGGCATGAAGAAGGATATTTTTGCATCTTGCCGGATTGCGTTTTACCATGAGATAAAAGATGATACCTAAAAATACGAAAAAGGCAATTTGAAAGTATTTTTTATTTTTCATTATGATTTTTGTGTATTTTCCATCATAATAAGCATTGAAAGCTAAAAATGCAGTTATACCAAATATTAGTAATTCCAGTTTCATAATTAATATAATGCGAGATTATAATTAATTATGTGACGTGTTTATCTTCTTCTAGTTTTTCTATTTTTTCGATTTTTTGATTTTTTAGTTTTCTTTAATTTCCTTGTTTTTCTATTTCGCGAACCTGCTTTTTGTTTCATTGAGTTTATAATTGCAGGGTAGTTAAAGGGAGCATTGTTGTTGACTTCCGTCATATTATCGCATCGTTCAATAATGGTGTCTAATAAACCTTGATCAGTCAATTTGTCACCAACAACATAATGGGTTTCTCCCAAATTATAAATTATCGGTGTATTTAAAGTTGGTCTACCGTTTATGTTTCCATTTGGGTTAATATAAACTCCTCCCCCCTTTGCTATGCTGCCAGATGAATTTGCCAGCGTTGTATTAAACCTGTAATTGTCGGTAATTAAAAGTATTAAACCATTTGATAATAAGTTATCAAATTTAAAATATTTTAAAAGAAGTGAGCCGTCAATGTATTCAGTTCGGCCCATTTTTCCATTTGACATTATAACCGTTTTTTCATTTATGTAATTTGCAATATTTCCGGCAAGTTCTCTTTCTTCTGCACCAAGGCCAGCATCCTTTTCAATCGCGTGCAACTGATCAATATTTTTATTTTTTAATTTATCTATTTCTGGGCTAGACAACAAATTTGGGGGAATTGGATTATTTTGCAATATTTCTATAACATTGCCATAAAATTCGCACACGTCTCTTCCTAATACATGTGCCAATGATAATATAAAACATCTATTAGTATAAAACGTTCCGTCTGGAAGTGTTATATTAACACCATAATCTGTGTAATTTTTTTTTGTATTTTGACCGTTATTAGGAAAATTTTGGAATATAATTATGCCTTTGCTTCCTGAACTTGTAATACATTTTCCACTGGCACGACGAGGAGAGATGGAACCAGTCCCTAGAGAAGAAGTAGAATCAGAGCTATTAATAGAAGGTCTTAAAGAAGAGCCAGATGAAGGTCTTAAAGAAGATTGGGATGAAGGTCCAGAAGAAGACGGTTTTTTTGGAAGATTTTTGGGGAAACCTTTAGAATCAGGGGTTTTTGCACATGAACAGTTCATTAATTGTTTATAATAAGGGTCGTCTTCTAATTTTTTAAGAGGCGTTTTATTAGAGACAGGTAATCTAGATTTTAAATGCTCAATCAGTTTATTCAAAACATTGCGTTTGGTTTCGTCATCCGAATCATCCGAATTATTACCAACCCTTTGCGAAAAACCTAATGGGGAAGTATTAGAGGGTTTTTTGCGCAAAGATTTGCGATATTTTCGTTGAAATGAAGCATTGCGAAACTTTGGATTTTTATAAGATAATTTTTTTTTATTTAACTCAGATTTTGTTGATGTCATATTTTAATAATATATATAAGGCAAGATTATTAAAATATAACTAAATACTATGTTTTGACGTTTTATTTCTTGAACTAGACTTTGATTTTTTATAAGTTCTTTTTGTTTTAGACTTAGATGATGATTTGGACGTCTTTGTTTTTGTTTTTGTTTTTGTTTTTGTTTTTGTTTTTGACTGCGTTAAACTAGATGTTTCGCGTTTTTCTTGGAAATGCGCAGTGGTTTTTTTATCGGCTTTCAAAAACAACGCATTTAAATCCTCTAATTTTACAACAATTTTATCAACATCAACTGGAACATAACTACACCCAATAACATATAAAATCAATTCTTTTATTTTTTCAATAATTTCCAATTCACAATCGCATAATTTATTATAATATCCACTTAAGTATTCTAAAATAGGTAAATAGGTCATAGTAAAGCCCCAGATATCCAAATTCTTTAAAAATACTTCACTAAAATACTCCATTTTCTCAAACCTTCCATCGCGTGTAAATTTAAAGAGTACATAAGAGATGTATTCAAATATAAAATAAAACGTGTAATCAAATTCTATCAAATCTTCTTTAAATTGTTCTTCAATATTAATTAATCCGCGCTCAAAGAATTCTTTAAAAATACTATTAATTGCTTTCAAATGTCCTGGACCGCGTTTATTCACCCACGATATAACGTAATTAATAACAAAAGAACGAATGTTAAAGAAACTGGGTTCCTTGTTCTTCTTTAAAAACTCTGTATACATTTTTGAAAAAGTATCATTAAATATTACAACTGAAAATGGAACATTGAATTGAAACGGTCTATTTGTTAACTGCTTTGGAATATTTCCACCATTTTTATATGTAGTTGATAATCCCCAATCTATTAAACGAGTTTTTACACCTGCATTACCATCGTCTTTTACTAAAATATTGGAATCTTTAATGTCGCAGTGAAACACATCTCTTTGGTTCATAGGAACAATACCATTCTTCAAAAGCTCTATTAATGCTGCATTCATTTTATGAATTTTTTTATAATCCATTTTCTCTTTTTCAATGTAATCGCCAACATCAATTCCACCAAAAGGCATGTTGAGAGATAATAATTTATCCAATGATTGGTTTACATTTGTAGAGGTTATATCTATTTTCCTAAGAGATTTGCACTTCTTATCAAACTTTTCAAGATCTTCTTTTGTAAGCTCTTCAGGTTTGCATAATGAAAATCCATCTAGTAAAAAATAATCGTTATAGTTTGGAATGTCATCCAATAAAGCTTTAATTTCTAGTATCTCTTTGTATTCTGCCTTTGCATATTTAATTTTCATTAGCTTGGTTATACCGGCGTCTTTATTTTTTCTTGTTTTGCATTTTATAGCCGGATTAAAAACGCACCCAAATCCACCAGAAGCGATTGCTTTTCCTCCTATATTTTTTCTCATAATATTGTTGTTAAAATAAGTATAGATTATTATTTATTTTAACGTTTTTGTTTATTTGTTATTTGTTTTGTTTTTTGTTTTGTTATTTGTTTTGTTTTTTGTTTTGTTATTTGTTTTGTTTTTTGTTTTGTTATTTGTTTTGTTATTTGTTATTCATTGTATAAATAAAAAATGGCTCCTATAAAGAAGGCGATAATAACAAAATAAATAATTTTACTGCGCATTTTGTAGTATTCTCTCATCTTCAAATCATTGGGTTTATATTGCTCGTAATAATGTTCGTAAAAATTACTGAGAGAAATGTTTGGTTTTTCAAGCCGCTGATTTATTTTGTTGTGTATAAAATGCATCCAACGTATAAAAGCATCTCGCGAATCTAAATAAGGAGACACAGGATACTGGTCTAAAAGTTGACTAAAATATGTTGCCATGGTTTCAACCGGAATAAACATTGGTATGTTATGAAGAAACTCGTAATATTTCTTCTTTGTATTAGTATTTGGTCTATGTGGATAACACATTGCTACTGTATGTAAAAAAAACCAATAGTGAGGACCCCATACTTTTGGATCTAATCCCATTTGAATAAATTAATATTAAAAGATAAATGTTTAAACATAAATGCCTATATATATATAATAAGTCATAGATTGAATGAATAAAACAAACATATGCAACAACTGTGGAAAACATGGGCATTTATTTCACCAATGCAAATTACCAATTACAAGTTATGGAATTATAGTTTTTAGATCAAGTGATAAAGGAATTCAATATTTAATGATACGTCGTAAAGATAGTTTTGGTTACATTGATTTAATTAGAGGAAAATATTCGTCTTACAATGTGGAGCAGATTCAAAAAAGTGTTGATGAAATGTCTATCTGCGAAAAAGAACGTTTGAGAACAGAGTCATTTGATAGTCTGTGGAAGACAATGTGGGGCGACAGTAATGGAATGCAATATAGAGGCGAAGAAGTAGCCGCTTCTAAGAAGTTTGACGTAATTAAAAACGGTATTAATGTGAACTTGGAAAAGATTACACTTGATGATATAATAAACAATAGTAAAACGCGATGGGATGAGACTGAATGGGAGTTTCCAAAAGGACGTCGCAACTTCCAGGAAAAAGATTTAGAATGCGCATTAAGAGAGTTTGAAGAGGAAACAGGTTATTCAAGCAAAGATATTACTATTATTGAAAATCTTTTGCCATTTGAGGAGATATTTATTGGTTCAAACCATAAATCTTATAAACACAAGTATTATTTGGCTTATATGAATGACACTGTTGATACCTTGCAAAATTTTCAGAAGACGGAGGTGAGTAAGCTAGAATGGAAAACGATTGGTGAGTGTTTAGAGTCAATTAGACCTTATAATTTAGAAAAGAAACAAATTATAATTAATATTAATAAAGTATTACAAGAATATAGATTATATTCATAATATATAATATGCAAACACGAAGAACAAAAAATACAGATAAACCTAAAAAAAAACAAGATAAAAAACTTAAATTTGTTGATCAAGCCGATGTGCTAAGCACAGAAGATACACTAAAAGACGAATATGAAAAAAACAATTGCGCTGCGCCTGGAAATGAATATGATAAGACATGCAACAAATTCCTGTTAAAAAAGGAGTTAGTAGAGAGAAATGAATTAGGTCAGCATCCTAAAGAAGACGATTACTTGTATCCTAGTTTGAATGACCCAAATTTTATTTTTAAAATAGCAGAAAAGAAAGAGTTTAATGACAATCGTTATGACGGTAAAATTTATGATATTAAGCAACAAGCTGAGCTTTTAGCAAATGCTGAATTTGAATTGGCGCCGCAACAAGCGTTTGTTAGAAACTTTCTCTCATTTCAAACTCCTTATAATAGTCTTTTGCTGTATCATGGATTAGGTAGTGGCAAAACAGCAACATCTATTGGCGTGTGCGAGGAGCAGCGTGATTATTTAAAACAGATGGGGATTGCAAAACGCACAATTATTGTTGCATCACCAAACGTTCAAGATAACTTTCGTGTGCAGCTATTTGACGAGAGAAAATTAAAATTAGTGGATGGACTTTGGAACTTAAAAGGCGCAACCGGAAACAAATTTATAAAGGAAATTAATCCAATGAATATGAAGGGTTTAACAAAAGAAAAAGTTGTTAGCCAAATTAAAGCAATTATAAATACTTCTTATTTGTTTTTGGGCTATATTGAGTTTGCCAATTATATTGAAAAGGTTAAAGAAGTAAAGGGTTCTTTCAGAGATGAAGAAGATAAACGTATTAAAATGACGCGTAATTTAAAATATGAATTTGACAATCGTTTGATTGTAATAGACGAGATTCATAACATTCGTATTGCCGAGGAAAATAAGAATAAGAAGGTAGCAATTCAATTGGAAGAGTTGGTTAAATCTGCTTCTAATATGCGTTTGTTATTATTGTCTGCTACACCAATGTATAATAGCTATAAGGAAATTGTTTGGCTTTTGAATTTAATGAATTTGAATGATAGACGCGCGACTATTGAAATTAAAGACGTATTTGATAAAGATGGAAAGTTTAAATTAGGGCCAAATGGTGAGAAGATTGGAGAAGAATTGCTTTCAAGAAAGGCAAATGGTTATGTTTCTTTTGTAAGGGGAGAGAATCCTTATACATTTCCTTTTAGAGTTTACCCGTCAGTTTTCTCTCCCAAGTCAACTTTGGAAGACATAAAATATCCAAAATTTCAGATGAACGGAAAGAGAATAGAGGACAAAGACATTATTCGGATTTTAAAACCAACTATTTATCTGACATATATTGGAAAATACCAAGCCATGGGATATAAATTTGCCATTGATAGTCTTAGAAAAAGAAAAATTAGCACAACTACAAAAACTGGAGTTGTGAGAGAAATGCCGAGTTTTGAAAACATGGAGGCGTTTGGTTATACATTATTACAGATACCTTTAGAAGCATTAAACATTGTTTATCCAATGGAAGGTCTTGAAAGTGTTGTTGAGAACATGGAACCTATTGAGTCCCTATCTAGTTCTGTTGAAGAAGAAAAACCAAGAGAGAAAAAGTTATCCAAAAAAACCACAATATCTGCAAAACCAGTAAATGTGCCAAAGTTACAAGAATATACTGATGTAAAACACCTTGAATCTGCATTGGAGCCCGAGAAAGAAGAACAACCAGAGCCTGAACAAGTTATTAAACTTACCAGAAAACCATCTAGCAAAAAATCTATAACTTCATATAGAGGCGGAGATTCAACTGATTCTGAGCATACTGGTCGTGAGGTATTCATCAACTCAAATGATTTAACTGGAAAGCGTGGTCTAGAGAGAACCATGGAATTTATTGATAGTAAAACCCCACCAGAAAAAGGTTCTTTTGAATATAAAAAGTGGTTGCTTGATAAAGACGAGAGAATTTTTGCTCCTAATAAAATTGGCAATTACAGCTCTAAAATTAATTCTATTTGCAAAAGCATTTTATCAGATGACGGTCACGTTGCAGAAGGAATTATATTAATTTATTCACAATACATTGATGGTGGATTAATACCTGTTGCGCTTGCATTAGAAGAAATGGGATTTTCCAGATACGGTGACGGGGCCAAATCGTTATTTAAAACGCCTCCAACAGAATTGGTAGATTCTAGAACTTTGCAGCCTCGTAAAAGTAAGAAAGATAGCTTTATGCCAGCCAGATATATTATGATAACAGGAGACTCTAGGTTATCGCCAAATAATGATTTTGAAATTAAAGCCATTACAAATGATGATAACAAGAAAGGAGAAAAAATTAAAGTTGTTCTTATTTCTCAAGCAGGTTCAGAAGGTGTTGATTTCAAGTTTTTGAGGCAAGTCCATATCATTGATCCATGGTATAACATGAATAGAATTGAACAGATTATTGGTAGAGGTGTCCGCAATTTTAGTCACAAAGATTTAGATTTTGAAGAGAGAAATGTCTTGATATTTATTTACGGAACTATATTAGAAGATAATGAGGAGGAAGCAGCCGATTTATATGTATATAGAGTTGCGGAATACAAAGCAGTTCAAATGGGAAGAGTTAGTAGGTTATTAAAAGAGACATCCGTTGATTGTTTAATAAATCATGACCAAACAAATTTTACTCTAGAAAATATTCAACGTAAGACTAGTAAAAAGGTTAAACAGATTTTATCAAACGGTATGGTTATTGATGATTTCAAAGTTGGAGATATTCCTTATTCCGCGGCGTGCGATTATATGGAAGTTTGTGAATATAAATGTCAATCAGACAAAGATATTGATTTTGACGACCAATCAAAAACAAGAGTAGATACCTATAACGAAGCGTTTATTATGATGAATTCTGAAAAAATACTGCAAAAGATTAGAAAGCTATTCAGTGATAAAGTAGACGGCAAATTCTTCTTTAAAAAGAGCGATTTAGTGCAAAAAATAAATACACCCAAACCATATCCAATGGTTCAGATATATGCAGCATTAACGCAATTGATAGATGATGCAAATGAACCAATAATGGATAAATATGGAAGAACAGGTCATTTGATTAATATTGGAGATTACTATTTATTTCAGCCAAGCGAGCTCAATAATCCACACGCAACCATTTATGAACGTTCTGTTCCTCTTGATTTTAAACATAGCAAAGTAAAATTTGACATAAAATCAAACCTATTTAAAGACAACATAGAATCAATTGCATCGCCTGTTGATGTAGAGCATAAACAACTAGAAATGAGACAAGAACAACCAAAATCAAATGAAAAAGAACCCCAAGTGTTAACAGAAATGAAGAAAAACTTTGATTTGTCAATGACATTTGCAAGAACGAATGAAATTGTTCCGAGAGGAGATGACGACTGGTACAAACACTGCGGTGTAACTATGAGAAAACTTATTAAAAATGGAATTATGAAGTCACCTGATGCTCTTGAATTTTTGGTTGAACACATAGTGGATATGCTTGACTATAATGATAAATTGCACTTGATAAAATATATATATTCTTTTGACACATTTGAAGAGAATACATTTGACTATTATCTAAAGAAGTATCTTGATAAAAAATTAATTAAAACTTCACGTTTAACAAGCATGATATTGTTTTCGGGAGATAAGATTCATGTTATGATATTGAAAGATAAAAAATGGCACCAGGCTGAACCGGAAGACGAGAGAGAAATCGCAATGGAAACTGTGACAAAAATGGATTACATGAAATTTGAGTTGAACAATTTAATTGGCTTTATTGGTCAAGACCAGAAAAATAGATATTTGATCTTTAAAGTAAAAGATATGGAAGCAAAAAGAAACACCGGCGCTAGATGCGATGAAGCGAGTAAGCCAAAAAAGATTGCAATTTTGACAGAGTTGCTTGGTCAAGCTATGTTTGACAAATATACACAAGGAACAACAAAAGGAATGGTTCAAGCAGAGTTATGTTCATTACAAGAATTGTTGTTTAGGTATTATAATAAAACTAAAAAGAATAACAAATTATGGTTTTTTGATTTTGAAACAGCAATGTTATCTAAAAAAGAATTAAAAATATAATAAGCAACCTCCTAATAAACGTCTTCAATGTTAAATCCATATTTTTTTTCTATATAAATACATTTATCTAGAAAAAGAGATTAAATATAAAAATTGAAATAGAAATAAAAAGATAAATATATATATTATATACACTCATGGCGGCTGTTCAAAAACCAAAATATAAGAAGAAGCAGTCAATTGAAAACAATATATACTCACGAGCATTAATTACTCGTAATATATCATTGCCTATAGTAAATATTGGTAACAATGTTCAGCAGACTATTGAACGGTATATTATTGATAATTTTGAGGGGAAATGTGTGGTGGAGGGTTTTATTAAGATTGGGTCGTGCAAGATATTAACATACTCTAGCGGATTAGTAAAAGGAACAAATATTGGATTTGAAGTTGTATTTGAATGCAAGATTTGTTGCCCAGTGGAAGGAATGTTGATTCAATGTGTTGCAAAGAATATTACAAAGGCAGGAATTCGTGCGGAAAGTTCGGATGAGATTCCTTCACCGATTGTTGTGTTTGTTACAAGAGACCATCATTATATGGTTCCGTATTTCTCAACCATTGAGGAGGGAACCAAATTTACTGCAAGGGTTATTGGGCAACGTTTTGAGTTGAATGATAAATATGTTAGCATTATTGCTGAATTGGTTGAACCCAAGAAAGATTATTCTAACGTGGGAATGAATAAAGAGCTATCAAAACCCAAGTTGGTTATTGAAGATGATTAGAAAAAAATGAAAAAATGTGTAAAAGGCAATCAACTTATTTGTTAATTTTAATGTTAAAAGGTGTAACTAAAATATAGAACAAACAAGCTTAAAAATATTTTTTATTTATATAAAACAATGTTAACAGAATCCTCATACGAGTCTAATGAATTGAATTCAATTAGGGAAAAGATTGAGTCTATGCCAAAGTTCAATCAAGTAGAAATATTACGTATTCTTAGTAAGAACAAAACAGTTATCTTGAACGAAAATAAGTATGGAACGTTTGTTAATTTAACCGAGTTGCCATCTGCAATGATTGACAATTTGAAGACGTATATTAATTATGTTACAGCCCAAGAAGTTAATTTGAACTTTCTTGAAAAGCAAAAGGAAGAGTTTAAGAATATATACTTTACAAAAGATAATAAAGATAATTTGGTAAAAAATAAATATGCATAGACTATCAAGTTCAACTAATGAAGTACAAAAAAAAAATGATTATAATCATGTAATAAATGATTTACAGGATTATATGTTAACAAGTAAACTTATTGCGAAGCATTCATCTTTTCACAATTCAGAGAAAAAAGTTTCAAAATCATTTCAAAAACAACAACCAGAAAAAAAGGTTCAAGAAAGATTTTTTTATCCAAAAGAGAAGGACCAGCTTTTTTGGTGTTATTTTATTATACAAAATGGATTTTCCAAGTATGAATATCCAGGAACAACAAGCTTTGTCAATGAAAAAGAAGAAAAATTTAGGTGCATTGAACATATGCGCAATAATAAGCAGCAATTAAAAACAAAGAAGATAAAGAATATTAGAGAAGACGTGGAGGATGAATTGGCTAATAAACAAACTATTGGAATGAAGACCTTTATTGCTCTCTGCGTTGCAAACAATATTAATATTATGTATATCCAAAAACGAAAATGCTTTGAACTAGTTTACGACGAACAAATGCCGATGCATATTGTGCACTGCATAAATAACGCAGATTCTTCTGCCAACAACTACTGTTATGAGTTGAACCCGAGTTCTGAACAAGTGGAGACGTATCGTAATACGTTGTTTAAGTGGGAAAGTGTAGAAAAACCTTTAAGAGCGATGAGTGCATATAAGTTGGAAGAGTTGGTTGAGCTTTCTCAAAGATTGGGGCTAGGAGATAATTTAAGCAAAAAAACAAAAAAGAATTTATATGAAACTTTAATTATGAATTTATAATAACAATATAATAATATAATATAATAGTAGATAATTTATGCCAAATGTAATAAAAAGCAAACTCCCACTAGCAAAAAGCTCACCCCAGCAAGTAAAAAATTTATCTAAATCAACAGTTGCAACAGCAACACCATCACCACAGCAATCAGCAGGGCCTTTAGATACACCAGATAATGGAAAAATATTAGCAAATGCATCTATTGGAGATTCTAGACACGATTTTCACGAAAAATTTGGCACCATTAGAAAAGATATCCAAGAAAATATTGTTTATTATAATGAAAGCTTACCAACAGGTGCTGATCCTTTAGCTCCATTTGAACATGAAATACTTTCAAGCGTCGTTAAAAGCATTGATGGAGTACCAACTCAAAAATACACGCCTATAATTGAACCAAGTTTAACAACCGATAATAAAACATGGTTTTATGACTTTGGTCCACAACCCGGAACAATAGTAACTGTTAGGGATCAACCTTATCATGTTAGAAGGTGTCAAGTAAAAGATTTATTAAGTGTATCCAAACCAATTTTAGGAGGTAAAGCAAAAAAAACTTGGTCAGACACTTACGTTGGAGCAAAAAAATTTACTGAAGATTTAGATATTGCAAACAATTCAGTTTTTGTAATTGATTTTGCTGCAGTAAGTTTTAATACAATAATGACAAATGGCGAGGCCAAGGAAACGCATCGAAAAGCCAGTGCTAGTGAACCTAAAAAAACTTTATATTATGTTTATACTTCGGAATTGGAAAATGACCCTGCAGGAAAAACGCGGTATGATGATAAAATGTTTCGTTTTAATGCAGATACACCTCATACGTTAATTTCGTGTATTCCATCAGCACTTCAAATGGACGGCCAAGCGTCAAGTCTATCTAATGTAAACTACTTATATAATTGGATATCTGATTCAAAAAATCCATATGAAAATTTTTTTACAAAATATAATTATGAATTATCCGAATTATATCTAGATAAAAAATCAAAATCAAAAACATTTATTACAAATGTTAAAATTACGGACCCAGAAAAAAATATGTCAACGCAGCCAATTGAGAATAGTGGAAAAGCAAATAGTATTGGTTCATTGGCAAAATTATTACAGAGTGTTTTGTCATTCTTTAAGCAATCAAAAAAGAATGTGAAGGAAATTGAAAAAAATACATTTTCAATGAATACAAGTTTTTTACAGAAACGTTCTGGAGACTGGTTACAAGTTTTGTTATGTCTTGTTCTTAAAAATAGAAATCTTAAAACATATGGAACTACTCCAGTTATTGAAAATGTCCAAAAACAATTCTTAGACATTTATTTTGTAACACACGATAGAATAGCAATGGCATTTGCATTATTAATGGGTGTTAACGTTATATTTACTCACGGAGATAGTCAAAGTGCGTATTCTTACAAGGTTTTAAATGAAAAACAGGAAACAATGAGAACAAATGAATTATTTGATGATATCAAAACAAAATCAGCAGCAAACGGAGAACTTCAAAAAATAAAACAAAAATATTTGGATTACATTGATTCATATAATAGCGAAATTTATACCTTTGTCCCACAATGCGACGTTTCCAGTGATATAAGTGCAACTTGCAATAGCTTAAACGCATCAATTAACAATACAATAGCTAACCAATCAACCCATTTTTCTAGTACAATGGTTTTAAATGCAACTAGAAGAATATTTACAAAGGCGATGCAACATTGTTATTTAAAAGTAGTATTTCCTAATATTGAAACTTTTCGTGTAGATGTAAATGCATTTGATGTTCCGGCTTTTTTAACAAAATTAAATAACGTTGGCGATGGAGATATTCAAGAAAAAAAAAAGTGTATAGTTGAGTATAATGAATTTATGGCAAAATGTAGAACCGTTGAAAATATGTTAACTATGTATATTGGACCAGCTAATGCTTCCGGAACATCAGCAAATACAAAATTTGATGTAACTAGTGCAGTAAATAAATTAAGAGCACAGCCTTCATATAAAGCCGCTGAAACGTGGACTTGGGATATTACTCAAGGACAAAGATATTATGAAAGATTGATTGACGCTGTAGCTGGCACTAATTACAGAAATGATAAAAATCTTTTCTTGTATAATTTGCAAAATTTGGACGAAGCTTGCAAAAAATCTATTGCAGAAGTTTATGGAAATTTATATGTAAAATTGCCGGAAATACAAACAATTTATGCTGCTCAAACTCCTTCAACAAACAATTCTACAGTGAACAGACAAAAATTTACAAATGTAGTTCAATCGTTTTGCGTTGAAATATTGTTAAATTGTTGCCCAACCCCACCAAGTTTAACTCAGGCTGGAAAATCAGTTGATGAAATTATAACTGAATTTATTAAAAAAACAATAATACCACGAGGTACTCTTTTTTCTACCCAACCAAAAGGAAATAACTTAAAAGCAGGATTAAACTATTATCCATTTATTTCAGAAGTTAACATTATAGATGAAAATCAAAAAGTGGTAACTGATCAAGCGGGTCTTGTTAATAGTGTAGACATTAATATTGTTGAAACAACTCAAGATAACTTTGCAGATGTAGATGTAGATGCCGCCAAAAACCTTGGAGAACCACTTCAACAAGGTGGTTCACCAATTAGAATTACAAACGCTAGAACAAGTGGTCCTACCGCAGCTGAGCGCGCTGATCCAGCAATACCTATGAATACTTTTATTATACAACAAAACCCAAGAGAAGCAATAGGCCCTCTATTAAATATGCATTTAGCACATAATATTGCATCAGCTGAATCGTTTCATTTATTAAGAAATTTTTCTAGAAATATTGCAGATGTTAGGGCTATTTCAAGCGCCATTTCATATACTAGCGAAATTAGCTCTGCTTTTACACGCGGAATATCAGGATATTTAATGGGTCAAATGGGAAGAATATTTATAATGAACCCAGAAAATTTACAAGAATATTTAGCATCCATAGAACAATCTCAAGCCGAACGTGAACAAACTAATTATGAAGACTATGAAATAAATAGTCAGGGAACAACCATTAGAGATTTAAGACCTACTGGACAAAATGAATCATCATTTAATGAAATTACAAGAAACGTAAACCCAAGATTGTTGTTACCAGAATCTCAGCAACAACAAGAAATGGTAGGAGGGTCATCAGAAAAAGATTCATTGTCCAGCGAAGAAGAAATAAAATTAATTCAAGATGTTTTAATGGACAATTCTATTTGCTTTCACCCATCTTTACCAATATATATAATGGGCGATGCCTATTTGTCATTTGCTCAGAATGATGATATAGAAGAATCATTGGAATACGAATTTTGTATTAAATACTTTAAATTATTAAAGAAATGTCAACAACAGCTAGCATCTTCTTATGCAAATGAAAATAATAATAAAGAAAACAAGATTAAAGCATATATAATTGGAATGGGATTAAAACAATTGTTTTTTACAGCAAACATTGATGATGATGGACATCAAAAATGTTATGAGGCATTAGGAATGACTGAATCCGAATATTTTCCAATATCTAATTTGAGTAGCACAATTAGTTATATGTCGTCTGGACGCGTAGTTCAATCAGATGAAGAAAAAACGATTGGACTTAGAATATTAGAAAGTCCTATTTTTACAGATTATATAAGAGCAGTAAATCCCAAACAAATATTTGATGAACCATTAAGTAATAATGAAATTATTAATAGAAAAATGTTGATTTTTAAAGCCAGAAATTTCTTGATAGAAACTGGTCAAAAAATTATTGCGGATAGAACTGGTCAATCCGGTCAAGTCGCTGAAGGAAATGGCGAAGGAAATGCTCCATTATCAACAACTGAACCAATTCCACTTTCAGTTGAAAATGATCAAGCTAAAGGCGTCATCTCAAAACCTGTTTTAAAAAAACCATTTGATTATAGAACATTGGACCAAATGCCTAGAGATGCGTTTGGGCAATCTAGCAATTTTGGTGCTCCTATTTCTGTTGGTGCAATTGGTGGAAAGAAAAAGCAAAAAAAGAGTAGACATGTAAAACGAGCAAATAAAACACACAAAAAACGTGAAAATAAAAACAGCGGTAAACACACAAGAAAGCATAAAAAAATTCATAAGAAAAAGTTTACAAGAAAGCATCACAATAAATAAAAACCAAACGCAAAACATAATATATCTTAAAATATCAACAACCTGAATTGATATTTTAATTAAAAATTGATTTACAATATAAAAATATGTCTTATAATATATATAACTATGTCATATCTAAAAAAAGAACATGAAAATTTAGAACCGTCACAATATAAAAAAAGAGAGGAGAGAACTCATAATCAATCAAGAGAACCCCCACAATCTCAATTAGATAAATTGATTAAATTGTTCTGGGCAAATAATCCATACGTAAAAGATATTCAGAAAAACAACGAATTGGAAGTAAAGTTTGGCACAAGAGGAATAAAACCTTTAATCAAAATTGACTTTGATAATGTGATCCGCAAACTAAAGTCTCTTGGTTTTACTTCAGCATATGAGGAGGGGGAATATTTGTTGCGCATTCAAAATGAGTTTTTGGACCCTGCTTCAGGAAGATTTAAATTATCTCCGATTAGAACAGAAATTATTGGGTTTCATGAAATCCAGGATTATTGCAAACACAATGATATAAAAAAAATGGCGTCATCTATTTACTCAGTCAAATTTTACAACAAGGGGCCTTATGCAAAGGGCACTGGAAAAGACGCAGAGCGTGTATTTCCTGTAAATTTTGACGATTTCAACTTTAGAGTTTCGTACAGCATTGAGACTAACATGCGTCAAACATCTGGTGTAATTCAAAGCATTAAAGATAACTGGGAAAAAACAAAAAAGAGTTTTAGATACTTAAACCGAGTTACGTTTGAACACCCCGAAATTCCTATTAAGGTTGACATGAGTATTGTAAAAAGCTCAAGATTTTCTGATAGAAATCCTGTATTGGAGTATACTACAACTGAAGCAAATGTGTTTCAAAATCCTGAAGTATATGAGATAGAGTTGGAAGTTGATAACACAAAAATTGGTCCAGGCACACTTACAGATTCACCAGAGTCATTATTGGCAGCAATTCGCAAGACTATTAAATTTGTTTTGATGGGTTTACAAGGAACAAATTATCCCATTTCTTATCCAGAGCAGCGTGAAATTCTCCAAGAATACATGAAGTTGATTCATGCTGATGAATACGATTCTGAAAAGCACAAATATGTAAAACCGCGCAATTTTATAGGTCCTTCATCAACAACGCTTCAAATACAAAACATTGCACCAATAAATGAGAATGTAATTATACCAAATATTCGTAATGATTATACTGTTACTGAAAAAGCCGATGGAGAACGACACTTATTGTTTATCTCTGCAAAAGGGAAAGTTTACCTCATAAATACTAATATGAATGTATTATTCACTGGTGCTGAAACCTACCAAAAGGAGTTGTATAACACTTTAATTGATGGAGAGAGCATTCCTCATAATAAATTAGGTAAATTTATAAACTTATATGCAGCATTTGATATTTATTTTGTTAACAAAAAAGATGTTAGAGCTTTGGGGTTTATTCCAAAGACCAAGGAAGATTTAAAGTTAAAATTTCGTCTTCCATTATTAAAACACGTGGTTAAATTATTAGATGCAAAATCGGTTGTAAAGTCCGACGCAGTTTGTCCAATTAGAATAGAATCTAAGAAATTCTATCCTTTGTATCAAGGTCAGAATATATTTGATGCGTGCAATCTTATTTTATCTAGAGATAAAGAAGGGTTATTTGAATATAATACGGACGGCCTTATATTTACTCCTGCAAATATGGGAGTTGGTGGAGATGAAGCCGGAAAAGTTGGCAAATTGGGAAAAGCAACCTGGGAATACTCCTTCAAGTGGAAGCCAGCTTATTATAATACAATTGATTTCTTGGTTACTACAAAAAAGGCAAAGAATGGCCAAGACGAGGTAACTCCAATTTATCAAGATGGCATACAAACTTCAGCTATATCTCAAATAAATGAATATAAAACAATTGTTCTGAGATGCGGTTTTGATGAAGGTGTGGATGGATATATTAATCCTTGTCAAGATGTTATAAATGATGTTCTTCCATCATTTGAGCCAAGCAATAATGGAAAACGACAATATAATTATCTTCCCATGCAGTTTTATCCAACAGACCCTTATGACCCTAATGCAGGTATTTGCAACATCATGTTGAAAAAAGACGACACTGGTATTCCGCAAATGTATACCGAAGAAAACGAAGCTTTTGGAGACAATACTATTGTAGAGTTTAGATATGTTCTTGACAATGAAGCCGGATGGAGATGGATTCCTTTGCGTGTTCGTTTTGACAAAACCGCTGAATTAAGAAATGGTGAAAAAAACTTTGGTAATGCTTATCGTGTTGCAAATAGTAATTGGCATTCTATTCACAATCCAATTACAAAGGAAATGATTTGCACTGGAAATGATATTCCTAACGAAATGACCAACGATGACATTTACTATAACAAATACTCTGGAAGTAGTAAGACTAGAGGATTGCGCGATTTTCACAATTTGTTTGTTAAGAATCTTTTGATTAAAAGCGTTTCAAAGCGGTCAGACACGTTAATTGATTATGCTTGCGGTAAAGGAGGGGATTTCTCAAAATGGATTGATGCAAAATTGTCATTTGTTTTTGGAATTGATATATCAAAAGATAACTTGGAAAATAGATTGGATGGAGCTTGTGCGAGGTTTTTGAATTATCGCAAAAGATTCAAGCACGTTCCTTATGCGCTCTTTGTAAATGGAAACAGCAGTCTGAACATTCGCAATGGTTTGGCGATGATGAATGATAAGGCTGTGCAAATAACAAAGGCAGTTTTTGGTCACGGCCAAAATGACTCAGATAAACTTGGAAAAGGAGTTGCACGACAGTTTGGAAAGGGTGAAGAAGGGTTCAATGTGTCATCTTGTCAATTTGCTGTCCACTATATGTTTGAAAACCAGACAACTTTTCAGAATTTTATGCGAAACGTAGCCGAGTGCACAAAGTTGAATGGGTATTTCATTGGAACTTGCTACGATGGTAAGCTTATCTTCAACCTATTAAAAAAAAAGAAGGTCGGTGAAAGTATTGAGTTATATGAAGGAACCAAGAAAATTTGGGAGATTAGAAAGGAATATGAAGACGCAGTATTTGATGATGACGTTACAAGCCTTGGATGCAAAATTAATGTCTTCCAAGAGACTATTAATAAGATGTTTCCTGAGTATTTGGTGAACTTTGACTATCTAGAGAGAATTATGGAGAATTATGGATTCAAGTTAGTTACACGCGATGAAGCCAAGTCACTTGGATTACCAGAAGGTTCTGGATTATTCAGTGAACTTTATAATTTATTGCAAGACGAAGTGAAGCGCAGTCCATTTAAAAAGAACGAATTTGGAGATTCATTAGAAATGAGTCCAAATGAGAAAAAGATTTCATTTTTGAATAGATATTTTGTGTTCAAGAAAATTAGTCATGTTAACGCAGAAAAGGTTGCCATGGAACTAATTGATGATACTGTAACTGAACGTAAAGTTTCACGTGTTCCTATTGCTCTCACACCAGTCAAGAAACCTGTAAATAAGTCAGAGAAAACTCTTGAGCGTAAAAAGGCTAAGCCATTGAATAAAAAGATTATGCTTCTAGCAGCAACAGAAGCAATTGATGAACAAGAACCTGCTCCAGAAATTGATATTGTTATTGAGAAACCTGTTGTTAAAGAAAAGAAAGCCAGGAAATCCAGTGCAAAGAAAGTTTTATTAGCAGTTGCATCAGAGACAAAGGAACAAGCAAAAGAAAATGCGGAGGATATAAAAGAAAAAGCATTAGAGGAACAACAAAATGAGAAAGATGTGGTTGAAACAGAAGGAACTGTTATAAAAGAATCTGAAACACCTGCACCAGTTCCAAAGAAAAAGGTTGCTTCAAAGAAGAAAGTTACTTTAAAACTAGAAGAATAAAAAAATATTGTTTTAATTTATAAAGATGTTTTCATCAGCATTTGGAAGACGTAAACTTACACCAAATGAAGAGCAAAAATTAATTCCTTTGTTTTTTGAATACAAACTAGCTAGTACACCCACCGGAATTATTAAAAATGGAAAAAGACATGATCCTGAAATTACCAAACAAGAAATTTTAGCAATAGACCCTTATTTTTTTATAAAAAGAGAAGAGAGAGAAAAAGCAAAAAAGGAAAGTGAAGGACAAGGTATTGCTTATGAAAATTCAGAACTTAGAAGAAGAAGGCCGTTAAGTATTGCGAACATAGAAAGTCGTCCACTCATTAGTTCAAACGATATTGAAGAGTGTGATGAAACAAAACAAACATGTTGTGATAAGATTACTGGAATCTGTAAAAAACTTGTTGGACTTGGGGGAAAGACAAGAAGAAAATATCGTAAACAGCGTAAAAATAAAAGGAAAAAGACACGAGGAAAAAGATATATAAGAAAATCCAGACGTTTTTAATGTAAAACGTGAATAAAAACAAATAAAAATATATAATATTTTGCTAATCACTTAAACAAAATTTTATATAATAATGTAACCTCAAAAATGAGTTATTACATATTACCAAAGAAGCAAACAATAAATAGAATAAACCCTATTTTTAATCAAGGTAATGAACCTATAATTTCTTTTAGTTTGATACACTACATGAACGTAGCCAAAGAGTTAGTTTCAAAAATAAAATATACTTGTAAAACATATGACTCCGAGATAGAAATCCAAGATTACAATATTGATTTTTATTATAAGATTATTAACCCATATGAATACATTCATCATAAAGTTCATAGTTCCAAATTTTCAGTTAGTAAAATTAAAGCCAGTTCTCCAACATTTTACGAATTAATGGAAATTGCAAATACATTTAATATATTTGAATCATTCGTTGGGAGAAATATCAGAGCGATTCATTGTGGTTCAAACAACGCTTCAACCATTGAGTGTATGAATATTTTTAGGGAAAACAACAATGACGTTATTTATGAACACTCAGTTGATTCGGAATTGTCTATTTTGCGAGCTTTTCAAGGAGTAGAAATAATGACGGTTGATTTTTTGTATTTTGAAATTAGTAGTTACTTGGAGTTAAATGTAAACAATTATTGTATTAATTTTATGGATATTTTATGTAATATATTGACTTATCAGAATATTAATGGAACAAGTATAATTAAGATTGACATAATATACCATAAGCCAATTTTAGATATTTTGTATTTGCTAACAAGTATGTATGACAAAGTTTATATTATAAAGCCAAATTCGTCCAATGCGTTTAACAATGAAAGATTTATTATCTGTAAAAATTTCATTTCAGATTATTCAAAAACAATAGAAAATAATAATACAATAAAAATATTAAAAGCAATTATTAATGACTGCTTATGCTATAATAAAAAAATTAGTTCATTAATAAACAGCGATTTGCCATATTATTTTTTGAATAAAGTGGAAGAATCTAATATTATTGTTGGACATTTACAGTTAGAACAATACGACCAATTAATAAATCTGTTTAAAAACAAAAATAGAGAAGACAAGATAGAGTCGCTTAAAAAGATTAATATTCAAAAGTGTATTCAATGGTGTGAAAAACACAAGATACCATATAATAAATTTGTAGATAAACTTAATATATTTTTGCCAATTGTTGTGTATGATGACGACGGAAATATTGTAGACACAAATCAATCAGATTTGTTTTATTCTAATAAGATTATTATGACAGATAATACAGATATATCTGAAGATAAAAACGATTCTACTAGTTAAGAGGTTGTCCACCGGGATTAGATGCGCTAATTCCATTGGTTGCAACTGTTGGTCCAGCACTAAAAACTCCATTATATTGAACTGCTTTTTCCATGTAGTCATTAGAGTTTCTGAAGCAAGTTTTTGGATTATAACTAACTTGTCTGAATATAATTGGAAGAGCAGGATTGCAAGTTTGGACCTTTGATTTATAGATAAATGGTGTAAAAGGTAGACCGCCCACATTTGCAACGCTCATTGTGCTTGTAGCACCTCTGAGTGCGTTACTGTTATTAATGTTCTTTTCAACCGTTGTTAATCCTAATTTATAAGTTCTAGTGCTACTAGAAACGCTACCTTGAACAGCAAACTGAGGATTGCTTGGTTTGTAAACCACCAATTTGCATCCGTATGGATTGCTAGGTCCAGTTAGCCCCATTCCATAATAAGGATTGTTAATAAAATTGCTGAAAATATATGCCGCTTGAGCCGCGTTTCCTGATTTTAAATTGGAGATGAACCAGACAAATTGTTGTATAGTAGTTATTTTTGAGTTGTAAAAATTTGTAATGTCATCATTTGAGAAAAGTCCGTTGCTATTCAAAATTTGGAATGCTAATGCAACTAGTTCAACTTGCGTAAATGTGCTTAAACCAGTATTGGGGTAGCAGTTGCCAACATAAGTATTTGAAAGAGTAATTGGGCTACCAGGTTTTGCAGCTGCTAACATTGCTGGTGTAATATTTGGGTTATTCTTTAATAAAGCGGCGTCTGTAAAACCATCTTCAACTGTTTTAAAGTTGAAAACACGTTGTTCATATGTTTGACAACGATTTTGTCTGTATTGTTGAAGAGTTGTAAAATAATTTTTCTTTAAATTTGTGCTTGCAGGTCTTACACGAAGAAGAGCTTTTCTAGGTTCATTACAACAAAGAGGAGGGTTTGTGCACACAGGTTGTGGATTATTAGTTAAATAAGGACTTGGAGCAAAATCAGTGACAATACTAATACCGTCACAAGTTTTACAATCTAACCCGTATTGAATTCTTTCGTTTATTTCATCGGGTGGGTTATGCTTTACTGAATATCCACCGGGGCGATCCATGAGTTGTCCAATTAAACCGCCAGTCTTGTTTTCTAAACCTGCTGTGGATTTACTCATTCTATTTCCGTTAAAACTAACACTTTGTGAAGTGTCGTTTGGATTAATAATCTTATTTTGATAAGGTGCTTGTGTCATTGTGCCTTTTCTAAATTGCCATTTGAGTGGTCTTGCACCGCTTGAATTATTATAAATAATTCCTTTTGTTCGCCTTTGTTTGTAAACCGCTATATTTGTTAGGTCATTGTTAGTTAAAGGTCTAATGCTTCCAGAAGTTATTCCAACTGGATTGCTATATTTTCCACTACCTTTCCATGTTATATATTCTGCAGTGAACGGTGCATTTGGAGATGAATTATTATATGAATGCATACCTTGAGGATAAAATGCTGATGCCATTATATATAATAAATAAAGAAGAAAATAAAAGTATTTATATATATTAATGTTAGTAGGGTTTCTTATTATATTTTTTATTTGTTTAATAGTTTATCAATTCTTTTTAGCTAATTGGGTAATTGTTGAGGGTCTTGAAAATGGTGTAAATAACCAATCTGATTGTTCTTCATCAGTTTTAGCTTATAAAAATTCAGCTGACATTCAAATTTTGCAAGAACAAGTTGATAAACTTATGGGGCTAGATAAGGAAGTTCAAGACATAAGTGGAAACGTTGTTACATTAAACGACCAAGTTACTGCTTTAGTAAAAGCACAAGCAGATGCATCACAACAATTAGCTGGAAATAAACCTTTGGACGTGAGTGGCATTGAAAGTGTATAAAATTTTTTATTCATAGATTAAAATTCAATAAAGCACTTAATAAAAAAATTTATATAGCTATAAAATATATGTCAAACATATTTCAAGATGTATTAAAAGATGCAACGGGTGTAGAGCAAAATTTATTAGGACCAGACTATCCATATTGGAAAAATATTAAAAATCCACAAGCACTTGGTATGTCGTCCAATGGTAGTTTATCTACAATGGCCAAAGATATAGATGGATTGATTCAATATGTTCAAGTTTTAGTAACGGGAGGTGGTGCATCAACAACCGGAGGTCCTTTAGGGAACAAGTTTTTTTTACAAACAGGTGGAAAATGCACTGATGTTAATACAAAACAAGAAGTTGATAGATATATTTACGTTAACAATATTCCTATGGGAAATGTCCCGTTTATTTCTTCTGGTTTAGATACTAATTTTTCTGATTTTAAAGGGTTAATTCCAGGAACAATGAGTAATCTAAATGTGTTAAATCCTTATGCTATTTTAGGAGCTTTTACATCTGGGTCAACACCACAATGTCAAGAAATTACAATGCAAGTGGTTGGGCCAACACCTCCAAGCACAGGAGGCTTGCCACCTAATGCAACTGGAACACAAACCCATTTTGTTGCCACCGTTGACATTAGTAACATGGATCCTTGTAATTGGGGAAATGGAAATACAAATCCTGTTTCAGGACAAAGGTGCAATGAGTCTTTTGCAAACATGGGTTTAAGTCCTGCGCAAGTTGAAGACAGTTACTTTCCACACGACCCAATAGCTCAAATCTATTTTGCTTCTTTGGGTATACTAGCTATTTACATATTGCATTGCATTATGACAAAGCAAAAGTAAAAATCTATGTTAGTAAAAAAATTGAAATATTATTTTGATTTCTCTCTGAAATGAAAAAAATACAATTACAATGAGCGAATCATTACGCCCCACAGTGCAAGAAGTGTTTGATAAAATTATTGAAATAAAGGGTGCAATGCACCATTTGCCAAAGACCAAAAACAAAGGCGCTGTTGGTCATCTGGCAGAAGTGATAACTGGTATACCAATAAGCAGCGCTTGTTTAGATTGCGAAGACGGTGAGTTGAAGACAATTAGTTTAAAAAAAGATAAAAATGGAAAATTTAAGGGAGCAGAATCAATTGCAGTTACTATGCTAAGCGTGCAGAAGTTGGAGATGAGCAATTTTGATGATTCAAAATGTTATTCTAAATTGAAAAAAACGTTATATGTTCCTTATTACCGAGACGGTGATAATGTGCAATACATGCAGCCAATCTTGGTGGAATTAACAATAGACGAGAACGTTGATTTGAAAAATCAACTTGAAGACGACTATAAAAATATTCAAAGTTATTTGGCTGAAAATGGAACTCTTGAAGGCAGTTCTAGAATTGGAAAGTATTTGCAAAACCGCACAAAGGGAGCAGGAAAAGGTGCGCCAAAAACTCGCGCATTCTATTTACGAGCCAGTTTTATTAATGAAAAATTGCTCACCGACAACTGGTTTAATAGTTCTTAATAATCACCTCTTTTGCCTTTGCTTCCGGGTTTTTAGAGTTGATGGACCTCTTACATAAAATTGACACTGTGTTATATTTCTCATTTGTAAAGTTTTCGCGCACCAAGCTTACATCAGCATTACTCAACATTACTTTTTTATTTGTTTCAGTTAATCCATGTATTATCTTGAATAAATTTTTATGCGCGTCAAGGTCAAACCCACTTTCAGTGTAGCCGACAAACGAAGTGTCAGTTTCTGGCGCATAGGGCGGGTCAAGATAAACAAAATCATTCGGCTCAACGCTTGCTAATGATGCAGTAAAATCGCTGCATTCAAATGTGACGCATTGAATCAGCACGTGTATCTCTTCCAAGTGTTCCTTATTAATAATTTCCGGATTGTTATAGTGTCCATAAGGCACATTAAAACCATTTGGTCCAACTCTAAACACTCCTCTAAAACAGGTCTTATTTAAGAATATAAATATAGCAGAACCTATTACTGTTTTTTTCTCAACTGGGCTTAACTTATTATATGAATTACGAATCCAATAATAGTAATTTTCCTTTGCCAACTTGGCTTCTTCTATATTTTTGGGTTTTCTATTAATTTCTCCGTTGCCGCACCCGTTAAACTCATTAATAATGGTTTGAAGTTTATTGTATAATTCCGCATGATGACTTTGTATGTTTTTATACATGTAAATCAGAGGTTCATTCAAATCATAAGCGTAAACGCTGCCATTGATTTTAATAGAGCCATTTTTCACATAGGATAACAACGTTAGTAAAACGCTACCGCCTCCCAAAAATGCCTCGCGATAATTATTCATTTCAACTGGAAAATCGTTAATGAGTTTATCTAATATCTGCGTTTTTCCGCCAACCCATTTTAAAATAGGCTTAGAAACGAATATTTTTTTCAAAGGCTTTGCTTGTTTAATTTCAATAAGCTTCTCATTAACTGCACTATCAATAAGTTGTTTTAGTTTGGTTTCGGAAACGCATGGATTTTTCTTATTAATGTGCCTTGTATAATGCGACTTTTGCTTGAATTCTTTTCCGCACTTTTCGCAAGTGTGAGTTACCATCGTTTGTTATTATTAATACTAGTTATAATTCTAAGTCAATTTTTAATATTAACCTAAAATTGGGTGTTTTTAGGTGAAGCGAACAGAACCGTTGAATTTTATGTATTTTTCAATATATAAAATTTTATATTTTTAAATTTAATGCTTTCTGCGTCTGCGACCACCAACCGCAGGGCCGGGTTGATTCCACATGTCGTCAAAACCAACAACTTGGCCTCCGTGTTTGCGTCTACGACCACCAGTTGGTGAACCACTTACAGCTTTCTTGGTCTTGTCCCACAAACCTGAAAAGAAGCCTGTAACTTTATTGGCTGCATTTCCTATTCCTGAACCAACTCCGCTAGCCATATTTGAAACACCTGTTTGCATGCCTTGTAATTGCCCCCCATGTCTGTGACGTCTGCGAGAGCCTCCGACTCTGCTCTTCTTTCTCCTGGTCAATCCGCCAACCGCGGCACCACCTCTCTGTCTTCTAGTTCTTGCCATTTATATTATAATATAATAAAATAAATTATATTATATTCATGTGTAAAATTTGCTAAATGTGTTTTTGTGCAAGATGGAACCGATCACCAAGTTCAAACTATTAACGCACTTTTGTGAGAGAAAATTTATATTGAATAATATAAAATCAATATAAATTAGAATTTGTTTTTATATTATTTTTTTCTTAATACTTTTATTTAATAAGCATCTTATACAATTGGAAGGCTGTTAAACCTCCAGCTACCTCCACAAGAATATAAGGAACAATGTCACTAGCAGCCAACTTGCCAGCAGCTAAAAGTGAAATCGCAACTGCTGGGTTAAATGCACCACCAGAAATGGCTCCGCCTAATAAAACAGCCAATGCCAAAGCAGCACCTATTGCTAAATAGTTACCTGTTGCTAAAATAACAAAAACTAACAAAAGTGTTCCTAAAAACTCAACAACGTATTTGTTCATTTATATATTTACTTAACATTTTTTTTAATAAGTTTGGGAGACCAAAGAACCTATTGCACAAATTCTTCCATTACATAATGTGTTATTAAAAATGGAACCCTTCTTTGCAGGAGCTGTGCAACCACCTGACCTAACCATTCTTAAAGCAGTTTTAACATCATTTCTATCATAACACTTATAAGATAATGGTGCATTTGCTGGCAAACCATATTTCAATGAACTTTTACCAACAGCCGCACTCTTTTTGGCAGACATATACATTGATGATGACGCTGGCGCTACATATTTAGTTGATTGAGATACGTTATACTGTCTTTGGGTGTCAGCTGAATATTGACTTGTAGAAGGAATTAATGAATACATTTGAGTTCCTCTTCCAAAATTGTGTTGAGTCGTGTTTGTTCTTCTATATTGAGCACGTGCTTGAGAAAATGTGCTTGCACCATCAGAAGGATAAAACTGAGGAGGATTGGGATGAATGCCTGTTAAAACACCAAGCTGACTGTGAAATGTTGTGTTGGGAGTTCTATCTGTGCTTAAAGGTCCAATTACTGGAGCACTTGCGTATCCACCACTCATATAAGGAATATTTGTATATTGATGATAAGCTATTGTTGTCATATAATATAGATGTGGAAAAGAAATTTTTGTATCCTAATGTGTTTTATTTTTAGAGTTTCTGCGACTACTTGTTCTCCATTTTATTTTAAGTCGCCTTTTTGTTTTTGATTTTGAAAAAAATAATTTATTATTCTTAAATTTAATTCTTCCTCCTTTTAGAATTTCTTTAATATTTTTTATATTTACAGATTCAGATTCAATACTGTCTAATAAAGTTTTTAAATTTGTTATCGTTTGTTCGTGTCCTTCATTATTATATTTGCTTAACTGAATAATTTTCTCTCGTATTTTTTTTAATAGTTCTCCTATTGTTCCAGTAAAACCATTTGTTGTTATTACTTGTTCTAATTGATTCTTTTCTGTTATATCTGCATTTTGTTGTTCTTCAATAAGATTATTAATTAATACATTTGCCTGAATCGCATTCTTTTTAATTTCTGACAAGTCGCATCTCTCATCAGGGTCATCGCCTTCTTCCTCAATTCGGTTAATATCCGCTAAAATCAACTGCGCATTTGCTTTAATTGATGCTAAAATGTGCATTTTTTCTCCGCTTCCTGCACTTTTTTTTCTGCTATTTTTATTTTTTTTTTGGTTTAATTGGTTTGGCATTTATTTTATTATGGATTATATATTATATGGGTATAAATTTCATTAGCAAAAATCATAATGATATTTATTGAATAATGTTGACCATAAATTTAATAACGTCTAATAGCCCTAATAGCAGATTGAGCTCCAGAATAGTTGTTTCCACCATATGACGCATCATTATAGTTCTTGTTCACTGCCTTTTGCTTAGCATATCTTATGTAATCAGAACTATCATAAACATACTTAATATTGCAAGATGAAGGAGGGATGCCGGTTCCATCACAATGATTTTGAATAGCTCCAAAATGTTGTTTTAAACCAAACATGCCGGGACGACTTTGAAATGTCTGGCAAGGACCACCGCATGAATAATATTTGCGACTCAATAAATCACCAGAATTGTTAACAGCACGAAATGGTGTGCAAATAGCTTTGTCGCTATTCAACAATCTCATTGCATAACCTGTGTTCCAAGCCTGTTTAAGAGAGAAACGTGTTTCAATAAATTCATTGTTGTTGTTTGTATTATATGTTGCTTGAGGAATAAAACCAGGGATTCCACCACCTAATTTAGAAACAGCATTAGTTAAATTGAAGCTTTTTCCACCAGAAGCGCTAATAGGATTTGTATAACCAACAGATGTCATTTTATATTATACAGATATAAAATATTTGCAAAAGAACTAGACTTTTGCTAAAATAATATTTCTATAGTCTTATAATATAATGAATAGCCGAGTTTTATTGCAATTTTTTATAACTTTTGTTGTTTTTGTAATATTGGATTCCATTTACTTAACTTCTATGAAAGGTTATTTTGATAATCAAGTAAAATCTATTCAAGGAAGCATAATTAGCATGAACTTAGTTCCTGCGGTTCTGTGCTATATTTCTCTCGTATTTGGTCTTTACTATTTCATAATCAAAGAGAGAAAATCGTTGTTGGATGCGTTTTTGTTGGGTCTTGTAATTTACACAGTATACGAATTTACTAATTTGGCATTATTTAAGGGCTGGAAACCATTGACGGTGTTAATTGATTCTCTTTGGGGTGCCATCTTGTTTACTTTAACAACAGCTATAAGTTATTTTATTTATGGTAAATTAAATAAGGTATAAAATACAACGTAATTATTAAATTAACAATGTTCCAGTTAAAACTGTATGTTGCTAAATTAGACGCGGCTAGACAAGAGAATATTATAATAGCACTATCTCCTAAAATGGCATAAGGTCCAACTTCTTTCGCATAACTCTTGAATGTGTCTATCATTTCATTTGTCCCAAAAGGCACAAGAGAGAAAAAGTTATAGAATAAAATATCATGAACAATTTGAATTGCTAGAGCAAGCCCAATGAATTTCCATAATGAAAATCCTGTAAAAATAAAAGTATACAAAAAGCGTGTAATTATTATTCCAATAATCACAATAAGAACATCTGCCATAACTGCGGAAAGATTATATTTTCTATACCATTGCTCTAAAATCTTTGACCTAGATGTCATAAATGTAAAAAAAATAACAAAAGTTTCAACCAACAAAACACCTACTAATATTGGCAGATAATCCGCAGTGTTGTTAAAGTTGGATATGTTTTTGAATAATTGCATATATATAATATATAATATATAATATTTTATATATGTCTTCAGACAATACTATTTTATTTACTATTGGACGTATGTCCCCACCCACTCCATTAGACAAATCATTAATTTAAAAACTTACAAATCGCGCCACATCTTTAGGTCAATCAAAAATTGGAATTATATTGTCTCTTTTATTTATTTTTAATAATTTGTAATCACACGAGGTGCAATGTTCATAGTAATTAACTCTTGGAATAAGAGTTTGCATGCATAAGGAATCTCAACATATGCAAACTCTGTTCTATTATCGCAGGTTCTACAATGATGAATGTGCATATGATCATTGTAAGAGGCAATTAGTCCACACTTCTTACAGACGTGTACTTGATATTTATCTGACGCGTCATATAGGCGGCCTCGTGTGAATCTAGCAGCTCCGTTTGAAATCATTGCATCTCTTTCCATCTCCCCAAACCTTAGACCACCATCACGCGATCTACCTTCAGCAGGTTGTCTAGTAAGATTAACCATTGGACCAATAGAACGACTGTGTTGCTTATCTGTAACCATATGCTTTAACCTTTGGTAAAACACTGGTCCCATAAATACAGTGCACTCCATTTGCTCGCCTGTAAGCGCGTTATATACAATCTCATTTCCATTAGACTCATAACCAACCTCTTGTAGCTTTTTACAAATGGTTTTTACATCAAGTTCCCCAAAACTTGTTCCATCTCCAAATAAACCTAGCTCAATTAATGTTTTGCCAAGAATTGTCTCTTTCAATTGTGCAATAGTCATGCGAGATGGAATTGCATGAGGATTCAATATTAGGTCTGGTTTCAAACCGGTTCTTGTAAATGGCATGTCTTGCTCTGGAATAAGATTTCCAAGGGTGCCCTTTTGTCCACTTCTTGATGAAAACTTGTCGCCAATTACCGGTTTTCTTAGAGCCCTCAGACGAATTTTTGCAAAGTTGTATCCGTCTCCATTTCGGTCAATATAATTCTTATCAATATATGTTTCCTCATCGGTTCTGTAAACACGACTTTGGTCTTCATATTTAATTATCTTGGTGTGGTCATTCCTATTCTCCTTAATAGGCGTAACCTTTGAAATTATAATGTCGCGATTCTCAACCAAGACATTTTCAGGAATCACTCCGCGACCATTCACTTTGTTATAATTTGCAAATTTCATACCCTTGGTTTTAGTAGGGTCGGGCTTGCATCTAATCTCCTCATCACCATTAATCTTTTGCTTATCTTCATCCTTTTCAGTATGGTATATTGTCGCTTGAAATAGTCCGCGATCAATGGACCCCTTATTGAACAACAAAGAATCTTCTTGATTATAACCAGTGTGTGTCATAATTGCTACAACCGCATTAAATCCCGAAGGAATCTTATTTATATGAATCATATCCATAATGCGCGTGTCCACTAGAGGTCTGGCTGGATTGCTAAGAACATATGCAGTCTTATCCATTCTGGTATCAAAATTGGTTACATACATTCCCATGGCTTGTTTTGCTTGTGCACATTGATAAGTGTTTCTGGGAGATTGATTATGCTCAGGGAACGGAATACACGATGCAAGAACTCCAAAGATTGTGCTAGGATGAATCTCGCAGTGAGTATATTTTTGAATTTTATCTACATCCTCTCTAATGTTTATTTCTGCTGGCTTCATTGCAATCATAGACCACGATTGCTCTTCTGGGTCAATATATTCAAGAATTGCATTATCAATCCTACAGTTAGTCAACAGGTCGTCCCAAGTCAACTCATTTTTATTTAACTTGTAAATAATGTTCTTAGTTAGCAAAATATTTTTGTCTTTAACTCGTAAAACTGGACGTGTTAGACGCCCACTGTCATTGCAAACACGAATCTCGTTCATTTTAAAATCAAACACAATTGATGTATAAATATTAATAATGCCTTGATGTTTTTTATCCTTCAACATGTTAAACAAATGCAAAGGAGAATCAGTTACACCAATCCAAGCACCGTTAATAAACACTTTAGTTTTGTCATACATATCCGCCGGTGATAATGATTGAATTTCAGTTATGTGTGGGTTAACGTATTCATGAATTGGAGAGCTATTTGAATGAATTGTTACGTGAGTCATATAACTCAGGTTTTTGACAATACCAACAGATTGTCCTTCTGGAGTTTCTGCGCAACACAAAAATCCCCAAGATGTATTATGCAGTTTGCGAGGCGGAATCAATTTTCCACTTTTATCTGTTGGAGTGGAAATTCTGCGAGCGTGGCTCAAACTGGAAACATAAGTCAAACGATTAAGAACTTGAGCAACGCCAACCTTATTACTATTAACGTGCTTGATTCCAAAATCTCCAGTTGAAAGAGCTCGCTTAATTCCATTCTCAATTGTTGTTGACTTTATAATTTTATAAATATTTGTCTGATTAATAATGTTCTGGTAATCATCAGTTGATTTCCAAGAACCAGTGTTGATTTCTTTAACAATTTGTTTTTCCATATCTTTCACCAGCTTATTGAAATAGTTTCTGAACAAGTTGTTCAGCAAAACACCTGTCAAATCAACACGCTTATTCAAATAAGAATCTCTATCATCTTGTTTTGTCCAATTACAGCTTGCTTGCAACAATTTGTTTGTCATGTATCCTAGGAAATATACCTTTTGCTGCGCAGTGCTGCAATGTGGGAACAAGTCGTTGGATAGAATGTCCAACGTAAACTCATACTTTTTTTTAATTCCAGTTTCCTTATCCATATTGATAGGAGTGTACATTACGTAAGTTGTAATATGTCTTATGCATTCATCTTGATTCATATAGCCATTTGCATCAATAATTGACGCTTGCAAGCACTGCATCATTTCCTTATGCTTGCTGCTTTCAATATCTAGAATAATTTTTTCGCAGATTTCCTTGTCAGAAAGCACACCCAATGCACGAAACACGATGAACAGCGGAATGGGCTGCTTTACTCTAGGCAATTGCAGCATGATTGGATATCCAAAACCATTATTTTTGGATGAAACCATCATATTAATCTGCTTAGGAGAAATACACTTATAATCGGGAACAGACTTTATTTCTGCTTGCCAAGTATACTTTGTGTTATTCTTGGACACATTGAAGCAGTAAACCTTGTTTTCTGCGGCACGCTCTTGACCGAGAACAGTCTTTTCAGAACCGTTGATGATGAAATAACCCCCTGCATCAAATTTGCATTCACCAGTATTTGCGTGCTCCACATGCTTGTATTGGTTAAGCACACAGATATTTGACTTCAACATAATTGGTAACTTGCCAATATGAATTTGTGGAAGCGTCTTGTAAAAGGTTTGAACGTTTTCAAGATTCTCGCCGTTTCTAACAACAAATTTAATATTAATGTCAATCGTCATTGCAGATGCATACGTGAAGTTACGCAACCTTGCCTCTTGAGGAAACATCAACTTTGTTGCTCCATTGTTCTCTTGAATTTGTGGACGGTAGATGTGGAAATTCTCAAAAGTAATGAAAATCTCAAGCGCGTGCTTTCCAGACTTCAAGTCAAAATCTTGCTCTGATGCAATATGAACCGGATTGAACATTTCTATGGTTTTATTTATTTGATAACCCACAAAGTTATTATAAGACTCTAGTTGATGTCTTACTAAACGCTGCAGATGTTGACCTTTAAAATAAGATTCAATTATACTCCATGGTGTTTCAATATATTTGTCTTGCTCTAGATTAAAACTATCTTCTGATGACATGGTATTTAGGATTGAACTCATTTTTTCGGTTATTTATTATTTCAATTTGTTTTTAAATTGTTTCAATAAAGAAAACAATGCTCAAATATAAATTTTAAAGCTAAAATAAAGAATATAAATATAACAACGATATATTTATATTAAAAATGACTAGGCGACGAGCGCGTCAAAATTATAAGGAATTTATTGAAGAAATGGATAAGAAAAATTCCTCACATCAACCATCATCTAATGAAAAAAACAAATGCGACAAAGAAACTATAGACAAATTAGTTTTAAAAATAAATAATAACTATGAACGCACTTATTTTGATAAATATAATCTATGCACAATAAATCCAGATTTTTGCGACGACCCAAACAAATTTGTTTCTAGTTTACCCACGTATAACAACAAGAAATATATTTTTAAAATAAAACCAAATATTAAACATGTTGAAAAACCTGTTGAAAAACACTTTGAAAAACCTAATGTTCCAAGAGGATATTCTTCTTGCATTAGTTATTCTTCTTGTCTGACAGATTTAATAAAAGAAAAGTCAGAAAAAATAAAAAATGACAGTAATTTTTCTATAACTCCTGGATATTCTTCTTGTCTGACAGATTTAATAAAAGAACAGTCAGAAAAAATAAAAAATGACAGTAATTGTTGTATAACTCCTGAAAGAACACCCAGAAAAAGGTCTACAAATAAGCATTCTAAACCATCTTCTCCAGTAATTGTAAAACCAAAGACAAAAGTTAATATTGATGTTGAAATAAAGGATATTGCTGGGTTGCTTAAACTTATAAAAGATTATCCATTAGATGAGACAATAGAATATAATATTAATATGGACAGTCTTCATAAAATTAACTCTTCTTTAATAGATTTAAATAACATGATTGGAATGAAGGAACTCAAAGAAAATGTAGTTGACCAAATCTTGTATTTTATTCAAGACTTGCATAAAAATGGAGATGGGGATTTTATGCACACTGTTATTTATGGTCCTCCAGGAACCGGTAAAACTGAGATGGCAAAAATTATCGGGCAAATATTCAGCAAGTTGGGCATTCTAAAAAAGGGCACATTCAAAAAGGTAACAAGAAGCGATTTAATTGCTGGTTATTTAGGACAAACAGCTATTAAAACCCGCGACGTTATCAATGATTGTTTAGGAGGTGTGTTATTTATTGATGAGGCTTATGCTCTTGGAAATCCTGAGAAAAAGGATAGCTTTTCAAAAGAATGTATTGATACGTTATGCGAGGCACTGAGTAACTACAAAGAAGACCTAATGGTTATTATTGCCGGTTATGAGTCTGAATTAAAAGAATGTTTTTTTAATTATAATCAGGGGTTAGATTCGCGTTTTACTTGGCGTTTTAAAACTGACGAATATAAAGGTGAAGAATTATATAACATCTTTTTGAAAAAAGTAAACGATGCAAAATGGTCTATTGACACAGACACTGATGCAAAAATTACATCAGTATGGTTTGAAAAAAAATTAGATTATTTCAAATTTTTTGGTAGAGACATTGAAACGCTGCTAGCAAAAACAAAGATAGTTCATGGTAGACGCGTATTTTGTAAACCTGTGGAGGAAAAAAGAAAATTAATAGTGAAAGATTTAGAAAACGGTTTTGAGTTGTTTCTAAAAAACGATGAAGTTAAAAAGAGAAAAGAAAATGAAAACTTGAAAAACACAATTAAATTAATGTATGTTTAATGACATTTAGAAACAATTGCGCCAAATTGTCAAATAGATACATTCTCTAACTATTTTAATGAATGCTAATATACCTAAGTGTGTTTTAAATTCAAAAATGTTTTTTGTTTGTATTATATTACACAATGTCTACGCAAAAAAAAACAATCCAAATAAACCCTCAATTATTTAATATATCTGATAAAACTAAAAAAAACAGAGACAGAAAAAGCAGACCAGGTATGCAGCAATTAGTTGTTAAACCAAATTCTCTTAAAAAGCATTTAATAAACAGAATTAAAGAGCATAAAATGAAAGAAAGAGCAGGCGTAGATAGTGTCGCTGATTCATCTTCATCAAAATCTGAAAATTCCAATTTTACAAATGAATTATACGATTCATTTAACTATTTGTCTAGCTTATCAAAAAAACACAAAGAAGACAATGATAAAGAGAAAAAAAGGAATCTAATTGCAAATAAGACTGTTAAAAATTATAATGCACCATCTAATGTTCCTTCTTACTTTCAACAAAATTTAAGTTCAGGAACTATGCCTATGGTAAATTTAGAACTTCCAGATGAACTTAAAGAAACTTATACCCCAGTATTGATAGAACCGTCTATGCCAAATATAAAAATTAAAACTTATACACCAGAGGAACAAGTGCCTTATGGATGTTTAAAAGGTGGTATTAAACCCACTTATAGAATATGGAATGCAACTAGGAAAAACTATGATGCAAAGTCAAATGCTGAACCTATTTCAACTCCTCATGTGTCTATATCTTTACCTCAAGAAAATTTTGAATTAACTAACCGGGAGAGAAAACTGGAGTTATTAAAAATGAAGATGAAAAAACAACAAGATGATGAACTAGAAAAAGAAAGAGAAAAAGAAAAAGAAAGAGAAAGAGATGTTTTGGCTTATAACGATGTGTCTATGCAACCGGAAATTTGCAAACCACTCTTTGAACCTATAAAATTATCACCAATTGACACTTCTATTTTAAATCCAAAAATTGAAGTTAGTAATGAATTAAAGGAAAAATTAGAAGAATATGCTGGACCACCAAATAAAAAATATATAAAGAAAACCATTCGCAAGAAATATACCCTTGGAAAATCAAAAATGTATAATACTGTTTCAATATTATTAAAGGATAATCATACGCGAAAAAATGTTATTAATGCACAAAAAGAACTAAAACGAACTTCCATTGGTGATATTAAAAATTATTTGAAAATGCACGGCTTAATAAAAGTTGGAAGTAATGCACCAAATGATGTATTACGCAAAACTTATGAATCAGCAATGCTCGCTGGTGATGTTATAAATAAAAATAAAGAGATATTATTACATAACTTTTTGAACGACACAAGGAGCTAATAAAATGATTAAAAATAATAATATTCTTTTGTTATTTTAAGACAAATATGGAAACTACAAAAAATAAATTACCAGACAAAGTAAACGCATTTTTCAATAAGCTTAGTAAATATTTAGACACTAAGTTAATGTTTTATGGAAGTGTTCAACGTTCTGATTATTTTCCAGGTTCAAGTGATATAGATGTTGATATATTTACAGATAATGTGGAGAGCACAATTGTCAAATTGCAACATTTCTTGAATATTAAAAAGAAGAAATTTAAAAAGGTTGTGTGGAGAATGTCCTCTACGGGAAATATGGTTTATGGTTACAAAATAATGTATGAAAATCCTAACATAAATTTAGCAGCTGAATTTTCTATTTATAATGAAAAATATAAGAAACAAGTTTTAGAAATGCATTTAAAGAAAACCATTGTTCCTTTTTACATTAGTATTCTTCTTTATATTATAAAAAAGTTATATTACCAATTTGGTTTAATTAATCATGAATGGTATAGATATTTAAAAAAGAAAACTCTATCAGTTGGACTTGGAATGCCGGAAGAACAATTTTTAGTATTAAATGTTAGAGAAGAAAAGGATAAATAGTATAAACGTTAAATTTGTGATAGTTTATATTATTTCATAATCAAATGCTTTTGTAATGTACGCTAAAATTTCCTTCTCAATTGTCATGCACATAGAAATACTCTTCATTATGCATCTAGCATTCATAGTTTCTTTATATGTATCCTGATTCTTTCCATTTTTCATATATTTTATAACTTTCCAATTAGAACAATCAAAAGGATAATTCCGTGGAAGAGTAATAGATATTCTAGTTATCAAATTTGGCCGCCACAAATATGAATAAATCAAGTTGTTAATATCTCTCGGCATTTCCTTTATATAAGTTTTTAACGGATTATAAACAGTCAACTGTTTTATAATTATTTTATATTTGAAATTACTGATTCGCTTTAATGAAACAGAATGCTTTATATAATCAGTATCTTCAATCCCAAAGTATTTTTCTAGTTTTTTCATATAAGCTACCTTACAAAATGCATCATATCTTTTGTTTATAATTTTCAAATTTTTACAACAGCATTCAGTATAATGGCAGGCATTACACAAAACTCCAGGTTCTTGCATTATTTAGCTTACTATAACATTTAAGAGCTTTACATGTTTCAATTTTTAAAATAATAATTTTAACATTTATATTATCAGAAATCAGATTAAAGAGAGAATTAGTATTATATTAATATAGTTAAACGATAAATGGCGCTTATAAAAGACTACTTTGCAAAAACAGAACAATACATTTCAGAATATGGAGAAAACACGGTCGTACTAATGCAAGTTGGCGCTTTTTACGAGGTTTATGGTCTTCAAAATAAAACAACTGGAGACGTAAAAGGTAGTAAAATTATTGCTTTCTCTCAAACGTGCGACTTGAATATTGCAGACAAGAAAATTTGCGTTGGAAAAGAAGGGGTTGTGATGGCTGGTTTCTCTCATTACATGATTGATAAGTATTTAAAGAAACTACAAGAAGCTGGATTTACTGTTATTGTTTATACACAAGATGAACAAGCAAAAAATACTACGCGCAGTCTATCTGGAATTTATTCTCCAGGAACTTATTTCTCTCTTGAATCCAATACTAAGATTACAAATAACATTACTTGTATATGGCTTCACGTATCAACTAACATGAAATCTAGAGACAAACAAATTCATGTTGGAATTTCCAATATTGATATTTTTACTGGAAAATCTACTATTTTTGAATTCAATGAACTATTTTTAATGAATCCTACAACCTTTGATGAATTGGACCGCTTTAATTCCATTTATAATCCAAGCGAAGTTATACTTGTCGGCAATGTGACAGAAAAAGAAATGGATAATATTATTAATTTTGGAAATATACAATGCAAATCTATTCATAAAATAAACACTGAATTGCATACTAATAATGCAAAGAGAGCAAATAACTGTGAAAAACAAACTTATCAGAAGACGGTTCTTGAAAAGTTTTTTAAGATAACGGATTTTGACGTTTTCTCTCAAAACTTCTACGAAAATGCAATTGCCACACAGTCCTATTGTTATTTGCTTGATTTTATTTATCAACACAACCCCAATCTAGTTAATAAACTGCATGAACCAATATTTGACAATTATTCTGAGCGACTTGTATTAGCAAACCATTCTCTAAAGCAGTTAAATATTATTGACGATGGAAATTATACTGGAAAATTCTCATCGGTTGAAAAGTTGTTGAACCAATGTATTACACCAATGGGAAAGAGAAAGTTCTCTCATTGTCTTTTGAATCCAACCACAAATTCTGAACATTTGAATGAGGAATACAATATTACTGAACACATATTGGCAAATCACATTTGCAACTATGCATCTCTTAAAAATAAACTTATGCTTTTAAAAGACGTCTCCAAGATTGGACGCCAACTTGTAATTAAAAAGATTTCTCCAAAGACAATATTTCAGTTTTACAATAATCTTTTGAGTATCAAAGGGGTTTATGCTTCTCTTATAAAAGACAAGTTACTCCTTGCTTATTTTCATAAACGTATGGATAAAAATGAATGCACAAGAATTGAAGAATATTGCGATATTGTAGTAAAATTTTTGGAAGACAATTTTGTTCTCTCATTATGCGATGATATTGAAACCACTCAACTATTTGAAGTAAATTTTATTAAAAATGGTGTTGATATAGAATTAGACAATAAGAAGCAATTGCTTCTTGAATCCAGTAATAAATTAGAGGCAATTCGCGCTTACTTTAATGAAAATATTATGAAATATGAGAAGAAAGCTAAAACCACCGATTATGTTAAATTACACGAGACTGAAAAAAACAGTTTTAGTCTTGTTGCCACAAAACGCAGATGCAACAACTTGAAGGAGATTGTTAATAAAAATACTGAAGAACCATTAGGCATAACACTAAATTACAATTCTAGTGAAGATGGTCAAATTCAATCAACATTTAGGATAAAGCTACGTGACAATTTATTCTTGAATGCACAAACAGCATCCAACGACTCTATTTCAAACACAGACATTAATGAATTATGCAAGTCCATGTCATCTGTTAAAGTTCAAATGAAAGACCTAATTACAGGCGTTTACAATAAAATATTGAATAAAATGGATGATTTTCAGCCTCATATTCTTGCAATAGTGGATTTTATAACTATTGTTGACGTTATATTTACAAAGGCAAATATTGCACAGACATTTAATTACTGCAAGCCAACAATTGTTGATTCAGAAAAATCTTATTTTAATGCGAAGGACTTGCGCCATTGTTTAATTGAACATTTGCAGCAAAACGAGTTATATGTTTCCAATGACATTGAGCTAGGAAATAATTTAATAGATGGAATATTGTTATATGGAACTAATGCAGTTGGAAAAACAAGTCTAATAAGAGCGGCAGGAATTGCAGTTGTAATGGCACAAGCAGGCTTATATGTTCCGTGCTCATCATTCCAGTTTAGTCCATATCAATACATTTTTACACGCATATTGGGAAATGACAATATGTTTAAAAATCTTTCTTCGTTTGCAGTTGAAATGTATGAACTACGCACTATTTTGAGACTTACAAATGAGAGCAGTCTTGTTCTAGGCGACGAATTGTGCTCAGGAACTGAGAGCATTTCTGCTACAAGTATTTTTGTAGCAGGAATTCAAAACTTGCATGTCAAAAAGAGTAGCTTTATTTTTGCAACACACCTGCATGAAATAATAAACTACGAAGAAATTTGCGAATTGGAAACTGTTGTTTTGAAACACATGTCGGTAATTTATGATAGGGAAAAGGATTTGTTGGTGTATGATAGAAAAATAAAGGATGGACCGGGAGATAACATGTATGGTTTGGAAGTTTGCAAATCACTTAATCTCCCTCCAGACTTTATTGAATCCGCGCATAATATTCGCATGAAATATCATCCGACATCTGCAAGCATTCTTTCTCTCAAGACTTCGCATTTTAATAGTAAAAAAGTTGTTGGAATGTGTGAGTTGTGTGGAAAGGAACCAGGTAAGGAAGTTCATCATTTACAACATCAAAATTTGGCTAATGAAAGTGGACATATAATAAATGCAACTACTGGCGGTAATGTATTTCATAAAAACCATGTAGCAAACTTGATGACACTCTGCGAAAAGTGTCACAATAAAATTCATAAAGAAAAAAGAACAATGCACAAAAAGGTTAAAACTAGCAAGGGAGTAGTTGTGCAAAATATCTATATATAATTACAACGACCGGAAATAAAAATGAGACAAAATAAATATAAAAAAAACAAATAATATTATTGTATTTTATGAAGATGTTTTTCACAAAATATATTAAACCATATTTACTGATAATACTTGTAGTTGCAGTAATTATTTTATTTAATTTTTTAAATAATGCAGGAAAACTGATTGAAGGTTTAGAAAACTCATTAGCTGATAGTTTTTGCCCAACATTTGCAGGAGATAGCAGTAAATTAGAAACTGCTTGCGGGCGTTTAACGTCTAATAATTGTAAATCGGTCGGTTGCTGCGTTTTTATAAATGGAAACAAATGTTTAGCAGGAGGTATAACAGGTCCTACTTTTAAAACTGATAAAGAAGGAAATAAAATTATAGTTGATAATTATTATTACATGAATAAATGTTATGGGAATTGCCAAAAATAAAACAATCAAGAAAAAGTAAAAGTCAATGAAAAACCAAAACAAAAATAAAAAACTAAAAGTAATGCCAAGAAAACAAATAAAAAAAGAATGAATAAAAGAAAAACTAGAACAGCTTACTAAATGTGCAATAAATCTTCTACCTTAGATAACGTATCTTTTGATAAGGATAGTTTATTTAAATTTCTCCTAGTAATTTTTTTATTGCTTTTCTTACCGACGCCTTTACCAGAATCACTACTTGATTTTTTTCTTTTTGTTCCAAAAGTTCGTCTTCCGGATACCAATGATTCCGTTAAATTGCAACCGTGAACAGAACATTTTGCAGATTCTAGCACCATTTCTGGATGTTCTTTTACCAATCTAGTCATGTTTTTTGCAGATATACTAATTTGAACTCTACCTGCTCGTTTTTTCTCAGGATTGCCAACTTTTGGATTGATGGTAAAATAAGACCCACTGCTAGCCATTTCTTTTTGCAAAGCTTTTGCCGTCTCTTTATATAATGGATTTCCAGTTTTCACCATTTCCTTTAAATTATCAATTCCATTTTTTGTTTTTTCTAAATTTTCCCCGAGTAACGCGGTTCCCAATGAAGAGAAATCTAACCGGTCAACTTGTTGAATTTGTTTGGCATCGCCTACTTGTTTATAATTAACAATAATTACTTCTAAAGGTGAATTTTTGTCCAATGTTTCAACAATTCTTGCGGCATCTCCAAAACATACTGTTTTTGAACCAGTGCATTTGATACTCACGTTTTTTCCAGTTCTTTGATTTAGTTCTTTTGGGACATCGTGAATAGACGTGTAAGATATTCCTGAACTAGGATACACTCCATACACCGTTTGTAAAATCTCATTTTCCCAAGCTTCTCCATGTCCTTGGACAGGGTTTCCCTTTGATTTTTTTGATGCCATATATTTAAACTATAAATAAAAATAAAAAATTGATTTGATAAAAGAAGATAAATAAATTATAACAGTTTAGTATAAGGAATGATCATCCCAGTGAAATGTTTTACATGCGGCAACGTTATTGCGGACAAATACCGTTACTATTTGGAAGAGGTTAGAAAGCGAAAATTGGCAAAAGATATTGATGTTGACAAAGTTGTTTATTTGACCAAGGAATTTAGTGAAAAGACGCCGGAGGGTGAGGTATTGGACGACCTTGGTTTGAAGAAGATGTGTTGCCGTAGGCATATGTTGACTCACGTTGATATTGAATAAATTTCTTTAGTTAATATATATGACAAAAAAGACTCAAAAGTTATGGAATATGAAAGGTTGTTCTAAGCCAAAATCAAAGAGAAATTTAGGTGTTAAGAGTAAAAAGCGTGGTGGTTGCTGGTGGAAGAAGAACGGTGGTTCTCGCACTTGCAGTAAATGTGGCCCCAAATGCAGATGTAGACCAGGATGCAATTGCAAACACAATTGCCCTGGTAACTGTTATTTAAAAGGAAAAACTAGAAAGCAACGAGGTGGAAATTGCGGTTGCGGGTTACAAGTAGGAGGAAGCCAACGCGGCGGAAATTGTGGTTGCGGATTACAAATGGGAGGGCAAAAAGGAGGTTGCCAAACATGTTTAGGAGGAGGTGTAGCAGTGCAATCGGGAGGCGGTATTGGATATATTGGCAATCCAACTGTTGGAACTCCTTGGACTCCAAAAATAAACGATTGGCCAGGCGTTGCGGGGAAGGACGGTCAAACAAATTTTTTCCCAATGGCTAAATATGATAAACCATATCTTCAAACGCAACAAGTTTCTGAGCGCGACCAACAAACTTATATGAAAGATATGAACGGTGGTTCTAGACGTAGAAGAGCCGGTGGAATTATACCGCAAGACTTGGTCAATTTAGGAAGAAGTATGGTTTATGGAGTTGGTAGCGCATATAATAGTTTAAATGGTTATCCCGCTCCAGCAAATCCATTACCATACAAAGATCAATTTGCTAGTACATCGGCTGTAAAATCTGTTTTTATTTAAAAAAATAGATTAAAAATTTCTTATGATATAACATTATTTTCTAATTATATATCATAATGGCATTCCCTAAGAAGCTTAAGGATTTGTGTACACCAGCATTTGTTTATTTTGTTCTCTCTATGATTGGAATAATCTTTTCAGTAATTCAAAACTTTGGAAGCAAACACACCTACAAAATGGGTATGTTTGTCGCAAACGTTCCTAGCACCATTCTTGTGTTTGTTGTGAAGATTATCTACATTCTTTTCTGGACATGGATTTTGAACTTGATTTGCAAGGATGGTCACACTGGAATTGCTTGGTTCTTGGTTCTCATTCCCTTTATACTTTTGTTTGTAATCATGGGTTTAGTTATGATTAACCCTCGTGTTCTTGAAGGCGTAGACGCTACACTTAAAAAGGCAAAGAAATAAAACTAAAAGACAATCAAATAAAAATATACAATTATTATATTATGACTAATAAAATAATTAAGAATGGAATATCATATGAAAAAAACGGATGGTTATATATTTCAGTAAAAGGACGCCCTAGAGAAAGAGGTTATGCCTACGGATATTTTTGCGCTCCAGAATTCAAAAAGATTCAAAAGATGTTAAGATTTATGTGTGATCACGAGATTGGTGAATCATGGGATTTTTTCATTGATGCCACAAAAAAATACTTTGAAGAGAAAATACAGAAAAACTTTCCTGAATTTTATGAAGAAATTGAGGGAATTGCAGAAGGATGTACGGCTGGTGGAACACCCACAACAACTTTAGAGATTTTAACATGGAATAATTATTTCACCATGTTAGACTCTTGGTATGGTTCCACTTTAAAAGCTTCTGGAGGCCCTGGTGGTAGAGAAGGGGGTGCAAAAGACCACTGCAGCGCATTTATTGCTGTTGGAGATTATACTAAAGACGGAAAAATTGTTGTAGCTCATAATAGTTTTTCAAATTTCATGGATGGTCAATACATGAACGTTATTTTAGATATGAATCCTCACAAAGGTCATCGTTTTATAATGCAAGCTTGTCCTTGCTGGATTTGGAGTGGAACAGATTTTTTTGTTACATCCGCAGGAATTATTGGAACTGAGACTACAATTGGCGGGTTTAATGCATATGAGAATAATTTTCCAATAGGATTTCGCATTCGCAAAGCAATGCAATATGGTGATACTATGGACGATTATGTTAAAATACTTTTACACGAAAATTCAGGCGATTATGCAAACTCATGGTTGTTTGGTGATACTAATACAAACGAAATTTTGAGACTTGAATTGGGTTTAAAGTATCACAATGTTGAGAGAACAAAGAATGGCTTTTTTATTGGTTTTAATGCCGCTTATGACTCCAAAATTCGTAATAAGGAATGTGTTGATACAGGTTTTGATGATACTAGAAGACATCAAGGCGCGCGCCGTGTTCGTCTTGGCGATTTAATGGAAGAAAATAAGGGAAAATTAGATGTTGAACTTGCATTAAAATTAATTGGAGACCATTATGATGTATATTTAGAGAAGGAGAATCCTTGTTCAAGAACTGTTTGCTCGCATTATGAGTTAGATGCTAGAGAATATATGTCTGACCCTAACAGACCAAAACCTTATCAACCAAGAGGAGTAATTGATGGAACTGTTGCAAATACAGAAATGGTTGAAAACATGTCGTTTATGGCGCGTTATGGTTCATCTTGTGGAATGCCTTTTAATGCAGAAGAGTTTTGCAATAAGCGCAGACAATGGGCTTATTTAAAACCCTATTTGATGGATAGACCAGCACAGCCTTGGACATTATTTAAAACAACAAAGTCATATAAACGCGCCAAAACTATAAGACTTCGAGAAAAATCATCAAAAAATACATCAAGAAGACCAAACAAATAGATGAATAAAATCAAAACGACAAAATAATATTATTAATAATATTGCAAATAATATTATAAAAAAATATGACTAACTATATTATATTAAACAATGGAAAGTATATCATGGAAATTAATAGATAAATATTTCAAAGATAATCCACAAAATTTAGTAGCTCATCATTTAGAATCTTATAATGATTTTTTTGACGTTGGGATAAATAATATTTTTCGTGAAAACAACCCGATAAGATTTATTGAAAGAGAAGAAGAAGGTATAGACACTCGCAATGAAAGCTTATTATATTTAGGTGGAAAAGATGGAAATAAAATTTATTTTGGAAAACCTATTATTTATGATGATAATTACGCGCATTATATGTATCCAAATGATGCAAGGCTACGTAACATGACATACGGCGTAACAGTCCATTATGATGTTGAGGTTGATTATATTTATTATGTAGATGGTGAAAAAAAAGTTGAAACAAAAACATTGGAACAAATTTATCTAGGTCGTTTTCCAATTATGCTTCAATCTAAGTTATGCATATTAAATTCTTTGACAAGAGATGTGCGTTTTAATATGGGTGAGTGCAGGAATGATTATGGAGGATACTTTATCATTGACGGAAAAGAAAAATCTATTGTTTGTCAAGAGAAATTTGCTGATAATATGCTTTATATTCGCGCAAATAAACCTGACGACACTTACAGTCATTCCGCTGAAATAAGGTCTGTTTCTGAAGATGCGTCAAAACCTGTCCGAACAACTGCAGTTAAAATTATTGCTCCAAGCACAAGACTTTCCAATAACCAAATAGTAGTCTTAGTTCCAAACGTTAGAAAACCGGTTCCTTTATTCATTTTAATGAGAGCATTAGGTGTTATCTCTGATAAGAGTATCATTGAATATTGTTTGTTAGATTTAGATAAAAATGAGTCTTATATTGATTTGTTCATACCTTCGGTTCATGACGCAAATAAGATTTTTAATCAAGAAACTGCACTCAGATATATTGCTTCTTTTACAAAGCGCAGAACTATTACTGGCACAATGGATATTTTAATGAACTACTTTTTGCCACATATTGGTGAGCAAAATTTTTTAGAAAAAGCTTATTATGTTGGATATATGGTGAATCGTATGTTACGCGTTTTTACAAAGGAGGACAAACCAACAGATCGGGACAACTTCAGATTCAAAAGAATTGAGCTTTCTGGTTCTCTCATTTACGACCTGTTTAGGGAGTATTATTTGATTCAAAAGAGAGATATTTCTCTTAAAATAGACAATGAACATTACTATCACAAAGGCAAGTATTCAGGCGATAAATTCCCAGAACTTGTTGAAAACAACTATGGTGATTTTTTCAAAGAGAGAACTTTAGAAAGTGGTTTTAGAAAAGCATTTAAAGGAAACTGGGGTGCCGAAGCACACACAAAAAGAGTAGGTGTTGTCCAAGACTTAAATCGGCTCTCTTGGAATACTTTTATCTCTCAGCTTCGCAAATTTAACTTACCATTAGATGCAAGTGCAAAGGTTGTTGGTCCTCGTTTACTTCACTCTAGTCAATGGGGTTATATTGATCCCGTGGATACTCCTGACGGTGGCAACATTGGATTGCACAAACACATGGCAATAAGCACATTTGTTACAAGCGGAAGTTCAAGCGGTCCTATGATTAAATGGTTGCGCGCTAAAACAACTATGCGAATAGTGCAGGAATGCACATCTAAAATGCTTGGAAATATGACGAAGATTTTTGTAAACGGTTCTTGGGTTGGTGCGATTGATAATCCTATAGAAACTGTAGCAACATTTAAGATGTTTAGGCGCAATGGTTTAATTCCCGCTTTTAATAGCATCTCATTTAATTATGAAAATAATGAAATTTTTATTTACACAGATTCAGGTAGATTAAGTAGACCAATATATTACATTGACAAAACTACAAACAAGATTAGTTATGATAGAAAAGAAATTATTGAAAAAATAAATGACAACAAATACACTTGGGAAGAAGCGGTCAGTGGATTCCATAAAAAAGCAATTCAAAATTTTAGTATTAAAAATAACACTATTTATGACATTGATGAGTTGTATCCTGACCTTAAAAGCTTAGAAAATATTGAAAAAGAATTTGAGAAAGATAAATCTGTTATTGAATATGTGGATACATCAGAAGAAGAGGGTTTGCTAGTTGCTACAAAACCAGATGATCTTAAAAAGCACAACTTCTATACCCATATTGAAATTGACCCTTCTCTCATATTGGGTGTTATGGGAAATTTAATTATTTATCCCGAAAACAATCCATTACCTCGTAATTCATTCTCTTGTGGACAAAGCAAGCAAGCTGTTTCTGTATATCATTCCAATTTTCAATCACGTATTGATAAGATGGGTGTTATTTTAAACTCTGGTCAAATACCACTATTAAAATCAAAATACTTGGAATATATAAATAAAGAAGAAATGCCTTATGGTGTGAATGCTATTGTAGCTATTATGTCTTATACAGGATATAATGTTGAAGACGCTATTTTAATTAATGCTGGTTCGGTGGACCGTGGAATCTTCAGAACTACATATTATTCAATGTATGAGGCGAGAGAAGAAACATCCAAAATTTCTGGTTCAACTTCAAACTCCTATTTTGCCGACGTTCAAACCAAAAATGTTACTGGATTAAAACCTGGTTACGATTATAGTAAGTTGGATAAATTTGGTTTAATTAAAGAAGATTCACCTTTGGATGATAAATTAGTTGTTATTGGAAAAGTAACTTCTAATTCCATTGATTCTGATGTGGTCATTGACTCATCTATTTTCCCTAAAAAAGGTCAGCTTGGATACGTTGATAAATCATTTATTACAGAGGGGGAAGAAGGAACACGTATTGCAAAGATTCGCATTCGCGAAGAGCGCATTCCAGCTATAGGTGATAAAATGGCTTCTAGAGCTGGACAAAAGGGAACTCTTGGTTTAATTATTCCCGAAAAAGATATGCCTTTTACAAATGATGGTATTCGTCCTGATTTAATCATTAATCCACACGCTCTTCCTTCTCGTATGACTATTGGACAATTAATAGAGTGTCTATTTGGAAAAGCATGTGTTACATATGGCGGGTTTGGCGATTGCACTGCTTTTGAAACAAAAGGGCCACACGTTAATGTGTATGGTTCTATGTTAGTAAATGCCGGATTTCACTCTAGTGGAAATCAGGTTTTATATAATGGCATGACCGGTGAGCAAATTTATTCTGATATTTACATTGGCCCAACTTATTATATGCGTTTAAAACACATGGTTAAAGATAAGATTAATTATCGCGCCAGAGGTCCTAATACAATGCTTACTAGACAACCTGTTCAAGGTCGAGCAAATGATGGTGGTCTTCGCATTGGTGAAATGGAACGTGATGGTGTATTGGCCCACGGCGCATCAGCATTTTTGAATGAATCTTTTATGGTTCGTGGCGACGAATATTATATCGCTGTCTGTAACAAAACAGGCTGTATTGCAATTTATAATGAGACATTGAATTTGTTCTTGAGTCCATTTGCTGATGGGCCAATAAAATTCTCTACAACACTAGATGGAAAAACAAATATTGATAATATTAGTAGATTTGGTCGTTCTTTCAGTGTTGTTCGTATTCCATATGCGTTTAAACTTTTGATGCAAGAATTGCAGACAATGAATATACAAATGCGAATTATTACAGAGGATAATATAGACCAGTTGATGAATATGTCATATTCTGATAATATTAATAAATTATTAAAGATAGATAATAATAAAATTGGCATTGCCATTTCTGGATATCTTCAAAGTATTCAAAAGATTCAGCAACAACCCACAAAGCAAAGACTTCCAACTCCTTCGCCAGAATTTGCCCCAGAAAGTGTATCTGATGATAGTATTCCTTGGGCTTCGGCCAGTCCAGCATACGAGCCAAATACTCCTCCATATATCCCAACCAGTCCAGTATATAATCCAAATAGTCCTCAATATGACCCCACAAGTCCAAAATTTGAACCACGTAGTCCAGAGGAAAGCCCCCCATACGCACCTAGCAGTCCAACAGAACCACCCCCAAAATTCACTCCTTATAGCCCAGATGAACCACCCCCAAAATTCACTCCTTATAGCCCAGATGAACCTCCACCAATTCAAGGTATTAAGTTAAAAAATGAAGAGGTTAAAACACAATTTGATGCGCTTCCGGAGAGAGATAAAATAATGTTAATGAAAATGGTTGCTGAAAAGAATGCAAATAAAGATAAGCAGGTAAATGAAGAGCCTGTGGTAACAAATCCGATCTCATTAAAAAAACCAGAGTCTAGTTCCAGTGATGTTACATCTATATTAAAGGTTCCTGAAGAAAAAAAATCAGATGATGATGACGATTCCTCATCAACTTCTGAGAAAAAAGGAGGTGAAATAAAATCGGTCTCATTTAGCACAGATTCAGATTCATCTTCTTCGTCTTCCGGCGAAACAAAACAGATTAAAATTTAATTGCAGTGTTTAATTTGACCTTACTTTTTTATTTATCCAAAACAATAAATAAAAAATTGAATGAAAATATTAAAGATAATGTGTTGTATAAATATAATGGCGACACAGAACTCAAGTGGATTAGTATCAACTGTTTATAAGTCTAGAAAGACGATTCTAGAACTTATGACAAAACAAAACTATGCAACTGAGGATTATTCAAATTTTAGTATTAATGAGGTGAATTCCATGCTTCAAAATAAGCAATTAGACATGCTTTTGGAAAAAAAGGAAGAGGACCCTGCTACAAAGAGGAAGAATAAAATTTATATCAGATACTATTTAGCAAAAACGCTACGACCTCAGAACATTCAGGAAATAATTGACGACCTCTTCAATTTAGAGGAGATTCTTACAAAGAGTGATACATTAATGATTATTATTAAAGACGATATGAATGAAACTATGACTAACTTATTGAAGCATATTTGGGAACAGGATGGAATTCTTATTGTTATTCAAAGCATTAAGCGTTTGCAGTTCAACATTTTAGAGCACAATCTTGTTCCTCCACATAGGGTCTTATCAAGTGATGAAGTTGCTCAAGTAAAGACCAAGTATAACATTGTCAATGATTCGCAGTTCCCAGACATTTCCAGATTTGATCCGGTGGCTCAGGTTATTGGAATAAGACCTGGTGAAGTTTGTGAGATTATTAGACCTAGCAAAACTGCAATTAATAGTTTTTATTATAGGATTTGTGTCTAATTATAAATTATAAAATTCTAATTGTATATATAATGGAAAGCTCAGACAATATTCTTGAAAAGTTAAATGCATATAAATCAAAATTTTATTCGGCTTTAGATGATTTTTCTCACTCATATGTAAATTACAAACTTTATCCTGGATACAGTGAAAATGAGAATATTTACGCAAACAATAAAGCTATTTTAGAATCTTTACAAGCGGATGTATTTGTTACCACTAACGACATTCAGAGAAATATAGATACACTTAACACTTTAATAGATGACTTAAACATTAAAATTAGTGCAGAAAAATCAAACAATAAAACTTTGCTATCTCAATTATCACAATTAACATCAAGTTCAAATGGCGCCGACTCGTTAATTGGTGAGTCTACTGAACTTTATAAAAAGCAGTGGTTATCAAATGTTACGTTGTTAATTGGAGTTTTTTTAATTTTAACAACTTTATTTAAAGTCTTTTCAAAGCCAGTTGCACAAGTTAAGAATGCAGTATAATTAAAAATACATTTTCTATATAAAATTATAAAAATGTATCATATAATTAGCAAACTTTACAAAACATATAACTTAAAAATGAAATCTCCAATTGTTCTAGCAAAGGATTTTCCAATTTTTAACAACCAATTGAAACTTTATGCGAATGAATCATTAAAAAAATCAATTAAAAAAATAGAGGACCAAAATAAAGAACAAGAATACAAAATTAAATTAATAGTGGCAAAAGCATTTAACGAGTATAATTATAAAAAAAATAACAAAAAAAATTATAACAATGAGAATGTTATAAAAATACTTATAGGTGCAACAACAATATCTTTCTCTTTATATTTAGTCTATTCTTTTTTGAAAACATAAAGAACATAATGTTTTCTTATTATATATAAATAATGGGCGAAGCCTCAAGTGACAATATTAATTCAAATCTTATTGCATTGCAAGCATTAGAAGGACAATATAGTAATAAGCTAACCGAATATGAAAGTGCATATGCCACATACATTAGCGCATTACAATCACAAAAAACTGGTTCTAGTAATTATGTTGTTTTGCCAGGACAAACTTATATGGGAACGGGAAATATTTCTGAAACTCCAAATACCACTGTATCAACATGCGAAGCATTATGTAGTGAAAATGCATTGTGTAGTGGCGCATCTTTTAATTCCACGTCAAAAGTTTGTAAATTAAGAAGTGGAAATAGTTTATTAACACCTGGTGCAACAAGTGATAATGCAATTATAACAGACATTAGACAAAAGTTAATAAATTTAGAGACAATAAATGCCCAGTTAATAGAAATAAATAATCAGATGACAACTTTATACACACAAATGCAGCCACTTGTATCAACACAGGCGGACACACTATCAAAAAATGACAAAAATTTAATGACACAATACAACACTTTAATTACTGAAAAAACAAAAATTAAAAAATTAATGGATGAATATAAAGACAATTACGCAGAATACTCAGAAAAAAGTATTTCAACCGACCAACAAAATTCTTCTTATTATTTGTGGTTAATTATAACTATTGTTTCTATTATATTGGTAATAAAGTTTATCTTTTTTCCTGAAGCAAAAGGCAATTTAGTTAGTGTTATACTTTGGACAGTTATTATTATATGCATAACATTATCAACAATTCATTTAAACAATCCATCATCATACGCTATATGGATAAGTTTAGTTGCAATTGTTTTAATGATGAAATCAAAATTGATACCTTCTATTTAATTTATAATTTGACATAATGTAAATATTTTTGTATGTATTTATATTAATGATAACCAACAATCAAAACAACAAATCAGCAACATTAAGACAAGGCTTAAATTTCAAAAATTATCAAAAAAGGATTGTTAATAATGTGGAAAAAAAAAACAAACAGCTTATTGAAGGGTTTACATCTGCTGAAAATATTAACATATCTAAAAATCTTATATCTCAGGTGGACATAGTCCAAAATGCTGCGAGAGAATTGGAAGAACTTAAGACACGTTTTTCAAGTGTTTTAAGTCGCTATCAAGTGGCAAATGCACAATTAATGTCTACAACAAACTCTTTTATAAATTCCCCTTTACCAAATAATTCAGAAGTTGGAAAAAATGTTTTTGTAAACTCAATTGTTCAAAACCCTAGTTCTGATTTTGTTGGAGCTTACGTAGATAATGCAAGCATGCCAACAATGACAAAATTGACTAAAAATACTGCTGGATATACTTTTGCTGATTGTCAACAAGCCGCTTTAGGTGCAGGAACTCAGTATTTTGGGTTGAGCCAAGCTAATGTTACCACACAGAAAGGCACATGTTCAACAAGTAACTCATTAAGCAACATAGAAAAATATGGACTTGCTGGTGTAAATTGTATTCAAGGGAGTGATAAAAATTTATATGGAGGAAACTTGACAAATGCAATATATCAAGTTCCTGATGCTCAATTTGTTGGGAACTATGGTGATAACCCTAACCGCGCAATGCCAACTTTTGCAAATGATGGAAGTAGAACATATACATATGAGACTTGCAAGGAATCCGCAATTGACGGAGGATTTAATTTATTTGGTTTACAATGGTATAGCGGAGGGAATAATGGATACTCGCAATGTGCTTTAAGTAACGATTTTACAGCTGCAACTCAATATGGACAAAGTGGCAGTCAATCTGTAAATGGAGAAGGAAAAACAGTTGGCGGCGGTTGGGCAAACGCTATTTATGAAGTTCAATCTAAAGGAACTTATATTGGTTGTTATAATGACAATGCTAATTCACCCGCAATGACTCCAGTAAATAATGGGTCTTCAACGTTTTCAGTTGATACATGCCAGCAGTATGCTATACAAAATGATTACAAATATTATGGCCTACAAGGTGGAAATGCAGGTTCATCAAAATGTTTTGTAAGTAATAGCTTAAAAGAATCACAAAAATATGGTGAATCAACTCCAACATCTAGTTTTGTAGATGGAAAGAAATATGGAAACAATCTAGTAAATTCTGTTTATAAAATTGCAGAAATGGGATTCCCTCAATATATGGGAAAAGTTGGTCACATTAACAATGATGGTTCATTATCAGAATATCCATCATCAATGATTAAAACAGTTAACAATGCGCCAACCATTATTGATAATGACATCAGTTGTTCGCCAGATATTACAAATATTAATAGCATTCAGTGGAAAAATTTTAATAAAATTAGTAATATGACACCAAATACAAAATGTGGACTAGGAACTGCAATTCAAGCAGACCAAAACTCAGTTGCAGAGTTAGGAAAACTATTAGAAGAAATTTCAGCAAGGATTATTTTTGTTATTAACTATTTAGAAGGTCTGGATTCTAATATAATTTCTCAGGTGGGTCTAAATAAACAATCATTAGACTCAATGATAAAAGAATATAATGAATATAACAGAAAATTTTTACAATATAAAACTTATGAATTTAAAAATATAACCGGTATATTGTCAGAAAGCGGCGTTGTTACCAAGCAAGAAAATTATACATATATTTTATGGACTACTTTAGCGGTTACATTTATAATAGCTTCTCTCGCAATGATTAGAAAAACGTATCAATAAGACGTAAAATTCACTAAAGTATATTGAATATATTATCTTAGTATATTCTATATAAATGATTATTACTAAAGAAGATGATAGTGCAGAATTAATTGGAGATATTCAAAATCTTCAAAATATAGAGTTAGATTTATATGATACTTTAGAAAAGGGCATTGCAAACAATACATTAACCGATGCAGACAAAACAACTATAATTGATCAAATTAACAAGGTATCTGACATGAGAATCAATTTATTTAATAATCTTAACAATTTAAATCAACATTATCAAGGAAGTGTTGTATCAAGTGGCTCTGTAATTCAAAATCAAATTAATGCTCTTAATGTGGTTGAAAATGAATTACGACAATCTGCGGCAGTTTTTAATGTAATCAAAAATCAAAAAAATAATATGCAAAGAATGGTTGAAATCAATACTTATTATGGAGAAAGATACGCTAATCATAAAAACATAATGAAAACTATAGTATATTTTTGCATTCCAATAATTTTATTAACAGTTTTAGCAAATATGGGGTTTCTCCCTAGAAGCATTTATGCATTTTTAATAATAATTTTATCTATTGCAGCAATAATTATAATTGGTGTAAAATTAATAAGGTCATTATCACATGACAATATGAACTATCAAGAATACACCTGGGGAACACAAGCGCCAACTACGCCTTCAATTGATACAAGTGACTCTAGAGGAAAAAATCCATGGTTTAGTATTGGAGCTAGTTGCGTTGCTCAAGAATGTTGCGATGATGGGTTTACTTACGTTCCATCACCAACAAATAAATGCGTTGCTAATAAAAATTTGCCTTCTGGGTTTACTCCTTACAACCCAAACCAAGCAGCGAGTGTTTCTTATCCCGCACCAGGAACTGCAACTTTTAATGGACTTCTAGGAAGCACTATTTAGAATAAGATTCAAAATTAAAAAATGCGGCTTCTACTCAAAGTGGAACATCTGTTTATAGATCTTTTTAAATTGTTTAATGGAGAAATTATTTTAAATTGTATTATTAAAAAACTAATAATAATAATATAATATAACATCAATGTCATTAAATCAAAATCAATTAAACAGTCTAGCTTTACAACAACAACAAACAACGGCACAAGTTAATAGTCTAATTTCAAAATCCGCTGACGCATTAACGTGTGGACCAAGTTGTCAGAAAACAAGAATGGCTGATAAATTACACCAAAATTTTTTAAACGCTCAAGCAAACGTTGAGACAGCACCATTTAAATTACAGGAAGCAGAACAACAATATTACACATTCACACAAGGAACTGCTGGTTATGGTGCTGTTCGTTCAAACGCGTTTTCTCAGCAAGCAACACAAGCAACAGAATCTGCCACAACAACATTTCAAACGGGATTTGATGATGCTACATATTTAAATGCAATATACAACACTTTGAGCACTACTTATCAAAATACGTTTGAATTATTAAAAAAATACTTAGAGGATAATGCTGAATTGCAAGACCAAATAAATGAGATAAATACAGACACTGTTACAAATGACCGAAAAACTTATTACGAAAGTCAAGGATATGATAAATTAAAAAGCTGGTATAAGTTGTTTGCGTGGATATATTTTTTTCTTTTAATAATTTATTTTATTGGAATATTTTTGGCTGGCAGCAGTTATAGTTTTATTGCCAAATTTGGAATACTTATTGCGCTCATAATATATCCATTTGTAATTAACTACGTTGTTATGTTCGTGTATAATAGCTTACATCGTATTTATAGTTTGTTACCCAAAAATGCTTACATAACTTTGCAAAAAAGTTAATTAATTTAGACTTTGTAATATTTTTATACCTTTTAACATTTCAATATTATATTATTATATTATTATATTATTATAAAATGTGTTGGAATCAACATGTATCATTAAACACTTTTTTATTTAGTATCTTTGTATTGTTGCTTATTATATACAATAACGCTTTTACGCAGTACAAGATTAAATATTTAAATAATCACTGGATTTATCTTTTCTTTGCTTCATTCATATTTATGCAATTAATAGAATTTTTCATTTGGAGAAACGTTGATAATAAATTTTTTAATAATATATTTTCTACAATGGCTGCGTTACTAATTTTTTTACAGCCAGTGGCGAGTCTCATGTTGCTATCAAATGTTCCACTAAGAAATACGTTATTAATGATATATATAACAACTGCAGTGCCTTATTTTATTTACAAGATTTCAACCAAAACTATGTATTCAACAGTAAGTAGAGAAGGGCATCTTAATTGGTTATTCTTTAACAATAACTTATTACCATTTTTATGGTGGTTATTTTTCTTTTTATTTAGTTTATTCTACGAGAGACAATGGTCTGGTTTCTTATTTGGATTTTTATCTATGTGTATATTTTATTATAATTTTGCAAAGCAACGCACATTTGGTTCAATGTGGTGTTGGATTGTAAATTCAATTATGATTTATTATGCAGCTTATTTATTAATTTATTTACCATTTTGCGTGAAATGAATAAAAAATATATAAATTTAAAAAATATAATTATATATTTTAACTCGTGATTATCTACAATTTAATTGCCCAAGTCATCAACTTCATTGGATTGGTCCTGGTCTGGATAAACAATTTGAACATTTAACCACCCATCCTTCTTTGATTTGCCAAATTTCTTATCCATGTATTCACACAGTTCAACTCCCTTAGGAGCTTTTCTGTTACCTTGTTGCTCCTGGAACCAAATCTTGAACTGTTCACACAACTCTCGCTTGCCAATTCTCTTGCCCTCTTTTCTGGCAACCATTTCACTCACAAATCCTGAAATGTGATCCTGTCCTTGACGATATTTATTAGACGCTGCCATGACAATATCGCAGTTTTCTACTACACCTTGAGTCTCAAAAGCGCGCTTTACAAGCATGCTCGCAAATACTGGAGACCATGATGGAAGCTTTTCCTTCAATTTGGGGTCCTTGGGGAATTGATATTCGCTATCATCTTTTGGGTCCTCAGGATTTACAAATTTTGACATGAAATCGCATAAACGAATACGTCTCCACGTTCCATCGTCGTTGCTTCCTACCTCAAACAACATATTTAAACAAACCACCAAATGGAATTGTATGCTAAACTTTTCTGATTCGCAATACAATGCACGAGCTGTCATTGATGAATCACCAGTAAGCTGTTTCATCATACCCTCATTTATTTTTGTTTCCTTTGAAGGCTCTTGCATAACTGCATAACGCACACCTTTCAATTGCATAACCTCCGAAGAAGTTCCACCAACACCAACTCGCTTTTCAGTAACAAGTGTTACAGGAACAATTCCAGCATATTCACCAAGAGTCAACGCCATCAAATCAGTCAACAACGATTTTCCGTTAGATCCATTTCCACGATAAATGTTGAACGTTTGGTTAATATTCTCACCAATAAGAACAGACGACAAATGGTCCCACATATATCTGTTAAGAGATTTAACTGGAAATAGTTGTTCCATAAATGTTATAATCTGGCTAGCAATCGCACCATCCCTTTCTGCGTTGAATGCGTTATAGTGAATTCCTGTCGTCTTGGTGATATAATCTTGAGGATAACCATCGCGGAAAATCTTGTTCTTCAAATCAACTACGCCATTTGTGAAGCAAAGCAGGTATCGGTTCTCGTCCATTTTCTTGACAAATTCCTCATCATAGAAGATTTCTGCGGCCTCCCTAAAAATGTTGCTCTTGTCAGCAGTCTTTTTTAATTTACACGACAATTCCGAAACGTGTCTAATCTTCTTTTTAAACTGCTCATATCTTTCGTCAGTAGATTCAAATGCGGACATTTGATTAATATAAACCTTTTGCTGATTCTGATACAAATTATACATTTCTCTTGATATTGACAAACGCAAGGAGTGCCCCAAATCTCGCTCCCAATGATGATTTCTGAAAACAAACCATGTTTTGTTTGCAATACTGCTGCAAATATACTTGTCCTTGAACATCTGATGCAAAACCATTGCAAAGTCATAATCAGTAGGAGTGTTAATAGTCTCCTCTAAGAAATGCTGAACAGTGTTTTGCTTCACTTTTTGATATTCCTCAAACGCGTCTTGCTTTGCCCAATACAAAATGGAACGCTTTGTGATTCCGTCCGGTCTATGTCTAAAATCCTTCTTCCATCTCACATACAAATCTGGAATCGTTTTGTAATCAAAATCACTAGCCTTACTGCGCAACATGACCCATGACAGGAAGAGACGTTCATCTGTATGCTTTAAACCAAACGCGACCATTGTGTTCAAATTATGAGAACCTGGTTCATAGTATTTTGCAGGTAAAATCTGCGTGTATTCATGAACTTCCTTGATATTATACTCGCTCAAATTCATGTCCTTGAATACATTATCAACCGCGCGTTGCAGCATTTCTGCGTTTTTTATGTCCTCCAGCGAAATGGTTTCTGCTTCATCATTATCATAAGACACAAGCAACTTCAATTTAGTGTTTGATGTAACAGTTCGCTTTGGTTTTATTTGACTTTTCATTTCTTCATATTCTCCTTTAATCTTTGGATTCAACTCAAATACAGTATGCTCAGAATATCTTGCAGAAACCTTATGCAAATCTTTTGAAATTTTAAATGAGGTTTTAATATCCTTCTCATCCATCATAAACTCGCTATCTGATGAATCATATGTAATTGAATAATATTGCGTCAATTCATACGCCATATTTCCTGGTTTTCTTGAACCAAACACCTGCCAATTTGTGGTGCCTTTGCTGATTCCCTCATCCAAAACAGCCTCCCAACTATTAATAATAGGAAGGTCCCAAATCTCGTGAATCTTGGTCAAAACCTTCTTACGCAAAAGCATCTGCAAAGAATGTTCCATTTTAATACCAATAATTATATGAACACCATCTTTTGTCAATGATTTATCGGCTAACCTGTTTACGTCTGGTTTTTCAAAAACATAAATTGGAAACGGCTTATTCTCTTCAAAAATAAAGAATTCCTTAAGTAGTTCCAAATACACCAAATTAATTATATCAATAATATGGTCCTTTGTATGCTGTCTGGTTTCAATATCGTAACTATATCTGAAGTCAAAATCAAGCAAAATTGGGCCGCCCGTTTCCATTTGCTTTTCTGTTAAATATTCCATTTTTCTATTGACAAACACTGCTTCATGATAAAGGGACCAAAATGTTGGTTCCATTTCTTTTGGAATTATATATGAACCTCCATAAATACCTAGTTCTTTGCTGGGGATTCTTGTATGAGTTAATGAAATATTCACCCCTTCGCGTTTTTCCGAGTTAGCATTATGCTTTGAAAGAAATTCATTTAAATCTTTGAAATGCGTTTGTTGAGGGTCCATCTTTGTTGTTGGTATTATATGTTGATATTTTTCTATTTCGTTTTTTTTTATTAATTACAATAAATTCAACATACATAGTTTAACCAATATCTTATAATATTATTACTGAAATATATATAGAAATAATACAATATATTTTATAAATATGTCTTCCGAAAAAACAACAGTCCTAACAAAGGATACTATAACTAGATTGTTGCGTGATATAAAAGGTATTATGAAAAACCCACTGACTGAAAATGGAATTTATTACACACATGATGATACTGATATTTTGAAAGGATATGCATTGATTATGGGTCCTTCAGACACACCTTATTTTGGAGGTAATTATTTTTTTGAGATTAACTACCCTGCAAATTATCCACATAGCCCCCCGCAAGTTGTTTACTGCACAAATGGTGACAATATTCGTTTTAATCCTAATCTTTATAAATGTGGAAAAGTGTGTGTTTCTATTTTAAATACATGGCGAGGAGAACAATGGACATCTTGTCAAACTATATCCACGCTTTTGTTAACACTTTGCACACTATTATGTGAAAACCCACTTTTAAATGAACCAGGTGTTACAACAACACATAATGATTTTAAAAATTACACAAAGATTATTGAATACAAGAATATTGAAATCGCCATTTTAAAAATGATTAATAGAGTGCCAGGTGTTTATCCTGAAAAGTTTGATTTTTTTTACTCAATTGTAAGGGAGAATTTCATTAAAAATAAAGATTCGCTTTTAAAGTATTTAGAAGACAAAGCTCGTGAAAATTCAAAAGCAGAGCAAATTACTACTAGCATTTATGGCATGAACGTTACAATAAATTACCCTAATCTTTTAAATTCATTTAAGGAATTAACTGAATATATAAATTGAAATTTGTCAAGAATATTAATGTTTAAAATAAAATTGAATTAAATAAATAATGTAATGTATTAATATATAGCCAATATGCACTTCTGTAGTTCATGCAAAAATATGTATTATATTCGTATTGATAGTGAAAACCCTAATAAACTTGTTTATTATTGTAGAAACTGTGGAAATGAAGACTTAAATCTTGATGTTGATAATATTTCAGTATCAAAAATTCAAGTCTCAAAAGGCGAGCAAAAATTTAACCACATCATTAACAAATATACCAAGCTTGACCCCACACTACCAAGAGTTAGCAAAATATTGTGCCCAAATGCTGAATGCGAGACAAACACTCAAAAAAAGCCCAGAGAAGTTATTTACATTCGCTATGACGATGTTAATATGAAATACATATATATGTGCTCAACTTGTGACACAGTTTGGAAAACAGATGATCAGAATTAATTTACTGTTGGCCTGTTGCAAATTTAGAAATATTATAAAAAACTTAAAATCATTTTTTATAAATCATTTATAATAAAAAATTGATTCAAGTTATTTAAAAGTATCTTTACTTAATATATCAAAGCATGATTCGCAAAGACAAAGAACCTTTATATTCTGATTCAGAATCTGATGAGGAGGAACTTGATGAAAATGAAGAGGAACAGGAGGAAGTTACTGAGGAGCAAGATGATCCAGAAGAAGAGGAAGAGCAGGAAGATCAGGAAGAGTCCGATGATGATGAAAATGTAGAAGAAAAAAGTGTAGCAGATGAAGAAGAACATGATAATGAAAGTGACAACGAATACTCTGCTAAAAATATTCCTCAACTTGGTGGAACAAATGAGGATGAAGATGAAGATGAAGATGATTACGATGATGATAATTCACCATATTTACAAAAATTTAACGCAGAGATTAACCGAAATTACATTGTAGATTTTCATCCAGAATGCACTATTAATAATTATGACGAGATTAACGCACTAACATTTGTTGTTCGTGATAAAAATAACAACATCGTTGATGAATTGCATAAAACCATTCCATTTATGACAAAATATGAGCGAACACGCATTATTGGTCAGAGAGCTAAACAAATAAATTCTGGTGCTAAGGCGTTTGTTAAGGTTCCTGAAAATGTTATTGATGGGTATTTAATTGCAGAACTAGAGCTTTATCAAAAGCGTATTCCATTTATTATTAGACGTCCTTTGCCTGGAGGTGGATGCGAATACTGGAATCTGAAAGATTTGGAAATAGTGTCCTTCTAGACAAAATATAAAGATTATAGTTTAAATATTTATATTTAATAAATAAATATGGAAGAACACAAAGTTATATTGTTTTGTGTATATCATAAAAGTTTTCATGAAACTAAACCAGATAGCAATATTTTTTATTTTGGTGTTAATGAAATATATGAAAAACACAAAGACAGAGACAACATAATTTTGGAATACGAATTAGAAAAATACAATCCTTTCTTACAAAAAAGGGGTTATATGGAAACCTCTGCATATTTACATGTTTATTGGAACAACTTATATAAAGATAAGGAAATGATTGGATTTTATCAATATGACATGAAAGTTAATACTAATTTAAATTACCTTGAAAAAGACACCATTTATCTATTAAACTCCGGAAGAAAAATTGTTGAAAATAATAAATGGAATCATTTTATGTTTCCACAATACAGGAATTTGAATTTTTTGATTAACAGTTATAACAAACACTTCAGTAAAGATTATTCAATAAATTCTTTGGAGAATTTGCCATTAACTCTATGGCAAACAAATATTTATCCTATTAAAATTTATGAAAAATTATGTAAATGGTTAGAAGTATTAGTAGAAGATATTTATCCATGGTCAAATCAACCACCATATGAAACGCATTTTGGAAGCATTGGAGGTTACACAGAAAGAGCGTTGGGAATCTTTAACGCATTTGAAATATATGAAGGTACAAAATATAGCAATTTAGAAATAATGTCTATTAAAAATAACACTGAAATTGTTAAAGAACAATACAATATTGAATCATTTTTAAATAATTATAGTCAAGACATTCACGCCAAATTTATTGAGAATATAACTGGTGATTATGATGATGCAAACTATTCCATGTTTAAAGCTCAGTGTTATTTGAATGGAATTTTTTATACATGCGAAAGAATAAATAAAAATGGGAAAAATGGATTGTATTTTAAAAGAACATGTGATAACAAACATACTGAATGTGCTTTTGATATAGAAGGCGAGGACCCCAGAATATTCACATTAAATGAAAACGTTTATGTTGTGTTCATTTGCATTTCACCTTATATGAACCAAAAAAGATGCATTGGTATATCTTCATTTGATAAATGGAACCCTGTTTTTTTGCAAGTAGAAAATATGAATAAAAACGACATTGAAAAAAATTGGGCTCCATTTGTAAAAGACAATAAATTATACTTTGTTTATAATTACGACCCTCTAGTAATACTTCATTATGATTTTAATCCGAATGGTATATGCACAGTTGTTTTCAAACAAAACAATTGTATTTTGCCAATTAATACATCAACTACATATTTAAGAGGTGGTAGTAACTTAATTCATTATAAAGACGAATACTATATAGGCGGGTGTCATTCAAGAATTTTAAAAGAGAGTTTTGAACATTATACCCATATTATTTTATTAAATACAAATACATGGGAATTAGTTTATGTCTCAAAACCAGTAATGTATATTTACAAAATAAAAGATAAATTAAACGCTTTTTGGGTTTATCCTGGATACAAAAAGCAGATGGATACGTTTAATAATATTTTAGTGGATAAAACACCGCATATAATACAAGATCCTATAAGTTTATACATAAAAGATGAAAAATTTTATATGAGTATAAATGTTAGAGATTGTGTTTCTTTATTATATGAGTTATCATTTTCTAATTTATTTGATTTTATAAAAACCAATAACAATGTTGGATACTATGATAACTATATAAAAGATACAATAATTAAAATATAGAATTTTTTCAAATTATTTTATTATCTAAAAATAGTTTATTTTTTTTTGCATCATTATATCCATTTTCAAATAAATCGTTAAAATTGTATTTTGATCTAGAAAAAAGAGTTGTGTAATCAGAAATATTTGAACGAAGTCTCAATAACTTTTCTACATATGTTTTTTGAATATTTTCTTGATTATCATCTTTCCACATTTCCGGAGTTATATGTAATGTTGGTTTAATTACATTCAAATATGGATACTTGCTAAACCCTCCATCAAACGTGTTCATATTCTGATATTTATTCAAAAAGGTTTTACCTGTTATATAAGGAATATGAGAACTAGCAATACAGCAATTTAACGCATCTTCCAAAGTATTAAAATCCGAAAATATAAGAGTCTTTATTTTCATGTTTTCAAAATTTGTTACTCCAATAAACAATTTTTTCAAGTCAAAATCATCTTCAGAATAATTATTTAACAATTTGTATTTAATAATATATTCCAATTCATTAATTGAAATTGCATTATTCAATTTATCATCCAATATTTTAATAACTAATTCTAGAGGGTCGTGTTTAAACGTCATAAATAATGAATTCCATGCACCCGCAGACGCTCCTGAAAATATATAATTGTCTAAGTTAAAATTCTCCTTAATAAATGCACTAGTTCCTAGCATATAAAAACCTTTGAATCCTCCAGGTGAAATAGAAATTAGCTTCTTATCATTAATATACTTTTCGTCTTTTAAATACAAAGTATGCTCTTTGCACAACCATTTATTTTCATTTGAATTTATATTTATACAATCATCGTTTATTGAAAATGAATTAATTAATTTTGGTAAAATTATATGTCTTCCGATTAGCTTTGTTGAAAACATTTTATTTAAAAATAAAATTAACATTGTTATAATATATATTAACTTGATTAACATTTAATATTATTTGTTATATTTTTTTTTGTTATTTTCAAAAATTAACAAATAGTTAAATATGTCCTCAAAAGAATTCTAAGATAATATCATCCAAAACTACCCACTATAAATTTTCATAAAAGTTAATAAAATAATATTTGTATACTTTAATAAATGAAACTTGACACATTTTCGTTAGTTTTTAAATTATCACTCTTAGTAACGCTTATTTTAAGTTTTTATATTTTTTTACGTTCCGTATTTTATAAAGACTATGAGAAAAGAAGACTTTTTGATGCATGGCAATTTCCAATGTTATTAGCATTGTATATTGACGCTGTGTATATTATAAAACCTTAAGCAATAATCGTTTATTATTTTTAAATCAAATATTTACAAATAATAATATATTTAATGAAAGTTGCATTATGTTTTATAATTAGTTACGCACATATTGTAAACAAAGAACAAATTTGGATTGATTGGATAGAACCAAATAAGGATATTATTAACGTATATTTTCACTATAAAAATTATTCACAAATTAAATCAGAATGGATTAAAAAACACGCATTACATCCAAAATGTATTGTTGAAACAGATTATATGCACGTTGTTCCGGCATATTTAGCATTAATGTCTTTTGCAATAAATCACGACGAACAGAATCAATGGTTTTGCTTTCTAACTGATTCATGTGTTCCAATTATGTCTCCTTTAAAATTCCGTGAATTATTTCTTGAGAATTATTCAAAAACTATTATGAGCTGGAGAAATGCATGGTGGAATACAAAGTTCTGTAAACGAGCAAACCTGCAATTATTAAAGGAAGAATTTCATTTGGCAAATGATCCCTGGTTTGTAATGAAGAGAGAAGATGCAAAGAAAAGTATTGCATATTCAAACGTTAATGCTCATATTTTCAAAACAATATGCAGCGGAAGTGTCGCAAATGAAAGTGTATTTGCAATAATGTTACACACTTTTAATGAACTTCAAAATGTTAAATCTTGTGTTACGCATGCAACTGATTGGTCTAGAATGACAAGTGCTACAAGTCCTCATGTTTTTAAAGAAGGAAATACTGTAGACATGAAGTTTATTACGACTTCTACGGAAACAAATCGCTATGCAATGTTTTTGAGAAAAGTGGATAAGTGTTTTCCTGACAATAAGTTATTAGAATTTATTTATAAGAAAGATGAAAACGAATTGAAAAGGCGTTCAAAGGTTGCAATGTTAGAGAGAAAGTTATTTTTTCTCTCACTGTTTAATAAAATTGTGATAAACTTTAAACGTTATGGCCATTTCTTGGTAGTATTGCCTTTTATAATTTTTTTTTTGCGACTGAATTCTTCATTCCGTCTCTTTTAGGTCGGTTTCTACTTTTTCAGCATAAATTTCAGAATAAGAAGTTCCCCATATCTTAAATGCTGTCATATAAAGGCGTTCTTCTCCCACCAATGAAGCATTCCAAGATGTGATAAAACCATCGTGCCAATTGCCGTCTTTTTCTTGGGTTATGCTTTCTATTTCAAATGCTTTTGATTTATCAACTACACCCTTAAAAATCTTATATATTTTATCTCCAGGTTTCAAGTCCATTTTATGCATATTATTATGTCAATCATTTAAATTGGTATAATAGATAACTTTTTCTCTCTTGGATTGGATTCTAAAAGTTAGAAAGTTGGTTGATATTTGGTTCTAATAAGGAAAGTATCAACGTTTATGTGTCTTGGTTTTGAAACACAGAAGGTCTTTAAATAGTCCAGAAAATAATATATATTTCAAAAAGTGAACTTAAAGACCCTGGCGGAAATTTCGAATAAAAAAGGGGCAAAAGTGTTTCCAAAATTCAAAAATGGACAAAAATAAATGTCCAATTTTCAAAAACGGAAATACTTTATGAAAAAAGGGTCAAAAATTCGCCATTCTGAGCATTATGGTCTGGCCCACCAAAAAAATCATTTAAATTTTGTTACGATAATTTTTTAGTATTTTTGGCGAAAAAAACTTAGGGGTTTTTTCTATTGCTATATTAAGCAATGTTTGTCAATGAAATCTCCCCAAATAAACCCCTGATTTTTTTATGCGAAAAGTGTCACTTTAATACGTATAATAAAAAAGATTACACAAGACATCTTAACACGAAAAAACACATCGGCAATATTTGTCAAGGTTTTTCAATGGATTTTACCCAAAAAAACCCAACATCATCTTATGCTTGTGAGTGTGGAAAGAGCTACAAGGACTCATCAGGATTATGGAGACATAAGAAAAAATGCAGCGAATCCGTAAAAAATGAATCAACCGAAGAAGAAACCGTTGCACCAACTACAGATATGTTTATGAAATTATTAAACCAAAATATGGAACTCATTAAACAAAATCAAGAGTTCAAAAACTTATTGGCGGAACAAAACAAAAATATGTTTGAAATTGCAGGCAAAATTGGAGGCAATATGAACAACTCTAATAATACAACTAATAACAATAACACAAATAATTTTAATTTACAATTCTTCTTGAATGAACAATGCAAAGATGCGCTCAATATTGGCGACTTTGTTGAACAGATAAAGCTACAGTTGTCAGATTTGGATATGATTGGCAGAGTTGGCTACGTAGAGGGGATGAGCAAGATCTTCTTGCGGAACTTAAAAGCACTTGATGTCTTCAAAAGACCCATTCATTGCAGTGATTTGAAGAGAGAAACATTGTATATTAAAGATAAGGATTCTTGGGAAAAAGAGAACGGTGAAAATATCAAGATTACACGTGCTATAAAAGAAGTTGAACACAAAAACATTAAACAACTCCCTAAATGGAGAGAAGAAAACCCCACAGCAGAAGATAGTGAAACTAAGAAACATATGGAATATCAGAACATCTTATTAGAAGCTATGGGCGGTTCCACATTAGAGGATGATGATAAAAAGAGAGAAAAAATAATAAGAAATATTGCAAAGGAAGTTGTTATTGAGAAAAAATAATATATATTTCCGAAAAGTGAATTTAAAGAACCTGGCGGAAATTTCGAATAAAAAAGGGTCAAAAGTGTTTCCAAAATTCAAAAATGGACAAAAATAAATGTCCATTTTTCAAAAACGGAAATACTTTATGAAAAAAGGGTCAAAAATTCGCCATTCTGAGCATTATGGTATAAAAAAGTTTTTAAACCCAAAAAAAATTGTGATGCTAAAATTTAAGTATTTTTATGAAAAAGCTTTAGGAACTTTTTTCACTAGCCTATATATGGCTAGTTTGGCTAGTTCAGAAGTTCCAAAAAGTTCCGTAAATTTTTATTGTAAAAAATGTGACTATAATACATGTCGTAAAAGCCAATATGAAAGACACATATTGACACCAAAACACCAAAATGCTAGTAAATGCTATGTTTTGGCTAGTAAAAAAGTTCAAAAAAAGTTCCTTTGCAATTGTGGTAAGGAATATAAGCACGATTCTAGTTATTATAAGCATAAGAAGGTTTGTCCAGAAAATTTAATTACTGCAAGCGAATCAAATTTACAAGAAACTTACGTGCCAACACCATCAAATGATATTGTCGCAATATTATTAAACCAAAATATGGAATTAATAAAACAAAATCAGGAATTCAAAGACTTGATTTTAGACCAAAATAAAAAAATAATGGAAATTGCAAAGGAAGGAAAGACCATTAACAATAACACAACTAATAATAACCAATTTAATTTGCAGTTGTTTTTGAATGAACAATGTAAGGACGCTCTCAATCTAAAAGACTTTGTGGACCAAATTAAACTGCAATTGTCGGATTTGGATATGATTGGTAGAGTTGGATACGTTAAGGGAATGAGCAAAATCTTCTTGCGGAACTTGAAGGAGCTTGACGTATGCAAAAGACCAATTCATTGCAGTGATTTGAAGAGAGAAACATTGTATATTAAAGATAAGGATTCATGGGAAAAGGAAAATGGAGAAAATGTGAAAATTAAGCGCGCTATAAAAGAAGTTGAACACAAAAACATTAAACAACTCCCTAAATGGAGAGAAGAAAACCCCACAGCAGAAGATAGTGAAACTAAGAAACATATGGAATATCAGAACATCTTATTAGAAGCTATGGGCGGTTCCACATTGGAGGACGATAATAAAAAGCGCGAAAAAATAATAAGAAATATTGCAAAGGAAGTTGTTATTGAGAAAAAATAAAATTTTTTATTTTTTATACCTTTCATAATATTTATTGATTTTTATTACTTTTCATTGTTCTAATACGTATCCATAATCAGATGTGAATATTTCTCAACTTTACTTTTTTCCTTTATCTTGCCATTCTTAAAGCGGTCAAACTTTACTACTGTGATACGAATACATGGGCGAAACCGAGGTTCATTGGGAGATATTCCTCTTATGGTTGCGTATCCAGACCTAATATAGTGGTTATCGTTCAAGAATCTAACGACGAATCTTGAGGTATCATAAGGGAAATCCATTAATTTATCTCGTCTATACTTTTCTACTAACATATTTATACGAGGGTCGTTCTTTGGTATTTGAAATATTAGTTTGCCATTTCTCTCTTTAACATGATTTGAATATGTTAAAATATTATAGACAATATCCATCGGAAGTTTGGAGAAGTCTGGCATAGTGTCTTGGTTTGTGATGTTGATTGTCCAGCAATTGATAAAAGTGTTTCAATTTTTTCCTGTTAAAAATGAATGTGAAATAAGAATGTTCAAGAATTAGATTCAAACACCTCAAAAGATATAAACTTGCTGTCTCTGTGAAAATCGTGAAATTGAACATTAATAAATTTTACATTTGCGTGAACTTTTTTGTCTTTAATTTTTTCACTCATTTGTAAAAGAAACTGACTTAATTCAAGTACTTCTGTCGCTCTTATATTCATTGAGTGCATTTTATTCATTGCCTCTAGTTCAGATGAAATAAATATACTTCCAATCTTTTGTATAGCAAATAACATTGCTATTTTTGTATGTATTTCAGGAGCCAATGAATAACACTGAATTAGTTTTAAAATTGTATTTGACAGTCGGTCAACGTCATATGTTGGAAATTCTGATAAAATCCCATATGATTCTGGGAAAACAATTGCATGAAAATCAATATTTTCTTTTTCAACAGCTTCTTTTATATTTTTATTATTGCCATTATTTATAAACTTAAATATGTTAAATCCCAAACGTTGTATAGCCGGCGCACGGATTTCGCGCTTTCCCAATGTCATATTTGTAGATGTAGATGTAGATGTAGATGTAGATGTAGATGCACATGATTCACAGGATAATTCCATTTTATATCTTGATTTGTAGTTACTGAACAATTAAATAAAATGATTTCATTTTTTTTTAAATAAAAAAAATAAAATTAAAAACTTTTAGTGGTCTAACTTTCCGGAGCATATTTACAATTATCGTCTTGGACAATCTTTTCATAGTGATATTTATTGGCGTCCAAGTAACTTTTAACCGAATTTGCATATTCATCATAAAATTCTTCAACGTTTCTTGCAATAACCCATAAAGAAATTTTAGAGGGAACAGTAATTATGCTGTATTGATACTGATCGTTTTTTTCCTCACCCAACTTCACAACCCAATATGGACCATCAAATGGTGTTCCTTGTAAATATACAGTAAGTTTTCCAGGTTCACTTGCATTCTTATAATAAGCGTATCCTGAAATCTGTTCTAAATTTACATTCTTATCTAGTTGAGAATTTAACACACTGACGCTTCCATTTGACAATATACCATAGTCGGCTGTTAAACAAGTTCCGTATCCTTGAAAGATTTCATTAGTAGGTGCACCCAAAACCTGATACCAACGACCAGTATATTTCTCAACATCTAATTCTGGAACTGTTACAGGACCAAACGCTGATACAGTAGCAAACAAAAAATATAAGGTTTTCACAATATTCATTATATATTATAAAAACAGTTTATTTTTATATTGTTTTATTTCTTTGATTTTCTTATTTATTGTTTCTTGTTTTAACACTTCCATCTATTGGCGCATTCAATACAAGTTACAAATGTTGTCATTGGCTCATCTGCTGACCTTGTCTGCATCTGATAATATGAGCACTTATTTGAATGACACTTGCGACATTTGAATGTGTCCGTCATTGCCTCCTGTTGCGTGTCATACTTGGATTTGTCCTTCTTAATCTTAGCTTTAATAAGCGCGTCCCACTTCTCTGGTTGCATTTCTTGATGCGTCATAAATGCAAGATTTTTTACAGTAACGGTTCCATCCTTTACCGACGTTAGAAGAGCCTGCTTTCCTAAGTTAATATAGATTGTTCGCAACCGGTCCAAATAAATTTGCACGTAATATGGGTTGTCCCACTTCTTTACAACTTTGCGATTATTGGCCTCCTTCAACGCATAATTGTAAATTCCTTTTTCCAAATTGATGGCCTTCTTTTCGCTTTCAAGAAGTTCTTGAAGTTTGCCGCGAATATTATTTCTAAAATATTCAGGATTATCAATCTTGCGCATGTTATAAGATATATACAATTATTATGTTTATATCTTAATCAATTTTTATTTTTACCACCTTTAAGCCCTTTGGGCGACAGTCGCTTTGCTTAAAGGTGTTACCAAAGGAATGACATAGTTCTTTATATTATTTTTCTGTAAACATTTATTCTTTTACAAAGACAGTTTATGCTTCATCTTCTTCACTACTTGAATCGTATTCTTCTTCACTAAGTTCCGAACCAATATCCTCAAGTTCCAAGTTCTCTTCCTGACCTTCCTGTTCTTCTTCGTCCTCTTCATCATCTTCATCATCATCACTTCCATATTCCTCTTCTTTATCATCACTGCTATCACTATCAACAACAAAGCCATCCTTTAAATATCCATGTTTAGTCTTCTTAGAAGCAGGAATACTATCAAGTTCATCCTCTTCTTCCTCATCTTGCTCACATGTTGCAGCCAAATCCTCAAATCCTCCAAACAACTTCTCATACATCTTTTCCCAGAGCTCCAATGAGAGCGAAGTTAGTTCCCAATTATTTTCATCCTTCTTAACACTGCATACAAGCGCACAACTTCCAAAGAATAATACAGTGTCTACTGGTGGGGGGAAATCATATTTATTTTCAGAATTTGCCTTGCCTTCAGCCTTAGCAAATACAGCAACAACGTATTTCTTGCCATCCATTTTAACACCCCATTCAGTCTGTTTTACAAAACCATCAGACTTCTTGAATCCACACTTCTTATATAATTCATCTTCTTTGTATTCTTTAATTGTGAGAGATTTCAAAGAAGCAGATTTATCAACGATAATTACGGAGATATTTTGGGCCATGTCCAAGTATAATAAATCATTGTGAATAGGTTTAAATAGTTTCGCATATAAATATAAAAGTCTTAATGACTACTAAAATATATATTAAAGACTTTGATACCATTTCATTAAGGAAAAAGTTATCAAAATTGGATGAGTATTTTAGGAATAAGGAAATTACAGTTGAAATGGTTTCACCTGAAGGATTGTTTACAATTGAAGATAATAAATTATTTAGATTGAAACCCGTTGACAAGAAGATTATTGAGTGTGAATTTGAAGGTTTTACACTATTGTTTGATAATAGTTATTTTGAAAAGGAATTTGTATTCTCTCACGTTCCATATGACCATATAATAATTGATGTAGTAAAATTCTATTATGGAGAGGAAAACTTGGGTAAGAAATCTTTTTTAAGATTTGTCGTTGAAGGAATATATGACAATTGTTTGGAGGTTGATAAATCAAAAGATAAGTATTTTGGGTTTTTGCCAACTAATTTTTATTTTTTAGCAAACGAAAGTTTTGATAATGTTTTGGTTAAAAAAGAACTTAATGTGTTTTTATCTATGTTAAAGTAATATCATATTATTATATGCTATTTTGGACATTACAAATTACTGTTATTTCTATTATTTTAATATTTCTTGTTCATCATCTAATACTTTTTTTTAAAAGTACATTAACTGTTCCAAAAGTAAAAGATTTAGTTAACGCACCAGCGCAAAAGTATGAAAATATTTATAATACTATTTCTTCAAGAGACTATACAGATAATTTGTTACCAAGCAACGATGGATTAGTTCCGACACCTCTTCACGACGTTAAATCTATGAAGGATGAATTGAAAAGTTTTTTAAAAAGCAAAGCAATGTCTAGTGATGTAGGAACTACAAATATAGCAACTCTAGATTCAGTTTCATATTCATCGCCTAATTTTTCAAGTTACTAATATTTTATAAAATACCAAAAATACCAAAACATTAGTAAACGAATATAAAGGTAACATATCAATATTTCTATTGAATGAAATTATCGGAAACAGAGCAAAATTTTCTGCTTAAAAGTTTTCCAAATATAGAACTTTCTTATGAAACAATTGTGCATAAGAAGGTTTATAATTCAAATTACGTTCTTACAATTCCCGAGGGGCAAAAGTGTTTTGCCTGGTTCACTATTTTTAAAACACAAAATGTATGCGTTTTACTTGAAATCAGTGAAAATAAAAGGATAAGTAGAATAAATATTGTTAGCGCGTGTTTTCAACAAGAACTCTCTTATGGAACCATATTTTATGGCACCTTTTTTAGTTGTAAGAATAAAAGATATTTTGCAACAGAAGACATTTATTATTATAAGGGAACCAACGTTGCAAAAAATATATTCAAAGAAAAGCTAGCAATTTTTAAAACCATTTTTACGTCAGAAATAAAGCAATTGTCTTATTTTGAAAACACTATTATTTTTGGATTGCCTATTATTTCAAATTCGTGCGATGAAATTCTAAGAACAGTTGCTGTTTTGCCATATAAAACCAAACATATTCAATTTAGGAGTGACAATGATGCAAAAATCAACAACCTATCATACCCTATCTCTGATACACATGTTGAAAATATTTGTTCAAAACCGCCTTACAGAAATTATTTGAAGAGAGAAATAGTTTTCAAAATTAAACCAGATATTCAAAATGACATTTATCATTTGCATTACTATGACAATAATTCAACTGAAAATATTTTTGACGTTGCATATATCCCAGATTATAAAACAAGTGTTATGATGAACCGATTATTCAGAAAAATCAAGGAGAATGCTAATTTGGATTCATTGGAAGAAAGCGACGATGAAGCAGAATTTGAAGACGATAGACCAGATAAATTCGTGTTCTTAGAAAAGTCTTATAATATGGTTTGCACGTGGAACAATAAGTTTAAAAAATGGGTACCGTTAAGGCTAGCACAAAAGGGTGATAAGATTATCACGAAGAAAGAACTATCATATTATGAAAGAAAATAACAAATAAAAATAATATATCATTATATATTATATTAATATGGCATCAATGTCTATGAAATCGGCGTGGTCACCCTTTCCATTCAAAAACGTTCCTGCTCCATTGGCGAATGTTGACCCAAAATACGTAAATGTTACCAATTCAAACGATCCTAGAGGGTTTGGTTCCAATGAGACAAATCGTCAGTGGGGATTAAGCGGCGTTTCAAATAATGCACAAGCCGCTGCAGCGAGTGCGTTAAAAGGCGGCGCAAGAAGCAGAACGCATTCCTTGCGTAGAAAAATAAAAAATATTGCTAATAAGTATAAGAAGATGAAGGGCGGAAAAAGCAGAAAGATGACTTTAGGGTCAATTAAAAGAAAATTATCATCAATTCTTCGCATGGGCAAAAGCAAAAGACGTCACGCTAAGAAGTCAAAGAAGAACGTAAGTCGCAGACACAGAGGAACAAAGAGACAGCGTGGAGGATATTCTCAATACATGAGCAACGTTGCATACACTCCAAGTTACTCAACTGGTGGCTACCTTTCCGCCAATGAGAGTGCTTTAGCTAACCCTGTTCCTTATCAACCAACGAACAACTGCGTGGATAACTACAACCATTACACCAATAAGGGATTCCAGATGTAAATCAACCTTTGGGAAAGGTTGAGCCAAAATATAAATTGCAAATATATATAAATACGTTTTGTTATACTAGTAAAATGGATTTGGTAACAGAACCTGACATTTATTCACCTAGTATAGATGAAATGGGAAATTATATTGACAAAATACCATCATTCAATATAATTAAAAAAGGATTATTATGTTCATGTGGTTCAAGAAAAGACAAAATTTACGAAACTTATACAACATTTTCAATGCACATAAAAACAAAAACACATCAAAAATGGCTTAATAGTTTAAATTTGAATAAAGCAAATTATTACATTGAAAATATAAAATTGTCAGAAACACTCCAAAATCAAAGGTTAATAATTGCAAAATTAGAAAAGGAAATAAGTTCAAAAAATATGACAATTGACTATTTAACTCAACAATTAAATAAAAATGATAAAGCTTTATCGGTAAACAATTTATTAGAATTTGATTAATTTATTTTTTTGGCAACTTGATAAAACAAGTTTCTAAAAGCGCTTCGTCTGATTTTGGACAAGGTTTTTCTTTTTCCTTTTTATTTGACGATATGTGCTTCCAAAACCTAATATCGGGGTCATACTCTGTAATAGACGTCTGAATAATTTTATAATTCTGTTTTTTATAAAATGCTTTCCGTTTGTTCCACTGATTCTTAAAAGGGTCGTGTTCATCAATAATGTCAACCACAACCGGGCTGCCGTGTTTTTCTCTCAGAATTCTTCCAACGGATTGTTCAATATCTGTTTTAGGCGTTGCCATGATGAGTGTGGTAAGGGACTTTATGTCAAGCCCCTCTGCCGCCATAGCATATGACGCGACAATAACTTTCTTTGATTCGCTTTCTTTGAGCGCAGCCTCTTTCATTCCACCCACATAGTATCCAACCGTTGCAACATTTCGCGTTTTAATTGCATCATGAAAGTAGGTAAGCAAATTGCGATTGTGAGCTAGAATCATAATTTGCTGCGCCGGATTTTCCTTCAACATGTCGCCAATGATGCGCAATATGAACTCGCTCCTATGATTAAATACACACAGCTTAGAAATCATTGTGCTGTATTGGACATTTCCTCTGAAATCAGTTGCCACTGTCTTGAATTCTGGGTCATTGCTAACGTATTCAATGGCTCTCACAACAACATCGTGTTCCTCGTCGCGCTTTCCTTTAAATACAACTTCGCCTAAAAACATTTTGAATACTTTTGTGGTTCCGTCTTTGCGATTCATGGTAGCCGATAATCCTAGTGTATATTTGGTCACTATTTTGAAAAGAGCACATGAGAATACTTCACTTGAAATATGATGCACCTCATCAATAATAGTCAATCCAAAACTCTGAAACGTGGATTCGTGATAATCTTTCATGGAAAGCGATTGCAACATTCCAATAACAATATCTTTGTCTTCAATATCAACAATCTGACCTTGTATCCTGCCGACGCGCGCCCCAGGAAGAAACTGTTGAATGCGTTCTACCCACTGATTTAAAAGAAATTCCTTGTGGACAATGATAAGAGTCTTTTTCTTCAACTTGGAAATAATATCAAGTGATAAAACTGTATTATGTGTAACTGTAAAATCACCCAATACAAATCGCCGATTACCATCAATTTCAAAGCCATAATAATCGTCTATTTCTAGTTTCTGTAATTTTATGCGGTAATTTAATACATCTTTAATTTGTCTTCTTGGAGGAGATTTCTTTCTTGGGACTATAGTTGGAATTTCTTCTATTCCTTTTCCATTTATAGTTATTCTAAAAGCTGTTCCATATTTCTTTTCTCCTTTAAAAGTCCAGGAAGTATTTTTAACCTTTTTGTCGCAGGAAAACCCTAAACTTCTAGCTAAGTAAATAACATCATCCATTAATTTTTCATTTTTTTGAGTAAATTCAAACCCACCATTTTTAATTAAATGTCCATCGCTATCAATTAATCCTGCCAACAATTTTAATCTATTTTCTCTTGAATTGCATTTATAGATTAAAGGTATGTGTTTATTTTTTATTAAATCTAAATCTCTCAATGTATTTAACATAACGTTATTTCCAACAACGTGGTTTCCACAAATGCTATAATCATATTGAGAAGCATAAATTAAAGACAATTTGTATTGTTTTAAATTGTGTGCAAAATAATGCAAAACAGTAGAATCTTGACAGGAAATTATTGTTCCTCTAGAACTTCCATCACCCAACCAATAACCCATCATATATGGGTCAAAAGGTAATTCCGTTTCAGGGAATTCTATAGGAACCCTATAACCATATAATACACCACCTCTTCCATGAAAACTTTTAGGCAAGTTTAAATAATCTAGCACAGAAATATCAAGAACTTTTCCTTTTTGTAGAGCCTTACTATGATTTGTTGCACATTTTAAAGATAAAATATGACTTTCATTTACAATATATCCTTCACCTTTTTGAGTTTCAACTTTATACATTTGTTCCTTTCCTCTAGCTAATGATAAAACTTTTCTTGGGGTAGAATCATCTCCCATTAACAAATCGCCTTGTATAACATCTTGAACCTTTTTAATTGTTCCATCATACATTAAAATTTCTGTATTTATTCCTAAGCATTTTCCGTAAGCGCAAGGAAGCTCTAAAAGTCCGCCACCAGTATTACCATTCTTTTGAACGTGGTCCAAATAGGTTTTCACAACAGGCTTTTGATTATCACGCAATTCGCCTGCAAACTTAATATCAATGTCAACACCTTCTGGAATTCGACACTCTTTAGCTGGTCCAAAATGAGACTGACCAAAATACCTAGGCATATAATATTTTTGACTGGATTCACGATATACAGGAAATGTAGTAGATTGATTATTTGCACCAGGAGTGCCAGGAGTATATGGTTTAGCAGTTAATTCAGTTTGAATAAACTTATGTTGTTTCGGAGACAATTCCTTTTTAAATAAAGTATAGCCTTTTTGACCGAGATAAGTGTTTAGCATATTTGG